>Ga0031656_10000129_pt1 | contig 21318 bp, 17 predicted proteins | sample FrelakmetDIP11DI_FD_55080 | JGI IMG/M metagenome (GOLD analysis project Ga0031656, IMG submission 55080) | Freshwater lake sediment microbial communities from the University of Notre Dame, USA, for methane emissions studies - DIP11 DI | ecosystem: Environmental > Aquatic > Freshwater > Lake >... | reverse complement strand
TGGCACCGGGGAGTGGGTCCGCAGCAACCCGCTGCGCGCGCTCTTCGTGCTGGTGCGCCTGCCCAAGCAGGGACGCCAGGCCAAGACCGCTGCGGGCCGGCGGGCGCGCTCGAAGAAGAGTACGCAGGCCGCGCGCAGTGCCCGCGAGCCTTGGCTGTTGGTGGCATCCACCCGCTTTGCCGCCTGGCCCGCAAAGCGGCTGGTGCGGGTGTACCGCCAGAGGATGCAAATTGAGCTCAGTTTTAGAGATATGAAGAGCGAGCACTTCGGTGAGGGTCTCGAGCGCAGTGCCTCCAGCGGCACCGGCCGCTTCACCGTGCTGGTGCTGATCGCCTCGCTGGCGGCGATCCTGCTCTGGTTGATCGGTACGGCGGCCGAGCGCGCGGGACTGCACGAGCAGCTGCGGCCGGGCAGCCGTAAACGCCGCGCCTACTCGCGCCTGTTCCTCGCTCGGTTGCTGCTGACGGTGGAGCAGTGCAAAGCGGCTGCGGCAGACCTGGCCGATGCCATCGGGCCACTGGACCAATGGGTCGCGAATGATCACGATGCGCTGCTCGCCGAGTGACTCGGGCGGGCCGGATTTGTGGGGATACTTCAGGGTCAGTCCTGTGGTCGATCTCGCCCGGACGCGCCCGCGGTGCCCGTCCCCAACATCTCGGCCATGCTCCCGCGCAGGTCATGCCTGGGCCTGAACCCAAGCTCCCGACAGATGGGCTCGCCGTAGTAGCACGCAGACCCCAGCAGTTTTTCCAGCAAATCCGAGTCGAAGAGCAGGCGCCGCCCGCGGACCCCGCGGACGACATCGCCCGCCCTCGCCGCGGCCCGCAACAGGTCGACCGGCAGGTTCCAGGACGGTGGTTTGCGCCCTAGGCCATCCGGGATGAACTCGTAGACCTGGCGGGTGCTGTAGGGCGTCCCGTCTGTCACGATATGGAACCGTTCAAAAACAACCGATACACCCGTAGGTCGGGTTAGCGCAGCGTAACCCGACGTTACGTGGAGGGCTGTGCCGCTTGTATTTGAACTGCTCCTATAGGTCCTGCCACTGGCCCGCGGATCGAAGGCGCACTGGAGCGCCGCCTCCACCACGTCGTCCCGATGGACCATGGACCGCCCGTTCCGGAGTTCTGGCAAACAAGGAAACCAGCCCCCCGCACCGCGCGGATCATCATTTCGAGATAGCCCTTGGGGTTCGGCGCATAGACCAGCGAGGGCCGCAGCACCACCGAGTGCGGGGCCCCATCGCCGTCCAGCACCGCCCGTTCCGCGAGCCGCTTGGAGCGGCCATAGGGCGACAGCACGCGTGCATCCCCAGCCGCCGCCCGCTCCGCTGTGGCCTTGACGCTGCTGAATTAGACGAACGCCCTCACCCCCGCGGCCCGGGCCGCTGCGATGAGGTCCAGGGTGCTCTGGAGGTTGCTCAGACGGTACTCCTCCTCAGCCCCAGGGCCCTCGGCCAGGGCATGGGCCTTGCCGGCCAGGTGAAAGACGCAATCGACCCCGGCCAGCAGACCCTTGGGGATGGATTGTGTCCGACGGTTGAGAGTTGCGGCCTCGTCCCAGGGACCCTGGGCCAGTCTGCGCATCACGGCACGGACCTGGCAGCCATCAATTTGCAGCCTTCGGCACAAGGCTGACCCGACAAATCTGGAGGCCCCGGTGACCAACACGACATCCCCCATCTCGACCCGTTGAATGTTCGCGCATGCGGACAACCGGGCAAATGATCGTCCAAACGCTGCCCAGAGGGAACCCTCCGGGTGCCCCGATCGCCGACTAAGGAGCACGCACGAACAGCTTACGCCGCCCGGGATACAAGGCCACGCGGTGACTTGGTGCCCCGGCCGCGTTCGGCTATCATGCCCCCACTGATGCGCCCAGGCCGTGGCACCGGTTTCCATCCGGCTAGGCCGGTTCCGCTGCCCGCAGGTTGATCCCTGAACACCCACAAGAGATCTTCCACATCCGCTTGAGATGGTGCCATCCCGGTGATGGCCATGAACTACCGGACTCAGCGTACGAAACGCAAGGCCACCCGCGATTCCCCGCCGCACGGCAACCAGATCAATGAATCCCCACCAAGAACACCCAACGACGCCGTTAGATCTGGTTGCCAGTCTCTGGCGCAATCGCAGCTTGATCAACCAACTCGTCCGGCGGGAAGTCATTGGACGCTACCGCGGCTCCGCTCTAGGGGTCGCGTGGTCATTCTTCAATCCGGTGATCATGCTGCTCGTCTACACCTTTGTCTTCTCCGTGGTATTCAAGGCCCGTTGGGGAACGACCGGGGATGAAAACCATGCGACCTTTGCCATCATTCTCTTCGTGGGGTTGATCGTTCACGGCCTGTTTGCCGAGGTTGCCAATCGCGCGCCAAGTTTAATTCTATCCAACGTCAGCTATGTCAAGCGCGTCGTTTTTCCGCTTGAAGTACTGCCCTGGGTCGTCATGGGCTCAGCGTTGTTTCATGCGACGGTTAGCCTTGTGGTATTAGTCCTCGCGCAATTGATACTGACGCACCATCTACCATGGACTGCACTACTTTTTCCTTTGGTCCTCGCGCCACTATTACTGACGACTATCGGTGTCGCCTGGTTCTTAGCCTCCATGGGGGTTTATGTTCGGGACGTAGGCCAAACCATCGGCATTGTCACGACCATCATGCTGTTCTTGGCGCCAGTGTTTTATCCGATCTCGGCTCTGCCTGCATCGTACCAAGCGCTGCTGCACATCAACCCCCTTACGTTCGTCATTGAAGAAGGCCGCAAGTTGCTTTTGTTCGGCCAATTGCCGAACTGGCCGGGCTTAGCGATCTATACGGCTGCCAGCGCGGTTATCGCTTGGGCGGGGTTTTGGTGGTTCCAAAAGACCCGGAAAGGGTTCGCCGATGTCGTCTGACGAGATTGCAATCTGCGTGGATAGCCTGGGCAAGTGCTACCAGATTTACGATCGTCCACAGGATCGTCTAAAGCAGTCTGTCGTCCCGCGTATCCGCAGAGCGCTTGGCTGGCCAGCGTCCAGCTACTCCCGTGAGTTCTGGGCCCTGCGCAACGTCTCATTCGAAGTGCGCCGCGGCGAAACCATCGGCATCATCGGTCGCAACGGCTCCGGGAAGTCGACGTTGTTGCAGATCATATGCGGCACTCTGACACCAACGACGGGCTCAGTACGAACGAGCGGCCGCGTGGCGGCTTTGCTTGAACTCGGAGCCGGGTTCAATCCGGAGTTCACGGGGCGGGAAAACGTTTACCTGAACGGGAGCGTCCTGGGCCTCAGCCGTACGGAGCTCGACGCGCGTTTCGAAGCAATCACGGCTTTTGCGGATATCGGCGAGTTCATCGATCAGCCGGTGAAGACTTATTCGAGTGGGATGTATGTGAGGCTGGCCTTCGCCGTCATTGCGCATGTCGATGCTGACGTGTTGGTGATCGACGAGGCGCTGGCGGTCGGTGACGTCTTTTTTGCCCAGAAATGTATGCGCTTTTTGCGGAAGTTTATGGAGCGTGGAACCGTCATTTTCGTCAGCCATGACACCGCAGCCGTGCAGAACCTCTGTAATCGGGCCATCTGGTTGGAGCATGGGTCGGTTCGATTTACCGGATCGGCAAAGGACGCTGCGGCCGGATACCTGGAGTCCCTATACGAGCTACAGCAAGATGTCCGCAACATTGCAGGCCTAACTGTCGAGCGACGGCGCATCGACGGTCCTGTTCATGTACGCGACATGCGGCTGGACTTTATCAATACGACGCAGTTCCGTAATGACATCGAAATTTTCCAATTCGATCCCGACACGCAGGCATTCGGCCAAGCCGGTGGGTACGTCGAGTCCGTCACTCTGCTTGACATCCGCGGAAATCGGTTATCGTGGGTCGTAGGCGGCGAGGATGTTAGGCTGCAAATACGCTTTACTGCAATCGCCGATATCCACCGCCCAATCGTCGGGTTTTATCTCAATGACCGACTTGGCCAGACGTTATTCGGTGATAACACGTACCTAACCTACCGCGGCGAGCCTCTTGATATCGGTGCAGGTCGCGAAGCCATCGCTGAATTCCAGTTTCAGATGCCGGTATTACCGGCCGGCGACTACAGCGTAACTGCGGCACTCGCCGAGGGCACACAACAGGAACATGTTCAGCATCACTGGTTGCATGAAGCGCTGGCATTGAAATCACACTCAACCAGCGTTTGTCAGGGCCTGATGGGTATCCCGATGAAAATGATCCAGATCGTCAGAATTGAGTAACAATCGCCAGCGCCCATTAAGAGATCCTATGGACTACAGCCGCCTGATCCGTTCGGCTGATTTTCGACCGGAACGCTTGGTACCGCCCGATTCCTGGATCGGGCACATTCCCTTCGCTGCATGGCTCATTCAGATACTGCAACCCAGAACTTTCGTCGAGCTAGGCACGCACTCCGGAAACTCGTATTTTGCCTTTTGTCAAGCGACGAAGCAAGAAACGCTGAGCACCAAGTGCTTCGCCGTGGATACCTGGCAGGGCGATGAGCATGCGGGGTACTACGGTGAGGACATCTTTAAGGACGTCAATCAGTACAACGACGTGCGATACTCCGCATTCTCTCGTCTGCTTCGCATGACGTTTGACGAGGCATCCGGCACTTTCCCCGACGGCTCAATCGATCTCCTCCATATCGATGGATTGCACACGTACGATGCCGTAAGGCACGATTTTGAGGCCTGGCTACCAAAGCTCTCCCCCTCAGCTGTCGTGCTCTTCCACGACACGAATGTTAGGGGACTAGGATTTGGCGTGTGGCAGCTTTGGGACGAGCTTTCACGACGCTACCCTCTCCACCTGGAGTTCGTTCACTCCCATGGGCTCGGTGTCCTCCAGCTTGCCGAAGGCCAGGACCGAATGCACCTTGATTGGCTAACGCCCGGCGCGCCGCACAAGCTGCTGGTAACCTCGTTTTTTAGCGCCCGCGGTGCCCATGTTGCGCAGCAATATGCTACGGTATGTGTGATAGACGAGAGGGATCGGGCGATTGCCGAGAGGGATCGCGCCATTGCCGACCTATCGGTTCCTCTCGCCGCGGCTGCCAGCCAGCTAGAGAAAGCGCGTGCGGAGCAGCTGGCGCGCGAGGAACTTCTTGTGCAGGTGCGTCAGGATGTCGATGCGGTTACAAACTTGTTGGCGCAGCGCGACCAGCAGATCTCCGCGCTATATCATTCACGGTCTTGGCGGGTGACCAGGCCGATGAGGGGGGTCGGCCACGCGCTTAGGGCAACCCGCGCGCACCTCGGTTCCGCGCTCCGAGCGGTCTGGCATCAGTTGCCCCTACCTGCGGAGACGCGCTATCGGGCTAAGTCAGTAGCATTTCGTATCGCCGCGCCCGCATTAAGAAGAACCTCGGCCTATTCGGCTTGGATCGAGCAGGCGCGCGCGGGGGGGCCGACAACAGCCACTGGGGCAGGACTAGGCGTCACCGCTGCGGGTGGACCTGTGGTAGAGGACCGGAGAATTCCCGGCGGCATCGACCCCAATCCGAGCGTTTCGATCATAATTCCCGTCTTCAACAAACTTCAATACACCCTCGCGTGTCTCGACTCAATCGCCCGGCAGATTCCCAATGTGCCCATCGAGGTCTTGGTGATCGATGACGGGTCGACCGACGGCACCGAAACGGAGCTCGCGCGTCGATCAGACATCAGCTACTTGCGCAATCCAAAGAACCTGGGGTTTGTGGGGTCCTGTAACCGCGGTGCCGAGGCCGCTCGAGGTGAATTCCTCTTCTTTCTCAATAACGATACGATAGTCTTGGAGGGCTGGCTCGATCACCTGGTGCAGACCTTCAGGGACGTTCAGGATGCCGGTTTGGTCGGTAGCAAGCTCGTTTACCCGGACGGGCGTCTGCAGGAGGCCGGCGGAATAGTATGGGCAGATGGCAGCGGGTGGAACTGGGGCCGACTTGAAGACCCGAATGCACCTGAGTACAACTTTGTTCGGGATGTCGACTACTGCTCTGGGGCGGCTATTCTGGTCCGCCGGGCCATTTTCACCGCGCTTGGGGGGTTTGATGAGCGTTACGCGCCAGCATATTGCGAGGACACGGACCTCGCGTTTGCAATCCGAGGCCAAGGCCTACGCGTCCTATATCAACCTGCATCCCAGGTAATTCACTACGAAGGGGTGACTGCGGGCACGGATCTGGCCAGCGGTGCGAAGGCGTACCAAGTCCGGAATCGCGACCGCTTCCTCGAGAAGTGGCAGCAGGTCCTCGTCGGTCATGGCGACCCGCAGTCGCACCCCCTGCGGATCGCCGCAGATCGCAGCGCCCGCGGGAGGATGCTGATTATTGACGAATGCACACCGACACCGGATCGGGACTCCGGCTCCCTTGACATGCTCAGTTATCTGCGCCTGCTGGTTGGTTTTGGTTACCGCGTGACCTTTATCCCCGCGAGTGATCTCCTGCATTTCGGCCACTACACCACGAATCTCCAACAATTGGGCGTGGAGTGCCTCTATCGCCCCTTTATCACTTCCGTTGAGCAGGTGCTGCAGGAACGCGGAAGAGACTTCGACGCCGTGATGTTGGTGCGCGTCACCGTTGCCTATCCGCTGCTCCAGAAGGTCAAGACTTTCTGCCCAGGCATACCCCTCATCTTCAATACGGTCGATCTTCATTTCTTGCGGGAGCAGCGCTTCGCCGAGCTTCAAACGGGTTCTCCCTTCAGCCCTCGAGCCGAGGAGGCCAGAAAGCAGGAACTTGCCGTTATCACCGCTGCGGATACGACGATTGTCATCAGCCCAGTCGAACAGCATTTATTGGCCGACGCGGCCCCCGGGGCTCGCGTGCGCGTCATCCCCATCCTACGCGAAATACCAGGGCGTAGCGCAGACTATCAGGTGCGCGAGGGCGTACTATTTGTAGGTGGTTTCCGCCATCCCCCGAACGTCGATGCCATGGTTTGGTTCTGCGCGGAAGTTTGGCCCTTGATTCGGCTTAAGCTCCCCGACGTTCAGTTCTCGATTATCGGCAGTCACATGGTCCCCGAGGTCCAAGCCTTGGAGGGCGATGGCGTTCACGTACTCGGCTTCGTGGTAGATGTCGAGCCACTGTTCGCCCGGGCTCGGCTCTCCGTGGCCCCACTGCGCTACGGGGCTGGACAGAACGGTAAGGTCGTCACCAGCCTCAGTTTCGGTGTACCCTGCGTCATGACCGCGCTGGTTGCTAAGGGGCTCGAGATCGAAGACCGAACGCTGGTGGCAGATAAGCCGGCAGACTTCGCGGCGGCCGTTGTCCGGCTCTATCAGGACCCGGATCTTTGGAAGCAAGCCTCGGATGGCGGCCTAACTCGGGTGGAACGTGATTTTTCTCTTGATTCCAACCGGGGCAAGTTGGCGGGGTTACTGGCGGAGTTGCATTTGCCGTTGCCAAGCGACAGTCCCGCCGAACCTTCACCATAGTGCCGCGATCGATCGACAGCCGAACAGATGACCATGTTGCCGTTTCCCCTGTGGGCCGCTTGTTCTGCTGGACATAGACAGACGCGCCTGTTAGTCGTCTGAAGTTCCCGGGTTCTGAACGCCGCGGATCGGGCAGGCACTTGAAGCGGCGCGTTTTTGATGGGGTTTGCGCGGATGTGGGCAAACCCCAGCAAGATATCCCCTAAGCCCGCCGCCCCCATCAAGACCCGAGAATTCCAGTCTGGATGCCAACCTCAGCCATTTGACAGTATGCGATGCCACGCGATCTGTTGGCGCTGGTGGGCTTGTTCCTAGACCCTGAACGCAATCGTCTTACTTGCGACGCGGAGGATAGCGGTGCTCACGACACTGGTCCGTTGTCTTGCTCTGTGGACGGGACCCGCTGACTGGGGAGGGCCGACTTGGCTCGGGACGATGCCCTTTGAAGAGAGCGTACCGGCGCAGAACACTGTACCGAATGACATAGTGTTGGTTTGCCTGTCGCCTGGGATCCCCTCGCGGCCAGTCCCCGACATGCTGCCGTTCTTGCCCCACCTTCGGGGGCGGTGACGTTCACCAGCCCGACAGCAAAGGTGCGTGCCGTTACACCGAAATGACCCTTCGGTGTCCGAGTGAGAGGCGCCGTTCAGGGTCATAGCGGACCCACCCTATCGCTCGATACCAGGGATCTCGCTGGGGCGGACGAGGACATGTTCGTCGCTTAAGGCTTGAGCCCGGATCCCAGCGGTCCCCGTGGAGGGTTCAGTTCGCGTCGTGCGAGGCTCGTCAGTTGTCCGCCAAGGCGGGTCAAAGCCCGTCCACTTATCCCTGTTTAACAAGTGGAGCCAAGGCATGAGTGCGTCGAGTAGAATGGGGGTTGAGGGGTCCGCATCTGGCGGCTGCGCGGATTCCGGGTCCACGCAAGTGGGGCGGCGATGGGCCGTTATTGCGACGCCCTACGCTCTGTTTGTGGCGCACCTAGTGGCAAGCCGAATGCTGGTGCATGGGCTGCGTGTCGATGTTATGGACGGTATGCCAGCGAGCCATGAACATGATTGGTATCTTGTGCTGTGTCCCCAGATGTTTTCTGAGCTGCCTCCGGCGAACCGTCGGGTCGTGTTTCAAATGGAGCAGTCGATCAGCTCTCGGTGGTTTACGGCCTCGTACCTGGAGATATTGCGAGAATCCAAGGCCGTACTGGACTATGCCCGCGTCAACGTCCGTTTCCTTGAAGCGCACGGCATGTCGTCGCCTCAGGTCTCTTATGTGCCTGTTGGCCCCTTTGCCGACTATGCGGAATCCGTCCGAGCCTCTAGCAGTCGGTGGTGGGAGCGCTGGCACGGATCAAGGGAGTCAGCCTTTTCGGACCGAACGGAATCAAGGAAGCGATCGACAGAGAGTGGGCCCTTCAGTCCGAAGCCGCGGGGTTCGGGTTGGTTTGCGTCGGTTCTTGATTGGGGACAGTCGCGTTTTCCCCACCGCGCTCATAGAAAGACCTGCGACGTCCTGTTTTATGGTGATTTCCAGGGCTGCCCACGGCGACTGGCGATGCTTGAGGCACTGCGGTCACAGTTCGACTTGCGGGTGGTCGGTGGCTTATTCGGACTGGAAATGATCGCGGTCATTCGGAGCGCGCGACTGGTAGTGAATCTGCATTATTACGATAATGCCTTATTGGAAATGCCCCGTATTGCGGAGTGCCTATCGCTTGGGGTTCCTGTCGTTTCTGAGTCAGCGCAGGACCAAGACGATTACCCCGAACTGGCGGGCGGCGTAAGGTTTTTTGAGCAGGGATCGATCCCATCGATGCTCGCGGTAGTTAGATCTGCGCTCCATGATCCAGTCTCTCCCGATGTATTTGAGGAGTGCCGGGAACGAAGCGGCGCTCGGTTTGCCGCGGAGTTCGACCGGTTCTTGAACAGCGCGGGATTGTTGCCCCCTACCCTCCGGTCGGGGGGGGAGTGATCCGGGTGGAGTGGAGAGGCGAAGGGTGCTGGTTGCCAGAGCGAACGGTTCCGTTGAGCGATCAAGTGGCGCAGACGCTAATGGGCGCACAAGTTTGTCATCGCTTTTGGACGTTCCAAGGGAAAGGGCCATACCGCGCCCTTCGGTGTCCGGGCCTCTGGCGAGTGACTAGGTGAACCGTGAGGCAACGGCTGACCGGACGACTCAGGTGACCGCCGTCCCAGTTCGTACAGATGCGCATGGCTATTCCATGCGAGCGCCGAGCACCACTTGGCCGGAGCCGGCTGGGCCGACGGCGCCGCTGGCCGTCGTGGTCAGCCCGCACCTCATTGTCCGCCCCGGGGTCACGGCGAACCACAGCAAACGGATGCTTGGCGTCGCACACGGCCAGCCGCTACCGCATGGTTCGGTCAATACACGCCGCAGCTTGTTCATCAGCTCGCTCATGGGCGGCCGGACTACGGCGGGTACTGAGGACCTTCAAGCTCCAGGGGAGGCCCGTCCGGTGTCCGATTGGCTGGACCTCTCGACGCCCGCGCATGTTCCAGTGCCGGAGCGGTCGTTAGGGTGTTCGGCTGGGCTGCGCTCGGTATCAACCTATTTGCTGAGGATCGCAGGACCTCCATTCGCGCCTTTGGGCCTTGTCGTGCGGTTGACCCGGCCCCTGCCGGCGGACGCGTCGAAAGCGACCCGTCTCCCGGGCAGGCTTCCGTCGGGTTCGACCGAGGCATTGCTTACCAGGATAGACCGCCAGTGTCTGGATTTCTCTCGAGAAGGTTTGATCACTTGACTACCATATCCGGCGTCGCGCCGATCGTCAGCGTCGTCATCCCAGTGCGCAACCGGGCATCCTTGGTACGCCGGGCGCTCGATAGCGTTTTCGCGCAGACCCTGCGACGGTTTGAGGTCATCGTGGTCGACGATGGCTCGACTGACGACACCCCGGAGGTAGTGGCGGCCTACCCCCAGCCGGTTCGCTTGATCAGATGTGCGCCGACAGGCGTATCAGCGGCCAGGAATCTCGGAATAGCTCGCGCGCGCGGCGAATTCGTCGCGTTTCTTGACTCCGATGATTGGTTCGAACCAACGAAACTGGAAAGGCAGGTCGGCTACTTTGCGCTCCACCCGGATGTTGGGATGGTATATACGCGCTATTCCGTCTTCGACGAACAGACCGGTACGCAGTGGGTTCATCCTGGCGGGTTGACGGCACAGGGAGATGCTTTTCGAGATCTTATGATGGGATTTATGGAGACGCCTTTAACGACGCCGACGGTGATGGTGCGCCGCTCGGTGTTCGAGGTCGTCGAGCCGTTTGACACATCCATGGATATGGCGGAGGACATTGATCTTTGGTGCCGAATTGCCCGTCGGTATAATCTCGGTTTTATCGATGAGCCCCTGAGCGTGATCAGGATCCACAAGGGGAATACCTCTGGGCGGACAACGCCGGAAGAGAACCTTGAGATCTGGACGGCGATTGCCCGTAAGAATGTTGCTGGTCCTGACCCGCGGCTCGACCAGGTCTTCCGGCGGCGTGTTTGGGCGAAGATCTACTGGACTGTGGCGGAGCATCGTCGTGCTCGTGGCGGCGCGACAATGAACTGGCATCACATGAAGAGTCTGGCCTCATGGCCATCCCTGGAACGGGTTCGCGCGGTCAAGGACTTGATGAGAGAGGTAGTGCGGCGATGACGCAGCCAGTCCCCGGAAGCCAGTCCTTGTCCTTCGCTTTCGTATCCCACGTCCTACCGCCCGGCTGGTCCGGCCAGGCGATGGTGATGGCGCGGCTGTTGAATTGTATCCCGAGAGAGACCGTACTGTTGATCTCCCAGAGGGGGCATGGAGGCCAGACCTTGGGCGAGGACGGCGTGAGGCGCGTCATACTGCCACCGGAACTTGGGAGGCGGCTCTGGGCCCGCGGTGGGATCCTGGCACTGCTCGCGATCGCCTATCGATTGTTGGTCCGCGGCTGGCGCATCGCGCGAGTGGTCCGTGCGGAGCGGTGCGAGGTCGTGGTCGCCGGGACCGGCGACCTGATCGATCTGCCGAGTACGGCATTGGCCTGCGCCCTACTGAGGATACCGCTCGTCGTCTATTTATTCGACGACTACCTAAGCCAGTGGGGGTTTGCACCCAAGGTGCAGCGTTGGGCGCGGATCATGGAGCGGCGCTTCATCGCCAGGGCGGCGGCCGTCATAGTCCCGAACGAGACACTCGCTGATGAGATCCGTGCGCGTCATGGGATCGAGTGTGTGGTCATTCGCAACCCGGCCCTCTCCCTTGCGCAACCGGAAGGCACTGCCCGACCCGATACCAGGGCACCGGTGATCGTCTATACGGGCGCGGTCTATCACGTCAATTACGGTGCATTCCGAACCCTCGTCGCTGCCCTGGAGATGCTACCTGGCATCAAGCCACGCCTGGCCATCTACTCCGCACAGGACCGGCTGCAATTGGAGCGCGAGGGACTAAGGGGTCCTGCTGTCGGCCTTCATCCACACGTCGATCCGGTCGAGGCAGCCCGTCTGCAACAGAACGCAGACGTGTTGTTCATTGGATTCTCTTTCGACTCTGACGCACCGGTGATCGTTCGCACCTCCGCGCCTGGAAAGCTCGGCGACTACCTGGCTAGCGGTCGGCCGATCCTCGCTTTGGTGCCCTCGGACAGTTTCTTGGCGCGCTACCTCCGGGAGCACGAATGTGGACTGGTGGTGGATCGGGACGATCCGGAGGTCCTTGCGATCGCCCTGAAGCGGCTGCTACAGGAGCCCGGTCTCGCGGAAAGGCTGGCAAGAAATGCCCTGGAGCGTGCCAGATCCGAGTTCGCCCCTGAGGTAGCCGCGGCCCGGTTTCTCTCCGTGCTTGAGGCAGTGAGATGAGGGTACTTCAGGTCTCCGCCTATGACCTTATGGGCGAGCAATTCAATGGTCTCGCCTTGCACCGGGCCATGACAGCACTCGGCATCGAATCGAGCATGCTGGTACATGACCGTTTTGGAGAGGACCCGGGGGTGGCGACCATGGCTGGCCCCCTGCTTTACCGGCTCAACCGCATCACTCAGCCGATTGAAGACCTATTGTCCTTGCACTCGGTTCTGGATGTCGCCGGATTTGGGTTGTTCCGGAGCCCCCAGTACCGCAGGGCCGACATCGTTCATCTGCAACTGATGCACGGACGGCGCTTTTTCAGTCTCCTGCACCTTCCGCGGCTAGCGCGCGAAAAGCCTGTGGTCTGGACGATCCATGATCCGTGGTTGATGACCGGACACTGCGTTCACCCCTTGGCCTGCGGGCGCTGGAGGAATGGCTGCGGTCAGTGCCCGGACTTGAGCCGCGATTTTCGGATGCGCACCGACCGTTCGGCGCTGAACTGGCGGATCAAACAGCACGTTCTTGGCCAGGCGCCAATCACCCTTGTCTTTGCATCCCGGTGGATGCAGGAACAGGCCGCGGCGAGCCCAATTCTTGGCCATCTGCCAAACGAGGTCATCCCGTTTGGGGTGGATCTCAAGATGTTCCATCCAGGCAGTAAACCGTCGGCGCGAGCGGCGCTGGGTATCCCGGAAGACACGGATGTGATTGCCTTTCGGGCCTCGGAGCGTCCTCAGGCATTCAAGGGAACCGGCTACTTAGTTCAGGCCCTCAGCGCCTATCAGCCCCGGCGCAAGACCATGTTGCTGACCTTCGAGCAGGTGGGCGGCCTCAGCGGGCTGCGCGAGCGATTCCCGCTCATCGAACTGGGCTGGGCAGGCGAACGGGAGGCGGTGGCGCGGGGGTTACAGGCCGCAGACCTGTTTCTGATGCCCTCCATCGCCGAGTCATTCGGCATGATGGCCGTTGAGGCGATGGCCTGCGGTGTGCCTGTCATCTGCTTTGAAAACACGGCGTTACCGGACGTCATAGGCGCACCAACTACTGGACTCTCCGTCCCACACGGGGACCATCGTGGCTTGCTGAGGGCCATCGAGGATCTGATGGGAAACCCGGAACGCAGGATGGCAATGGGAGCTGAGGCATTGAAGCTGGTGCGCCGGGAGTATACGATGCAGCGCTACGTCGAGCGGCATGTTGCCCTGTACTTCAGGCTGGCGCGAGAGAGGCGCTCTAGCGGGTCGTAGCGCGGGGTGTTCGGAACGGCGCGTAGGCGAAGCGAGCCAACCGTTGTTCCTGCGCGTAGCTGATCTCAGGCAGGAGGGCCTGTCATCCATGTTCCTTCGCAGGTTGGCGCTTAACTGGTGAAGCTTCTAGTGTTGGGAGCCACCGGCATGCTGGGACATAAGGTCCTGCAGCGGTTGGCGCATGACCACGAGGCTTGGGGGACGGTGCGGGGGGAGCTGACCTCCGCGCCTGAGATTCAGGGGTTCGACCGCAGCCGACTGATCGGGGGTGTGGCGGCAAGCGACCTGTGCTCGATCCGACAGGCCATGGAGCGAGTCGGCGCAGAGGTGGTGGTTAACTGTATCGGGATCGTGAAACAAATAGATGCCGCCAAGGACCCTATCACGTCGATCTCTATTAACGCCTTGCTGCCCCATCAGATTGCCGCCCTTTGTGCCGAGCGCGGCGCCCGATTGATCCACTTCAGCACAGACTGTGTCTTTTCCGGCCATGCCGGCCCTTATCGCGAGTCTGACTTACCGGACCCGGCTGATCTCTACGGGCGTACGAAGCTATTGGGCGAGGTGGATAGGCCAGGCTGCCTGACGCTGCGCACATCTATCGTGGGTCGGGAGATTCACCGCGGGACCGGTCTCCTAGAGTGGTTTATCGCCCGGCGGGGCGGGCAGGTACGTGGTTTCCGGAAGGCTTTGTATTCTGGCTTGACCACTGGTGCCATGACAGATCTGCTGCGATTGCTGATCGAGGAGCATGCCCATCTCTCTGGGGTCTGGCAGGTATCAGGGGACCCTATCGACAAATACTCGCTCTTGTGTCTGGTAAACAACGTCTATCGCTTGGGAATCAGCATCGACCCGGTGGACGAATTCCGCTGCGACAGGCGGCTTGACAGTAGCCGTTTCCGGACATCGGTCGGTTGGTCGCCGCCCTCCTGGCAATCCATGATCGAAACCATGCACGCGGATCCGCTGCTTTGAGCGGACCGCTCTAACGGAGACAAAGATGGCGTCACTCGACGGCAAGCGGATACTGATCACCGGCGGCACTGGTTCACTCGGCAAGGTGCTGTTGCGCAGGCTCCTGAGCGGTAAGAACGGAGATCCGGCGCGCATCGTGATCTTCTCCCGCGATGAGGCCAAGCAGCACGACATCCGTGTCTATTACCAGAATCGGCGCGCCGCCACCGATGAGATCATCTATCACAACTTCCGACAGAAGCTGGAGTTCCGCATCGGCGATGTACGCGACTATGCCTCACTCTCCGGGGCCCTGCGCGACATCGACGTCGTCTTTGCCGCCGCCGCCCTCAAGCAGGTGCCGACCTGCGAGTACTTCCCGACCGAGGCGGTGCACACCAATATCCTCGGCCCTGAGAATCTGGTCCGCGCCATTCGCGATCTGCGCCTGCCGGTGGAATGTGTCATGGGCATCTCCACGGACAAGGCGGTCAAGCCCGTCAACGTGATGGGCATGACCAAGTCGCTCCAGGAGCGCATCTATGCCCAGGCCAACATGGAGGTCCCGGATACCCGTTTCGTATTGGCCCGTTACGGCAATGTGTTGGCCTCCCGCGGTTCCGTGATCCCGCTCTTCCACGACCAGATTCGCAACGGCGGGCCCCTGACCATCACCAGCCCGGAGATGACGCGCTTCCTGCTCAGCCTGGAGGAGGCCGTCGATCTGATCCTGCGGGCCATCGCCACCGGCAATCGCGGCGAGACCTATATCCCGCGGGTGCCGTCCGCACGCATGACCGACGTGGCCGCCGCCCTGATCGGCGATCGGCCCATCAAGACCGTGGTCACCGGTGTGAGGCCGGGGGAGAAGCTCCACGAGATCCTGGTCTCGGAGGAGGAGGGTTGGCGCACCTTCGAGCGTGACGGGGACTTTGTGGTGGCCCCGATCCTTCCGGAACTGCGGCAAGACCCGGGGCAACCGATGTCCGGCTGTCTGGAGCGCGAGTACAGCTCCGCCGATGACCTGATGTCCCTGGAGCAGGTGGCCGATCTGCTGCGCCGCCGCGGTCTCATGCCCGATCAGGAGCTTCAGTTCGAAGACGAGGTCCTGGTGTGAAGATCGTTACCGTCCTCGGGACACGCCCGGAGATCATCCGGCTGTGCAAGGTCATCACCAAGCTCGATACGGCGGCCGAGCATGTCCTGGTCGATACCGGGCAGAACTTCGACGACCGGCTCAACGCCCTGTTCTTCCGTGAGCTGGGTCTGCGGCGGCCGGACTATGCGCTGGGCGTGCGCGGGGAGAGCATCGCCGACCAGATCGGCCAGATCCTGCGGGGCGCCGAGGAGGTCTTTCTCAAGGAGCGCCCGGACCGGCTGCTGATCCTGGGCGACACCAATTCGAGCCTGTGCGCCATCATGGCCAAACGCATGGGTATCCCGGTGCTGCACATGGAGGCGGGCAACCGCTGCTATGACGACCGTGTGCCGGAGGAGGTCAATCGCCGCCTGATCGACCACTCCAGCGACGTGTTGATGCCCTATACCGAGCGNAGCCGCCAGAACCTGCTGCGCGAGGGGATTGCCGGTGAACGGATCTTTGTCACCGGCAATCCGATCAAGGAGGTCATCGACGCCCACGCAGACCGCATCGGTGCCTCCACCGCGCTCCAGGACCTCGGAGTGTCCGCAGGCGCCTATTTCCTGGTGACCCTGCACAGGGCGGAGAACGTGGACGTCGAGTCGCGCCTGCGTAGCCTCACCGACGCCCTGTTCCGGCTGGCCCGAGCCTATGCCCTGCCGGTGCTGGTCAGTACCCACCCGCGCACGCGCCTGCGCATCGATCAGTTCCAGATCCAAGCCGGGGATGCGGACGTGCGGTTCCTGGAACCCTTCGGTTTCTTCGACTTCGTCGCCCTGGAGCAGCAAGCCGCCTGCGTCCTGAGCGACAGCGGTACAGTCCAGGAGGAGTGCTCCATCTTCGGCATCCCAAACGTCACCCTGCGCGACGTGACCGAGCGCCCGGAGACCGTGGAGTGCGGCAGCAACATCCTGAGCGGTGCAGACGCGGACAGCGTCCTGGCCTGCGTTCGAGCGGTACTGGACCTCAAGCCCCGCTGGAACCCGCCCCCCGAGTACGTGGCGCCCGCCGTGAGCGATACGGTGGTGCGTATCGCGCTCGGGTACTTCCACTGGTTGGGCAAGGCGCGGACCTGAGACCACGGCCCAGGCCCGATGGACGCCCATGGACCGGCCACTCGTCTCCATCATTACGCCCGTCTATAACGGCGCGGCCTATATCGCAGAGACCGTTGCCAGCGTCCTGGCGCAGGACTACAGGCCCATCGAATACATCGTGGTGGACGATGGTTCCCGCGACGACACCCTCGCCTGCCTGACCCCCTTCCAGGACCAGATCCGCGTGATCACTCAGCCAAACCAGGGGGAGGCGGCGGCGGTCAACGCGGGGGTGGCGGCCGCGTCCGGGGAGATCCTCGGCATCGTCAACGCCGACGACCCCGTCCTGCCGGGGCTCATCGGCTCGGCCGTCGCACGCCTCAGCGCCGAGCCAAACCTCCAGGGCGTCTATCCGGACTGGTTGAAGATCGACTCCGACGGTCGGGTGATGGAGGCGGTCAGGGCCCTGGACTACGACTATCGGGTCCTGCTCGCCCAGCACCTCTGCATGATCGGCCCCGGCTGCCTGTTCCGGCGCTCCGGGCTGGCGGGTGCGCCGGCCCGCGACCCGCGTTTCCGCTATACCGGAGACTTCCATCAATGGCTGCGGATGGGACTGTTGGGACCCTTCGCAAGGATCCCGGCGACCCTGGCCACCTGGCGGCACCATGATGCCGGGGCCTCACAGGCACGGCGGGATCGCGAGATGGCTGCAAACAAGATCGACGCGGTACGCGACGTCCTGGACCGACCAAATCTTCCGGAGCAGGTCCGCCATCTGCGGGGTGAGGCCTTGTCCACGGCCTATTACGTCGCCGCCGTGCTGGGGCTCCACAATCCGGCGGTCCCGTCGCGCCGCTATATGCTCGCCTCGCTGCGCCTCGCCTGGCGTTGGTCCCCCGGGCGCAGCCCCGAACGCCAGCGCAGCTGGCGTCTGATCGCCTTCGCCCTGGGGCTGCCCTTCACCCGCCCGCTGGCGGCCCTATACCAGCGCGCAATGCCCGGACGTTTCAAGCTCCCGGCCGGCGGAGTTCACTACCGCCACTGGCCCCCCGAGGGCGAGGCCAAGGGTGTGCGGGGCTAGGTCCAGGGATGCGCTGCGCCATCGTCCTGAGTGATCTGGGGGCCGGCGGCACCCAGCGCCTCGCCCTCGGACTCGCCCTGCACCTGCGGGGGCGCGGCCTGGGAGTAGAGGTCCTGACCCTGGACGCGTCCGGGGGGGACTCCTTCTTCCCCGTGCCCAATGGCGTCGGTGTCACGGGCCTGGACCTGAGCGCCCCGAGCGCGCACGCCCTCGGCGCACTGCGCGCCAACCTGGGTCGGATCCGGACCCTGAGGAGGGCCCTCGCCCAGGTCCGGCCCGATCTGGTCGTCAGCTTTCTCACCTCCACCAACATCCTGACCCTGTTGGCCGCCCGGCCGCTGGGCGTTCCTGTGATCGTCGCCGAGGAGTCGGACCCTGGGCACGAACCCATCCCCAGGGCCTGGGCACTGATGCGGCGCCTGACCTATGGCCGGGCGCGCCACATCGTGGTCCATTCACAGGGGGCCGGAGCCTTCTTTCGCGGCATCGCGGCCCGCCGGGTCCGGGTGATCCCCAACCCGGTCGAGCCCTGTCCGGCGGCTCCTGTGCCCGACATGCCGGTGGAGCCGAGGCTACCTCTGGTGGTCGCCATGGGTCGGCTCAGCCCGGAGAAGGGCTTCGACCTGTTGCTCGCCGCCTTCGCGCAAGTCGCGCCCCGGCGCCCGGACTGGTCGCTCACCATCCTGGGGGACGGACCCCTGCGCCCGGATCTGGAGCGACAGGCGGCAGCGCTTGGCCTGGCAGACCGGGTGGCACTGCCGGGCTCTAGCCGGGCACCGGCCGAGACGCTGCGCCGGGCGTCCATCTTCTGCTCAGCCGCCCGGATCGAGGGGTTCGGTATCGCCCTGTGCGAGGCCATGGCCTGTGGGCTTCCGGTCGTTGCCACTGATGCGCCGAGCGGTCCCAGGGACATCATTCGGCCGGGGATCGACGGTGATCTGGTCCCGGTGGATGACACAAAGGCCCTGGCCGTCGCCCTGTCCGCACTGATGGCCGACCCGAACCGTCGGCGCGCCTACGGGGACCGAGCCATCGAGGTGACGGATCGCTTCTCTCCCACCCGGGTCTGGGCCGCCTGGGATGCCCTGATCGACGCCGACACGGGGAACGAGCCATGAGTGGCGCCCCGCGGCCTCGGGGGACCGCGCACAGCCCGGCTCTGGCCATCTTCCTCCCGTCGCTGGCCGGGGGTGGGGCCGAGCGCATGATGCTCAACCTGGCGCGCGGGGCTGTCGATGCGGGGGTGACTGTGGACCTGGTGGTCGCGAGCGGCGATGGGCCCTTTCGGGACCTGGTCCCCGCCGAGGTCGAACTCATCGATCTGGCCTCAGGCCGGATCCTGAGCGCCCTACCCGGGCTGGTGCGCTATCTCCGCCGCCGCCGGCCCCAGGCCCTGCTCGCCGCCATGGATCACGCCAACATGGTAGCCCTCTGGGCGCGCGCCCTGGCACGGGTGCCCACCCAGGTCTGCGTCAGCGTGCGCAGCACCCTGTCCCAGGAGGCGGAAAATGCCCCATCGCTGGGCGGGCGCTGGATGCCGCATCTGGCTCGGATCTTCTACCCCGCTGCACAGGCAGTGATCGCCGTCTCCCAGGGGGTGGCGGACGATCTGGCCATGCTCATCGGCCCTGGGCGGGCGCGTCTGGTGGTCATCCCCAATCCGGTGGTAACCCCAGACCTGCCGCGTCTGGCCGGCGAGGTCCCAGACCACCCCTGGCTGGGTCCGGGGCAGCCGCCGGTCATCCTGGCCGCCGGGCGGCTCGCCCCGCAGAAGGACTACCCCACCCTGATCCGCGCCTTCGCGGCCCTGGTCAAAGGGCAGGACCTGCGCCTGATCATCTTGGGCGAGGGGCCGGAGCGGCCTGCTTTGGAGGCATTGGTCGGCGACCTTGGGCTGGCCGGGCGCGTGGACCTCCCCGGCTTCAGGGAGAATCCCTTCGCCTACATGGCAAGGGCCTCGCTGTTCGTCCTGTCATCCGCCTGGGAGGGCCTACCAGGGGTGCTGATCCAGGCCATGGCCTGCGGCACGCCGGTGGTCAGCACCGACTGCCCCAGCGGACCGCGTGAGATCCTCGCGGACGGGCACCTCGGGCCCTTGGTCCCAGTGGGTGATGTCGATGCCCTGGCCGAGGCCATGGCGCAGAATTTAGACCATCCGAAGGCACCGGAGTCGCTGAAGACCCGAGCCGGGGACTTCGGCCTTGCACCTATCACCCTCCGCTACCTTGATGTCCTGGGCATCGGCAGGTCGTCGCGGGGATCGTCGTGAGGATCGCCCACGTCATCACCGGCCTGGAGTTGGGCGGTGCCGAGATGATGCTGTTCAAGCTCCTCGGCGCCATGAGCACGACAGCCTTCGAGCCCCTCGTGATCTCCCTGGTGCCCCCGGGTCCCATGGAGGAGCGGATTGCGGCCCTGGGGGTACGGGTGGAGACCCTCGGTGTGCGCCGCGGCCTGCCGGACCCAGGCGCCGTCCTGCGGCTGGCCCGTCTGCTGCGCGAGTTCAGGCCCGATCTGGTTCAGACCTGGATGTACCACGCGGACCTGCTCGGCGCCCTGGCCGTGCCCCTGGCGGGCCGGCCCACCCTGGTCTGGAACGTCCGGCAGAGCGACCTGGACCCGCGCCTCACCCGCCGTGCCACCCGGGTGGTGGCGCGCCTTGGGGCCCTGCTCTCCCACCTGGCCCCGGACCACATCGTCTGCTGCTCCGAGCGCGCCCGGACGGTCCATCGGACCCTGGGCTATCGGGACCGCATCCTTTCGGTGATTCCCAACGGCTTCGACCTCGACCGTTTCCGTCCCGACCCCCGGGCCCGCACCGAGTTGCGGGCCCAATTGGGGGTCTCTGCCACGACCCCCCTCATCGGTCTGGTGGCCCGATTCGACCCCCAGAAGGACCTGAGGACCTTCCTGGACGCCGCCGCCCTGGTGCGAGCCGCCCGGTCGGACTGCCGGTTTCTCCTGTGCGGCCCGGACATGGACGCCTCCAATGCGCAATTGACGGGCTGGATCGGCGCCGTTGGGCTTGTGGATGCCGTCCACTTGTTCGGACCGCGCCGCGACACGCCCCGGGTCCTCGCCGCCCTGGATCTGCTGGTGTCGTCCTCTGCCTACGGGGAGGGGTTCCCCAACGTGATCGGCGAGGCTATGGCCTGCGGGGTTCCCTGCGCCGTAACGGACGTGGGAGACTCGGTCGTGATCGTGGCAGACACCGGCCTCGGTGTCCCACCCCGTGAACCAGATTCCCTGGCAGCAGCCATCGGCCGCCTGCTCGACGAGGGGCCGGCGGGCCTGGCCCAACGCGGCCGGGCCGCACGGGAGCGCATCGCTGCCCACTACGACCTGCCGCGCATCGCCGCGCGCTACGCCGAACTCTACCTGTCTCTCCAGCGGGGGAAAACCTGATGTGCGGCCTGACCGGCCTGATCGATCCCGGTATGCCACCCGAGTCCGATCTGCGTCGGGCCATCGGCCGGATGAACGACACCCTGGTCCACCGGGGACCTGACGACCAGGGACTCTGGCTGGACCCGCAGGCGGGCGTCGCCCTCGGGCATCGGCGGCTGTCGATCCTC
>Ga0031656_10000128_pt1 | contig 21348 bp, 16 predicted proteins | sample FrelakmetDIP11DI_FD_55080 | JGI IMG/M metagenome (GOLD analysis project Ga0031656, IMG submission 55080) | Freshwater lake sediment microbial communities from the University of Notre Dame, USA, for methane emissions studies - DIP11 DI | ecosystem: Environmental > Aquatic > Freshwater > Lake >... | reverse complement strand
GTTTTCATGAAGGGTTTCACCGGTCACCGGAATAACAGGGACCCCCGGAAAGGCATCCTGTAACTTTCGCTCAAGGTATTCAACGCCCACGTTTGAAAACTGGATAAGCTTACTTCCACATTGGCGGCATCGATCTTCATAGGGAAAAGTCCTCCCGCATCCGGCGCACGCAAGGAGATCTTTGCTTCTCTGGTAGCTCAATCCTCCGCCGCACGCAGGGCAGAGGAAAAGCCCTTTACAATCAAGGCATTTAATGTGGGAGCTGTAATCCTTTCTGGGGGTGTAAATGGCTGTTGTTTCCTTGTTTTCAATGGCCCGCGACAATAATGTGATTAACCCTTCCGGCATTGCCCCTAAGGCAGATATCCCTTTCTCAGTAATGATCTCAGTATATTGTTTCGGTCTTGGATATATTTTTTCTATAATTTTAAACTCGCCTTCAGTTGCACGCTTATAGATCTCCAGCGGTGGCGAGACACTTCCAAGTACAATAGGGATATGCTCGATCTTCGCCCTCTGTATGGCAAGGTCAACAGCATTGAACGTGAATCCTTCCTCATTCCTGTATTCGTCCTCCTCAGGTTTTTCCACAATAATATGGCCATTCCGAAATACGGGCAGGAAAAGGCAACTCCTGCTCCCAATAATGAGGAATCCCCCTTCATTCCTCGCCTTGAAGTAGGTCTCCATCCTTTTTTTTGCAGTCCCTGAAACCCCGTATCGGAGTACTTTCCCGGAGAACTGCTCTGAGAGCTTGTCGAAAAAAAACTGCCCCACAGAATGGTGGTCCGGCACAAACATGAGGACATTTTCACCATTACCAATATGTTGAGCGATTATTTCAGTGTAGCATTGGAGGCGATCCTTTACCCCTCCTATAAAGAGGGTCTTATCCGCTGCACCATCAAACCCATCATTGTTACATGGCAAAAAATCCCGGTTTGTAAAGGTGTCGTAAAGTCGAAGGAGACCTTTGTTGTAGTATTCGTAAATAACATCCCGCCCTAACTTTTTGCAGGCCTTTTTGAGCGTAAGATTGTCCAGGGCACCCGTTTCGATTTCTGATAATGATCGTATTTTCAGATATTGCTCAATGGGAAGCCCGGCAGGTAAGGCATACCTCAGGACAAGTCCTTTGGGGGCAATATAGTAATGGGATGCCCATTCTGCCAACTGGAGAGAATTCTCGCCAAGGAGGGGAAAGGGATCAATAACTTCGTGGATTTCCTTAAAGCCCGCAGTATCACCCTCATCAAAACCGACGATAAACCCAATGAAGTCTCTATTTTTGATAGGGACCTTTACCCGGAGAAGGGGCTTGATGAAGGGGACCCACCTGTCGGGTACAGCATAGGAGAATGCCTTTCTTACCGGTATCGGCAGTGCAACATGGATGATCATGTAGAGAGGAGAAAATCTTTATAATCGAGGTTTTTAAGGAAGGTTACGTGTCGCAGGGGTTCCTCAAGAAATCGCCCTCCTACCTCTTTGAAAAGATCCGGTGAATCTGTGACAAAGTATTCACTTCCACCTTTGCCTGTTTTATTGAAAATATCTTCGTTTTCCAGGGTCTCTTTTACTGCTTTTGCTGTTTCTCTTCCGGTGTGAACGATTGCAACNCTATTACCCATAACATNNTTAATGACATCTTCCAGGATTGGNTAATGGGTACAGCCCATAACGAGNACATCAATGCCNGATTGACTGAACTCCTTGAGATACCGTTCAGCCATGATTCGGGCCACCTCATCATGCTCAAGACCTTCTTCCGCNATAGGCACAAAAAGAGGNCATGATCTTGANATGACATCGATCCCTGGATCAAGCCTCTTGATTGCCCGTTCATAGGCCATGCTTCGTATGGTTGCTTTTGTCCCTATGACCCCGATTTTTTTGTTCTTTGTGTGGGCAACCGCCTCTTTGGCGCCAGGGTCGATAACACCGAGGACAGGGATGGGAAGCTTTTTCTTGAGAATGCTCAGGCTAAGGGCTGCCGAGGTATTACAGGCAATGACAAGCACCTTGATCCCCTTGGTGAGAAGAAAGAGGGCGCTCTCAAGGGCATATTTCGTGACCGTGTGGGGGGATTTACTGCCATAGGGTACTCGGGCTGTATCGCCAAGATAGACAATGTGTTCCGCAGGGAGGAGGCTTCGCACCTCTTTGAGCACCGTGAGCCCGCCAATGCCCGAATCAAACATGCCGATAGATAGATTTTTCACCGGAAAAGGTTATTTTAGACCGCCCCAAATGTCAAGGTAATTAACCTATTTCGCTTTTGCTCGAAGTTTAATCCTGAATGACTTNTTTTTCTCATCGTTCGATTGTATGATGANGTCAGCAACCCTTGCCCCGGTGGCAGAAGGTGTTGCCGTTACAGTGATAGTACAGGCAGAACCACTGGTTATGGGTGTTGTGCAACCAATGGATGGTTCAAACTCCGCTGCGTTGGTACCGGTTATCTCAACAGCACGAATGATGAGTGGGGCGCTTCCTTTATTTTTTACTGTCACAATCCTGGGAGCAGAAGTAATGTCCTTCTCTATTACCCCGAAATTAATTGATCGGGGGCTCACGGCAATCATTGGACGTTTCAGGAGGGTTGCAGTAACCAGGATATTACCGGTCATGGTAACCGTGCAGGTGTTTCCGACAGAGGACGTGCATCCATTCCATTCAGCAAGGACAGAACCGGTTCGAGGGTTTGCCGTGATCGTTACTTCCTCGCCTAGGCTGTAGGTTCCGGAGCATATATTGTTAGGTATACAGGAGAGGCCTTCTGCAGTGAAAGTTCCTTTGCCGGCACCTGACCTGGCTAAAGTAAGGTGGGCGATCTGCACGGCCTCTCCGGAGTTCTCATNCACCATGAGGGAAGATACGTCAACTGCCTCAAAGGCTGACCCCGTTATCTGCCTGAACTCACTAACCAACATATCATTGTCCCACCGCTCATCGGGNACCCCTGAGATATACCACGATGAGCCGTTATCAGCGAGGATCAGGCCGTATCTTTTCATTGCCCGGAGAATCACCTGAACATCTGGCGAGAAACCGGACTCATCGAAGCCGGCTTTCAGCCTGAAACGTTGTCCCATAGGTGGATACCGGAGCTCCGTCAAGCTTGATGCATAGTGACGGGCAGGCCACACGAATGCCTTTCTTGTATCGGGTGCCGTAAACCTGATAGCATGGGTTATTTCACCTGAAGCCACCTCGTCGTACCTCACTAACCCGGGGAGGATGGGAAGGCCTGCCGCGTCCGCCGAAGTCCACGTTAAAGGGCGCAGATCATTCTGGCTGAGATCAAAGATCGCCCCTGATCCTGCATCCCAACCCCCGCTTCCATCAGGATAGGCAGAGAAGGTTTCGTAGAGGATGCAGTTGTCCGCATCAAGAACGAGGATATGGCGGTCACCCCCTGATTGATCTCCGCCCTCTATCAATGGATTCNNGGGAATCGGGTATGGGCCAGGATCACTTTCGTCATCGTATTCGAAGGTGATGGGAACNTTTGACTGGGAGCCAGGCACTATGTTAAAGGGTATGCCGATAGGCCCTCCGTTCCATGTGCCTGAGCCAAAATCAGGATGAACCGCGCTGTTGGTCCCGATTGAGGAAATGTATGCAGATGAATGAGGGTCAACGGGGAGCCTGTCAACAGGGGTATTCCAGATATTGTTCTCAGGCAGAACCTGACATCCTTGTATGACAGGAGTTGCAAAGGATAAAACGGGGATAATAAGCAAGCAAAAAATGCTAATCAGAACTGAACCAAGGAACAAATTCTTCAAGAACCTGATCTTTTGCCGGATCGATTTTATTTTTTTGTACATCATATCTGATAACAGTCAATACCATATTTCTGCTTATTATCAATGACTTCGGTCATGGTTCCTCTTGATAACCAGATAAACCATATCTCTCGCAGAGGCGCAGAGCGCGCAGAGAAATGAGGGTTTATTTATGGCCAGAATAATGAGAGGGACCTATTCTGGCCATATCACAGCTCCTTCGGTGCGGTAGACAGATAATTTTACCCGCAGGGTTGCGGGTTTGCAGGAATGTAGTCTTCTCGGCATTCCTGCAAAGATACTTCCCTCCGTGCCCTCCGCGGCTCGAACGATTTCCGTCGAAGACGGGAAGAGTGGGCGAGAGAATAGTATTAAACGATATTAGATGAAAAGTCCCAGGGCGTTGCGCACTTCCTTCATGGTCTCTTTTGCGATTGCGCTGCAATCGTTTGCCCCTTTTTGTATGGCATCGATCACGTAACCAGTGTCCTTCATCAGGGAAAATGCCCTCTCTCTGATAGGTGCAAGCTCAGCGGTTAAATTCTTGAAAAGGAGTTTCTTACAATCGATGCAGCCAATGCCTGCCGTCCTGCACCCATTATCCACATCGAGGAGAGCCTGGTTGTCCGANAAGGCCCTGTGGATCGNATAGATATTACAGATTTCAGGGTTNCCCGGGTCTGTTCTCCGCACTCTTTTAACATCAGTTACTGCGGTCCTCAGCTTCTCCCACATGGCCTTCTCGTCCTCCAGAAGGCCGATGTAATTGTTCAGGGTCTTTGACATCTTTGCCGCCCCATCAACGCCGAGAATCTTTGGAGCAATGGACATCAGCGCCTTGGGCTCGGGAAAAACATCTCCAAANCTTGCGTTGAATTTTCTTGCCACCTCGCGGGAAAGCTCGACGTGCTGAACCTGGTCTTCCCCGACTGGGACAAATCCAGCCTTGTAAACAAGGATATCTGCTGCCTGGAGCACCGGATAACCCATGAGGCCCATGTTGATATTCGCCCTGTGCTGCTTTGACTTGTCCTTGAACTGGGTCATTCGTTCAAGTTCCCCGATGGGAGTAACGCAGTTAAAGATCCATGCGAGTTCAGTATGCTCCGGCACATGAGACTGGACAAAGATCTTACACTTGTCAGGCGTGAGACCACAGGCAATGAGTATAAGGGCAGTCTCAACCGTTCTTTGTTTGAGTTCTTCGATGGGATACTCCACGGTAATGGCATGGTAGTCCACCACGCAGAAGATACAGTCATAATCTTTGGTAAGCTCAACCCAATTCCGTATGGCGCCCACGTAGTTGCCCAGGTGTATTTCACCAGTGGGCTGTATCCCGCTGAAAATCCGTTTCATTCATTCCTCCATGCAATGTCACTCTCTGGTGGGCAAATCTTGAGTTCGGTGCTCCCTGACCGCCAAACCTGTTAAATGTACAATAAAAGATACGTTAAATCAATGCATTTGGCGCCACCTGTATCCTCAATCAACCACTGTCTTTGCAGAGCTTTTCATTAAAATAACGCGCATGGATCAAGAGACAGAATCCCTTCTTCCCAAAAACGAGAAGACCCAAACCGCATATGGCAAACAAATAATTCTACGGCTTGCGATATGCGAACGACGAACAGAAGTCTTGAAATGCTATCAGCTTTCAGCTATGAGCCATTGGCTGGTTCTCCTATCGCCCATTGCCTCGTGCCTATCGCCTGGTTTATTTTCGTATACAAAATTCTTGACAATTCATTATCGTAATACTATAGTTGATGGTGTAAAATTGTATACAGTATCCAAAAGGGGGGTTACTATGGAAGACCACGAAATCTTTAAAAATATCACAATCCTTTCTCTTGAGCAGGCAACAGTCTTGCCCTATCTGACATACAGACTTGCCCTCGATGGGGCAAGGGTTATCCGTATGGAGCATCCTGTCTATGGCGACCCAAATCGAAGGGTTGGCGAAAACAGACTGAACGAAGATCGGATGTATACATACTTTCTCGCCATCAACTGTCAGAAGGAAGCTATAACCCTGGACCTCGGAACACCTGAGGGGCTTGAGATATTTAAAAAAATGCTCATAGAACTCAACGTTGATGTATTCGCAACAAATCAATTGCCCCGGAATTACAAGAAGCTCGGGATTGATTATGAAATGGTTAAGGCTATCAAGCCGGATATCATTTGGGTCGGGTTGACCGGTTTTGGCCCGGAGAGCAACGANCCAGCTTACGACCCCATCCTCCAGGCTCGAGGGGGTTTGATGGAACTTACCGGCGATAAGNACGGCTCTCCTTTCGTCCTCGGCGTTCCCCTCCCTGACATGGGGGCCAGCGAGCATGCCTACGGCCTCATNATGAAGGCTCTCTTTAAAAAGGCCTCTACAGGAGAGGGTTCCAGGATCGATGTATCCATGTTCCAAAGCACAGTATCGTGGCTTACAGTTGCAATCACCCAGACAAAATCATTCAATAAGACGATTACCCGAAGGGGAAACACCCACGAGTTCTTTGCTCCTGTAAGTGTTTACAAGACAAAAGATGGCTACGCTTACGTTGCCNTGGGCAACGATATTCAGTGGGAGAGAATGATCAAAATAAGCGGCTTCGAATCCCTGGAAAAACCGGAATATGCACGTAATGAAGGAAGAATAAAGGATGTGGATAATCTCAACAAGGCCATAGAGACTGCCACAATGAAGTACACAACCAATGAACTTATTGGCCTCTTCACAAGCGCAACCATCCCCATCTCAAAGGTGAACACTATCGCAGAGGTTATTGAAGACCCTTATGTGAAAGGGGAGATTCTCTCATCTACCGACAAAAAGACAGGAACAACGATCTACCTAGCCCCACTTCCTGTGACAACAAGCTTTGTTAAATCTCTCGATAAGAAACTCACATTCCCGCCCCGTTTTGGTGAGCAAAATGAGGATATCTACACGAAAACCCTTGGCTACTCAAAAGAACAGCTTGAAGGGTATAAAACAAAAGGAATCATTTAAGACAAATTGTAGGACAGAGCATGTCAAATGTTTAATTATTATTTGATATCATTCGTTTCAATCCTACATGCATCATTTTGCACTCGTAACTGCCTCTAGGGGGGGGTCATGGATAATCCATATGGTCAACAAGCCGTAAGGAAAGGAAGGTTTCTGAGAGAACAGGTCTATAAGAAGCTTAAAGAATCCATTCTCAACGTAATGATTGAGCCGAATAAGAGGCTCATAGAGGAAAAACTCGCAGCCGAGATGGGGACAAGCAGAACCCCGGTTCGAGAAGCCATACAGAAGCTTGAAAAGGAAGGGCTCATTCACAAACTGCCACGGGGTGGATTTGCCGTAAATGTGATCACCGATGAGGACATTGAAGAGGTATTCGGAATACGGAGCGTCCTGGAGGGCTATGCAGGGTATCTTGCAACACTACGTGCCACAGAAGAAGATTTACGCTCAATGGAATCAATCGTTAAACAGCAGGAAATCTGTCTTGATAATGGGGAAACTGGCGAGATTATCCGCTTGAATACTGATTTTCACGACATCCTGTATACGTGCGCGAAAAGCAAAAAGCTCGTTGCCATCATAAATGACCTCCGTGATTTTATCTACCGATACAGGATTCTGATCCTCCGTTACGAGGGCATGGCAACCATCGCAATCCAGGACCACAAGGACATGATCACCCTCATGAAGGCAAAAAATGCTCGGCAGGTGGAAAAACTTGTGAGAAAACATATCATCAGGGGCATGGGCCTTATTAAAAAGAAGATGCGTCAGGAAGCACGGAAGAAAAGAAGGTCAAACGGGTAATCATGGAACATGGAACTGGTTAAAAAAGTCCTTCAAGGGGATGAGAGAAGCGCTGCCCGTCTCATCTCAATGATTGAGGAAGGACTTGATGAAGGGTATGAAGCAGTTTCACTCCTCTTCCCGTATACAGGCAAGGCACATATAATAGGAGTAACAGGCGCTCCAGGGGCAGGGAAAAGCACCATCATTGACAAACTTGCGGTAGGTTATGGCCGCCAAAAAAGGAAGGTCGGTGTTATTGCTGTAGATCCTACAAGCTCAAAGGGAGGCGGGGCCTTTCTTGGTGACCGCGTGAGAATGAGGGCCGCTGAAAAGGAGGAGGGTATCTTCATCCGGTCTATGGCTCACCGTGGTTTTCCAGGGGGCATAGCAAAGGCAACAATAGGTGCAGCGATTGTTCTTGACGGCCTCGGCAAGGAGGCTATTCTCATAGAGAGCGTCGGCGCCGGACAAACTGAAATACAGATATCGATGATCTGTGATTCCGTTATCACGGTACTTACGTCTGATTATGGAGATGAGATGCAATTAATGAAGGCAGGGCTCATAGAAATCGGTGACATTGTGGTAATGAATAAAATGGACAAGCCCGGTACAATGGAGGCTGCCGANGACATTGCTCATTATTTTGCGAGCCGGAAGGATAAACCCTGGCAGATCCCTGTCCTGACCATGGAGGCACGGAAAGGCGAAGGGGTTGAGAAACTTATGACCATCCTCGACCTCCATCACAAATATATGGAAGGTGATATTGAAGGAAAATCCACGAAAAAGGAAAAAATAAAGCAACTGGTGCTCGCCCTCTTCAAGGAAGAGGCCTGGAGTTCAATAATGAAAAAGATACAGGGGAAAGCGGCCTTTGAGGAGATCATACAAAAGGTCCAGGATGGCAAGATCGATCCCTATAAGGCCGTCCGGATGGCATTACAGTATGCACTGCCAAAGGAATAAAACGTACCGCTGACCTGTTCTGGAGGAATATTATGCAGGATACAAAGAGATTAAAGGTTTTAATAGCAAAGCCTGGCCTGGATGGACACGACAGGGGCGCCAAAGTTGTGGCCCAGGCCCTCAAGGAGGCAGGGATGGAGGTTGTCTATTCCGGTCTTCACAGGACCATCGACCAGATCGTCAATATTGCCGTTCAGGAGGACGTTGATGTCATAGGGCTTTCCATTATGACGGGCGCCCACATCCCGATTACCCAAAAACTTTTTCAAAAGATCAGGGAAAAGGGCATCGACGATAAGATGGTTTTTGTTGGAGGCGTCATCCCTTCGAGGGATATACCAAAGTTGAAAGAGCTGGGAGTAACCGGCATCTTTCCGGGCGGCACCCCACTTACCGAGACGATTCATTTCCTACAGTCAACTGTAAAAAAAGGATAGGAGGGAACCATGGCTGTAGCACGTTATATAAAGGATGAAAAAGACCAGATCCTCGATGTCATACTCGAATCCGGTATTCATGTAAAGCCTTCATATTCTCCAAAAGATCTCGACGCAATAGGCTTTTCCTATGACAAAGACGTGGCAGACCCCGGTGAGTATCCTTATACACGGGGCATACACGCTCTCGGATACCGGTCGCGGGCATGGACGACAAGGCAGTATACCGGTTTCGGCACGCCCCAGGAGACAAACGAACGGTTCAAGCTGATGATAGCCCACGGTCAGACAGGGCTTAATGTTGCCTTCGACCTCCCTACGCAGATGGGGTACGACTCTGATGATCCCATGTCTGAAGGCGAGGTTGGCAGAGTTGGTATGGCAATTGATACGCTGCGCGACTTTGAGATCGCCTTTAAGGATATAAGGCTTGACAAGATCGGGAGTGGGCTTACGATAAATGCCGTTGCATCGATCATGCTTGCCATGTACCAGGCCGTGGCTGAAAAATATGGTTATGACCCAAAGGTAATATCAGCAACCCCCCAGAACGACATCCTGAAAGAGATGATCGGGAGAGGTGCCTGGATCTTCCCTGTTGAGCCGGCAGTTAAGCTCATCGGAGACACCATTGAATATTCGATGACAGTCCTTCCGAGGACAAACCCGGTGAGTGTTTGCGGTTATCACATAAGGGAATCAGGCGCAACGCCTGCCCAGGAGATAGCGTGCGCAATACTCATCGCCAACGCATATATCGATAACGTCCTGGCAAGGGGATACGATGTTGATGAATTTGTGGGAAGGTTCTCTTTTAATCTCAACGTCTTTGGGAACATGTGGGAGCAGGTCGCCAAATTCAGGGCAGCCCGCAAGCTATGGGCAAGAAATCTGAAAGAAAAGTATAACGTAAAGAAGGCACAAAACCTCTTTCTCCGGGGGCTCTTTGGAGGAGGAGGATACGGCCTCACCAAGGAACAGCCCGAGAACAACATCATGCGTGGCGCCTACTATGCCCTTGTTGCAGCCCTCTCCGGGGCACAGACAACTGCGCTGTGCAGTTACGATGAGGCCTATACGATCCCTACACCACACTCGGCCCTCCTCTCCCTCCGGACCCTCCAACTTCTCATGGACGAGATGGGCTTACGGGACACCGTTGATCCTCTTGCCGGAAGCTACTTCATTGAAACAATTACCAAGGAAATGGAGCAGAAGATTGAAGAGGAGATGGGAAAGATTGAAAAATTTGGTGGTATCGTCAAGGCGGTTTCCGAAGGGTTTATCCAGAGACTTGTAGCAAGACAGGCATATGAGGTTGAAAAAGGTCTTGAGGCAGGCGAGTTGCTGAAGGTAGGGGTAAACATCTATAAAGAAGGGGAATCAATGGATGTGGAACTCCATGAATATAACTGGGATTCTGCAGCCGGGCAGATAGAAAGTCTCCGTGCGGTCAGGAGGGAGCGGTCTGAAAAGGATGTTGCACGGACACTGAAGGAGCTGGAATCAGCTACCCGGGATGGAAAAAACGTGATGCCCTACCTGGTCTCATGCTGCAAGGCTTACGCGTCCGTAGGTGAGATGGCCGGCATCTTCAGGCAGATCTTTGGAGAATTCAACGAGCCATCATTGTTCTGATGGGAATAGATAAAGATATGGAGAGAATAATAAATCCTAAATCCCAATCTCTATATTCCAAACAATTTCAAATGTTTAAACTTTTGAAATTTGGATTTTGATATTGTAGGATTTGGAGCTTAGATATTGGTGCTTGATGTACAATTTGATGCTTGTTCTAAGGTTGGGAGGAATATATGAGCGATAAGCAATACCGGCTGGGCTGCGACATAGGTGGCACGTTTACTGATTTTGTTCTACTGAACGATCAAACNGGGGAAATTAAGACAGGGAAATGCCTGACCACCCCCCAGGATCCCTCCGATGCTGTTGAAGAGGGGATACGGGCACTTGAAGCGACGACGCCGGACTTCGTCGGGAAACTGGATGAGCTGATCCATGGGACAACACTCGTTATCAACTCAATTATCGAGAGAAAAGGGGCAAAGACCGGGCTCATCACAACAAAGGGCTTCAGGGATATCCTTGAGATAGGGAGGGAGATACGTTATGCCCCTTATGACATATTTGCCGAATTTCCCCAGCCCCTTATCCCCAGGAGATTTCGTATAGAAGTTGACGAGCGGGTCCGAAGTGACGGCAGTGTTTTGAAGGCCCTGGACCCGGAAGATGCACGAAAGGCCGTCCGTACCCTCCTAAATATGGGCATTGAATCGATTGCCGTGTGCCTCCTCAACTCTTTCGAAAATCCGGCCCATGAACAGACAATTCTGGAGATCATTGAAAAGGAAGCCCCGGGGATCTCCACATCTATTTCATACCATGTGTTGCCACAGATTAAGGAATATGAACGGACAAGCACCACCGTTACCAATGCCTACGTCAAACCCCTTACCGGGCGATACCTTTCGAAGCTGGCTGACCGCCTCNCTTCCATAGGCTTCAAGGGTAAGCTTTTCATTATGCTTTCCAGCGGCGGCGTTACATCAGTAGAAACAGCAGCCGAGTTCCCCGTGAGAATCATCGAGTCGGGGCCGACTGCGGCGGTCATTGCAGGCCAATACTACGGCAAACATTTCAATATCCCTGAGATGTTCTGCTTTGATATGGGCGGTACCACGGCAAAGTCATGCCTTATCCAGAAAGGGGTTGCCGGTGTGGTACCTACCTTTGAGGTGGGGCGGGTACAGCGATTTATGAAGGGAAGCGGTCTCACGATCCAGGTGCCTGTCGTCGATCTTATGGAGATCGGTGCCGGGGGAGGCAGTATCGCAAAGATAAGCAAACTGGGCACACTCCAGGTCGGACCGGAAAGCTCAGGTGCAGCCCCCGGACCTATTTGTTACGGGAGAGGCGGCACCGGGCCCTGTGTAACCGATGCTGATCTCCTGTTAGGCTATCTCGACGAGAGCTATTTTCTTGGCGGGGAGATGAAGCTTGACAAGGAGGGGGCAAAGCGCGGCGTTGAAGAAATGATTGCCAAACCCCTTGGCGTCTCCTTCATCCAGGCCGTCTGGGGAATTCACGATCTCATCAATGAGACAATGGCAGCCGCTGCCAAAACGCACATCGCTGAAAAGGGGGGAAACCCCAAGATTGTAACCATATCGGCCTTCGGCGGTGCAGGGCCTGTTCACGCCTATGGTCTCGCCAAGAAACTGGGGGCNCCCCGAATGCTCATTCCCCCCAATGCCGGAGTAGGTTCTGCTATGGGCTTTTTCACCGCTCCAAGGGCATTCGATTTGCTCAGAAGCCACAAGGTATCCCTGTTCGGCAGCGACTTTCAGGAAATTGAACATATCTTCAGAGGGCTTGAGGCTGATGCCGGTAAGATACTAAAGAAGGAAGCAGCGGATGATGTTATCCGGTATGAACGCTCCCTCGATATGCGTTTTGTGGGACAGGGTTCGGAAGTCAATGTTCCAATACAGACTGGAGATTTTAAGGAGTTTACAAGAGAGGAAATTCGGCGCCTCTTCGATGATATCTACAAGAAACTCTATGGAAGAACCTACCCTGAATCGGAGGTTGAATTCATAAATTTCAAGGTAAGGGCAAGCCTTCCGGAGCGACTTCTGCAACTGCCAAAGCTCGAAAAGAAACAGGGGCAGACTCTTGACTTGGCGGTAAAGGGTCAACGTCTCGCCTACTCTCCTATCGCCCGGGAATTCATCCCCTATACGGTTTACGATCGTTACAAACTCTCCCCTGGAGATGAGTTTCAGGGTCCGGCCATTATAGAGGAGAAAGAATCCACCCTCATCGTGGGCGAGGATGCCCACGTGTCTACGGATGATTTCGGATTCTTGTGGATTGACCTGAAGGAGGTACTGTAATGGGACGTACATTTGATCCGATCACGTTAGAAATCCTGTGGCGAAGACTCATCTCTATTGTGGATGAGGCGGATTCCAGTGTTGCCCGCACTGCATTCTCGAGCCTTCTCAGGGATGCACATGACTACACCTGTATGTTTACTGACAGGCTGGGCCGAGAACTGGCACAGGGAACTTTCGCAACCCCGGGGCAATCAGGTGCAATGGCCCTTGGAGTAAAAAATCTCGTCAACAAGTATCCTGCAGACTATTATAAGCCCGGCGACGTCTTCATCACCAATGATCCCTGGGCTTTGGCCGGTCATCTCAACGACGTTTGCGTCATGAGCCCCATCTTCTATAAGGAACAACTTGTGGCCTTCACTGCATGCGTATTTCATCATTCCGACATCGGCGGCAGGGTTGCTTCTGACAACCATGACGTCTTTGAGGAAGGTATCTTCATTCCTTTGGTAAGACTCTATGACCAGGGGGTGCTCAACCAGTCGGTCATTGATATGATCCGATGGAACGTACGGACTCCCGATGAAGTTACAGGGGACATTCGTTCCCAGATCGCGGCGAACCACGTCTGTTCAGAAAAAGTATGCCAGATGCTCAAGGACAGCGACCTCGAAAACCTTGATGACCTGGCAAACCAGATTATCAGCCTCACCGAGAAAAGCATGAGGGAAGAGATAGACAAAATCCCTGACGGCGTTTATCATGCCAAGGGCTTGGTTGAACAGATGAAAGGAAAAGAGGACATTATCATCCAGGCCAAGGTCGAGGTAAAAGGAAGCGACATCATTGTAGACCTTGATGGCTCTTCACCGCAGGTAAACTGGGGCGGCAATGTGGTATTTAATTTCACTTTTGCCTATGTGTTTATGGCAGTCAAAAGCATGTTCGCCCCTGATATCCCGAACAACGACGGCTGCGCAAGGCCCATAATGCTTTCCGCCCCTGAAGGCAGCGTCCTCAACTGTAAATTTCCTGCAGCTGTCGCAGCGAGGATGGGGGTGGGACATTTTCTCACCGAAGTCATATATCGGGCCCTGTCCGGCGTCCTGCCCAGAAAGGTTCTTGCAGGGTCCGGCGGGACACCAGCAGCAATGAACGTGTTCTATGGGAGAACAAAAGATGGGAGACCCTGGCATTCCGTCATTATCAGGGGAGGCGGCATGGGGGCAAGCGCTTCCGGTGATGGCAATTACGTCTATATTTTCCCTGCGAATGGTGCAAACACACCTGTTGAGATATTTGAAAGCGACACCCCGCTCATCGTGGAGAAGAGAGAGCTTGTTGCTGATTCGGGGGGTCCCGGGAACACGAAGGGTGGCCTCGGGAAAAGGGAACTCTTCAGGGTGCCTGATGATGAGTATGCCCCAATTCCTCCCGTCAACCTGGGAATCCAGGCGGGAAGATTTACATACCCGGCTGAGGGGCTTTTTGGCGGTAAGCCAGGTACAAGGGCACAGTTTCTTGTCAATGGAGAACCTGGAAATTCCTATGGATTGACACAGATGAAACCGGGTGACGTGGTTACTATCGATGCCCCAGGAGGTGGCGGCTACGGCAACCCTCTCGAACGGGATCCTGAAATGGTGGCAAGTGATGTTATGGAAGGATACGTGGGTCTTGAAAGCGCCAGGACTGATTATGGTGTAGCAATCAATCCGGAAACATATGAAGTAGATGAGAAGGAAACAAAGAAATTAAGAGGAAAGTGAGGAGATTGATAAATTCCAAATTCAAATATCGAAATTCGAAACAACTTTTAATGTTCCAAATTTTCAATATATGAACATTTGATATTTGAATTTTAATATTGTTTGGAATTTAGTGCTTGGATATTGGTGCTTGATTTTATGTGAGGAGGCAGGATGAAACGGCGATTTGATGCTAAAGTAAAAACAGAGGGAGACCTGGCGGCGCTCCAGTTTAAAGGCCTAAAGTGGACGGTAAATCATGTCTACAAAAACTCCCAGCATTACAGGAAAAAGTTCGACGAAGCCAAGGTAAAGCCCGGGGACATAAAGACCCTTGACGACATCAGGAAGTTGCCCTTTACCACAAGCAAGGACCTGCAGACAGGCTACCCCTTCCCTCTCCAGAGTATGCCTTTCGAGAAGATCGTCCGCATCCACGCTTCGAGCGGAACTACGGGGAAACGGAAGGTTCTCTGCTACACAGCAAAAGATGTTGATGATTGGGCCAATATGTTCGCTCGATGCTATGAGTATGCAGGCTGCACAGCAGAAGACCGGATACAGATTGCCGTTGGATATGGCGTGTGGACTGCCGGCTGGGGTTTCCAGAACGGCTGCGAGCGGTTCGGTTCCATGTCAATCCCTATCGGCCCCGGGAACCTCGATATGCAGTTACAGTTCCTCGAGGATTTTCAGACAACCGCTATGTGTTGCACGGCTTCAATGGGACTTCTCATGGCAGAGGAGATTGACAAGGCCGGGTTACGAGATAAGATCGCGCTGAAAAAGATGATTTTCGGTTCAGAGAGATGCAGCGATGCAATGAGGCAGCGCATATCAGACCTTTCAGGTGTGGCCATGGAAGAACTCTATGATATACCTGGCATGACAGAACTATATGGGCCCGGAACAGGGCTGGACTGTAAATACCACACCGGGATCCACTACTGGGCTGACTATTACATCCTTGAACTTTTGAATCCGGAAACCCTCGAACCCGTGCAAATAGGAGAAGAAGGGGAAATGGTCGTCACCACCCTGATGAAGGAGGCAGCGCCCCTTATCCGATACAGGACAAGGGACATAACCCGGTTCATCCCGGGCACGTGCCCTTGCGGGAGCTTGATGCCCCGCCATGACAGGATACTCGGCAGATCGGATGATATGTTTATCTTCAGGGCAGTCAATATCTATCCCAGCCATATCGACGAAATCATATCGAAGTCCGATGGCGTGGGGAGTGAATACCAGATCCATCTCTACAGGAAGGAAAGCGGNAAAGACCATATGCTCATCAAGGTTGAACGGGCTAAAAGTTTGACAAAAGACAAAGAGCAGGATAAGCACGTAAGAAAAAACATAGAGCATGCAATTAAAAAACAGATTATGGTGAGCTGTGATGTAGAAGTTATGGATTACGGTGAGCTGCCGAGATCGGAAAGAAAAACAAAAAGGGTGTTCGACACCCGGGGATAAACCCGTGACGCGTGACGCGTGACGGATCTAGAACAAGGAGGTTATTGTGAACCGATTTGATTACCACAAACCAGGTACGATCGAGGAGGCTGTCAGCTTGATGGCCAGCCTCGACGGGGCAAAGTACATTGCCGGTGGCACTGACGTCATGGTCCTTATCCGGCATAAGAAGATTCAACCAAAGAACCTCATCTCCATCCGAAACATAAAAGATCTTGCCTACATCGATACTGCTAATGGTCTGAAATTCGGCTCTGCCACAACCCACAGCGACATAGATGGCCACGACGTCATAAAGCGGGCTTACTCCGCCCTTACTGACGCGACGAGCTGGCTCGGTTCTCGGCAGATACGGAATGTGGCGACTGTAGGCGGCAACATTTGCACTGCTGCTCCTTCAGCCGACACTGCCTGCCCCCTCCTTGTCCTGGACACCATGGTATCTATCGTGGGGCCAAAAGGAACCAGGGAAGTCGCCCTTGACGACTTCTTTCAGGGACCGGGCAAGACCGTCCTCGAACCGGGCGAACTCGTAAAGGGATTCGTTATTCCTGCCTTCGGAGAAAACACTGGTTCAGCATATATCAAGCACACACGTCGCCAGGCCATGGAACTCCCTATCTTAGGTGTGGCAGCTCGGGTCACCATCAGCGTAGGAAAAAGCACCGCCGTGCTGCGTTGCAAAGACTTTCTCTGCACCATGGAGAGCACCTCTGAAATACTGCAGGGGTTCTCAGAGGAAGAGTTACGGTGTGAAGATGTAAGGATTGCCATGGGTGTCGTAGCGCCACGTCCCATAAGGGCAAAGAAGGCAGAAGCAGCCCTCAAGGGCAAAATCATTTCTGAAAAACTCCTCCAGGAAATCGGCGAGATCGCTGCCTCAGAGGCGTCCCCGAGGGATAGCATACGTGGCGAGGCGTGGTACAGAAGCGAGATGATAAGAGTCCTCGTAAAGAGGTCTATTTTACGATCCATTGACAGGATAATCAGGCCGGACGATACGGTCTATCCTAAAAGGTTATGGTGAGGTGAAACAATGAAAAAAGAGCTCACATTTACATTAAATGGCGAAGCAATAAGGGAGGACGTTGATCCCCAGTGGACACTTCTTTACTTTCTGAGGGAGGTCTGCGAATTCACCGGCACAAAGGAAGGGTGCGGCTATGGGGAATGCGGTGCCTGCACGGTAATTATCGACGGAAAGGCCGTCAACTCCTGCTTGTATCCGATCATGGAAGCAGAAGGTAAGAGCATTACTACCATTGAAGGCCTTGCATCCAAAGACGGTCAGCTTCATCCGCTCCAGACAGCATTCATTAACGAGGGGGCGGTTCAGTGCGGATTCTGTTCACCCGGAATGATCATGTCCGCAAAGGCCCTCGTAGATGAAAAGGAAAAACCTACGGAGGAAGAAATAAAGGATGCTATTGCAGGAAACCTCTGCAGGTGCACCGGGTATGTAAAAATCATTGATGCAATCAAATCAGTTGCAGGCGGGAGGTGAACATGAACAATCTCACAACAGTAGGACAAAGGATACCGAAACGTGACGCGCCACCCAAGGTAATAGGCGCTGCTGTGTATATACAGGATATGAAGGTACCTGGTATGCTCCATGGCAAGATCCTCTATAGTAAGCATCCTCACGCCAAGATTCTGAAGCTTGACACCTCAAAGGCGGAGAAACTCGCCGGCGTGCGGGCCGTAATCACCGCCGCAGATATGCCTGCCTCCTTCAGGATAGGTGTTATGAAGGACAATCCTCCCCTTAAGACGGGAAAGGTGCTGTCAATGCGTGACGAGATTGCAGCCGTTGCCGCAACAAGTCCGGAAATAGCGGAAGAGGCCCTCTCCCTTATCGAGGTTGAGTATGAGGTATTGCCGGGAATATTCGACCCCCTGGAGGCTATGAAGGAAGGAGCGATGCTTATCCACGAAGAGGCAAAGTCCAATGTGCTGAAAATGCCCTGGAAACTTGTCTGCGGCGATGTGGAGGCTGCTAAGAAGGAATCGGCTTTTATCGTTGAGGATACCTTCAGCACTCCGTGGGTAACACACTGCTGTCTCGGCACAAGTGGATGTATTGCTCAGTTGGACACAAAAAACAACCTGACCATGTACAGCAACACCCAGATCCCGTCACTGGCTCAAAACGACTACTTCGAAGCCCTCAATACATTCGGATTTAAAAACAGGCGAGTCAGGATCATCCAGTCTGTTATTGGTGGCGGGTTCGGAAGCAAGCTCGACACTTACTCCTACGAGTATATTGCAATCATGCTAGCGATGAAGACAAGAAAACCTGTGAAAATAATCTTCACGAGGGAGGAGGAATTCTTCGCCACCTCGCCAAGACAGTGTACGATCACGAAGATCTCCCAGGGATGCGATAAAGACGGAAAGCTAACCTTCCGGGAAATGGAGATGATCCTCGATAACGGAGCATACACATCGTGGGGGGCAACAACCCCGTCAGTGATGATGCTTCCTATCTCATCGCTCTACAAGGTACCGAATATCAAGTACACTGCGAAGTGCGTATACACGAATAACACCTACAGCCAGGCCATGCGCGGCTATGGGAACCCCCAGGCAACCTTTGCCATTGAGTCCTCTCTGGACCAGCTTGCCGAGGTGGCAGGTATCGATCCTTATGAACTTCGGCTGAAGAATGCAAACGAGCCCGGCGAGGTAACGCCTCAGAACTTCAAGATCACCTCCTGTGGAATGAAGGAATGCATGGATGAGGTGGTAAAGCGCCTTGACTGGAAAGGAAAGCATGGCAAAGGAACAGGAAGGGGCGTCGGTATGGCCTCCCTCATCCACGTCGGTGGTGGTGCCCGCGTCTACAAATCTGACGGATGCGGAACCATCATCAAGATGGACGATTTCGGCAAGGTTGACGTCTTCACCGGCGCCAGCGATATCGGCCAGGGTTCGGACACGATTGTTGCACAGATTGTCGCTGAAGTGCTCGGTATCCCCATCGATGACGTGAACGTTATCAATAACGATACCGACATATGCCCCTGGGATGTAGGGGTCCACGCGAGCAGAACTACCTTTGTTGCAGGCAATTCAGCACTCGGCGCAGCGTTGAAGATAAAATCCCAGATACTGGAGGTTGCAGCAAAACTCCTTGAGGAAGACCCTGCAACGCTTGATATTAGAAATGGTGTTGTCTTTTCCACGAAAAACAACGAGAAGACTACCCCTCTCGGGAAGGCTCTTCGAAAGGTGCACTATACCTTAGGCGGCAAGATGCTNATGGCGGAATACTTTTATGACCCTCCCAACGCGAACTTCGACAAGGATTTCAAGGGAAACCTCTCTGTCTCATACGCATACGGTACCCACGGCGTTGAAGTGGAAGTCGATAAAGAAACAGGGCAGGTGAAGATACTGAGCTACATCGCAGCCCACGATGTAGGAAGGCGATAAACCCCTTATTGCTTGAAGGTCAGATATACGGTGGCGGTCTCCAGGGTATCGGTTATGCTCTTGGGGAGAAGATGATTTATGAGAAAGGCGAATTGAAAAATGGTAATTTCCTCGACTATAAGATGCCTACCGCAAAAGATATTCCTCCGGTTCAAGCCGTCATCGTCGAGACTGACGAGAAAGACGGCCCCTTCGGAGCAAAGGGCATTGGTGAACCTGGCGCCGTGCCAACTGCTCCTGCCATTGCGAACGCGATCTATGATGCAGTAGGCGTCCGCATCAAGGACCTGCCCATCACACCGGAAAAGGTGTTGAAGGCGCTCAAGGAGAAAGAGAAGGGCGGCTAATTCATAAACAACGTGAATGTGTGAATGCACAGACGCGTTAATATCTGAAGGGGGAGGTGGTTTTCCCACCTCCCCCTTCGCACCAGCTTACAACCTAATTGCATTCCATAATCCAATTGATTTCATATGTCATTGCGAGCATAACAAAGCAATCTCAAGAGTTTAGATTGCCACGCCCACCTGCCAAAGCCATCCTCCGGCGGGCAGGCCTGCGTGACGTAACACGACACTTCGGTGTGCAGGAACGACACTACGCGCCTCGAAATGACTTGTGTTGGTAAATTAGCGTGAACCCCTGTCGGCCTTGCGAAGATTTTTTCAGCAGCTATTTCGCGGCTTCACCTTTCTGGGCAACGCACTGCTCGTGTTTGCCCAGATTCCTGACTACACAAAAATCCTTTGTATAGCAGATAAACTCCACCCTGTCTCCATTGGCGAATTGGGTTGGCTTACAGCCCCGGAGCAGGAGCGCGCCGGCGTTGACCACCGTTCCCTTGTGGGTAACACGGTTGCTCAGACCATTGCCCTCCCTCTCAAAGGTCGTTGCTTCGTCAGTCATTCTTATCCCGAAATCAGACTTAACCATCTCGATGTCCTCGATTAGCCCTGCCTGAACGGTCGGCACAAGGGCCATAAAGATGACTGCCGCAATCAGCGCTGCTACTTTATGCAATCTTTGCATTCGGCTCTCCTCTCATTTTTCGATAAAATCTTGTTTTCTTTTAAGGAAGTATAAAAAAGAGTTTTTTATCGGTCAAGAAAAAAACCCTAAGCATCAGTCCCCTTAGATAGTTTTTCAAGATAAGCGTGGGCGTCCTCGTTATCGGGTGAGATCCTGAGCGCCTCCTGTAAATCAAGTATTGCATTTTCCAACGAACCCAGTTTTTCATAGACCCTGGCACGGTTGATGTATGCTACCGGATCGTCCCTGTTGAAGGAAATGTTTCTCGTTGCCTGGTTCAGGGCACGCTGAGTTTGCCCGGAATTTAAGTATAAACCAACTAGCTCACAGTAGTAAGATTTGCCCGCAGGGGCCAGCTCTCTCATCGATTTTCGATCGAGCGAGATCTCCGGTTCTGATTTTCTACTCTTTGACACAAGTTTATTCAAAACGACTACTGCGATGATTACTATAATTATTGCTGCGATGAGAAACAAAAAACGCAAAGCCTATAACCTCCCGTGAAGTATCTTCTATCATAATTATAGTGGCTTTGAGAAGAAANGGAATCACAATAGAGGAAGGCCTTGACAATTGAGGATATGTNACACTATCATGTATTAAAAGCTTTGAAGAATCACTATTGGCTACAGGAGTTGAACGAGACACCGTTTTCAAGGTAACGGTGGAAGGCATATCGGTGATGAAATCATTCATTCCCCTTGATAACATTGATTCAGTACTCTCGATCCTATCGAAGATCGCCATATGGGGTGGCCTGTCAGATGAGGAGCGCTCAAAGGTCTTCAAGAGGTTAGA
>Ga0031656_10000127_pt1 | contig 21396 bp, 22 predicted proteins | sample FrelakmetDIP11DI_FD_55080 | JGI IMG/M metagenome (GOLD analysis project Ga0031656, IMG submission 55080) | Freshwater lake sediment microbial communities from the University of Notre Dame, USA, for methane emissions studies - DIP11 DI | ecosystem: Environmental > Aquatic > Freshwater > Lake >... | reverse complement strand
GGCTACCAGCCGGAGGTCGCCTACTACGAGTGCCTGCACGAGCTGAAGCTGATCGTCGACCTGCTGCACGAGGGCGGCCTCGCCAAGATGCACAAGTACATCTCCCACACGGCCAAGTGGGGTGACCTCACCCGCGGGCCGCGCGTAGTCAACAAGGCCACCAAGAAGGAAATGAAGAAGATCCTCGGGGAGATCCAGGACGGCCGTTTCGCGCGCGTCTGGATCCGTGAGAACAAGACCGGCCGCCGCAAGTACGACGCGCTGATGAAGAAAGACCTGGCGCACCCGATCGAAAAAGTGGGCGCGCAACTCCGTGCCCGCATGCCGTGGTTGAACGAAGGTCGCTGAAACTCACGAGGTGAGCAAACGATGTCCACGCCCGACCCGACTCGCGTCCTGATATTCGACACCACGCTGCGCGACGGCGAGCAGTCTCCCGGCTGCAGCATGACCCAACCCGAGAAGCTGAGGGTCGCACGTGCACTGGCGGAGCTCGGCGTGGACATCATCGAGGCCGGCTTCCCCGCCGCCTCGCGCGGCGACTGGGAGGCGGTGCGGACAATCGCGCGCGAAGTCCGGGGCCCGATCATCGCGGGCCTCGCACGCTGCAATCGCGAAGACATCGACAAGGCCTGGAGCGCGGTGCGTGAATCGACCCGCCCCCGCCTGCACGTGTTCCTGGCCACGAGCGCCATCCACCGCGAGCACAAGCTCAATATGGCGAAGGAGCAGATCATCCACACGGCCGTCGAGGGCGTGAGATACGCGCGGAGCCTGTGCGCCGACGTCGAGTTCTCGCCCGAGGACGCGTCGCGCACCGAGCTCGATTTCCTGCGCGAGGTGGTCGAGGCCGTGATAGAGGCCGGCGCCACCACGATCAACGTCCCCGACACCGTCGGATACACGGTGCCGGAAGAATTCCATGAGGTGTTCAGCTACCTGAAGCGGCACGTGAAGGGGGCGGANAAGGTCGTGTTCAGCGTCCATTGCCACGATGACCTCGGCATGGCCGTGGCCAACAGCCTGGCGGCGGTGCGTGCCGGTGCGCGCCAGGTGGAATGCACCATCAACGGCATNGGCGAGCGAGCCGGCAACGCGTCGCTGGAAGANCTCGTGATGGCGATCAAGACCCGCGAGGGCGTGCTTGGCGTGCACACGGGCATCGACTCACGGCGCCTGTTCCCGACCTGCCGCCTGCTCTCGAGCATCACCGGCATGCCGATACCACGAAACAAGGCCGTGATCGGCGAGAACGCCTTTGCGCACGAATCGGGCATTCACCAGCACGGCATGCTCAAGCACCACTCGACCTACGAGATCATGCGCCCGGACGACGTGGGACTTTCGCGATCCCATCTGGTGCTCGGCAAGCACAGCGGCCGTGCGGCGCTGCGCGACCGCATCAGGGAACTCGGCTTCGAGATTTCCGACGCGGAGCTCGGCCGCGTGTTCGAGGAGTTCAAGGCACTCGCGGACAAGAAGAAGGAACTGTTCGACGGTGACATCGAGGCTCTGGTGCTGCGTTCCGAGACCGGGCCCGAAGGCCCGTGGCAACTCGAAAGCCTGCACGCAGTGAGCGACTCCGCTGCCGCGGCGACGGCGCGCGTCGGCCTGCGTCACGCGGACGGCCGGATCCTGGTGCAGGAATCCACCGGCGACGGACCGGTGGACGCCGCCTTCAAGGCCATCGAGTCGGCGACCNGCGTGCCCGTCACCCTGCGCAAGTTCGAGGTGCGCAGCGTGACCATGGGCGAGGACGCCCAGGGCGAGGCGGTCGTCACCGTGGAGCACAATGGCCGCTCCTACCGCGGTTCGAGCGTCACCACCGACATCGTCGAGTCCGGCGTGCGCGCCTTCCTCGAGGTCGTGAACCAGATCGAGTCCACGCGGGCCACGACCGCGCGTGCNGAAAAGCGTTCCCCCGAGGCAGAAGAAGCGGCCTCCACGATCTGATCGCCGCCAGATCCTGATGTCGATGCAGACCGCCGGAGACTGAATGACCGCGAAGACCCTTTTCGAGAAAGTCTGGGNACGACATGTCGTGGTGCCCGAGACACCGGATACTCCGGCCGTCATCTACATCGACCTCCATCTCACGCACGAGGTGACCTCCCCCCAGGCCTTCGATGTGCTGCGCAGCCGGGGGCTCAGGGTGCGCCGCCCCGATCGCACGCTCGTGACGATGGACCATTCGACGCCGACGGACACTGCGCAGGTCTTCGGCGGNGTTCCCATCGCGCTCGAGTCTGCGGCGAAACAGATCCGCCAGCTGGAGNACAACTGCGCGGAGTTCGGACTCGACCTGATCGGCCTGCAGGACGATCGTCGCGGCATCGTGCACATCATCGGGCCGGAGCTCGGCGCGACTCAGCCTGGCAGGACCATCGTCTGCGGCGACAGCCACACCAGCACCCATGGTGCGTTCGGCGCGCTTGCCTTCGGCATCGGGACCACGGAGGTCGGGTACGTGCTTGCGACGCAGTGCCTGCTGCAGCGACGACCCAGGACGCTCGCCATCGAGGTCTCGAATCGACTCGCCGCGGGCGTTTCGGCGAAGGACCTGGTGCTCTCGATCGTCGGTCGCATCGGCGTGAACGGCGGCACGGGCCATGTCATCGAGTACCGGGGGCCGGCCATCGAAGCGCTCTCGATGGACGAGCGCATGACCGTCTGCAACATGTCCATCGAGGCTGGCGCACGGGCCGGCATGGTGGCACCGGATGCGACCACGTTCGCCTACCTGAAGGGCCGTCCGAGGGCGCCCCGGGGAGAGGCCTGGGAGCGCGCTGTTACCGACTGGACCGGACTGCACACGGACTCCGCTGCCGTCTTCGACCGGGTGGTGTCACTCGACGCGGCGGATGTCGAGCCCATGATCAGCTACGGCACGAATCCGGGCATGGTGGCGCCGATCTCGGGGTACGTGCCCGATCGGCCTGGCGACCCGGTGTTCGCACGCGCCCTTGAGTACATGGGACTCGCGCCCGGTGCCGCGCTGCGTGACCGGCCGGTTCAGGTGGTCTTCGTCGGCAGCTGCACCAACGCGCGGCTCTCCGACCTCGAGCTTGCCGCGAAGGTGCTCGCCGGTCGCCGGATCGCACCAGGCGTCCGCATGCTGGTCGTGCCGGGGTCGCAGCAGATCAAGCGCGAGGCCGAGGCCCGCGGGTTCGCGAAGGTATTCACGGACGCGGGCGCCGAATGGCGCGAGTCGGGATGCTCGATGTGCCTCGGCATGAACGGCGACCTGGTGCCGGCGGGCCAGTACTGCGTCAGCACCAGCAATCGCAATTTCGAGGGTCGGCAGGGCTCCGGCGCACGCACCCTGCTTGCAAGCCCTGCGACGGCCGCCGCCACCGCGGTGCGCGGCCGCGTCACTGATCCGCGCGAGTTCCTGCAGTGAGCGCTCGCATGAATCCCGTCACCGCCATTCGCTCGCGTACGGTCGTGATGCCGTCGGGAAACATCGATACCGACCAGATCATTCCTGCGCGGTTCCTCACGACCACGACACGTGACGGCCTCGGTGCCGCGCTGTTCGCGGACTGGCGCTACGATGCCGCCGGTCTCCCGCGGCCGGATTTCGTGCTCAATCGCCCGGAAGCTCGCGGTTGCCAGATCCTCGTCGCCGGGCCCAACATCGGTTGCGGATCGTCGCGCGAGCATGCACCGTGGGCACTGCTCGACTACGGGTTCCGCGCGGTCGTCAGCACCGAGATCGCCGACATCTTCCGCAGCAACAGTCTCAAGAACGGCCTGCTGCCCGTCGTGGTCGACGAGGCGACCCACGGCTGGCTGCTCGCCAATCCGGGGGCCGAGATCACGATCGATCTGGAGACCACGACTCTGCGACTGCCGGACGGGCGCGCGCAGAGGTTCCCGGTCGAGGCTTTCGCGCGCTATTGCCTGATGAACGGCGTCGACGAACTCGGCTATCTGCTGGCACACGGTGAGGCCATCACGGCCTTCGAGCGGCGCAGCTCATGAAGGCACGGATCGCCGTGCTCGGGGGCGACGGCATCGGCCCNGAGGTAACCGCNAGCGCCGTGCGCGTGCTCAAGGCCGTCGCGNAGCGCCNTGACCACGAGTTCCAGTACGTCGAGGCGCTGATCGGCGGCGCCGCGATCGANGCATCGGGCTCANCCCTGCCCTCGCGCACCATCGATGCCTGCCGCAGCAGCGACGCAGTGCTGCTGGGCGCGGTGGGCGGACCGCAATGGTCCGACCCGGCGGCGCGAGTGCGGCCGGAACAGGGTCTGCTCGAGCTGCGGCGAGTGCTCGGCGTGTTTGCAAACCTGCGCCCGGTGCGCACTATTCCCGAGATGCTGGATGCCTCGCCGCTGCGGCCAGAGGTGATCCGCGACGTCGACATCATGGTGGTTCGCGAGCTGACCGGCGGCATCTACTTCGGACGCAAGAGCCGCACGGCGCACGAGGCCGAGGACGTCTGCAGCTACACGGCGCAGGAGATCGAGCGCGTGACGCGGGTGGCGGGTCGCCTCGCGATGGATCGGCGGCGGCACATTGTCTCGGTGGACAAGGCCAACGTCCTCGACACCTCGCGCCTGTGGCGAACCGTGGTGGAACGCGTACTGGGGGAGGAATTCCCCCAGGTACGACTCGAGCACATGCTGGTCGATGCCGCGGCGATGCACCTGTTGCGGCGTCCGGCAAGCTTCGACGTGCTGCTGACCGAGAACATGTTCGGCGATATCCTCACCGACGAGGCTGCGATGCTGGTGGGCTCGCTTGGCCTGCTGCCGTCAGCCTCGCTTGGCAGCGACCGCGTCGGGTTGTACGAACCCATCCACGGTTCTGCTCCTGATATCGCGGGACGGGGTATCGCCAACCCGATCGGCACCATCCTCAGCGCTGCAATGCTGCTGCGTCATTCACTCGGGCTCGACGAAGAAGCGGCGTCGGTCGAGGCCGCCGTCGCGACCGCGTTGCGCAGAGGGACACGCACGGCGGACATCGCCACGCCGGAGGGGATAACGGTCGGCAGCGGAGCCGCAACCGATGCCGTCATTGCCGCCTTCCTGGATTAGCAAAGTTATATTTTTCAAGTACTTATAGTATTATTAAATCAGGAATTATAAAGTCCTTCCAAACGTTTCCTCTGCGCGTTCGCCACGGCCGAAAATGACCTTTACAAGGTCCGGAAAGGCGGCGCTATACTGCGCGCCCCCGGGTCTTGGCGGGCGCCGAAAACCCTGCGCTGACCCCAGGCACGATCCAACGAAGAGTGATGCGGACTTGAGTCGGGTTAGTCTTTGCCTCACGGACTGAGGCAACTCGGGTCCCGTCCCGGAGGGCCGGCTGAAAAGCCGGCCTTCTTTTTTTCTGATACGCCGAGGACCCGCTCGTGCGCATGGTGACGACCGGCCGACGAGTTTGCCGATCAGCCGGACTCTTCGCTCTTTGCTACGCCGCGGGAACGTTCGTCGGCCCGCTGCACGCCGCGATTGACGAGAACGCTGCCGCCCGCGGTACTTCGCCGGCAGTCGCCGCCGCATCGGACCTCAAGTTCGCCCTCGACGAGATCGTCGCGGGCTTCAGTCGTGACACCGGCATCGCGGTCCGGGTCACCTATGGCTCCTCGGGCAACTTCGCCCGGCAGATTGCGCAGGGTGCCCCCTACGAGCTGTTCCTGTCTGCCGACGAGTCCTTCGTCATGCAACTCGCCGACCGCGGCCTGACACTCGATCGCGGCACGCTGTATGCGATCGGGCGAATTGCGCTCTACGCGCCGAACGAATCGCCTCTGGTGCCGGACCCGAGGCTGCAGGACCTCACCAGGCGTGTCCGCGACGGCAGTTCCGGCCGTATCGCGATTGCCAATCCGGAGCATGCCCCGTACGGGCGCGCCGCCGAGCAGGCGCTGCGCAGCGTCGGCCTCTGGGATGCAATCGCACCACGACTGGTGCTGGGCGAGAACGTCGCGCAGGCCGCGCAATTCGCCGCCAGCGGCAATGCCGACGGAGGCATCATCGCCTACTCCCTGGCGCTGGCACCCCCGCTGCGCGAGCGTGGTCGTTTCGCGCTGCTGCCGGAGTCCCTGCACGCCCCATTGCGCCAGCGCATGGCGCTGACCGTGCGAGCGTCCGCCGGCGCGCAGCGACTCTACGAGTACCTGCAATTGCCCGCCGCCCGTGCGATCCTCGAGCGCCACGGATTCGCGCTGCCGGAGGATTGACGTCCGCGATGGACTGGACTGCGCTTGGACTGTCGCTGCGCCTCGGCCTCGTCACCGTCTTGCTGCTGCTGCCGGCTGCATTCCTGCTGGCGAGGGCACTGGCTTACGGCCGCTGGCGGGGCCGCGGCTTCGTCGAGGCGCTGGTCGCACTGCCCCTGATCCTCCCGCCCACCGTGGTCGGCTATTACCTGCTGGTCGCGTTCGGGCGCGCCTCGCCGCTTGGCCAGGTGTTCGAGTCCTTCCTGGGCCATCCGCTGGTGTTCAGCTTCGAGGGGCTGGTGCTCGCATCACTGCTCGTGAACCTGCCGTTCGCAGTACAGCCGATGCAGAACGCGCTCGCAGCGATTCCGCCGGCCATCCGTGACGCCGCACGCTGCTGTGGTCTCTCGCCGGCCAGCGCGGTGCGCCGCATCGAGTTGCCGCTTGCCCTGCCCGGGATCGCCACCGCGGCCGTGCTCACGTTCGCGCACACTCTGGGCGAGTTCGGCGTGGTGCTGATGGTCGGCGGGTCGATACCGGGCGAGACGCGTACCGTGTCGATCGCGATCTACGATCGCGTACAGGCGTTCGACCAGCCGGCCGCCGCCGCCATGGCGCTCGTGCTGCTGCTGATCGCCGTNACCGCGCTGGCNGTCACCAACTCGCTCGCGCGCCGTGCCAGTCGTCGCTGAAGTTCTCCCGATGGCTACCGGGCTCAGCGTACGGGTNAAGCAGGCGANGCCGTTCGCCATNGACGTCGCTTTCGACGCACCGGCCGGGGAGGTCACGGCACTGTTCGGTCCCTCGGGCAGCGGCAAGACCACGCTCCTGCGTGCCATCGCCGGACTGCATCGCGCCGAAGACATCAGCATCACCTGCGACCGGGAGACGTGGACCGACACGGCGCGTGGCAGTCACCTGCCGGCGCATCTTCGGCCCGTCGGATTCGTGTTTCAGGACTACGCGTTGTTCCCTCACCTGACCATCTCGGAGCAGATCGCGCTGTCGCTGGCGCATCGCCCGGCCGCCGGGCGCCGAGCACGGGTCGCCGAACTCATCGCAATGATGCGCCTCGAGGGGCTCGGTGATCGACGCCCCGCGGCGCTCTCGGGCGGCCAGCAGCAGCGTGCGGCGCTGGCACGTGCGCTGGCCCGCGACCCGAAGGTGCTGCTGCTCGACGAACCATTCGCCGCCGTGGACTGGGCGTTGCGCGAGTCCCTGCGCCACGAGCTGATGACCCTGCAGCGCCTGCTGTCGCTCACGACACTGCTCGTCACCCATGATTTCGAAGACGTCGCGAAGCTTGCCTCGCACCTGGTTGTGCTCGAGCGCGGCAGGGTCACGGCAACCGGAACGGTGCAGGATCTGACCGCACGAAACGCCGTTCCGGGCGTGACGGACTGGCGCGAGCCGGCCGTTGCACTCGACGCCCGGGTGCTCGCGCAGGACTCGACGCGCCAGCTCACGCGCCTCGGCGCGACCGGACTGGAGCTCGAGGTGCCGACGGTCGACGCGGCGGTCGGCACGACCGTGCGCATCCAGCTCGCCGCGCGCGAGGTAATCCTCGCCAGCCAGCGCCCAGAAGGCCTGTCGCTGCACAATGTGCTCGAGGCGCGGGTCATCGCGATCGAGCCCGCGACGCATCCCGCGCTGCGGCTCGTGCACCTCGAGGTCGGCACGACCCGGCTGCTGTCGCTGGTCACCGCCGACGCGGCACGCAAGCTTGCGCTCGCACCCGGGGCCCCGGTGCTGGCGCTGGTGAAAGCCGTCGCGGTCGAGGCGTTCGCCTGAACGGCCCGTTCGCGCTCAGGCGCTCGCGCCGTCGCCGGCGACACCGAACTGCGCCGCGACCTTCGCATAGAACACCCGCAGTCGCTCACGGTCGACAAGCTCGAGCAGTTTCCGAGCCTCGTCCTCGCTGACGATGAAGTCGAGCTCGATCGTGACGCTGCCGGCGAGTTCGAAGAAGCGTTCTTCGTGCAGGACCCGGTGGCGCCCGAAGCCGGCCAGCGCGCGGAACGCCGACCCACCTCGGATGCCGAGGTCGTTTGCCTGGGTGAGCAGCCACTCCCAGGCGAGCTGGCCGCCGACGCGGTCGTTCTCGTGCACGTAGAGACGCAGGTAGCAGCCGTCCATGCTTGGGGTCCTCAGGTGGGGTGACGCAGCCACGACAGGGTGGCAATGCCCGCCAGCGTGGCGAGCACCGAGCCCGCCAGGTGCATCGCGGCGGCACCCAGCGCCCACGCGGTGCGCCCCTGCTGCAGCAGCGTCACGATCTCGGCCGAGAAGGTGGAGAAGGTGGTCAGGCCCCCGCAGAAGCCCGTGATCACGAGCAGCCGCCATTCCGGAGCGATCGCCGAGTACGTCGCGAAGAACGCGATGGCGAGGCCGACGAGGTAGCCCCCGATCAGGTTCGCGGCCAGAGTGCCCGGCGGGATCGTCGGAAACAGACCATTGAGCAAGAGCCCGAGCCACCAGCGCAGCAACGCACCGAGGCTCGCGCCGAGGCTGATCGCGACGATGGACTTCAGCACGTGCAGTTCTTACCGCAGCTCACTGGCCGACACGATGCGCGGCGTCGAGGGCCTGCGCAAGATCGCGCACGAGATCCGTCGCATCCTCGATACCTACCGACAGGCGCACCAGCGTCTCGGAGATGCCGGCCCGCGTGCGCGCCTCCGGGGCCATGGCGGCGTGCGTCATGCTGGCAGGGTGCGCCACGAGACTCTCGACGCCGCCCAGTGATTCCGCGAGCGAGAACAGCCGCAGCGCTCCGAGAAAACCCCGCACCGCGGCGAGACCGCCGTGAAGCTCGAAACTCACCATCGCACCGTCGCCCTGCTGCTGCCGGCGCGCGATGCTGTGGCCCGGGTGCGTCTCGAGGCCNGGGTAGTACACGCGAGTGACCGCCGGGTGTGCTGACAGGCCTCGCACGACCTCCGCCGCGTTCTCGCCGTGCGCGCGCATCCGCGCGTGCAGGGTGCGCAGCCCGCGCAGCGTCAGGTAGCTGTCGAAGGGCGCGCCGGTCACGCCGATGCAGTTCGCCCACCACGCGAGGCGCTCGTGCAGCGCGCGGTCCGCGGCGATCACGGCGCCGCCGACGACGTCGCTGTGACCGTTCAAGTACTTGGTCGTCGAGTGCAGCACGACATCGGCACCGAGCGCGAGCGGCCGCTGCCACACGGGTGACAGGAAGGTGTTGTCCGCGACCACCATCGCGCCCGTCGCATGCGCCGCGGTCGCGACCGCGGCGATGTCGACCACCCTGAGCAGCGGGTTGCTCGGTGTCTCGATCCACAGGAGGGCGGGTCGCCCCGCAACCGCTGCGGCGAGCGCCGTCGCGTCCTGAAAATCCACGAAGCGCACGTCGAGCGAGCCGCGCTCGTGCAGCGCGTTGAAAAGTCGATAGGTGCCGCCGTAGCAGTCGTGCGGCACGATGGCGACTTCGCCCGGGCGAAAGAGCTGGGTGACGAGACCCACTGCCGCCATCCCCGAGGCGGTGACCACGGCGCCTGCTCCACCCTCGAGCTCGGCGAGCGCGCCGGCGAGCGCGTCGCGTGTCGGGTTGCCGGAGCGCGAGTAGTCGTAGGCGCGCTTGCCACCAAAGCCCTCGAACGAGAAGGTCGAGGTGAGGTGGATCGGCGGCACGACGGCGCCGAACTGTGTGTCGCTGTCGAGGGCGGCGCGCACGGCGCGTGTACGGGCGGAGTCGCGGGAGGAATCGGAATCGGTCATGGTCAGTCGAGCGCACGCGCGAGCAGGTCGCGCAGCACTTCGGTCTCCTTTAGAAAGGCATCGTGCCCGTAGATGGAACTCACTTCGACAAGGCTGCAGGTGCCGCCGTGCCGGTCGCGCAACGCGCGCATGTCGGCCAGCGGCACGAGCTGGTCTTCCCGAACTGCAAGCAGCGTGGTCGGCACGCGGATCTCGCCCGGCTCGATCCGGTGCAGGTCGATGGACTCCGAGAGGCAGACGAACGCCTCCGGCCGGTAGCGCGCAGCGTAGCTTTCGCCGCGGGCGAACAGGTAGGTCTCAACCGGGAAGCGAAAACCCTCGGGCGTGCGTTCGGGCGCTCCCGGGAATCGCTCTTCGAACTCACGTGCCGACCGGTAGGTGGCCATGGCGAGCGCGCGGGCGAGCGTGAGCCCCTGCGCGCCCTCGCCGTGGCGCAGCGCGTAACGCACCATTGCGCGCTGCACGCTGCGCCAGGCCGTCGACATCGGGTGCGTGCGATGCGCGGCACTCAACACCACCGCATGGCGCAGGCGCTCCGGGCACGCCTGTGCCAGAGCCAGCGTCACCATGCCGCCGTAGGATGCGCCGAGGCTCCCCTGCAGCCGTTCGATTCCTAGATGATCCATGAGCGCGACCAGCAGGCGGGCCTGGTCGAAGGCGCTGACGCTGGGAAAGGTCTCGCGATCGGACGGTCCGGTCGTGCGGTGACTTCCCCCCAGGAAATCCATGCCGAGCACGCGAAAGCGGTCGGTGTCGAGCGCGCGCCCGGGACCGATCGCCTCCTCCCACCAACCGGGCGCGTCACGCACCAGGCTGAACACGTCGCGTCCCGCCGAGATGCCGCCCAGCACCGCGACCACCGGCGCACCGCGCGCGCCGGCGAGCCGGTAGGCCACCTCGACCCGCCCGAGGTGCCCGCCGAAGTGCAGGTCGAACGGGCCCGTGAGCGCGAGCAGGCCGTCCTCCCACTCGTAGCCTTGCGGCGCGAATGCTTCCACGGGCGGCGGTGCGTCGGGCGAAGGCGCGGACATCGGTCGGGCGGACTCCACGGGCGGCCGGGCTGCGGCTGCGTCAGGCCTCGAGACTCGCTCGGGTGGGTGCCGTGGTTGCCGCAGCCAACACCCGCGTCCGATCGACGCGGCAGCCCTGCGGCAACTCATCTGTCGGCGGACCCTGTCCCCCGTGGAGTTGGCACCTTTCGGGGCGGGTTGGGCCCGGCGGTTGCCCCGGCTTCAAAGGGCCATTCCCTCAGCCGGTCTCGATGAGCGCGCGGAGTTTAGGGGCCGCTGTTGCGCCACGTCAAGGCAGGTCGGGGCAGTTGCGGAGAACCCCGCGCTGTATTAATGTGCTAACACGTTATTACGTTGAGATCCGCCAAGTGAAGAATCACCGGGGCATCTCCCCGCGCCAGGAGGCCGCTGCCGAGCGTGCCCTGTACCAGGCCGTCCTCACGCTGCGTTCCGTCGAGGAATGCCGCGCGTTCTTCCGCGACCTCTGCACGCCTGCCGAGCTGCAGGCGCTCGCTGACCGGTGGGCGGTCGTCGGCCTGCTGCAGAAAGAGGTGCCCTATCGCGAGATCCATCGCCAGACAGGCGTGAGCGTCACCACCATCGGTCGCGTGGCCCGCTACCTCGGCGCGGGCAACGGCGGTTACGCGCTGGCCGCCCGCCGCCTGCAGGAGCGCTGAGATGGAACGGCAGCAGCGCCTGCGCATCGCGATCCAGAAGTCCGGTCGCCTCACCGACCACTCGCTGGATCTGCTGGAGCGCTGTGGCCTCAAGTACAGCCGCGGCAAGGACCAGCTGATGTGCTACGGCGAGAACATGCCGCTCGACGTGCTGTTCGTTCGCGACGACGACATCCCGGACCTCGTGCAGGAGGACGTCTGCGACCTGGGCCTCGTGGGGTTGAACGTCATCGAGGAGAAGCGCCTCTCGATGGCCGCGCGCGGCGCCCAGGCGCGTTTCGAACTCATCCAGCGGCTCGACTTCGGGCGCTGCCGGCTGTCACTCGCCGTGCCCGACGAATTCCCCTATGCCGGCCTCGAGAGCATTGCGGGCCGGCGAATCGCCACCACCTACCCTTACGTGCTCGACCGCTTCCTGCGCGAGAACTCGATCGCGGCCGAGATCGTGACGCTGTCGGGCGCAGTCGAGATCGCCCCGAGGCTCGGTCGGGCCGACCTGATCTGCGATCTCGTCTCCACCGGATCGACCTTGAACGCCAATCACCTGCACGAGGTCGCTACGGTCCTGCAGAGCGAGGCCGCGCTGATCCGCACTCCCGTTGCGCTCCCCGACGAAAAGGCCGACTGGGTGCGGCGGCTGCTGCTGCGCATCGACGGCGTGCAGCAGGTGCGCGAGAGCAAGTACATCATGCTGCATGCGCCTCGCATGGCGCTGCCTCAGATCAAGAAGCTGCTGCCGGGCAGCGAGTCGCCGACGGTGATCCCGCTCGACGACGCCGGCGAAAAGGTCGCCGTGCATGCCGTCTGTCGCGAGAACGTGTTCTGGGAAACACTCGAGAGCCTGAAGGCGGCCGGAGCCAGTGCCGTTCTGGTGTTGCCGGTGGAGAAGATGCTGCCATGAGCGCCCTGCTCGAGATCCTCGACTGGAGCGCGCTCGGCGAGGCGCAGCGCTCGGCCGCATTGTCCCGACCGGCGCAGCGCGCGGCCTCGAGCGTGCTCGAGCGCGTCGCCCGGATCGTCGCCGACGTGCGCGAACGAGGCGATGCGGCCCTGCGCGAGTACACCGAGCAACTCGACCGGGCGCAGCTCGAGGACTTCTCCGTCAGCGAGGAGGAGTTTGCGGCAGCCGAGACGGAGCTCGATGCCGAGCAGCTCTCCGCGTTGCGACGCGCCATCACCACCGTCACGCGGTTTCACGAACCCCAGGCACTGGAGGCCTTGCGCGTCGAGACTTCGCCAGGCGTGATCTGCGAACGAATGATCGTACCGCTCGGCGCCGTCGGTCTTTACGTGCCGGCCGGCACTGCCCCCCTGCCCTCCACCGCCATCATGCTCGCCGTGCCGGCGCGCCTCGCCGGTTGCCCGCTGCGCGTGCTGTGCACGCCGCCACGGCCCGACGGCACGGCCGACCCGGCCGTACTGGTCGCGGCGCGACTGTGCGGCGTGAGCCGCGTCTTCAAGCTCGGTGGCGCCCAGGCCGTGGCCGCCATGGCCTACGGCACGGAGAGTGTCCCGAAGGTGGACAAGATCTTCGGGCCGGGCAATGCCTGGGTGACAACCGCGAAGCAGGTCGTTGCGGCCGATGCCGGCGGTGCCGCCCTCGACATGCCGGCCGGACCCTCTGAAGTGCTCGTGATTGCCGACGACTCGGCGCGCCCGGCCTTCGTCGCGGCGGACCTGCTCGCGCAGGCGGAACACAGCGAGGATGCGCAGGTCGTGCTGCTGGCCACCTCGCGCGTGCTCGCGGAGGCCTGCATTGCCGAGGTGGCAAGTCAGCTCGAGGCGCTGCCCCGCAAGGCGATTGCGGCCCGCGCCATCGCGGGAAGCCGCGTGCTCCTGGTGCCCGACCTCGCGACCGCGCTCGAGGTCAGCAACCGCTACGCACCCGAGCACCTGATCCTGCAGGTGCGCGCGCCGCGACACTGGCTCGGCCATGTCCGCAACGCGGGCTCCGTGTTCCTCGGCGCATGGACGCCCGAGACCATGGGCGACTATTGCAGCGGCACCAATCACGTCCTGCCGACCTACGGTCATGCGCGGGCCTACAGCGGACTCGGCGTCGCCGACTTCGTCAAGCGCATCACGGTGCAGGAAGTTTCGCCGGCCGGGCTCGCCGACCTGGGACGTACGGCGCGCACCCTGGCGCGCCTCGAGTCGCTGGACGCGCACGCAAACGCGGTCAGCGTGCGTCTCCAGGCGATCGAACGGGAATCGCTCGCATGAGCGCCGAGACGAGCTCCGTGCTTGCGCTGGCCCGCCCCGATATCCTGGAACTCCAGCCATATCAGCACGCCAGCTGGGACCCGTCGCTCGAGCGCATGCACGCCAACGAGATGCCGTGGCGTGCGCAGGGCGACAACACGGTGGCGGGCTTGAACCGCTATCCCGAGCCGCAGCCCCGCGCCCTGCTCGAGCGCATGGCGCAGCTCTACGGCGCGCCGGCGCGCCAGCTGCTGGTGGGCCGCGGCAGCGACGAGGCGATCGACCTGCTGGTGCGCGCCTTCTGCCGCGCCGGCGAGGACTGCGTAGTCATCACGCCGCCGACCTTCGGCTTCTACAAGGTCGCCGCGCGTATTCAGGGTGCGGCCGTCGCCGAGGTGCCACTGCAGCCGGAAGACTTCGCGCTCGACGCCGCGGCCGTGATCGAGGCCGGCCGCCGCGCCAAGCTCGTGTTCCTCTGCTCTCCCAACAACCCGACCGGCAACCTGCTCGACGAAGACGCCATGCTGGCGGCCTGCCGCGAGCTCGCCGGGCGCGCGCTGGTATGCGTCGACGAGGCCTATCTGGAGTTCACCGATCGCGCGAGCCTCGTGACACGCCTCGCCGAGTTCCCGAATCTCGTCGTGCTGCGCACGCTGTCGAAAGCTTACGCGCTCGCCGGCGCACGTCTCGGCACGCTGATCGCCGGCGAGGAGATCGTGGCGCTGCTGAAGCGCATCATCCCGCCGTACGCCCTTCCTGCCTCCACGGTCGAGCAGGTGCTCGCGCTCACGGAGGCGCCGCAGCGCGCAATGGCCGCAGACCGTATCCGTACGCTGCTGCGCGAGCGAGAGGCTGCACGCGCGCGACTTGCGCGGATGGCGATCGTGAGCCGCGTGTTCCCCTCGGACGCCAATTTCCTGCTGGTCGAGTTCCACGATGCGCGGCACGCGCTCCAAGCGGGCAAGGCCGTGGGCCTGCTGGTGCGCGATTTCTCGAGTACTCCCGGGCTCGCCAACTGCCTGCGCATCTCGATCGGTACGCCCGCTCAGAACGAGCGATTGCTTTCCGCGCTGGAGCGCGCATGAGCGGCGAACGCGTACTCTTCATTGATCGGGACGGCACGATCATCCAGGAGCCACCCGACGAGCAGGTGGACAGCCTGGCGAAGCTCCGGCTGCTTCCCGGCGTGATTCCGGCGCTGCTCGAGCTCAGCCGCGCCGGCTACCGGCTCGTGCTGGTGAGCAACCAGGACGGCCTCGGCACGGCGTCGTTCCCGGAGCCGCAGTTCCGCGAGCCCCAGGATTTCCTGCGCGAGCTGCTCGCCTCGCAGGGGATCGCCTTCGAGGCGGAGTTCTTCTGCCCGCACCTGGCGAACGACGGCTGTGATTGCCGCAAGCCGCGCACGGGGCTCCTGACGGAATTCCTGGCCTCGCGCGCGCTCGATCGCGAGCACAGCTACGTGATCGGCGACCGTGACACCGACATGCAGCTCGCGGCCAACCTCGGCATCGAAGGACTGCGCGTGCGCGCGGACGGTGCCGACGACGCCACGTGGTCCGCGATCGTCGAGCGGCTGTGCCGCCCCGATCGCGTTGCGCGAATCGAGCGGCGCACGAAGGAGACGCGGATCGACGTGCAGGTGGCACTCGATCGCACGGCGCCGGTGGCGATCGCCACCGGCATCGGCTTCTTCGACCACATGCTCGAGCAGGTGGCCCGTCACGGCGGCTTCTCGCTCGAACTCTCCTGCAAGGGCGACCTCGAGGTGGACGAGCATCATACCGTCGAGGACTGCGCACTCGCGCTCGGCCAGGCGCTGCGCGAAGCCCTCGGCGACAAGCGCGGCATCGCACGATTCGGCTTCCTGCTCGCCATGGACGAGGCGCAGGCGCAGGTCGCGATCGACCTCTCCGGGCGACCCTACGCGGTGTTCGAGGGCCGATTCGGCCGAGAAGCCGTGGGAGGGCTGCCCACCGAGCTCGTCCCGCACTTCTTCCGTTCGCTGGCCGACAGTCTCGGCGCCGCAATCCACGTCCAGGTGCGCGGCGAGAACACGCACCACATGATCGAGGCGTGCTTCAAGGGCGTGGGCCGGGCGTTGCGCCAGGCCATCCGCATCGAGGGCACGGAGTTGCCGAGCAGCAAGGGAGTGCTGTGAGGATGCGCCAGTGAGCGAAGTCGCGATCATCGACAACGGCGGTGCAAACATCGCCTCGCTGCGCTATGCGCTCGAGCGACTGGGTGTCGGATCACTGTTGACTGCCGACCCCGCGCAGCTCATCGCGGCGCCGCGCGTGATCCTGCCCGGCGTCGGCGCCGCGGCCGATGCGATGTCGAGGCTCCACGCGCTCGATCTCGCCGAGTTGATCCCACAGCTCACGCAACCGGTGCTCGGTATCTGCCTCGGCATGCAACTGCTGTTCGCGCGCAGCGAGGAAGGCGAGGACGGCGAGGACACCGAATGCCTGGGTCTGATCGCCGAGCGCGTGGCACGGTTTCCGCCGCGCGCGGAGTTCCCGGTGCCGCACATGGGCTGGAACCAGTTGCGGATCACCGCCGCGACTCCGTTGTTCGCCGGCGTGAACGACGGGGACTACGTCTATTTCGTGCACAGCTACTCCGCGCCGCTGGGTCCCTGGACGCTGGCGGCAACCGACTACGGCGGCGAGTTCTCCGCGGCTGCACGCCAGGGCAACTTCTACGGCGTCCAGTTCCATCCCGAGCGATCGGCAGCGGTCGGCGCGAGGGTACTGGCCAACTTCCTGGAGCTCGGCTGATGCTGCTGATCCCTGCGATCGACCTGCGCGGCGGTTGCTGCGTGCGACTGCTGCAGGGACGCTTCGACGCCGAGACGGTCTACGCGCGCGATCCGGCCGAGGTCCTCGACCGCTACCTCGCGCTCGGTGCGCGACGGATCCACGTCGTGGATCTCGACGGAGCGCGCGATGGCTCACAGGGCAATCGTGAGGCGATCGAGCGCCTGGTCGGACGGGCCGGCGAGGAAGCCATCCAGGTGGGCGGAGGGGTGCGCAGTCGCGAGGTCGCCGAAGCGTTGCTCAGGCTCGGTGTTGCTCGCGTCGTCGTGGGCAGCGTTGCGGTCACCGCGCCGGACGAGGTCGCAGCCTGGCTGGATGAGTTCGGAACCGAGCGCGTCGTTCTCGCCTTTGACGTGCGCCTCGACGAGCGTGGAACGCCGCTGCTGGCGACCCACGGCTGGGAGCGGCAGACCGGCACGAGCCTCTGGGACGCCGTGGAACGCTATCTGCCCGCGGGGCTGCGTCACGTACTCTGCACCGACGTCGCACGTGACGGGGCCCTGTCGGGTCCCAACCTGGATCTCTACGCCGAGTGCGTGCGGCGCTACTCGAACGTGGCCTGGCAGGCCTCGGGCGGCGTGAGCGCGTCCGACGACCTGCATGCGCTCGCAAAGACCGGGGTCGCGGCCGTGATCAGTGGACGTGCCCTGCTCGAGAGCCGTCTCAACGCACAGGATCTTGCGCCATTCTTGCCCGCCGCATAATCCCCTGCCTCGACGTTCGCGACGGCCAGGTCGTCAAGGGCGTGCGCTTCCGCGACCACCGCGTCGCGGGGGACATCCTCGAGCTTGCGGCGCGCTACCGCGCCGAGGGAGCCGACGAGCTGGTGTTCTACGACATCACCGCGAGCCCCGAGGGGCGCTCCGTGGACCGCAGCTGGATCGGTCGCATCGCGCGCCTGCTCGACATCCCCTTCTGCGTCGCAGGTGGCATCCGCAGCGTCGCCGATGCCGAGGCCGTGCTGAACGCCGGCGCGGAGAAGATCTCGGTGAACTCGCCGGCGCTGGCCGACCCCGCGCTCATCGACCGACTTGCCCACCGCTTCGGTTCGCAGTGCGTGGTGGTGGGCGTGGACAGCCAGTCCGAGGACGACGACTACTACGTCTACGAGCTCACCGGCGATCCGGACCGTGCTCGCAGTACTGCGCGTCGCACCCTCGACTGGGTCCGCGAGGCGCAGGATCGCGGCGCGGGCGAGATCGTGCTCAACTGCATGGCGAGCGACGGCGTGCGCAGAGGCTATGACATCGCGCAACTCACGCGGGTGCGCGAGGTCTGCCGCGTGCCATTGATCGCCTCCGGCGGCGCTGGTTCGATGGAGCACTTCTCCGAGGTGTTCTCGGAAGCCAGAGTCGACGGCGCGCTGGCGGCCAGCGTGTTCCACACCGCGGCCATCGCGATTCCCGATCTCAAGCGCTACCTGCGCGAGCGCCACATCGAGGTACGACCATGACCCTGGACGACGTCGCTCGGCTCGACTGGGCCAAAGGTGACGGCCTGCTGCCTGCCATCGTGCAGCACGCCCGCACCGGGCGAGTACTGATGCTGGGTTACATGAGTGAGCCGGCGCTGCGCGAGACGCTCGTCGGCCGCCGCGTCGTGTTCTTCAGCCGCTCGCGGCAGTCGCTGTGGACCAAGGGCGAGACCTCTGGGCATTTCCTCGACGTCGTGGACGTGAGCAGCGACTGTGATGCTGACGCCATCCTTGTGCTCGCCGACCCGCTCGGACCCACCTGCCACAAAGGCACCGAATCCTGCTTCGCGGAAGCGACCGCGCCGGACGCGCAGCGCCTCGCCTTCCTCCCCCTGCTCGAGCGGATCATCGCGCAGCGCATCGCTGACCAGCCCGACGGCAGCTACACGGCCAAGCTGTTCGGCCAGGGACCCGGCCGCATCGCGCAGAAGATCGGCGAGGAAGGTGTCGAGGTCGCGCTGGCGGCGGTGACGCGCGACGACGACGGCCTGGTCGCCGAGTGCGCGGACCTCCTCTACCACGTCCTGCTGCTGCTCAAGTCGCGGGACCTGACGCTCGAGCGCGTCGTCGATGAACTCAAGGCACGGCATGCCTCCAAGGGCTGACGCCCCCCGATTCAGTGGTGCGGTCCGTCCGGGCGCCGGCTGATCGCGAGGATTGCCGAGTACGCGAGGAGCAATGCCCAGGCACCGATCACGCGCGGCAGCGGCGAGCAGCAGCACGACAACGCCTGCCGCGCAGCCGACGAGCCGCAGCTGACAGTACTTTCATGCGCGGCGGGTAGACGGATGAATGATTTCGCGTGGGCGGTCATCGGCCCCGGCCTCATCGCCCACCGCTTCGCGGATGCGGTCTTCCGGCTGCCGGGCATGTACACGCGCAGCGTCCTCGGGCGTGACACCGCTGCAGCAGGACAGTTCGTCGCGCACTGGTCCCGCCCGGGCAAGCCTGCGCCGCTGGTGGCGCCGGACCTCGCGTCGCTGCTCGCCGACGCCGCCGTCGACGCCGTCTACATCGCGACGCCGCACTCCGCTCACGCTCCCTTCGTCCGGGAATGCCTGGCGGCGGGTAGGCCCGTGCTCTGCGAGAAGCCCCTCGTGCCGAATTTTGCCACGGCACGCGAGATCGTCGCGCAGGCCCGGGACAGGAATGTGTTTCTGATGGAGGCGTTCTGGACGCGCTTCCTGCCGGTCTACTCCCGCGTGGGGCGCTGGCTGGGCGAAGGTGCCATCGGCCGCGTGCGGGCGATCCAGTCGAGCTTCTGCGGTCCGGTGACCTTCGATCCGGAGGATCGACATTACAGCCCAGCGCTTGCAGGCGGGGCGCTGTTGGACATTGGCGTCTACTGCTTGGCGATGTCGCGCTGGGTGCTCGAATTGGCGCTCGGCGCGTGCCCGGAACCCACCGGGCTGCACGTGGATGGCGTCTTGGCGCCCACCGGCGTGGATCAGCGTTGCGCGGCGACGATCGCGTTTCCCGACGGCGTGCTCGCGCAGTTCCTCTGCGGATTCGACTGTATCGCCGACAACTCGCTGCGCATCTTCGGCGACGCCGGCTGCATCAGCGTGCCGCACACGTTCTGGGAAGGAACGCATGCGGTGCTGACGCGGCCGGGCCAGGCGCCCGAGACGGTGCACGCCCCGTTCCGGTTCAACGGGTTCGAATACGAGATCGAGGAGGCCATGCGCAGCGTGCGCAGCGGTCTCGTGGAGAGCCCGCGCATGCCGCACGCGGAGACCCTCGCCAACCTCGCGATGATCGACGAGCTGCGGCGGCAGCTGGGTGTCCGCTACCCGTTCGAGTAGCGCGCCGTCACGCGAGCAGGCACCCGCTTGCGTCCCCCCCGCTCCGCCCGGGAATCCATCGCGTGTTCCACCCCGAATTCACCGGTGGTCCCCCGCTGCAGCGTAGCCCACCCATGCCGACCCGGATTCGAACGCAGCTATTCGCCACTGCACTTGCCCTGCTGGCAAACTCCACCGCCATGGCCATCGAAGAGCCGGGTTTCCAGGTCCTCGAGCGGGACGGTGCGTTCGAGCTGCGCGAGTACGCACCTCACCTCGTCGCCGAGACACACGTCGAAGCGGGCTTCGCCGAGGCCGGCAACATCGCTTTCCAGCGACTGTTCCGTTACATCAGCGGCGAGAACACCACAAAGCAGAAGATCTCGATGACCGCCCCGGTCACGCAGTCCCGAAGCGGAGACGCGGGCGAGAAGATCGCCATGACCGCCCCGGTCACCCAGGTCGCCTCCGACACCGGGTACCGCGTGGCCTTCGTCGTGCCGGCGAAATACACCCTCGACACGGTGCCGGTGCCGAGCGACCCGCTCGTCGAGATTCGCGCGGTGCCCGCACAACGCGTCGCCACCTGGCGCTACTCCGGCCGCTGGACCACCACGAACTACCAGCAACACCTCGCCGAGTTGCGCAGCGCCATCGCGGCTCGCGGCCTCAAGGAAACCGGCGAACCGATCCTCGCCCGTTACGATCCGCCTTTCATGCCTTCGTTCCTGCGTCGCAACGAGGTGCTGATCCCGGTCGCGCGCAAAGCGACGCGCTGACGAACTGCGCGGCCGCTCAGCCCGGCACGTACTTCTGCTGTAACCACCACCCGTACCACGCCAATCCGCTGGCAGCGTCTTCCCGCAACCGTTCGAGCAGCGACTCGACGTGGACTACGGACACCCGGCTCCTGAGCGGACGTCTGACCTGCGCGAGCGCGGCTTCCAGNTGTGCCGCGAGACGCACATTGGCTTCGGGCAACAAGAACACCACGCGATCCCGNTCGTGGCCCGGCCTGGCCGCCAGCCACAGGTTGCGCAGGATCTTATAATTCGCAAGGAACGCCTTGGGCTCGAGCAGCGCGTCGCCTACCTGCTTGCGCAGCACCGGACCATAGATCGACTCGAGTTTCCTCCGGTGTCGCGCCCCGTAAGTCGCCGACCCGAATTCGCGCTCCGAGAGCTTCACTTCGCAGTACGTCTCAGCACCGGCCGATTGCCACCACACGTCGACATTGGTTCCTTCGCCTTCGTCAGACACGTACTGCAGCTTCCACTCCCGGGACGGCGGCAGGCGCATGGCCCGCATCAACGCCTTCGGTGCCTGCGTCAGGTACGGCACGAACAGCGCGAGCGCGAAGGCCTGCGACGAATTGAGATGATGAAAATACCTGTGCGGCCGGATGTGCTTATGATCGGCGACGTACGCCTGCACTTCTTTGCGGAACGGCTCGGGAATGTTCAGCCACCGGAGCGACTCGGGCAGGATGTGCCGGTACCTCCGTTCGACGCCGCGATACACGAAAC
>Ga0031656_10000126_pt1 | contig 21403 bp, 19 predicted proteins | sample FrelakmetDIP11DI_FD_55080 | JGI IMG/M metagenome (GOLD analysis project Ga0031656, IMG submission 55080) | Freshwater lake sediment microbial communities from the University of Notre Dame, USA, for methane emissions studies - DIP11 DI | ecosystem: Environmental > Aquatic > Freshwater > Lake >... | reverse complement strand
TCGTCGATGAGCACCTCCGTATTCGTCGTGTCGTATCTCACGCCGTTCACGATCACGCTTCCAAAGCCGCTGATCGCGCCCGTCACGAACACGGTTGTCTGCGAGCCGCTCGCGGGTGGCGCCACCGGCGGCGGCGCCGTGCCGGAGGAGTCTCCGCCTCCGCCGCCGCCGCCGCACGCGGCGACCAGCAGCGAGACCGCCGCGGCCAATACGAATCTGTGTTCAAGCATTTTCATCTCACACCTCTAGTTAAGCCCGGTACTGATCGGATCGGGCGCCGACGACGCCCGCCATACCCCGGATTCCCGGTCAGTCCTCGAGCTCGGCCCTTTCGGCCAGCACGACGTTGCCAACCAGCGTGCCGCGCACCTTCACCTCGCGGCCCGGTGCCGCGGCGAAGAAGGCAGCGGCCGTGAGTGACCCGCCGTCGTTATCTCGGAATTCAGTAGTTGCATCTGTCGTGACGGCGACGCCGCCCACGACCAGGTTCGGTTGTGCGACGGAGGTCGCGGGTCCCCGCAGTTCCACGCCGGACTCGACGTCATCGCGCTCGAGCAGCGTGGCGACGAGTCCATTTGCATCGCGATATGCGCGCACCTCGACGTAGTCCCCGACACGCAGGTCGGCGAGACTGAAACGCTCGAGGTCTGCGCCGCTGTGATCCTCGAAGCGGGTGAGCGAGTTCACCCGCACCGTGGTGCCGAGCACCACGAGAGTGCCCGCCGCGGCGTTCACGGCTTCGACGCTGCCCGCGATCTCGACGTCGCTCTGCTGCCGGAACTCGACCTTGCGTGCAACCAGCCGTCCCGTGGCGTCGAAGCTGCCTTCCACCTCCACGTTGGCATTGAGAGCAAGGCCCGCGGCCGTGCCGCCCTCGTACACCGTGCTCGCCGTGGTGGTGACGCGCTGGCCGGCGACGTCGAAGTCCGCGGCCGAGACGAAGCGGGTCACCAGGCCCTCGAGTTCCGCTGAATCGTCGGTCGTACCGGGGAGGGCTGCGCTTCGGCGCTCCAGCCTCGTCGCGACCAGCACGCCGGAGCCGTTCACGCTGCCGTGCGCCTCGACGAGATCGCCATTGACCGGCTGGCCGCTCGGGAAGTTGCTGATCTGAGCACTGGAGTAGTCGACCAGCTGCTCGTTGATCCGCAGCCGCCGAGCGACCGTGTCCACGGAACTCGCCGTGCCCTTGACCTCGACGACCGCCGAGGCGGTCTTTCGCTCGATGCGGGTCGCCTCGATTGCGCCATTTGCAGCAATGAGCCCGCTGACCTCGATGCGATCGCCGACGACAAGGCCCTCCAGCGAGCGCGGCGAGATGCCGTCGTCGAACGAAGTGGTCGATCGCACGAACACGGTCTGGCCCACGACGACCAGCGTGCCGGCGGCGAGGTTGATGGACTGGATCGGACCTTCGACCTCGTCGTTGTAATCGATCCGCGTCGCGACCCCGGTGGTAGCGCCGGCATCGAGCTGGCCCTCGATCCGCACGACCTGGCCGACGCGGAGATCGGACTCGACGCCCGGCTGGTCGTCGATGGTGATCGTGGCGCCACTGGTCGAGTAGCGCACGCCGTTCACGATCACGCTGCCGAAGCCGCTGATCGCGCCCTGGGCGATGGTCTTGCCCCCGCGGTCGATGCCGCCGGTGCCTGTATCGATCTGGCTGCCGCCGCCACCGCCGCCGCCGCAGGCCGCGACGAACATCGCCAGCAACATGGCCAGACCGCGGGACGCTCTTCGATTGTTCATGGTGAGTCTCCGGAAATCGTGTCGTGTATCGCGTACACGCCGAGGCCGAGGCGCAGGCCCGCTTCTCCGGCCGGCGCCTCGTGAGTGCTGAGCCAGTCGTCCACGCGCTCGAGCATTGCCTGCGCCTCGCGCTCCACGTAGGCGCGGAATGCCGGGAGGTGACGCGGGTCGATGCGGCGGTTCTGTGCCCGGCCCTCGAACCGCGAGGGCTCGTCGGCCGGGCGCGAGAGGTTGTGCTCGATCGTCGTTGCGAGATCCGCGAGCACGCTGCCGGAACGCTCGACGGCGCGGCCGTCCATGGCGCGCGGCATGTAGTAGCGACGCAGGGCGCGGTAGCAGCCGTCGTCGAGTCGCTCGATGGAGCCCGACTTGACGAGCTCCTTGACCAGGGCTGTGGTCGGGATGTCGCCCGCATAGCGACGCAGGAGCTGCGCAAAAGATCCTTGCTCGCCTTCGGGAGCGAGCACGCGGGGACGACCTTCCGGCGTCAGGAACTCGGCGTCGAGATGCCAGCCGGTCAACACCCGGCTCGCGTGGTTCAGTGCTTCTTCCGCTGCAGGCGGCAGTGGCGCCCGCGCTTCATCCAGGGCGCGCCTGACGTCGCGACGGGCCAGGCCGGTCAGCAGCGCGACGCGCGACACATTGGTCGGGCGGCCTCGAATCCCGAACTCCTCATGGGCCGTCACGACGAACACGCTCCGGGAAAGCTCCGCAAACTCCTTCCAGGTGATCCCGGAGCGAAGCAGCCAGCGCGCGACGGGGCGAAGCCATCGTCGGGAGGCACTCAGCGCGGGCCGTTCGGGTTGTTTCTCCATATCTGGGACGCTTTGTCTCATATACGGCAGAAGATTGCAAGGGCCAAGCCGAGCAACGGGCATGCGCGGGCAGGAGAGCCCTACGGGAGGCGCGCTTTACGAAAAGCGTCAGGAGCCGGCGAGTGGCGCTATCCGGTCAGTCCACGACCGCGACGAGGAGCAGCCCGAGGCCGATTCGGTACCAGCCGAAAGGGTTGAAGCTGTGGGTCTGCACGTAGCGGAGCAGCCACTTCACGGCGATGAACGCGACGATCGCCGAGACGACGAAACCCACCCCAAGCTCGNTCCAGTTCTCGTCGCCCAGCTGACCGGACTGGTAGAGGTCGAGGGCCTCATAGGCCGTGGCCGCGAACATGGTCGGGATACCGACCAGGAACGAGAACTCCGCTGCGGCGGGCCGCGACGTCATTCCGGAGAGCATCGCCGCGAAGATGGTCGCCGCCGAGCGCGATGTGCCGGGGAACACCGCGGCGAGGATCTGGCCCATGCCGACCCAGAACGCGACCTTCCACGTCAGCACCTCGCTCGGTGGCTGACGCTTCGCGTACCCCTCGATCGCGAATATCGCGAGGCCGCCGAGCACCAGCGCCCACGCGACAGGCGCGACGGTGTCGGGCAGCTCGAGACCCATCCGCTTGGCGGTGAAGCCGCCCGCTACGGTGATCAGCACCGCGGCCGTGAGCTTGTAGACGTAGTCGCGGTTCTCCGGCCTCGAGNAATGCAGCGCGAGGTCCCACAGGCGACGCCAGTAGATGATCACGACGGCGAGAATCGCGCCGGCCTGGATCGCGACGTTGAAGAGGTCGGAGCGGCGACCGAGCCAGTGCTGTGCGATCAGCAGGTGGCCGGTGCTCGAGATCGGCAGGAACTCGGTGATGCCCTCGATGATGCCGAGCAGGACGACCTGAAGCAGACTTTCCACGCGCCTCCCGAGGCTCGGGCCGGGACAAGGGCGCGCATGATAAGCGCGGGTGGGGACACAGCCAAACCGATTGAGCGGCGATCGCGCGACCGTCATCACGAATCGGCCATTCGCAGCGGGACCGGCTTCACGACTCAATCAGCTTCGATCGACGCTGCGCCCGGCGCGGCGTATCGAGCGGTTCTGCGCCGCGCGCCACTCCGCAGGACCCCGCCCCGACCAGCGCCGAAAGGCCGTCGTCAGCGCGCTCGCATTGGCGTAGCCCAGCTGCTCGGCGATCTCGCTGACCTGCATGGCCGTGCCACGCAGCAGTTGCCGGGCCATCGCATAGCGGGCCTCGTTCCGTAGCGCTGCAAAGCTCGTGCCTTCGGCGGCAAGCCGCCGATTCAGCGTACGCACCGTCAGGCCGAGGCCTTGCGCCGCGTCCGCGACCGAGGCGCCCCGCGCGGCGAGAAGCGACGGCAGCAACCTGCGCAGGCGACTGCCGAGGTCATCGCCCGCCTGCGCCGCAAGCTCGGCAACGCGCTGGCGCATCATCAGGTGCAGCAGGGGGTCGGCGGTGGGCAGCGGCCGATCGAGCCACTCGGCCGGGACCATCAGGCCCGTGTCCCTGGCATCGTAGGTCAGCGGGCTCTGGAAAAAACGCTGGTATGGCTTGGTGTCCGCCGGTCGAGCACGCGCGAGCCGCACCTCGGTCGGCCGTCCGCCGTGAGCGCAGAGGACCCGCATCGCGTTGAACATGATCGCAGCCGACATGTCCACGATCTGTTCGCGGCCCTCGAAGTCGGGCCGCAGGATCGTGTGACTGAAGCGCACGTAGTCGTCGGTCACGAAATACTCGGTGGCCGCGTTCGGGTTGTGCAGCCGGAAGCTCTGCACGATTACATCGAGCGCAGCGCGCAGCGTCGGCGCGCTCTGCATCAGGAACCCGACGGGACCGAAGACCGACAGGCCCGCGCGCTGTCCGATCAGCAGGCCGAAATACTGGCAGCCCGTCGCCTCGACACAGCGGAGCAGCATGCGCGATCGGCGCTCGTAAGGGATCGTGAGCTCGGGATCGTCGAACTGCGCCAGCGTCAGCCCGAACTCGACGAGCAGCGGCGCTGGATCCACGCCGTATTCGCGCAGCAGCGACGGGACCGCCATGGTGGGGGCCATGCGCACCATGCCCTTGGCCACAATTGTCCGGACCGGCGCTTCCGGCACCTTGTCGCCCCTCAATGCAGCGGCCCGCTCCGGCACAGGGAAACTCCTTAGTTGCCTGTCGCACAATCATAGTCCTGTGGCGCGAATTCGTAATCCAGAAGCGGGCGTTGGACCGAAAATTCAACCAGAGCACAGGGACGTGCTCTCTACCTTCCACCGACTCCAACTCCCTGACATTCGGCAGGTTTCCGCAGCGCCGGCGCTTCGGACGTTCCTCATTGCTGGCGGCGACGGGCTGGGGCAACGTGCCGGCTCGATCGCCCTTTCGCGCTCCTTTGCACCAGCGCAGCAAGGAACCGACCCATGCACCAATCGCAGCACCCTGAAATAGCTCTCCGCCCCTCCCCGCCTTCGTCACACCTCACCCGTGACCTCGTGGAGGCCGCGATGGAGGGCAGCGGCGTCGGCATCTGGGACTGGGATATCTCCAGCGGGCGCTCCTCTTACACACCGTTCAACGGGCGGCTGCTGGGTTTCGGTGAGGACGAGCCGCTTGGCAGTACCTTCGAGGAGCTGGCAGCACATGTCCACCCGGACGACGTGCGCGGGATGCGTGAGCGGGTCGAGCGCTACCTCCGCGGTGCGTCGCCGTCCTACGTGACCGAGTTCCGTGTCGCGCGCAAGGACGGCACCTACGCCTGGTTCGAGTCGCGGGGCGTGGTCGTCGAACGTGGCATGCACGGCGAGCCGCTGCGCATGATCGGTATCCACCTCGACATCAGCGACCGCAAGGCAAACGAGCAGCTGCGCCGTGAACTGGAGGCCGCGTTGCGCAACAACCAGGAGAAGCTGCAGGAGCTGGTGCGCCTGCAGACGTCGAAACTGATCGAGGCCGCCGACGCGGCAGAACAGGGCAATCGCGCAAAGAACGCGCTGCTCGCCAATGTCGGTCGCGAGCTCGGTGGCCCGCTCACGACCCTCGCCGATGAGTGCGCGACGCTGCTGCAGGCCGACCCGGGCGAGCTGCCTCGGCCGGTCCGCGAGCGACTCATCCGCATCTGCGAGGCGAGCCGTCTGCTATCCGAAAGAACCGGACGCCTGCTCGACGTGAGCAGCATCGAGTCGAATACGCTGGAAGTCATCGGCACGCCGGTGGACGTGCGGTGGGTGCTCGAGGAGCAGTGCGAAGCCATGCAGGAACGTGCGCACGATCGAGGCATCGAATTGCGCGCGCCGCAGTGCCCGGAGGACCTCGTGGTGTTTGCCGATCGCGCCCGCTTCGGGCAGGTCGTTCGTGAACTGCTGGACAACGCCATCAGGTTCACCGACCTGGGACACATCGGGGTTCAGGCGCGGACCTTCGATGGCTGGGTCATGATCGAGGTGCAGGACACGGGCGTCGGCATCGCTCCCGATCAGCAGGCCACGCTGTTTCACGCGTTTCTGCCGGACACCGACGGCCAGCCGCGGCTGCAGCAGGGCCTCGGGCTCGGGCTCTCGATCAGTCGCGCCATGGTCGACGCAATGGGAGGCACGATGGGCGTCGTGAGCAAGCCCGGTCGTGGCAGCCGCTTCTGGTTCACGCTGCCGCTGGCGGCAAGCGCGCAGCGCGTGAGCGCGACGCGGCACTGATCCCGCAGGCGCCTGGCCCTCGCGCGCGAAGCGACGGACAACGGTGCCACCGGTCGCATCACCCGCGCCGATCACGCGCGTCACGCGGAATCCGATACGATCGCGACTCCATGGTCGAGGAAAGGACTAGCCCCGTGCACAGCCGCTCGGTCGCCGCATTGCTGGGAGCCTGCCTGCTGGCCACCGCGCCTGCCGTGCTCGCGTTCAACTACGGATTCCTGCGCACCTCGGTGCTCGAAAGGCTCACCAGGGAAGACATCGAGCTGGGCTCGCGCGTGACGCGGGAAGCGCTCGACAGCGGCGAAGACCGCGAGTGGAGCAATCCGGCCACCGGCGCGCGTGGCACGATCCGGATCCTCGGGACCGTGGATGTCGGCACGCGTACAGGGTGCCGTCGCACGCGGCTCGAGGTGACGGCAGGCGGACGCTCAGGCGGCGGAAACTACACGCTCTGCAAGACAGCATCGGGCGCATGGAACTTCCACACGCCGTAGCGTGCGTGGCGCCGGGTGAGGCCCGCTCGTCGACCTGCTGCATAGCTTCCCCGATTACCCACGCAACCCGGACCACCAGCTGACGCTCGATTGGCCGGGTGCAGCCGGAGGTCGCTGCAGCAGCGTATCAGGCGGGCCATGGCGTCCCGGCCCTCAGATCAGCAGCCCGACCGTCGCCGCAGTGAGGCAGGTCGCGAACGTTCCGGCCACGATGGACTTGAACCCCAGCGNAATGACTTCGCCGCGCCGCTCGGGGCACATTGTGCCGAGTCCGCCGATCATGATCCCGAGCGATCCGAAGTTCGCGAAGCCGCAGAGCGCGTAGCTCATGAGCACNCGGCTGCGCTCCGAGAGTTCGGTCGTTCGCGAGAGATCCACGTAGGCGACCAGCTCGTTCAGCACTGTCTTGGTACCGAGCAGCGCGCCGCCGGCCTGCGCCTCGGACCAGGGCACGCCGGCAAGCCACGCCAGCGGCGAGAGCAGCCACCCGAGCGCGCCCTGGAGAGTGAACGGCTCGATCACCAGGTTCACCAGCGTCACCACTGCAACGAACACGATCAGCATGGCCATGATGCTGATGAAGAGCTGCGCGCCGTCCAGTGTGCCGCGCGTCAGTGCATCGATGCTGTTCTCGGCCTCGGACCGCAGTTCGATCCGTCCGCCCGTGGGTTCGCCCTCCGGCGGCACCATCAGGAAGGCGATCACCAGCGCGGCCGGTGCCGACACGATCGAAGCGACGAACAGGTGGCCGATGGCTTCCGGCACCACGTCGCGAAGAAGGCTCGCGTACAGGAACAGCACGGTGCCGGCGATGGAAGCCATGCCTCCAACCATGATCGCGAACAGCTCGCCGCGCGATACGCGCGCGAGGTAGGGCCTCACGACCAGCGGTGCCTCGACCATGCCGACGAACACGTTCACCGCCGTGGAAAGCCCCACGACGCCACCCACGCCCATCACGCGCTCGAGCACCCAGGAGATGCCGCGCACGATCGCCGGCAGGACACGCCAGTAGAAGAGCAGCGACGACAGCGCGCTCACGACCAGCACCAGCGGCAGCGCTCGAAAGGCGAGGATGAAGCTCGAGGCCGCGTCGGTCTCGGCGAACGGCGGCTTGCCGCCGCCGAGATAGCCGAACACGAGGGAGGTGCCGGCCTGCGTGGCCTTCTCCAGCGCCAGCATCCCATCGTTGAGTGCCAGCAGCGCGGTCTTCGCGAACGGCAGCTTGAGCATGGCGATCGCGAGCACGAGCTGCAGCAGCAACCCGGCCCCGATGGCCCGCCACGGCACGGCGTGGCGCTTCTCGCTCATGAGCCACGCGAGCAGCACGAGTCCAGAGATGCCGGCCAGGGCGTGGAGAGTCTGCGCGTTCATTGTCCGCGCAAGAGCTTCGGCACGCGGACGTCCGTGGTCAAGGCCGGCGCTCCGCCGGTGGAGCTGCCTGGCCGATCAGGCCAGGCAGTCCCGAATCACCAGGCGCGGCGCGGGCGGTCGGTCTTCGGCTGGGCCTCGTTGACCTTCAGCGCACGGCCGCCCATCTGGTGACCGTTGAGGCTCTGGATGGCGCGCGCGGCGTCCGCGTTCGACATCTGCACGAAGCCGAAGCCACGCGGCTGACCGGTGTCGCGGTCCGTGATCAGGGAAACGGACTCGACCGTGCCGTGGGTCGCGAACAGCTCGCGCACGGAGGCCTCATCGGCGGTGAAAGGAAGGTTACCTACGTAGATCTTGCTCATTGAAAAATACTCACTGACGAAGGTTCGCGGCCCGGTTCCCATGGGGACCAAGGCTCGCGGAACCATTGGACAAGGCATTCGGGGCTGCGCGACTGACATCCCCGGCCGAGGCTCGGACGATCACAGACGCGTGGCAACGGTGCCACGTGGATCGGAAACTCTTCGGCTTAGCGCTGGGGACAGGTCTGCGCCGGAACCGGCGCGTTGTCCGAGACNACAAGAAGAAGGGTGACTACCCGGNNCCGAGTATACGCATATCTACGCGCGGCCGCTGGGCTTTCTTCCATTCATGCCCTGCCGGCGCGATTCCTGTATCGTGCGCGGCGCCTGTCGTCCGTTGCCTCACTGAACGGCACCACGGCCTTTCGCGAGGAGACTGGACTTGGCCAAGGAAGAACTGATCGACATGAACGGCACCGTCAGCTCGGTGCTGCCCGACACGCGGTTTCTCGTNACGCTCGAGAACGGCGTGGAGGTTACCGCCTACCTCTCCGGCAAGATGCGCAAGCACCGCATCCGCATCCTCGCCGGTGACAAGGTGACGCTGGAAATGTCGCCTTACGACCTTTCCAAGGGGCGTATCAATTTCCGCCACAAGGACGAGCGCGCGCCCGTGCCCACCTCGCGACCGAACTTCTTCCGCAAGCGGTGACGGGCCAGCGGTCGATGGGCGATCGTCCGCCGACAACCTGCCGCCCTCAGGCCAGCACGAGCAGGTAATCCCCGCGCCTCATCGGGCGGTCGAGGTCATCAAGGCCCTGGCTGGATGATGGGGAGAGGTTCGCCATGAGTGGAATCACGCGCACCCACGTCTCCGACGCGCGCGGTGCGGGCCGGATGCTGTTCGACGCTTCCGCCGGAATAGTGGACGTAGTCGAGAGGATGCATCGCACGATCCAGCGACGACCCGGCGCCCTTGGCAGGCCAGTTGTCGAAGCCACTGGGGGCATCACGGGATTCGTATATCGAAGCGTGCGTGGAAGCATGCGGCTCATCGGCAGGGGATTCGACGCGTCGCTCGCTCCGCTCGAGGGGCTGCTGCCGCCTGGCCAGACCACACCCGGCCGCGACGTGTTCGTCTCAATCGTGAACGGAGTTCATGGTGACTACCTCGCGCGTACCGGCAATCCGCTGGCGATCGGGATGCACCTGCTCCACGATGGTGTATCGCTCGACGTCGAGAGCCCGGCGGCGCACTTCGCGCCGGCGGAAAGGTCAGCGCCGACCGGCAAGCTCCTCGTCCTGGCGCACGGCCTGTGCATGAGCGTCCAGCAGTGGGCGCGTGAAGGCTACGGTCACGGCGCGGCGCTGGCTTCGGCCCTCGGGTACACCCCGCTCTACCTGCGCTACAACAGCGGCCTGCACATCGCGGACAACGGCAAGCTGTTCGCCGGGCTGCTCGAGAGGCTCGTCGACAACTGGCCGCGCCCGGTGGATGAGATCACGATCATCGGCCACAGCATGGGCGGCCTGGTTGCGCGCAGCGCATGTCTCGCCGCAGACGAGGGCGGCCATCGATGGCGCGGGCGGCTCCGCAGGCTCGTCTTCCTCGGCACGCCTCACCGTGGCGCCCCGCTCGAGCGCGGCGGTCACGGCCTCGATTACCTGTTGGAGCTGAGTCCGTACTCGGCGCCATTCACCAGGCTGGGCAAGGCGCGCAGCGACGGCATCCGGAACCTGAGACACGGCACGATCACACGCGGCAGCCACCGCTTCGTCCCCCTGCCGAAAGGCGTGAACTGCTACATGATCGCCGCCTCGCTTGGCGAGCGCCGGAGCCTGCTGGCCGATCGGCTCGTGGGTGATGGCCTCGTCCCGCTCGACAGTGCGCTCGGCCGGAGCAAGGACCCGGGCTGCTCGCTGCGATTCCCCAGGTCGCATTGCTGGGTCGGTTACCAGATGGGCCATCTCGAACTGCTCCACCGCCCCGAGGTTTACGCGCAGCTTCATTCGTGGCTCGCGGGCCCGGCGGCATGAGCCCGATCTCGTACGAGCCGATCTCGCGCGGTCGGTTCGATGCGCTGAAGGAACTGCGCCTGCCCTTGGATGCCCTGGGCTGGGTACCGGCGTGGCTCGCGACGAAGGTACGTCGCAGCGAGCAGCCGCGGTCGATCCTCCTGTTGCCGGGCTTCGGCGCCGGACCACGCTCATTGCACGTGATGCAGCATTTCCTCGCACGCCATGGTCACCGCGTGCGCGACTGGGGACTTGGCGTGAACACCGGGGAGGCGAAGAAGCTGCGCCTCGCGCTCGAACCCATCGTTCGGTCGCTGATCGATGCACACGGCGAGCCCATAGTGATCGTGGGCTGGAGTCTCGGCGGCTTCATTGCCCGTGAGTACGCGCGTGAGCATCCCGAGCAGGTGCGCAGGGTGATCACGCTGGGCAGCCCCGTGATCGGCGGTCCGCGCTACACGGCGACGGCAGAGCGATATCGCGCACAAGGGCACGACCTCGACGAGCTGGAGCGGGCTGTCATGCAGCGCTACGCAACGCCGCTGCGTGCACCGGTCTCGGCGATCTATTCGAAGCGCGATGGAATCGTCGCGTGGCAGGCCTGCGTGGACCGGTGGTCACCCGACGTTCGCCACGTCGAGGTGGGCGAGACGCACGTGGGCCTGGTCCTGTCGCCTCGGGTCCTCGCGGTCGTCGCCGAGGAGGCCGGGCGGGACTGAGCCGGGGACGCGGGCCGCCGGCGAGCGCCGTCTTCATGTCCCCGCGAGCAGTGACGCAAACGGCTCCTTCGTCTTCCATAGGGGATGCCGCGGCGCGAGCTCCTTGACGCGGTCGAACGCAAACATGCGACTCCGGCCCGACAGGCTCAGACCGTGAACCTTTCATGCTATCGAGAGCGCGAACTCGCAGTGGCAACTGATCACTAGTGAAGTTGACTATGGGTGGGATCAACAGGATCAGTTGGATCAATGGAGTCAACGGGGAATAGAGTCCGAGACAGCTTTCACTCGATGAGCAAGGAGTAGACCATGTCCAGCGAAGCCAAGTGCCCCTATGCCGCGGTGCACGGTGCCCGCACCACCACCGGCGCCCAGTCCAACCGCGACTGGTGGCCTGAGCAGCTGAACCTCAGGATCCTTCACCAGCAGTCTGCGAAGTCCAACCCGATGGACGAGCAGTTCAGTTACGCCGAGGAATTCAAGAAGCTCGACCTCGCGGCGCTCAAGAAGGACCTGTACGCGCTGATGACCGACTCGCAGGACTGGTGGCCGGCCGACTGGGGCCACTACGGCGGGCTGTTCATCCGTATGGCCTGGCACAGCGCGGGCACCTACCGCATCTCGGACGGGCGCGGTGGCGCCGGCACCGGCAACCAGCGATTCGCGCCGGTCGGCAGCTGGCCCGACAACGTCAACCTCGACAAGGCGCGCCGGCTGCTCTGGCCGATCAAGAAGAAGTACGGCAAGAAGATCTCCTGGGCGGACCTGATGATCCTGGCTGGAAACTGCGCGCTGGAATCCATGGGCCTGAAAACCTTCGGCTTCGGTGGCGGGCGCGAGGACATCTGGGAGCCCGAGGAGGACATCTACTGGGGTTCCGAGGCGGAGTGGCTGGGCGACAAGCGCTACAGCGGCGACCGCGACCTGGAGAACCCGCTGGCCGCCGTGCAGATGGGCCTGATCTACGTGAATCCAGAAGGTCCCAATGGCCAGCCGAGCGTGCTGGCCTCCGGGCGCGACATCCGCGAAACCTTCGCGCGCATGGCAATGGACGACTACGAGACTGTCGCGCTGGTCGCCGGCGGTCATACCTTCGGGAAGTGCCACGGCGCGAGCAGCGCCGCACAGGTCGGTCCGGAACCCGAAGCTGCCCCGCTCGAGGCGATGGGGCTCGGCTGGATTTCGAGCTATGCCAGCGGCAAGGGCGGCGACACGATCTCCTCGGGAATCGAGGGCGCCTGGACGGCGAACCCGACCCAGTGGGACATGGGGTACTTCGACGTGCTGTTCGGTTACGACTGGGACCTGGTGAAGAGCCCCGCCGGCGCCTGGCAGTGGGTGCCGATCAACCCGGACCCCAGGCACCTCGCGCCGGCCGCCCACGATTCGTCGAAGCGCGTGACCACCATCATGACCACCGCCGACATGGCGATGCGGATGGATCCCGCCTACGAGAAGATCTCGCGCCACTTCCACAAGAACCCGGAGGAATTCGCCGACGCTTTCGCCCGCGCGTGGTTCAAGCTGACGCACCGCGACATGGGTCCGCGCTCGCGATACCTCGGGCCCGAGGTCCCGGCCGAACAGCTCATCTGGCAGGACCCAGTGCCTGCCGTGGATCACGAGCTGATCGACGCGAAGGACATTGCGTCGCTCAAGAGCAGGATCCTCGCGTCGGACCTGTCGGCCTCAGAGCTGGTGACGACTGCCTGGTCGTCAGCCGCTACGTTCCGTGGCTCCGACAAGCGCGGCGGTGCCAACGGGGCGCGCATCCGCCTTGCCCCGCAGAAGGACTGGGACGCCAACCAGCCGACTGAACTGACCAGAGTCCTGGAGAAGCTCGAAGCGATCCAGAAGGAGTTCAACGCGGCTCAGTCTGGCAGGAAGAAGGTCTCGCTTGCGGACCTGATCGTGCTGGGTGGCTGTGCCGCGGTCGAAGTGGCCGCGAAGAAGGCCGGTCACTCGATCGAAGTTCCGTTCTCACCGGGACGCACGGACACCTCGCAGGAGCAGACCGATGTGGAGTCGTTTGCGGTGCTGGAGCCTGTTGCGGACGGATTCCGCAATTACCTCCGCGCGGGCGTCAAAGCGCCGGCCGAACAGCTACTGCTCGATCGCGCACAGTTGCTGACGCTCACCGCACCGGAGATGACCGTGCTGATCGGCGGCATGCGTGCGTTGAATACCAGTTTCGGGCAGTCGAAGCATGGTCTGCTCACGAAGCGACCCGGCACCCTGACAAATGATTTCTTCGTCAATCTGCTCGACATGGGAACCGAGTGGCGGCCGACTTCAGGCGCGGAAGGGGTGTACGAGGGTCGCGATCGTGCGACGGGCGAGGTCAAGTGGACCGCAACTCGCGTCGATCTCGTCTTCGGCTCGAACTCAGAGCTCCGGGCGCTCGCCGAGGTCTATGCCAGTGACGATGCCAAGGAGAAGTTCGTGAAGGACTTTGCCGCGGCCTGGAGCAAGGTGATGAACCTGGATCGCTTCGACCTTGCGTGAGGTCGAGGCGGAGCGACTGAGGGATTTTCAGAGCGCAGCTGCCACAGGCGTCGGCACGATCCTCACGGGGACGTACTTGTGATAAGGCGTCCTCGTGAGCGGGTCGCAATGGTCGGCGGCGGTCAGCCGGTTCACGGCGGGCCCGATCGGACCGCGGCCCTCGAAGAAGGCGCCGTATCCGTGCGGCAGCGTCACGACTCCGGCCCGCACGCAATCGTCCAGTTCGACCGTCACCTCGAGCTGCCCCCTCGCTGACTGCACGATCGCCCGTCCGGCGTCCTCGATCCCCAGCGCAACGGCGTCGTTCGGGTGCATGCGCATGACACCCTCCTTGTCGCCCTTGCGCCAGGCCGGGTTTCGGAAGATCTGGTTGGCGTTGTAACTGCGTCGCTCGCCTGCCATCAGGATGAACGGGTGGGTCGCGGACTCGTCGAACGTTTCCGCGGCCAGCGATTCGAGTTCCCGGAGCATCTCCGGCACCGCCAGGTGAATCCTGCGATCCGGATTCCGGACTAGATACCAGACGTCCTGGAATTCGTGGCGACTCATCACCACGCCGGAACGATGCTCGAGGATCGCGCGGAACAGGTTGCTGCCCAGCGTGAGCCCGCTGCCCGAGTGACCTGCCCGCTGGACGGCCTCGGAATGCCGGGAGGCGAACTGCATCGCCAGTGGCAGCATGAACGCCGCCGCGGCGGCTCCGTTCGGCAACGCGGGGCCCAGGGTTCGATACAGGATCGAAGCCGCGAATGGCGCCCAATGCTTGTGAGTCGCAAGCGTTGCGGCAAAAGCGGCGAAGTAAGGCAGGTAGCGCGCCCGACCGCGCTCGACCCGCGCGACTGCCGAGAGAGCCGGGAAGCGACGCGGGATGGAACCCATGCGCTCGAGCAGTCGCGTGTAGATCTCGGGCTCGGGCAGCGCCTCGCCCTGCGGCACGAACAGCGGGTGACGCAGATGGAAGTAGTTGTCCGGAAACTCCAGGTTGAAGCCCGTGGCCTCCCACTTCTCGAACTGCGAGGCGGCCGGCAGTACGTAGTGAGCGACCTTCGCGGTCTCGGTCATCGCGACGTCGACCACGACCAACAGCTCGAGTGAGGCGAACGCCTGCTCGAAGGCAGCCGTGTCGGGCCAGGTCAACAGCGGGTTGGCGCTGTCGACGATGACGGCCCGTATCCTGTCCTCGCCCGCGAGCAGAATTTCGTCGGGAAGGATGTTCGGCGGAAAAATTCCTGCGATGGGGTGCATGCGGTGATGCGCCGTACGCGGCAGCGGCCGTCCCTTGAGCACCGCGCGTTCGTCCGTGTGCCCGAGCAACGGCATCAGGAACGCGTGCAGGTTGTTCGTGCCCTTTCGTCCGAACTTTCCCGTCACGAGCCAGAGTAGCTTCTCGAGATACGCGTTCAGCGTCGTGTGCAGGGTGTGCTGGGTTCCAAGGTCCACCCGCACGCACGCGCGCGCGGCCGTGGCGAATCCTCGTGCGACCCGTTCGACGTCTGCGAGCGGGACGTCCGCGCGTCGCACGTATTCCTCGACCGGCACCTGCTCGAGGCGCCGTTCGATCTCGTCGAATCCCGTGCAGTGCCGCGCCAGGAACTCTCGATCGTGCAGTCCCTCCCGGACGATGATCGCCAGCATCGCCGCGATCAGAAACGCGTCAGTTCCAGGGCGCAGCTGCAGGTGAATGTCGGCCTGCTGCGCGGTCTCAGTCCGGTTCGGATCGATGACGACCATGGTGCGGGCCGGGTCCTTGCGAAGCTCGCGCAAGGTGTCTCGTGCGTTCGGGATGCCGTGGGACTGGAACGGGTTGCAGCCGATGAATAAGACGTAGTCGGCGTGCTCGACGTCCTCGGTCGTGTGGCAGGTCTGGTGGCCGAACAGCCGTCCGTTCACCCAGAAGTCTCCGGTCTTCTCCTGGCCGAGCGAGTTGTATGCGAATCGGCTGTGCATGGCAGCCAGCATCTGCCGGCTGTAGGCGCCGCCGAGGTGATTGCCCTGCCCTCCGCCGCCGGCGAACGCGAAGGCCTTGCCGCCGTGCTGGCCGCGGATTGCGACCAGCCGCGCGGCGATCTCATCGAGTGCCTGGTCCCAGCCGATCGGCTCGAACCGGCCGTCGGCNGTGCGCTTGAGCGGCTGGCGCAGCCGGTCGGCGTGATTCTGGTAGTGCTCGAGGCGAGCCGCCTTCTGGCAGAGGTATCCCCTGGAACTCGGGTGCGCTTCGTCACCGCGGACACGCGTAAACCTTCGACCCTCGATCTCGACCCGAAGCCCGCAGTTGCGCGAGCAGAGAATGCACGCCGTCGATTCGATGCGACTCATCGCTTCACTCCCCTGGCCCGGGTGGGCCGGCAGGNGGTCGCTTGGTCGATGCGTGCAGCAGTGCCCGTGCTTCGCGCCTCGCGGCCGCGAGCAGCTCCCGCTGGATCTTCTCGTCCGCCATGGCACGAGCCAGCATGACTGCGCCCACGTTCTGGGCAATGAGCGCCCAGGCTGAATCCCGCGAGCCCGTCAGCTTCCGGAGGTTCCCGTGAATCCCGAGCAGGCCGTTCTGGAATGCTTCACGCACTTTCGCGTCCGCGCGCGCAATCTCCGGGGTCAGTGACGGCAGGGCGCAGCCCTGCTCCGGATGACTGACGTGTTGCATGCTCAGGTAGCTCGTGACCGCCCGCGCGACGTGCTGTGGATCGTCCGCTGGTGTCGCGCCGTACATCGCGGCCATGCGTTCGAGCTCGGCGCGGACGACCGCGGCGAAAAGCCCCGACTTGCCGTCGAAGTGCTTGTAGAGGGATCCGGTTGTGACCCCGGCCGCNGCCGCGATTGCGTCCATGCCGCTTGCGGCGAAACCATGCTTCTTGGCATGTCTTCCGCCGTGCTCCAGCAGGCTGCGACGTGCCCGCTGCTTGTGTTCCCTGGGATAGCGCATGCGATTCGGTCGCCCGTGTCGGCCCTGCAACCGGCTTGCTGCGCAGAAGGGTAACGATCGTTACCCTTTTGGTCAATCAGTCCGACGTGTCCGTCGAGTCGTGACAAGTCGCCTCGATCAGCCTCGTCCTGCCGCTGACGCTTGGACTTCCCCCCACGGAAATGGTGCGGCCCGGGTTCACGCTCGGCTTCGCGGCCACCTGGGTCCACACCGACAATCCTATGGGCACGACCCAGGCGCTCGTGGTTGGGCTGTGCCTGTTGAGCGGGCCATTGCGATGATCGCGACGCTGTTCCGCATCCTGGATAACGGCAGTCCGCTCGACCAGCTGTCGCTCGTCGCCACGCCGGAAACGAGTTTCGTGGTGATCACGAAAGACGGCAGGCTGCACAAGAACCTGCCGGAGGCGCAGTAGCCTGGCGGTGCGGGCGGATCCGTGCTCCCACGGGAACTGCGCCTCAACAGCAGGCGCCTCACTGCAATGCCGTGTTTGCCCTCAGCCATTCCACGGCCAGATCGACAAAGCTGCGGGCCTTGGCTGGTCCGTGACGACCCTCGCGATGGATCACGTGGACCGGTAGCGAAGCGTCTTCAAACTCCGTCAGCACCGTCTTGAGCGTGCCGGCTGCAAGCTCGTTGGCCACTTGATAGGAGATCAGACGTGTCAGGCCAAACCCGCTCTTGGCGGCTTCGAGCGCGCCGTCATTGGTATTCACCAGAATGCGTGGACTGAGTCGAACCCTGATCTTTTCTTTTCCCCTGGCGAACGACCATTCGGACCCGGCAGACACCGAGGTGGCGGCAATGATTGAATGCCGCCCAAGATCCGCTGGGGACCTCGGGCCACCGTGCTTCGTCAAGTAGGCCGGCGATGCACAGATGACACGACGTACCTGCCCGACGCGAATGGCCCGCAGTGAAGAATCAGGCAGCGAGCCGATGCGGATGCCGACGTCGAGGCCCTCTTCCACCAGGTTGACCACACGGTCGATGAACAGGGCGGACACCGTGGTTTCCTTGTATGTCGTCTGGTAGGCGGTGATCACGGGCATCACGTAGATCTTTCCGAACAGCACCGGAGCGGTGACCGCAAGATGTCCGCGCGGCGTGGCATTGATGCCGGCCGCTGCCTCGTCGGCCTCGTCGGCCTCGAGCAGGATGCGCCGCGCGTCCTCGAGATAGCGGGCGCCGGCCTCGGTGGTCCGCACCAGGCGCGTGGTGCGCGTGAGCAAGCGCACACCCAGTCGCTTCTCGAGAAAGGCGATTGCCCGGGTCACGGCGGGTGGCGACATGCGCAGGCGCCGCGCAGCCGCCGCAAAGCCCTCCTCTTCGGCCACGGCGACGAACACCGCCATGAGGTGGAATCGATCCACGATTTATTCCTGCAAGTGGAATAGTCGATTCCATTCTATGGCCATTCTTCTGCCAAGAGGAACCGGGCAGATTGGCAACCATCGACAAGACGTCGGTACACCCAACCCCCCAACCACGAGAATCACCATGGCACGCATCAACATCGTTACCGCCGAATCGGCCAATCCGGAGCAGCAGGCCCTCTACGACGCCATCCAGGCCCAGCTCGGCATGGTGCCCAACTTCCTCAAGGTCTTTGCCAACTCCCCGGCCGCCCTCAAGGCCTTCCTGGGCCTGCACGGCATCGCCGGCGAAGGCTCGCTCGACCCGCAGACGCGCGAGCGCATCGCCCTTGCGCTCGCGCAGCAGAACAGCTGCGAGTACTGCCTGTCGGCGCACACGGCGATCGGCCGCAAGGCGGGCCTCGACGGCGCCGAGATCGAGGCCAACCGCGCCGGCACGAGCCGGGACGAGAAGGCGGCGGTCGCCGTCAGGTTCGCCCGTTCCCTGGTCGCCCACATGGGCGAGGTGACCACGGCCGAACTGGTGGAAATGCGCGAGGCCGGCTACAGCGAATCCGACATCGTCGAGGTCATCACCCACGTAGGCATGAACATCCTGACCAACCTGCTGGGCAAGGCCGGACGAGTCGACATCGACTTCCCGAAAGTCGAATTGAAGCGTGCCGCCTGATCCTACCGAGCGTTGCCGGGGGCCTTGCCCCCGGCAACTGGGAGACTCCTCATGGCTCGAACCTTCGCCAGCATCGCCTTCACCGCGAACGTCAAAGCCGCCCAGGCACGGATGGGCAGTCGCGACGCCTACCGCTCGACGGAATCGGGCGCTCTGGAGGCAGTCGAACTCGGCCCCTACGAAATCGACTTCATCGGCGCACGCGACAGCTTCTACCAGGGCACGGTCGGCGAGACCGGCTGGCCGTACGTCCAGCACCGCGGGGGTCCGACCGGCTTCCTGAAGGTCCTGGGGCCGCGAACGATTGGCTATGCCGACTTCTCCGGCAACCGCCAGTACATCTCTGTGGGCAACCTCGCCGGAGATGACCGGGTGAGCCTGTTCCTGATGGACTATCCCGCCCAGCGCCGGCTGAAGATCTGGGGCCGGGCACGACTGGTCGACGAAGACCAGGAGCCGGCGCTCCTCGCGCGCCTCGAGTCACCCGACTATCGGGCCCGCGTCGAGCGCGGTGTGATCATCACGGTCGAGGCTTTCGACTGGAACTGCCCGAAATACATCACGCCGCGCTTTACCGAGCGGGAAGTCCGGGATCTCATCGGCGGCTGGAGGCCGGAGGCCGAACCGGTCGAAACAGCCGCCGCAACCACCGCAGAAATCGGCAGTGGGGCGCTCAAGCTTGTCGTCACCGGCGTGCGCCAGTTGACGCCGCGCGTGCGAGCCTATGAACTGCGGGCAACCGACTGGGGCGACCTGCCGCCCGTCACCGCGGGGGCGCATCTCGCCGTGCCGGTGCGACTGCCTGATGGCTCGGTCGCGACCCGACAGTACTCGCTGGCCTCGCATCCGCAGCAGCGAGGAACGTACGAAGTCGCCGTGCTGCTCGAGGAAGCCGGACGCGGCGGGTCCGCTGCCATTCACTCAACGTGGCAGATCGGGACCCGGCTCGCGCTGGATCATCCGGTCAATCAATTCCCGCTCCATGACGACGACCGCCACGCCGTGCTGATCGCTGGCGGCATCGGGATCACGCCTATCAAGGCCATGGCTCACGCGCTCAAGGCGCGGGGCCACTCGTTCGAACTGCACTACAGCGGCCGGGCCGCCGCCGACATGGCCTTCCGGGACCAGCTGGTCATCGAGTTCCCCGGGCAGTTGCACCTGTACTTCACGCGTGCCCCGGATGCACCCCGCCTCGATCTTCGCGCGACCCTGGCGTCGGCCCCGCCAAACGCGCTGTTCTACGTTTGTGGCCCAGGTCGATTGATCGAGGCCGCCCGAGCGGCGGCAAGCGAACTCGCGATCCCAGCCGGGCGCGTACAGTACGAGAGCTTCGAATAAGCGACGGCGACGAATCCCGCCGGGGGCCGGCGCGCCCCAGACCGCCGACCGTGATGTCACGGCGTGGCTACTGTCCGCCGCCAATGCGGGTTGATACTTCGTCGCTGCCCATGCGTTGGGCGCCGGGTGGCGGAGTTGCAACAGCAGTGAGGGTCTCGGGCGTCACGCGAGGGCCGCTTCCAGTCGACGACAGCATGAGTAGCAGTTCGCGATTCGGCTAGAGGCGCCGCCGTGGATTCCCCAACTTCGGTTCGACCCCCGCCCGCCGGAGCACGGTGGTCCAGTACTTCAGCGGCTGGAGCCGGAATCCACGGCTTCGCAATTCGGATGGTTCGTCCGTGGTCGGCCCGTTAGTGTTGTAGGCCATCTCACGCACAGGGCACAGGATCGCCTAATCCATCATGACCAACGCAGCTTTGAGCCTTCGCAGCCGCCTGCTCCTCATCGGCCTGATGTCCGGGGTCTTCGGACAACCAGGGGTGGCCGAGAGCGGCATCCGTACCGAGCGAGTCCAGTTCGCCAAGGGAGCGAACAGCGCCACCGTCAACGGCACGATCAAGGGGTCGCAGACCGTCGACTACGTTCTGCACGCGTCCAAGGGGCAGTCCATGAACGTCAGCATGGCGAGCAAGAATGCTGCCGCCTACTTCAACATCCTCGCGCCCGGCCAGACCGAGGTTGCCTTCTTCAATGGTTCCGTGAGCGACAACCAGTACGAGGGTACGTTGCCTGCGACCGGCGACTACAAGATCCGCGTCTACATGATGCGCAGCGCGGCGCGGCGCAACGAGCTCGCCGACTACCGCCTGGAGATGATCGTCTCCGGGCCGACCCACAGTGCGGCGAGCCATGACGCCCTGGTCCCGGGCACCGACTTTCACGCGACGACGAAGATCCCCTGCGTCGCCGAACCGAACAAGCCAATGAGCCAGTGCGACGCCGGCGTGAAACGCACGGCGGGCGGCGGAACAGTCCACGTCACGACACCCGACGGTGGCAGCCGCGTGATCACCTACCGCGACGGCAAGGTGTCTGGCACTGACTCCGACGCGCCGTTCAAGGTCGAGCGGCGCGACGACTGGAGCATCGTCCGGGTTGGCGCGGTTGAGGTTTACGAGATCCCCGACGCGTTGGTTTTCGGCGGCTGATCGCGAAAGCGCAGCCCCTCGATCCCGCAAAGAAACGTCTGTAAAGGAGGTTCCATGAAAAATTCTGGCGGGCTCAACAGGTCGGCGCAACAGTTGCTCGAAGTTTATCCGCAGGGGTCTGGAACCCCAAGGTCTTCCGCGGACGTTGATTCAGCCGCATTGCCACCTTGTCGGGATCGGATTGCAGGTGACAGGACAGATCTGTCCCTTTCGGAAAGTACTGCCGCAGCAGCCGGTTCGTGTTCTCGTCGTTCCGCGCTGCCAAGGGCTTTGA
>Ga0031656_10000123_pt1 | contig 21608 bp, 21 predicted proteins | sample FrelakmetDIP11DI_FD_55080 | JGI IMG/M metagenome (GOLD analysis project Ga0031656, IMG submission 55080) | Freshwater lake sediment microbial communities from the University of Notre Dame, USA, for methane emissions studies - DIP11 DI | ecosystem: Environmental > Aquatic > Freshwater > Lake >... | reverse complement strand
GTGCTCGCCAACGAGATCTTCGGCTGGGACATCGACTTCGCGCTCGATATCCGCCGTGGCGACGAGTTCGGCGTGATCTACCAGCGCAAGTTCCAGGACGGTCGCTACGTCACCGACGGGCGCGTGCTGGCCGCCGAATTCGTGAACCGGGGCCGCACCTACCGCGCTGTCTGGTTCGAATCGGCCGACGGCGCCGTGCGCGGTTATTTCACGCCGGAAGGTCGTGGCATGCGCAAGGCGTTCCTGCGNGCCCCGCTCGATTTCACGCGCATCAGCTCCGGNTTCAACCCGCGTCGCATTCACCCGATCAGCGGCCGCGTGCGCGCCCACCGCGGTGTCGACTACGTCGCGCCGACCGGTACGCCGATCTGGGCGGCCGGCGCCGGCAAGATCCAGTTCGCGGGCCGCAAGGGCGGCTACGGCAATGCGGTGATCGTCGACCACGGCCGCGGAATCACCACCCTGTATGCCCATATGTCGCGCATCGGCCGNGATGCGCGAGTCGGGCGAAAGGTCGAGCAGGGCAAGGTGATCGGCTACGTGGGCTCCACGGGCGCCTCGACCGGCCCGCACCTTCACTACGAATACCGGGTGAACGGCCAGCACAAGAACCCGGCCACCGTGCCGCTGCCGAATACGGAAGTGCCGGCCGCCTACGCCGCCGAGTTCCGCGCCAACACCGAAATCGCGCTGGCGCAGCTGCGTCTGACCGACCGCGGCGCCGCAGCACTCGCCAGTCGCTGAGCGCGGCGCCGGAATCCCAGGAGGTCGACTGAACGGCAGCGGGCGCGCGCCGCCCGTGCCGTCTATTGAACGCGCAGTCGGAACCCGGCGGCCTGCAGGAGTCCGGTCTCCTGTTCCAGATCCGCGGCCGTGAGCGGGTGCTCCGCCAACCAGCCCTTCGGGAACGCAACCGAGAGCGAACGACCGCTGGGTTTGAGCTGCAGCTGCGGCAACGCGCGCGGCCCACGACCGCGGTGCAGCAACACCGCGAGCCTCAGCAGCACGATCAGGAACTCGGCCCTGAGGTGCCACGGCGGCACCAGGTCCTCGAGCTGCGCGAGATTGAGCTTGCGACGGTGATTTCCGACGACTGCTGCGAGCAGCTGCTGCTCTTCGCGCGGGAATCCCGGAAGGTCGGCATTGGCGAGCAGGTACGCACCGTGCTTGTGATAGTGCGAGTGCGCAATGTCGAGCCCCACCTCGTGAAGGCGCGCAGCCCACCGCAGCACGGGCTCCGCCAGTGGCTCGTCGAGCTTCCACGCCTCGCGCACCTGCCCAAGGAAGGCGAGCACAGTCGCCTCGACGCGGTCGGCTTGCGCCAAGTCCACGTGGAAGCGCGCCTCGAGCGAGCGAACACTGCGCGCGCGCGCGTCTTCGTCGGTCAGCCGGCCCACGAGGTCGTAGAGCAACCCCTCGCGCAGCGAACCGTCGGCGACGCGCATGCTCTCGATGCCCAGCATGTCGAATATCTCGGTAATGATCACGAGTCCGCCCGGCATGATCTCCTGCCGCTCGGCGGCGAGACCGGGAAGGCGGAGTTTGCTCACCTCGCCGGCCCTCAAGCACTCGCCCAACAGCCACTGCACTCCCTCGCGGTCGATGCCGCCGCGGCCTGTGCCGCGTGCCACCAGCGCATCGGCCGCGGCGCGCATGGTTCCCGAGGCGCCGAATGCCATCTCCCACTCCGTGCGCTTGAACCGTGACATGACCGGTTCGATCTCNAGCTGCACCTCGGTACGCGCGCGCTTCATGCGCTTCTCGGTGATCACCCCGTCGCCGAAATGGCGCGCGCTAAGGCTCACGCATCCCATGTAGAGGCTCTCGAGCCGGCGCGCNTCGAAGCCTTCGCCGATGATCAGTTCGGTGCTGCCACCGCCGATGTCGACCACGAGCCTGCGGCCGGCTTCGCTGGGCGTTGTGTGCGACACACCCAGGTAGATCAGTCGCGCTTCCTCCACGCCCGAGATGATCTCGATCGGGTGTCCGAGGGCCTCNCGCGCGCGGTCGAGGAACGCGCCCTTGCGTCTCGCCTTGCGCAGGGTATTGGTGCCGACGACTCGTACGCGCTCGGCCCGCATGTCGCGCAGACGCTGACCGAAGCGCTCGAGGCAGGCGAGTGCGCGGGCGGTGGACTCACGGTTCAGCCGCCCATGCTCATCGAGCCCGGCGGCAAGGCGCACCATCTCGCGAAGNCGGTCGACAATGGCGAGCTGGCCCAGCGCGTAGCGCGCCACAACCATGTGAAAGCTGTTCGACCCGAGGTCGACAGCGGCAAGGACGTCTGGCACAGGCGCGCGGGGCGAGGCCAAGNCGGGTTCAGGCGGAGAACGAGGAGCCGCAGCCGCAGGTGGTAGTGGCGTTGGGATTGCGGATCACGAATTGCGCACCCTCGAGGTCTTCCTTGTAGTCGATCTCGGCGCCGGCGAGGTACTGGATGCTCATCGGGTCCACGACCAGCCTNACCCCGAGGGCCTCGACGCAGGTATCGCCTTCTTCCTCGTTCTCGTCGAAGGTGAAGCCGTACTGGAAGCCCGAACAGCCGCCGCCCGACACGAACACCCGAAGCCTGAGGTTCGGGTTGCCTTCCTCGCGGATCAGCTCGCCGACCTTGATGGCCGCCGATTCCGTGAACACCAGCGCGGGCGCGTCGGCCACGTCAGTTGCGACGAGGTCTGTCATGTCACTTTGCTCCATCAGGTCGATCCTCCAGCCCGGCGATGTTAGCACTGCTCCCGGTCGCCCAGCGTGACACTCAGGGGTCTGCGGCGTTCGCCACGTTCCACGGGAAGGACTGCTGCAACGGGAAGCGCAGCTTGCTCGAGCGCACCTGCACCTCCGCCTCGAAGGCCTGGAATGCCTCCGGCAGCGTGACCCGCTGTTCGAGCGTCTGGAAGTAGCGGAATGAAAACGGCAGCTCCGCGCGCGGGCGTCCGAGCAGTTCACCCACCGAGTAGCGCGCCGGACGGTCAGCCTGCATGCCGTGCAGCACGACCTGCACGAGTCCCGAGGCGAGGCTCTCATGGCGCATCGCCTGGATCAGCGTGAGCTTCAACACGTACTCGCGCGGGGCTGAGCCGGGCTGGATGTCGAAACGCTGGATGCGCAGGCCCTGGATGCCGTCCTCGGGTGAGACGATGCTGCGATAGAACGCGAGATCCTCCGACTGCTTCGACAGCTGCGACTGCAGCTCGCCGATCGAGCGCTCNACCTGCCCGTAGGCCTCCCGGTCNAGACGCCGCGCCATCTCCAGTTCCGCGACCTTGGCGCCAAGCTCGGAGTTCTGCTTCTCGAGCCGCTCCGCCTTTGCAAGCAGCTCGCGTCGCTCGATGGTCATGCCCGGGACGTCGAGGCCTGCCGAGACTCGCCCGCGGTGATACGCGTAGGCCGCAGCGAGCACCGCTGCCACGACCCCGGCGATGCCGAGCCAGACCGCGCGGCCGCCCCACGCCGGGCGCGGGGGCGAAGCCCGCTCCATCACTCGCCTGCCACGCTGGTGGCAGAACGGCGGGGGCGTGGTCGAGCCGGCGGGCTCAGCACTTCGTCCGACCACCACTCCGGCAGCGGCGGTGGTCCGTCCGCGAACGCCTGGCGACCGAGTTCCTCCAGCGCCCGCGCGTACACGGTCCGCTTGAAATAGATCACCTCGCGCACCGGCGACCAGTAGTCCACCCAGCGGCCGCTATCGAACTCCGGGCGCTCGGTGACGTCGAATCGCAGCCGCGACTCGCTGCCGACCATGCGCAGCAGGAACCACCGCTGCTTCTGCCCGATGCAGAGCGGTCGGGAGCGCCGCCGCACGTACCGCCGCGGCAGACGGTAGCGCAGCCAGTTGCGCGTCGCGGCGAGCACCTCGACGTCGTCCGGGGCAAGGCCGACTTCCTCTCGCAGCTCGCGGTAGAGCGCCTGCTCGGCGGACTCGTCCGGCTGGACGCCTCCCTGCGGGAACTGCCAGCCGCGACCGTCGCTCCGACCGCCAAGGAAGACGTCGCCGCGGTCCCGGATCAGGACGATCCCGACGTTGGCGCGAAATCCCTGAGCGTCGATCCAGTCGGTCATGATTCCGTAAACTCCCGGAGCCATTGATTTTTTCACATCACCCGCCCCGGGTCCAAGGCGGGCGGCCCGCCCTCGCCTTGTGGCCGTCGGGCGGCGGGACTTAGGCTTCGACCACCCCGGACCCGAAAATGCACCGTCGCCTCGCAATATTCCCGGCCATCTCCGTCATGCTGCTCGCGGCCGCGGTGCTGCTGGGCCTGTCGCTGGCCTCCGGCAGTGTGCAGTTGAGCCTGGAGGAGATCGCCGGGGCGGCGTTCGACGACGGACCGTCGCTGGCCCGGGACGTGCTGATCGAACTGCGGCTGCCGCGCGCGCTGACCGCCTTCGCTGTCGGCGGGCTGCTGGCAGTCTCAGGAGCGATCCTGCAGGTGCTCCTGAGAAATCCACTCGCCGACCCATACGTCATGGGTGTATCCGGCGGGGCCTCGGTGGCGGCGCTCGTCGCAATCATGCTGGGACTGCCGGCAGCGGGGGTTGACGGGCTCGCCGCGCTGGGCGCGCTGGGCGCGTGCCTGCTGGTCTTCGCGCTCGCGCAGGGGCCTGGCGGCTGGACGCCGACGCGGCTGCTGCTCACCGGCATCATCGTGGCGGCCGGGGCGGGTTCGATCGTGAGCCTGCTGCTGGCGCTCAGTGACGACACGCAGCTGCGCGGCATGGTGTTCTGGCTGCTCGGCGACCTGTCCCGGAGCGAGCGCTGGCCGTGGCTGCTCGGCCTGCTCGCGGCGGCGGCGCTGGTGGGCATCACACTCGGCCGTCAGCTGAACGTGCTCGCGCGTGGCACGGTCCAGGCCGCGACCGTCGGCATGGACGTGCGTCGGATGCACCTGTTGATGTTTGCGGTGAGTTCGCTGTTCACCGGTGCGGCCGTCAGCGCGGCGGGCAGCATCGGCTTCGTAGGCCTCGTGACGCCCCACCTCGTACGGCTTGCGCTCGGCAGCGACAACCGGATCGTGCTGCCGGCTTCGGCACTGGCGGGCGGTATTCTGCTCATGGCCGCAGATCTCGCTGCGCGCAGCCTGATCGCGCCGCGTCAGCTGCCTGTCGGCGCCCTCACGGCGGTGGTCGGCGTGCCGCTGTTCCTTGTGCTCATGCGTCGGCAGCGCTCGTGAGGCCGTCCCGCGGCGGAAAGGTCACCACGTGCTCAGTGGCGAGGCGCACGCCGATCCACTCGCCGATGCGATGGTCGTGGTGGCTGGGGACCAGCGACAGCACGCGCCGCCCGCTGGGCAGCTCGAGCGTGTAGAGGAACTCGGCGCCGCGGAACACGCGCTCGACGATGCGGGCCTTGAGCGGCGCGTCATCGTCGTGCACGACGTCATCGGGGCGCAGCAGCACATCGACTGTACCGCCGCATGCGGCCGTCTGGTGGCCCTCGATCAGCGGTCCGAGCTCGGTCTGCAGCTGGCCGCTACCCGCGCAGCAGGCCGGCAGGAACGTGGCCTGGCCCACGAACTCCGCGGTGAAGCGTGATCGGGGGCGATGGTACAGGTCATACGGCGTTCCCCATTGCTCGAGGCGTCCCGCGCGGAGGAGTCCGACTCGGTCGGCGAGAGCGAACGCGTCCTGCTGGTCGTGAGTGACCACCAGTGCCGTGGCACCGAGCGCCTTGAGCAACACGCGCATGTCGCCGACAAGCCGCTCGCGCAATGCGACGTCGAGGCTCGCAAATGGCTCATCGAGCAGCACGGTGGACGGTTCGGGCGCGAGCGCGCGGGCGAGCGCCACTCGCTGCTGCTGCCCGCCCGAGAGCTGTCCCGGATACGCATCCATGCAGTCGGCGAGCCCGACGCGCTCGAGCATGCCGGCGGCACGGGACCTTCGCAGGCGTACAGGCAATGCATGCAGGCCGAATTCGACGTTGCCGCGCGCCGTGAGGTGCGGGAACAGCGCGTGATCCTGGAACACGAGACCGATGCCACGTTCGTGCGCCGGGACGTGCACGCCAGGACCTGCGAGCAGTCGGCCACGTGAAACGACACGACCGGCATCCAGCGTTTCCAGCCCCGCGATGCATCGCAGCGCCGTCGTCTTGCCGCAACCACTGGGTCCCAGCAGGCAACCGATCTCGCCTTTCATGAGCCCGAAGCTCACGCCGCCGAGCGCCCGGCGTCCGCCGAAGTCGCGCACCGCGTCGTGAAGTTCAAGCCACATGCGCGAGCCGCCTGGCAAGCAGCGCCACGGGAACCACGCCGACCGCCACGATCAGCACCGATGGCAGCGCGGCACGCTGCCACTCGCCCTCCGCGGCCATCTCGAACACGCGCACCGCGAGCGTTTCGAAGCCGAAGGGCCGCGTCATCAGCGTGATCGGCAGTTCCTTCATCAGATCCACAAACACGAGGATCGCCGCGGCGAACAGGCTCCCGCGCAGCAGCGGCAGGTGCAGGCGACGCAACCGTGTGAGCCCCCGGGCACCGAGCAGCGCCGCTGCCTCGTCCAGGTGGCNATGGATGCGCTCGAGCCCGCTCTCGACCGGTCCCGCACCTACCGCAAGAAAGCGCGCAAGGTAGGCCACGAGCATCGCGAGCAGCGTGCCCTGGAGAAAGAGCTGCGGCGCGGCCGAGCCGAACAGCGCATCGAGCCCGCCCTGCAGCCAGCCGTTGAACGCAGCGAGCGGCGCGAACAGGCCCACGGCCAGCACCGTACCGGGAATCGCATAGCCCGCGGTGGCGACTCGACCGAGCCCTCTCGCCCAGCTACGTCGCTCGCCCCGCAGGGCATACCCGTGGACCAGGGCTGCGGCAATCACCACCAGCGCGCCAGAGGCCGCGAGCGCAACGCTCCGCCCGGCAAATGCCCAGTAGCGCGCATCGAGATCCGTGGCCGCGTGGTCCCAGGCCCATGCGACGAGCTGTAGCGCCGGCAGCACGAAGGCAACCGCAAGCACGGCACCGGCCAGAGCCGTCGCGGCCAGCGCTTCGCCGCCGCGCAGCCTGCGTCGCGGCAGCGCGCCGGACGGGCGCTGGGCCGCATAGCCGCGTGCGGAGCGCGCCCTTCGTTCGAGCCAGACACCGAGGATCGCCACCAGTCCGAGCAGCGCCGCCATCTGCAGTGCGGCAGTGACCGAGAACATGCCGTACCAGGCACGGTAGATCGCGGTCGTGAACGTATCGACGTTCAGCGCCGCCACGACGCCGAAATCGGCAAGCGTCTCCATGCAGACGAGCGCGACGCCGGACGCGACAGCCGGGCGCGCCAGAGGCAGCAACACTCGCCGCAGCGCCGCACCGGGATCGAGCCCGAGCGTCTGCGCCACCTCGAGCGGACGGCCGCCTGCCGATTCGAACGCGACGCGAGCAAGCAGGTAGACATACGGATAGAGACACAGCGTCAGCACCAGCGCCGCGCCGCCCAGCGAGCGGATCGGCGGCAGTCGAATGCCCGGGTGGATCGCGTCGCGCAGCCAGCCCTGTACCGGCCCGGCGAAGTCGAGCGCACCGGCGAATACCACCGCAAGCACGTAGCCTGGCATCGCGAGCGGCAGCAGCAGCGCCCAGCCGAACACGCGCCGGCAGGGGAACTCATTTGCGGCCACCAGCCACGCAAGCGTGGTGCCAAGTACTGCCGTGGCTGACCCGACCAGGAGCAGCAACAGGGCGGTATTGAAGGAGACGCGCGGCAGTACGTGCCTGAGCTGGTGCGCCCATACCTCGCCCGCTGGAATGGTCCACGCCGCCACCGCCGACAGCAGCGGCAGCAGCGCCGGCAATGCCAGTGCGGCCAGCACGGCGGCCGCCCAGCTGCGGCGAGCGACCAGGGTCATGCCTCAGCGGTACCCGGCTCGGTCCATCAGGCGTACGGCCGCGGGCTGGAGGCGCCCCGCCTCCACGATGTTGATCAGGCTGGGTTCGAACCGGCCCCATGACTGCACGAGCGGATCGACGGCGGCTGCCGGGTTGACCGGATACTCCATGTTCACGGCTGCGAAGTGCGCCTGCGCCTTCGGCCCCGAGAGCCACTCGAGGAAACGCGTGGCCGCGGCGACGTGGCGCGAGTGCTTGGTCACGCCGCCTCCCGAAATGTTGACGTGCACTCCGCCCGACCCCTGGTTGGCCCAGAACAACCTGACGGGGAAATCGGGCCGCTCCTTGACGATGCGACCGTAGTAATAGGTGTTGGCGATGCCCACGTCGCACTGTCCGGCGGCGATCGCCTCGAGCAACGCCGTGTCGTTCGGGAACACGTCGGTGGCGAGATTCGCGACCCAGCCGCGCACCACCTGCTCGGTTTTCGCCTCACCGTCCTGCGCGATCATCATCGCGACCAGCGACTGGTTATAGACCTTCTTTGAGGTTCGCAGACACAGGCGGCCCTTCCACGCTGGCTGCGCGAGTGCCTGGTAGGTGCCGAGCGTCTTCGCGTCGACGCGCTGCGGGCTGTAGAAGATGGTGCGCGCACGCATCGACAGGCCGAACCAGCGCTCCTCCGGATCGCGCAGGTGCGACGGCACATTTCGTTCCAGCGTTGCCGACTTCACCGGCTGCAAGAGGCCTCGCTGCGCGGCATTCCACAGTTCGCCGGCATCTACGGTCACGAGGAGGTCAGCCGGGCTGTTCTTGCCTTCGGCGGCGAGGCGCTCAATCAGGACGGCGGCATCGCCGGTCGTGAACTTGATCTCGACGCCGGTTTCGCGCGTGTAGGCGTCGAAGACGGGTTTGATCAGCTGCTCGTTGCGGGCTGAGTAGACAACCAGTGTTTCGGCGGCGCGAGCCGTTGCGGGTGCCGACGCGACGATGGCGGCCAGCAGTACTGCGGCAGCCGTGAACCGATAGAGACGGGGCATGGGGAATTGGGGTGCGTATTGATGCGAATAATTCTCATTATAGGCCGACCTCTCCGGTCCCGCCACCAACTGACCGCACTCACTTGGCAGCCTGGTTCGCTGCCTGGCGCACCTGCAGGTACTCCCGACCCCGCCGCATCATGTCGGTGAACGTCGCCGGGTCGTTTTCGCGAACCGCACGGTGCAACCGCTCGACCGCATCAGATAGCGCGCGCAACGAGGACTCGCCATAGGTGTTGAGACTCTGGATCTCATAGTAGAGGTCCGGGTTCTCGCCCGCGACCCGCGCCGCCACGTCGAGCTGCGCATCGAAGGTCGTGCTGGACATCCGTGCGAGGCGCGGAGCGTCCTCGCCGCTCTCGGCGAGCGCGGTGAAGAAAGCGATGTTGAGAGCGTGAGACAACCCCAGCACGAACGCGATGAGCCTGTCGTGCTCGTCGAGGCTCATGACCACCAGTTCGGCCATGGTCGACTCGAACAGAGCGCGGGCCTCGGCCAGCGCGCCGGAATCGCCCATGTCGATGAAGATNACGTGACGTCCCGACAGCAGCTCGGTATCGGGGCCGAACATCGGGTGAACCGAGGTCACGCGCACGCCTGCGGCCTTGAGCGCGTCCAACCCGGCCCGCAGCGGTGTCTTGAGCGAACCCAGATCGAACACGACGCCGCGTGGACGACGCTCCGCCAGCGCCGCGAGCACTTCCGCCGAGATCGCAAGCGGCGTCGCGACCACGACGAGGTCCTCCTCGAGCGCCCCCTCGCGCCAGTCGGCCCGCCACTCGTAGCCCGGCACGGAACCCGCCGGGTCNGCGATCACGATGCCGAAGCCCTGCGAGGCGAGAAAGTCGGCCATCCAGTGGCCCATCTTCCCCCGCCCGCCGATCACCAGTGCGCGACGGCCCGAGCCGCGGCCCTGCGCGGAGACACGCGAGCGCTCCTGGGTCGTGAGCGATCCGCGNATCAGCAAGCGGATCAGCGACTCGGCGAGTGCCGGAGATACGCCCAGAGCCTCCGCATCGCGACGTGCCTTCAGGAGCACCTCGCGCTCGCGACCGAAGTCCCTCGTGGACTGTCCGGTGGCACGCTTGACCGCCGCGATCTCCGTGCCGATGGACTGGCGCTCTGCCACGAGTTCCAGCAACTGCCGATCAAGGACATCGAGGCGCCCGCGCAGTTCTTCGAGAGTTCTCATGCAGTATCCGGCCGGCCTCGTTGGCATCTTTCTACCGGCGCGAGGCGGACCCCGCAAGCGCAACCGCTGCGCCTGGTTAGCGGCCCGCTCGGGCATAATCGCCGTGTCCAGCCTCGGATCGCGCCCATCATGCTCAGCAAAGGTTTTCTGCCCACTCACCTGCCNGACGACCCGATGCCCCTGTTCGAGCAATGGTTCGACGGCGCACGCAAGGCGAAGGCCCAGCCGAACCCGGATTCGATGGCCCTCGCCACGGTGGGTGCCGACGGCCGTCCGTCGGTACGCATCGTCCTGTGCAAGAAGCTGGTGGCCCGTCCCGGCTATGCCGTGTTCTTCACCAACTACCAGAGCCGCAAAGGCAGCGAGCTCGCGGCATTCCCGCGCGCCGCAGCCGTATTCCACTGGGACCCGCATGGCCGCCAGGTCCGCATCGAGGGGCCGGTCGTGCGTTCGCCCGACGACGAGAGCGACGAGTACTTCGCGAGCCGCGCGCTCGACAGCCGTATCGGTGCCTGGGCAAGCCAGCAGAGCCAGCCATTGGAGTCGCGAACTACGCTGCTGAAGCGCGTCGCGGTCGAAGCCGCGCGTTTCGGCCCACAGGTGCCGCGGCCACCACACTGGGGGGGCTATCGGCTGTGGCCTGAGACCGTGGAACTCTGGATCGAGGGACCGTTCCGGGTGCACGACCGCGCACGCTGGACGCGCTCGCTTGAGCCGGAAGGCGCGGGTTACTCGCCGGGACCCTGGTCGGCTACCCGACTGTACCCTTGAGCGCGTGGCGCAGCGCTCCTTCCTCGCAACGATCCGCCTCGCGCTGCTGCTCGCCGTGCTCGCCTTCGTGGCACTCGGCGCATGGCTCGACCGTCGCCGCAGCACGGATTGGGACGGAACGCTGCGCGTGACAATCTATCCTCTTGCGGCAAGTGGCGATGCGGCCACGCGCGGCTACCTTTCTGGCCTGGACTCCGGGGACTTTGACGATCTCGAGGACTTCTTTTCGGAGGAGGCCGCCAGGCACGGTGTCTCGCTCGCCGAACCCGTCCGCGTGCGCCTCTCGCGAGCCGCGACGCGGCTGCCACCGCTGCCCGAGGCGGACGCGGGCGCGATCGGCATCGCCGCGTGGAGCCTGCGTTTCCGCTACTGGGCATGGCGCGTCGCGGCACAGGATCCGCTGCCATCGCCCGACATCCAGGTGTTCGCGATCTACCACGAATCCGACGGCGGCCCTGCCCTCCCCGATTCGCTCGGCCTGAGCAAGGGGCTGATGGCGATTGCACACCTGTATGGCGACCGCGGCGCGGACGGCGGCAATCTCGTCGTGGTGGCGCACGAGCTGCTGCACACCCTTGGCGCCACGGACAAGTACGACCGAGCCACACTGCAGCCGCACGAGCCCGACGGTCTCGGGGAGCCAGATCGATCGCCGCCCTATCCTCAGGACTATGCCGAGGTGATGGCCGGTCGCATCGCGCTGAGCGCGCGCGAGGCAACCATACCCGAGGACCTGTCGCAGGTGGTGGTGGGCTCCGTCACCGCACGCGAGATCGGGTGGACGCAATGAGCGGGACCGCGACGCTGACGTGTCGCGCGCTCACCCTGCGCGTGCCCGGGCGCGAACTGCTGCGCGGCCTTGAGGCGGCGTTTCGACCCGGCCGGGTGATCGCGCTGCTCGGCCGCAATGGCGCTGGCAAGAGCACGTTGCTGCATGCGCTGGCGGGACTGCGCGCGCCCGAGTCGGGTGAGGTCAGCCTGCGCGGGCGCGCGCTCGAGGCGTGGCCGCGCCGCGAGCTCGCGCGCGAACTGGCGCTCCTGCCGCAGGCCGCGGAGGATCCGTTCCCCGGCACGGTGCTCGAGACGGCGCTGGTGGGCCGGCATCCACATCTCTCCTTCTGGCAGTGGGAGGGCGATACGGACCGCGCGATCGCGCAGCGCACCCTGGCCGAGATGGACCTCGCGGGCCTCGGCGAGCGCGATGTGGCGACGCTGTCGGGCGGCGAGCGCCGGCGACTCGCTGTTGCGGCGGTCCTGGCGCAGGACCCGACGGTCTTCCTGCTCGACGAGCCGATCCAGCAGCTCGATCCACAGCACGAGCTCGCCGTGCTCTCGCGCTTTCGGGCGCTGGCCGATGCCGGCCGCACGGTCGTGATGAGCCTGCACGATGCGGGAGTCGCGGTCCGCTACGCCGACGACGCGCTGCTGCTCACCGGCAACGGCGACTGGACCTTCGGCCCCTGTACACGGGTGCTCGACGAGGAGTCGATCGGCCGACTCTACGGCATCGCAGTGCGCGAACTGCGCTGGGATTCGGGTCGCACGTTCGTGCCCGCCTGAGTTCCGACCCACTGTTCGGTGCAGCCCTGTTCCGAGCTGCGCCGGTCGTCGTGGTTGCGCAGGTCCACGCCGCGCCGCCGCCAGGCATTCAGCGGGATCCTCACATCAGCCACGCCGCGCGAGCGTCCCGCCAGCCNGAGTCGGTGACGCCGCGGGGTGCGCGCCATCTCCGTCAGGCGTGTGCCGGCTCGCTCATGTCGTGATCTCCACGCGGTTGCCATCGGGATCGAGCACGACGGCCTCGTAGTAACCATCGCCGGTGCGGCGCGGACCGTCGACGATTGGGTAGCCATCGGCCCGCAGCCTGGCGGCCAGCTGGTCGACCCGCGCCTCCGAGCCAACGCTGATCGCGAGGTGCGTCAGACCGAAACGCTCGGCGCCCGGCTCGGGCACGGTCTGCGTCAGCCGCGCGCTGCGCATCACCTCGATCCGGGCGCCACCGTCGAACGACAGGAAACGCGACTCGAAGCCGCGCGCAGGATTCCTGTAGGACGCCGCAACCGCTGCACCGAAATACCGACCGTAGAAATCCGCGAGGCGCTCGATGTCCGACGTCCAGACGGCAATGTGATCGATGCGCGGCATGCGGATCCCGTCGTTCGCTCGCGGGCACTCAGTGAAGCGTCGACTTCGACAGCAGGTTGAGCACCAGCACGCCCGCAACGATCAGTCCGATGCCGAACCATGCGGCAGCATCGAGCGCCTGGCCGTAGAGCATCCACGCGATCATCGAGATCAGCACGATGCCGACACCGGACCACACCGCGTAGGCGATTCCCACTGGAATCTCGCGCAGCGTGAGCGACAGGAAATAGAAAGCCACGCTGTAGCCGGCCACGACCAGCACCGACGGTCCGAAGTTCGCGAACCCTTCGCTCGCCTTCAGCGCGGATGTGGCGATCACCTCGGCCACGATCGCAATCGCGAGATACAGCCAGCCCATGATTCGCGTGCCGGGCCGTCGTTCACCCGAGGGGAATACGCGTCGCGTTGGCCGCGAGCCACTGGGAGAAGCTCTGCAGGCGTGGGTTGAGCAGCCGCGTGCGCTCGACGCTTCGAGCCGCGCAGAAGTCGCCATTGAAGTCGCGCTTGAACTGGAACATGTTGCCCAGGTCGTCAGCGCCCGGGAATCCGAAACCGCGATAGACCTCCGGCGCCACGTCGACGTGGCGCACCTCGCGTCCCAGCGCTCGCGACAGTGCGGTGGCCATCTCGGCGCCGGTAAGGTGCTCGCCCGCGATGCCGACCGACTTGCCGACGAAATCGTCGCGACGCCTGAAGACGCCGTAGGCGCAGCGCCCGATGTCCGAGGCCGCGATTCCCGGCAGCTTCGCGTTGCCCATCGGCAGCACGAACTCGAGCGTGCCGTCGGCGCCGGCCTTCGGGCCCATGCCGAAGTGGATCAGGTTGTCCCAGTAGAAAGACGTCAGCAGGAACGTGGTCGGCACGCCCGCCTCGCGGAAGAACTGGTCGGCTTCGCCCTTTGCGTCGAAGTGCGGCACCTTGTACCTGCCCATGAGCGTCGGCATGCGCGGATCGTCGAGCTTCATCCAGCGACGCGTGTCCTCGAGAGTGGACCACACGGCGTGGCGCAGGCCCGCNGCGCGGGCGGCCTCGGCCATGATGCGTGCCTCGGCGAGCTCGCGCTCGGGCGAGAAGTGCGCCCAGAAGAATGTGACGAAATAGGCCCCGTAGGCGCCCTCGAGCGCGCGACCCACGGCCGCGGCATCGTCCACGTCGGCGGCCACGACTTCGGCGCCCGCGGCGGCCAGATTGCGCGCCGAATCGGAACTCGTGTCGCGAGTGACCGCCCGGACTGCGAACGGACCGTCGCGATCCTCGAGGATCGAGCGCACGAGTCCGCCGCCCTGCGCGCCCGTGGCACCGAACACAGTGATGATCTTTTTTGTGCTCATGTCAGTCCTCTTCCTCAGTCGTGAATGGCGGCCAGTACCCGTTCGTGCAGCCTGCCGTTGGTCGCGAGCACCGAGGTGCTCGTGAGCGTCAGCGGTCGGCCATCGAGGTCGGTGAAGCGTCCACCGGCCGCCTCGACGATCACGGCGCAGGCGGCAATGTCCAGGATGTTCACGTCCGACTCGACGACCGCATCGATCTTCCCCGCCGCCAGCAGGTGGTAGTGCAGGAAGTCACCGTAGCCCCGGATACGATTCAGGCGCCCGACCAGCCGGCCGAAAGCGCCCCAGCGAGGGCCCGTCGCGAGTGTCTTGAGATTGCCGGTGGAGAGTGCGGCGCCCTCGATCGTATCGATCTCGCTTACGCGGATCGGCCGATCGTCGAGCCATGCGCCAACGCCGGCCTCGCCCCAGGCGAGTTCGCCATAGGCCGGCGCCGACGACACGCCGAGCACCAGCCTGCCACGGTGCATCAGCGCGATCTGCGTCGAGAACATCGGGTACTCACGAACGAACGACTTCGTACCGTCGATCGGATCCACCAGCCAGAGAAACTCGGCATCGAGCGCGCTCGTGCCGGTCTCCTCGCCGTAGAAGCCGTGGTCCGGAAACCGCGCCTCGATGATGCCGCGGATCACCTTTTCCGTTTCCACGTCGGCCTCGGTGACCGGCGTCTTGTCGGCCTTGATCGACACGGCGACGTTCGACTGGTAGTAGCGCCGCACGACCACGGTCGCAGCGCGTGCGGCTTCGAGAGCGGTGTCCAGATACGCAGATGACATGCGGCGACAGCCTACCGCTCCGGCGCTCTGCTTGACACTCTATGGTCGCTTGCCTACCTTGCCGGCACTGTCAGGTGACCCCGCGCGCTGCGCGGGAGAACGGGAAGCCGGTCGGAAGCCGGCGCTGCCCCCGCAACGGTAGTCGAGTCGAGCGCGCATCGGCCGGAGTGCCTCCGGCGACCACTGCGAGCAATCGCGGGAAGGGGATGCGGGCGGGACCCATCCGGTCCACTCGAGAGCCCGGAGACCGGCCTGTCGGACGAGACCAGCCTCGCGGTGGGCGAGCGGCCGGGTTCAGCGCATCAGCGCCTCCCTGCCACCCCACCCACCGCGGCTGGACAATCGCCACAGCCCACCGGGAGTGCGTGGGAATGTCGTTGTCCGTGATTCGCTCCTGTCTTCTCTGCGCCCAGATCGCCTGGTCGGCCTCCGCTGCGGCGGCGACCACGATCACTCCGGACCCTCCGGACATCGTCGTCACCGCCACGCGAGTGCCAACGCCGCTGGACCAGGTGCTCGCACCCATGCTGGTGATCGACCGCGCCCGCATCGAGGACAGTGCCGCGACCGATGCGGCGGACTTGCTGCGCTTCAATGCCGGCCTCGATCTCGCGCGCAACGGCGGGCCCGGCCAGACCACGTCCTTGTTCATCCGTGGCGCCGAAAGCAACCACACGCTGGTGCTCGTGGACGGCGTGCGCATCAACCCCGGCACCATCGGACTGGCGGGGCTGCAGAACATCTCGCCGTCGATGATCGAGCGCATCGAGGTCGTGAAGGGTCCGCGCTCGGCGCTCTACGGTACCGACGCGATCGGCGGTGTCATCAACGTGATCACCAGGCGCGGCGCCGACACGGGCTGGACGGCCGAACTCGGCTACGGCGATTACGACACGCAGGAGGCGAACGTCACCGGCGGCTTCGCCACGGACCGCATCGAGTTCGACCTGGGCGTGTCCTGGCTCGACAGCGACGGATTCCCGACGCGTACCGACGACGACACCGATCGCGGTTACGAGAACTTCAACGGCCTGGCGCAGCTGCGCGGCGACCTGGGTCCCGCGGAAGTCGCACTTCGCTACTGGACTGCGCAGGGAACGTCGGAGTATTCGGACTTCTTCCTCACGCCCGTCGACCAGGATTTCGAAACGACCACGAGTGCGCTCACGGTCGCCTGGCCCGTCGGCGAGTCCGCGCGCCTGGAGCTGGGTGCGTCCCGGTTCGAGGACAGCATCCAGCAGAACCAGTCGCCGGACTTCCTCCAGACGCTCCGCGACGCTGTGAATGCCCAGGCCGACTGGCGCGCGGGCATTCATGAGCTCGGAGCAGGAGCGATGTACTCGCACGAGCGTGCATCCAGCGAGTCCTATGGCGACTCCGTGCGGGCGGTGACCGACGTGCTCAGCCTGTTCGTGCAGGATCGTTTCCAGGCCGGAGCGCATCGCGTGCTGCTCGCCCTCGGTTACACGGACCACGAGACCGCCGGCAATGCGTTCACCTGGAACGCCGAGTACGGCTACGCGCTCGGCGACGCCACGGTGCTGTATGGCCTGGCGGGCACGGGCTTCCGTGCGCCCGATGCGACCGACCGNTACGGTTTCGGCGGCAACCCGTCGCTCGAACCCGAGCAGTCGCTCAACCTCGAGATTGGCGTGCGCCACGGCTTCAGCGAGCGCCACGCCGTGTCGCTGGCAGCGTTTCGTAACGACATCGACGACCTGATCGAGTTCGTCACTCTCTCCTATGACCCGTTCACGGGCGAGAACCGCAACGTGGACGAGGCGCGCATCGACGGGCTCGAGGCGGCCTACGAGTACAGCGGCAAGAACTGGAATGCACGCGTCCAGGCGATCCTCCAGGACCCGCGCAACCTCACGACCGACCAGCAGCTCTACCGTCGCGCGCGCGAGAGCCTGACGGTCTCCTTGCAGCGCGCGTTCGGGCCGGTGGCGCTCGGCCTCGACGTGCTCGCGACCAGCGATCGCAAGGATTTCGGCTTCCCTCGGCCGGTAACGCTCGACGGCTACGTGCTCGCGAACCTCAACGCGACCTGGCAGGCGACGCGCACCGTCGCGGTCACTGCGCGCGTCGAGAACCTGCTCGACGAGCAGTACGAGCTGGCCCACACCTTCAACACTCCGGACCGCGGGCTGTACCTCACCCTGCGCTATTCGCCGGGCGTACGGGCGCCGGCGGTGGTCTCCCGCAAGGCGGACCTGACGACGAACGCCGGCGCATACTCTGCGCAGGAGTCACACAGCGACTGGGAGCAGCCATGGGTCACCGACTGAGCAGGATCTACACCCGTACCGGGGACGATGGCAGTACCGGGCTCGGCGACGGCATGCGGGTGCCGAAGGAGCACCTGCGTGTCGAGGGCTATGGCACGGTGGACGAGGCCAACAGTGCCGTGGGCATGGTGCTTGCAGTGCCTGGTCTGCCGGCTGCGGTGATCGAGTGTCTGACGGAGGTGCAGCACGATCTCTTCGACCTCGGCGGTGAGCTGTGCATGCCAGGCCACCGTGCCATCGTGGCTGCGGACGTGGAGCGGCTCGAGGCCGCGCTCGACCGCTTCAACGTCGAGCTGCCCCCGCTCAAGGACTTCATCCTGCCGGGTGGCGGACCTGCCGCCGCGGCCTGCCACCTCGCTCGTACCGTGACGCGCCGCGCGGAGCGCCGTGTTTGGGCGCTGGCGCGTGTCGAGGCGGTCGCAGCGGAAGTTCCACAATACCTCAATCGTCTCTCGGACCTGCTGTTCGTGCTGGCTCGCGTGCTGGCACGCCACGAGCACGGCGCGGAGGTGCTGTGGCGACACCGCCCGCGCTGAGCCTGCCGCGCGCGCCGCTGGAGCAGTCGTCGCGCACGACCCTGACCGGTGGAGCACGGACCGCGCCTCAGCGAGTCGTCGGGAGTTCCAGCCGTCGACGCGCGTCGTCGAGCGCCGCGCAGGTGAGGGCCACGCCCTCTGCGAGGCGCGGCGTCGCGCGTGCCACCAGATCCGCAGGCAGGGAATAGACCGCTCCGACTTTCACGGCGGTCATGCGCGGCCAGCGTTGCCAGTCCGCCGCCGGTTCGGCGATCGTATCGTCGGTGCTGAGGATCACCTGCGGATCGCGCGCCAGCACCGCCTCGAGGTCCACGGTCGGGGCGACCTGGCGCAGGTCGCCGAAGACGTTTCGCCCTCCGCAGAGCGTGACTGCCTCGTTGATAACGTGCTGCCCGCCGACGGTGTAGAGCGGCTGATCGTCGATCTGGATGAACACGCTCACGGTGCGCGCGCCGGCATAGCGCTCGCGAAGCCGCTGGATCTCGGTTTCGAATCGCGTGGCCGCCGCCTCGGCCTCGCGCGGGCTGCCCGCGAGCGCGCCCAGCCGGCGCAACGCCGCGGGCACGTCCGCCAGGCGCTGCGTCTGCACCGATTCCACGCGCAGGCCGACCGCCTCGAGCTTCTCGATCGTGCGCTGCGGGGTGCCGGTGGACCACGCGAGCACCAGGTCGGGTCTCAGCGCGAGCACCCGCTCGACATCCACCTGCCAGCCGTCACCGACGCGCGGCAGCTCGCGCGCCGCCACCGGATAATCGCTGTACTCGACGGTTCCCACCAGCGACGGTCCGGCGCCCGCGGCGTAGACGATCTCCGTGATGTTCGGGGCGAGACTCACCATGCGCGGGTGCTCGGCGGCGCCGGCCGATGCCGTGAACAGCAGGAGCACGGGCAGCACGCGCTTCACGCCACGCTTCCCGCCAGCACCAGCAGCGCGATTGCCGAGAGCCAGATCCATCCGGCGCGCGAGACGATGCGCCACGCACCGCGCGCCGTGGCTGCATCCAGCGACTGCGGCGCGAGGCCGACGAGACTGGGCCCGAGCGAACCGCGGCCCACGCGCGCAAGCAGGTCCTCCGTGCGGTCGAGCAGCTTCTCGGCGGCCTCGTCTACGGCGACCCGCCAGTTGCCGATCGCGTCCTCGAAGCTGCCGGCGAGCGCGTAGCTGAACGCGGCGAGTCGCGCCGGGATCCACGCCAGCAGCCCATGCAGCAACACGGCGGCCGCACCCGCCTGCGCAACGCCCCCACGCCGCCCGGCCTCGAACGCGGCACGCCGGCGCATCAGGTCACTGACCCGGAACAACCAGGCGCCCGCCGCTCCAAGCAGCACGAACCAGAAGATCACTCCGAAGATCCGGTTGTTCGCCTGCACAAACACGGCATCCTCGACGGCCTCGCGCACGCCGGCACCCCGGCTCTCGGCGTCGGCCTCGAGCAGCTCGGTCGCGCGGCCGGCGGCCGCGTCCCGGTCCCCGCGCTCGAGAGCCGCGACGTAGTCGTCCACCTCCTCCCGCAGGTCGCGCGGTCCGAAGGAGAACAGCAGCACGATCACGGCAAGGCCGAACTGCGGCAGCCCATGAGCGTGCGAACCCAGCAGCCACTCGATCACCGCGACTGGCAGCACCGGCAGCAGCAACGCAAGCAAGGCGCCGGCAAGCTTCAGCACTCCGGTGCCACCGCCGAATACGCGTGCCGCCCGGTCGAAGTAGCCGTCCAGCCAGCGCAGCTCGCGCAGATGGAAGAGGTGCGTCAGGCCGCGTTCGAGCAGCAGCGCAAGCAACAAGGCGAGGACGCTCACGGCGGATCGAGCTCCAGGTGCAACTGCAGGCGCGTGCGCAACAGTGGCCAGTCGAACGCTATGCCGGGGTCGGTCTTCCGGCCGGGGGCGATGTCGCTGTGGCCCACCACCCGCTCAGGTGACAGCCCGGGATAGGCGCGGCACAGCGCCGCGATGGCTCCTGACAGCGACTGGTATTGCGCGGGCGTATAGACCGAGGCGTCGGTGCCCTCGAGCTCGATGCCTATCGAGTAGTCGTTGCAGCGCTCGCGGCCGCGCCACCGGGAGTCACCGGCATGCCAGGCGCGCCGGTGGAAGGGCACGAACTGGACCAGCGTCCCGTCGCGGCGCACCAGAAGATGCGACGACACGCGCAACCCGGCGATCGTCTCGAAGTACGGATGCGCGGCCGGTGGCAGAGCGTTCGTGAACAACGCCTCGATCCAGGGACCGCCGAACTCGCCCGGCGGCAGGCTGATACCGTGCACCACGACGAGCTCGGGTGCCTGGCCAACCGGACGCTCGTCGCAGTTGGGCGAGTCCACCTGCCGCGCGGACAGCAACCGTCCGCTGGCCACGTCGACGCGCAGTCCAGTGGTTGCGGATCGCGCGACAGGGTTCGGCAGCATCGCGCCATCATGCCGCGCGCACCTCGCGCCCGCCACCGACTCCGCAGACGGGCCGCGGCCCCGGGGCCGTGGCGCGTTTAGAATCGACCACCGCCGACCGGACGCCCTGGCCCGCATGAGCATGTCCACCGACCTTGTCCGCCGCGATCTCGCCCGTGTATGGCATCCGTGCACGCAGATGAAGGACCACGAGTGGCTGCCGATGGTCCCGATCGTGCGCGGCGAGGGTGTATGGCTGCACGATGCCGACGGACGCCGCTACCTGGATGCGATCAGCTCCTGGTGGGTGAACCTGTTCGGCCATGCCAACGCGCGCATCGGCGCGGCCGTGGCCGGGCAGCTCGGGCGACTCGAGCACGTGATGCTGGCGGGCTTCACGCACGAGCCCGCGATCGCGCTGGCCGAGCGGCTCACCTCGCTCGCACCCGCCGGGCTGACGCGCTGCTTCTATGCGGACAACGGCTCCTCGGCGATCGAGGTAGCGCTCAAGATGAGCTTCCACTTCTGGCGCAATGCCGGACGCGCGCAGAAGCGGCGCTTCGTCACGCTGACCAACAGCTACCACGGCGAGACCCTGGGCGCGCTCGCGGTCGGCCACGTCGAGCTGTACCGGGAGATCTACCAGCCGTTGCTCATGGACGTGATCTCCGTCCCTTCCCCCGACTGCTACCACCGCGAGTGCGGCGAGGACCGGGAATCGCACTGCCGGCGATTGTTCGTGCCGATGGAGGAGACGCTGGCGCGGCACGCCGACGAGCTGTGCGCGGTCATCGTCGAACCGCTGGTCCAATGCGCCGGCGGCATGCGCATGTATCACCCGGTCTATCTCTCGCTGCTGCGCGACGCCTGCGATCGTCACGGCGTGCACCTGATCGCCGACGAAATAGCGGTCGGCTTCGGCCGGACCGGTACCATGTTCGCCTGCGAGCAGGCGGGCATCGCGCCGGACTTCCTGTGCCTGTCGAAGGGGCTCACGGGCGGCTACCTGCCGCTGTCAGTGGTGCTCACCGGCGAGCGCGTCTATGAGGCCTTCTACGACGAGTACGCGAGCCTGCGTGCATTCCTGCACTCGCACAGCTACACGGGCAATCCGCTGGCCTGCACGGCGGCGCTGGCGACGCTGGACATCTTCCGTGACGACGACGTGCTCGAGCGCAACCGCGGGCTCGCTGCCCACCTCGGCCGCCGAGCCGCGGACGCTGGAGGAACTCGATCACGTCGCGGAGGTGCGCCAGGCCGGCATGATCGTGGCCGTCGAGCTCGCCCGCGGCGGCGACCGCCGGACGCCATTCGACTGGCGCGAGCGTCGCGGCCTG
>Ga0031656_10000122_pt1 | contig 21611 bp, 17 predicted proteins | sample FrelakmetDIP11DI_FD_55080 | JGI IMG/M metagenome (GOLD analysis project Ga0031656, IMG submission 55080) | Freshwater lake sediment microbial communities from the University of Notre Dame, USA, for methane emissions studies - DIP11 DI | ecosystem: Environmental > Aquatic > Freshwater > Lake >... | reverse complement strand
GCGCGGCGGGGCGGCCATGAACCGGTCCAGCCGCGGATCCTCGAACTTGATGCCCGGCGCGCCGCGCGGCGTGCGCACGTAGTAGGTGCCGCTGATCGTCGACAGTGGGTGCAGGTGCAGGCTGTGGACCACCTGGCGCGGCATGATGTTGATCCAGCAGTCGGTCATCGCAAGTTCGCGTCCCTCGAGGTCGAATTCGAGCGACCGCGCGAACTGGTTCACGTGGCGGCGTAGCTTGCGCTCCAGCAGTGCGAACGTCGGCGAGATCGTGTGCATCCGGCTGAGCGAGCCATACGAGGTATAGCCGCCCGGATAGCGCCGGGCGGACCAGGCCTGGCCAGCCGTATCGTCCTCGCGGTATTGCCGGCACTCGAGCAGCAGCCGGTCGTTGAACGACTTCCAGCCAGACGCCTGCAAGGGCGCCTTGTAGACGAGCGTTGGGAAAAGGGCTTGCGACGGCATTCCGATAGCTTAGACGAGCCGGCTCCTGTTTTCAGTTTCCCTCAATAGACGGGCCAGGTACGCCTTGCATCGTGGGAATCCCGTGCGTATTGTTAAGTCCTGATTAATCCGGGACGAGTGATGAAACCTGCCACCGACCGTCTTCCGCTGAATGCCCTGCGGGTCTTCGAGGCGGTCGCGACGCACTTGAGCTTCACGGCGGCGGCCCGCGAACTCGGCGTCACGACCGCGGCGGTCAGCGCGCAGGTAAAGGCACTCGAGGCCGACATCGGCGTACCGCTGTTCCGCCGTCACACGCGGGCGGTCGCGCTCACCCAGGAGGGCGCCGAGCTGCTGCCCGGCATCCGCCGCGGGCTCGAGGAGCTGCGTCGGGCCGTGGATCGGATCCGCCGCGAGCGCGTCGGCGGCATGCTGAACCTGAGCGTTCCGAGCGAGTTCCTGCAGCGCTGGCTGCTGCCGAGGCTCGGCGAGTTCACGCGGCAGCACCCGGAGATCGAGGTGCGCTTCGGTCCGGCGCGCGCCGCGCTCGACTTCAGCCGGGACGACTTCCACGCGGCGATCCTCTACGGCACGGGCCAGTGGCCTGGACTCAAGTCCGAGCGTCTGCTCGACGAGTGGGTCTTTCCGGTCTGCAGCCCGGCGCTGCTCGCCAGGCTCGGCCCGATCGAGACGCTCGCCGATTTCGCCCGTTACCCGCTGATCCACAGTCGCGCCGAACCCTGGGTGGACTGGCTGCGCCGGGTCGGCGGCGACACGACGCGGGCCGAGACGGTGCCGCTCACCGAGGACTCCTCGGCGACGCTGACCGCAGTGGAACAAGGCAAGGGCGTGGCGCTCGCCCGCTGGTCGCTGGTGGCCGCCGACCTGGCCGCCGGCCGGCTGGTGCGGCCGATGCTGCCGAGCGTCCAGCAGCACAGCGCCTGGTTCCTGGTGGCTCCGCCGGAGCATTTCTCGCTGCCGAAGGTCGTCCGCTTCCGCGGCTGGCTGATCGAATGCTGCCGGGAGTTCCCGCCGCCCACCGGCGAAACGCTGCCGGCCGAGATCATCGAGCGAGCCTGAGTCGCGCGACGACCGGCCGGTGGTCCGACCCGATCGGCGGACCGGCTTCGACGGCCTCGACGCACAGCTGCGGCGAGACGAGAACGTGATCGATCCGCAGTGCGAGGGGCCAAAAGCCCGCCTGCCAGGTCGGGCGCCAACGCCGGCCGCTCGCGACGTCCCGCAGCCCGGATTCGTCGAGCAGCCGAGTGAACAGCGGTGAATCGGGGGTGAGGTTCAGGTCGCCGAGCAGGATCACCGGCAAGTCCGAGTCGCGGGCGATGCCGGCGGCCTGTCCCAGCGCGGCGTCCCGCATTCGCGCGACATCCGGCAACACCGGCCAGTGCGTGTGCAGGCCGAGCCAGCGGATGCGCTGCCCGTCGATGTCGACGACGCCCTCGATGGACGGCAGGCCGTCCCCGGCCAGATCGATCGCCCTTGCGGACTCCAGGGGCCAGCGGCTGAGCAGCCCGATCCCGTAAGGATCCTCACGGGTCAGCAGGAAACGGTGTGGATGAGCCTCGCTGCCGTCCAGGGCCTGCGCCCAGGCGCCGGTCAGTTCCTGGACGACGACAAGGTCGGCAGGATGCTCGGCGAGCCATGCGAGGAATCGATCGTGGCGCAGGTTCGAGTACTGGAGATTCACCGTCGCCACGGTGAAGGCCGGTCCGGTGCAGGTGAAGGACGGCGACTCGGCCAGCGCCCGCTGCACGACTGGCAGCCCGTTCCACAACACGATCAGCAGCGCGATCCCGGCTGCGACGGCTCGTCGCCGCCACACGAGGAACACGGCGACGAGCGCCGCAGCCACTGCGTACTGCGGGCGGAAGTGCGCGAACAGCTCGAACGGCCAGCCGAGCGGCGCGAGCAGCGCCAGCGTCGTCGCGACGCAGAGACCGCCGAGCGCCAGGAGTGCCAGCAATGACGTATTGACGTTACGCAAGAACGGCCATGATACCGCCCCTCACGCCGCGGCATTGACACCGGCGCCGGCTCAAACGGAAAACAGCAGCAGAGCGAGCAGCACGCCGAGCAGCGGCACGACGGCCGTCAGGCAGAACATCGGCCAATACGCCGAGCGATGGGTCTCACGGCACACGCCACGGATCGTCGTCACGACATAGCCGTTGTGGGGCAGTGAATCGAGGCCACCGGACGCGATCGCCACGACGCGATGCAGCGCCTGTGCGTCCACGCCGAGTCCGAGGTAGTGCGGCGCGAGGATGGGCAACGCGATGGCCTGCCCGCCCGACGCCGATCCGGTGAGTCCGGCGATCAACGTGACCGCGACCGCCGCGCCGACCAGCGGATTGCCGGGCAGCGAGGTCAGCGCGTCGACGGCCGCTGCGAAGGCCGGCGACAGCTTCGCAATCGCGCCGAAGCCGACCACCGCCGACGTATTCGCAATCGCGATCAGCGCGCCGATCGTGCCGGCGGTCACGGCCTGCGACAGGTTGACGAAGTACTTGCGGTTCACGACCAGCACGACGAGCACGCCCGACAGCAGCGCCACGACCAGCGCGGACTGCTTGAGCGTGTCGTGCAGCACGAACGCCACGCCGAGCACGGCGCCGAGCGGCAGCAGGCCGCTCGCCGGGTGCGGCAGCCCGCCCGCCTTGGCCTGCGGGTCGCCGTCGCGCACGTCGTAGACCTCGCCCGCCGCGACCGCGCGCCGCACCATCCACTTGAGCCAGGCGAAGCCGAACACCGCCATGAACACGGCGACGACGAGGCTCACCTGCCACGCGGCGTAGGGCGTCGTGCCGAGGTACTCCATTGGGATCCAGTTCTGGATCTCCGGCGAGCCCGCCGAGGTCATCGTGAAGGTCACCGAACCGAAGCCAATCGTCGCGGGGATGAACCGCCGTGGCAGGCCCGCCTGGCGGAACAGCGCGAGCGCCAGCGGAAACACCGAGAACGCGACCACGAACAGGCTGACGCCGCCGTAGGTGAGCAGCGCGCAGGCGCCGACGATCGCGACGAGCGCGTGGCGCGCGCCGAAGCGCTGGACGACCCACTGCGCGACGCTGTCCGCGGCGCCGCTGTCCTCCATGACCTTGCCGAACACCGAGCCGAGCAGGAAGACGAAGAACCAGGATGCGACGAAGCCCGTGAAGCCGCCCATGTAGCCGCTCGTGAAGCTGGCGGCACCCGCTGCGGCCGTCTGCGGGAACAGTGGCAAGCCGAACGACAGCGCGACGAGCAGCGCGCACACGGGCGCGGCGATCAGCAGATCCACGCCGCGCATCGTCAGCACGATGAGCAACGCGAGTCCGCCGAGCAGGCCGATCCATTCGATGGCCATGGGAGCTACGGCAGTCCCGCGAGGAAATCGTCGATTGCGGCGACCGCCTCGGGTTCATCGAGCAGCGGCGGATGGCCGCGCCGGGCGACCGTCACGCGCCGCAGATCGGGCTTCTCGATGCCCATGCGCAGGAACGTCTCTTCCGAGAGCACGTCGGAGACCTCGCCGCGGATGGCGAGCGCCGGCAGGGGCTGCAGTGCGGCATAGACCGGCCACAGGTCCGGCGCGGCTCCGGCCGGAGCGGCGCGAACGGCCTCGCCGATGCCCGGATCGACGTCGAGCCGCGGCGTGCCGTCCACCTCCGTGTAGCTGCGGCGGGCGAACGCTTGCCACTCGGCATCGCTCGCATCCGGCATCGCGAGCCCGTAGGTTGCGCGCATCTGCGCCGCGGCCTCGTCCCAGTTGCGGACCGGGGCACTGCGGCCGACGTAGCTGGAGATCCGCTGCAAGCCCGCGGCAGCGACCTCTGGACCGATGTCGTTGAGGATCACGGCCACCGGCAGTCGCGGCGCCGTCGCGCAGAGCAGCATCGAAACAATGCCGCCGAGCGAGGTGCCGAGCAGGACCACACGGTCGACCGCAGCGTCCTCGAGCAGCCGCGCGAGGTCGGCGAGATAGGTGCCCGGATGGTAGTTCTGCCAGTTCGGGTCGTACTGCGAGCGCCCACGGCCGCGCAGATCGGGGCTCAGGACGCGACGCGTCCGCCGCAGGCGCAGTGCCGTGGCCTCGAAATCGCGGCAATTGCGCGTGAGTCCCGGCAGGCAGAGCACCGGGACGCGGCCCGCCTCGAGCGCAGCATAGTCGCGGTAATAGAGCCGCAGGCCGTCGGCGGAGGCGAAGTGCCGGTCCTGCCAGTCATGGACGTCCAATCAACCCCCTGCCGTGCGATTCATGCGCGCACGTATTCCGCGCGCAGTTCGCGCTTGAGGATCTTGCCATTCGGATTGCGGGGCAGCGAGTCCCGCAGCACGACGCCACTGATGCGCTGCTGCCGGCCGACGCGCTCGTTGGTCCAGGTGACGAGCGCCGTCGGGTCGGGCGCGACGCCGGTCCGCGGCACGACGATCGCGAGCGGCGTCTCGCCCCACCGTTCGCTCGGCACCGCGATCACCGCGACGTCGGCGACGTCGGGATGCTGCTGCAGCACCGTCTCGATGTCGGCGGGATAGATGTTCTGTCCGCCCGACAGGATCATGTCTTTCTTGCGATCCACGATGTAGAGGAAGCCCTCGTCGTCGAGGCGGCCGATGTCGCCGGTACGCAGCCAGCGTCGGCCATCGGCATCGATCCACGTGGCCTCCGCGGTGGCGTCCGGACGGTTGTAGTAGCCGGGCATCGTGATCCGGCCACGCGCGACGATTTCGCCCGGGCAGCCAGGCGCGACCTCGCGCCCGTCCTCGTCGATCAGCTGCAGGTCGGTGCCGATCAACGGCTTGCCGACCGATGCCCAGCGACCCTGCGCATCCTCCGGCTCGAGGGTCGTGATGACGCCTTCGGTCAATCCATACAGCTCGATGACTCCGCAGCCAAAGTGCTGGAACACCTGTTGCTTCAATGCGGCGTGCAGCGGGGAGCCGCAGCACATCATTGCCCGCATCGAACTCACGTCGGACTTCCGCAGCGCCAGAAGCTCGAGCAGGCGCTGGAACTGGACCGGCACCATGACCGTGTGCGTGATGCGCTCCCGCTCGACCGTCTCGAGCCATTCTGCCGGGTCGAATCGCTCGTGGACGAACAGCGTTCCACCGGCCAGCAGCGTACAGAGCATCGCCACCCAGGAGATGTTCGAGTAGAGGCCGATCGTGGCGAGCGTCCGGGCGCCACCGTCGTAACGCAGCGCGATGGCCAGATCGTAGGCCCAGTCGCGGCGCCCCCGGTGCGTGTGCGCGATACCTTTCGGGACGCCCGTCGTGCCCGAGCTGTAGACGATGTTGAGCAGGTCGTCATCGTCGATCACGGTGCCCGGAGCCGCCGCATCGCCGGTCGCCATGAATTCGTCCCATGCGACCCAGCCGTTCGCGCGCGGGCCGGCCAGCAGGAACAGGTCGATCTGTCCCTCCAGGCGGTCGCGCAACCCGTCGATGCGGACGCACTGGTCCGGCGTCACGACGACTGCACGCGCGCCCGAATCACGAATCATGCCGAGCAGCGCCGCGTCATTGACGGACGTATTGAGCGGAACCGAGACTGCGCCTGCATTCATGATGCCGAACAGCGCGTGCACCATCGGCAGGCCGTTGCCCATCAGCACCGCGACGCGCTCGCGGGGGCCGATCCCGCGGGCACGGAGCGCGCTCGCGAACCTGTTCAGGTCGCGGCTGAATTCCCCCCAGCGCTGGCGCTGTTCGCCGCACACGACCGCTTCGCGACCGCGGCGCCAGCGCCCGTGCAGCGCCAGGATCTCCGGCAGCAACGGTGCCCGGGCGTCGAACGCATCCATATCTACTCAGAAGCGGTAGCCGATGGTACCCGTGAACGTGCGCGGCGCACCGTAGAACACCGACACGTTGTTCTCGAGACCCAGCGCGGACGGGCAGCCGGTGGTCGCCGGGAAGCCGAAACAGTAGCCGGCGGTCCGCACGTCCTCGTCGGTCAGGTTCTTGCCGTGCACGCCGAACGACCAGCGTCCGGTGGGAGACAGCCACACCACGCTGGCGTTCGCCAGCGTCACCGACTCCTGGTCGATGTACGGATTCGGGACCTCGAACTGCACGACGTCGCCGCGATACGTCGCATTCAGGTTCGCCGTCAGCGTGCCCTCGGCAAGTCCGGTCGTGTAGGTCGCACCGACCGACACCATGGTCTCCGGGGTGTTCTGGACCTCGCGCTGGTCCGACACGTCCACGCCGTTCACGATCCACTCGTCGATCTCGGCGTCGAGCAGGCTCATCGTGAGCTGCACCGAGAGCTCCTCGGTCAGCAGGAAGTCGCCCTCGACTTCGACGCCCTTGATCGTGGACTGCGCGGCATTGGTGACCGTGCCGACGAACCCGTCGTTGACACCGTCGCCGTCGCTGTCGATGCCGACGGAGCCCGGGATCTGCATGTCCTGGTAATCGCTATAGAAGACCGCGACGTTGGTGCGCGCTCGCCCGTCGAGCCAGTTGGCCTTCATGCCGATCTCGTAGGAATCGAGGATCTCCGGATCGAAGCCCTGCTCGACTTCCGGCGTGAGGAAATTGGCGCCCCGCGGATCGAAGCTGCCAGCCTTCCAGCCCTGGCTGTAGGAGGCGTAGAGGTTCACGTCTCTGGTCACGCCGTAGCTCACGTTGAAGCGCGGCGCGAAGTCGTAGTACGTGCGCTCGGCTTCGAAGTCGCTGCTGACGGCCAGCCGCGTCGCGGACGCGTTGCCGAAGAACGGCGAGCCGATGCCGAGGTAGTTGGCGCGGAAGACATCGGCGCTGCGCTCGTCCTCGGTGTAGCGACCACCGATCGAGATGGACCACTGGTCGGTGATTGCGTACGTGAGATCCGCGAACGCGGACCAGGCCTTCGTGTCGACGCTCCCGCCCGTGAACGAGGTCACGCCGGCGCCGCCGGCAAGCTGGCCGAGCACGACGTCGAAGTCGTTCGATGCCGAGGCATCCAGGTAGTACAGGCCCGCCACGCCGTTCCAGCGCCCGCCCGAGTAGAGGACCTGGAACTCCTGGCTGAACTGGTCGTTGTCGTAGATGACTGCCGCGTCGAGGTCCATGACCGCCAGGCTGTCGAAATCGATCACGGACTCGGTGTAGTCCTCGCGGTAGGCCGTGATGGAGCGCACGGTCCAGGCATCGTCGGGGTTCCAGTCGATCGTGAGCGATCCGCCCTCGCTCTCGACCTCGTTGTTGCCGTTGATCCCGGCGGTCGAGGGCCGGTCGGCCGCGCCGGCCGTGGTGTCCCGCAGATCGTCCAGGACCGGGGCGCCGCTCCTGGCGCCGGGGAACGGGCGATAGCCGGCGACCGGGCTCGAGTCGTCGTCCGTGTGATCGTAGGCGAGACGGAACGACAGCTGGTCGACCGGCGTGAACTCTGCACTGACGCGATAGGCAAACACGTCCTTGTCGTAGTTGTCGGCGCCGGTCGTCAGGTTGTCCCCGTAGCCGTCGCGCTCCAGGGACGCGACGCTCGCACCGACCCGCAGCAGGTCACCGATCGGCGTGGAACCCGTGGCGACGAGGTCGACCTGGTTGTAGGAGCCGTAAGACGCCTTGAACCGCAGGTCCGGCTCGGTGCCGAGCCGCCGCGTGACGTACTTGATGGCCCCGCCAACCGCGTTGCGCCCATAGAGCGTGCCCTGCGGACCGCGCAGCACCTCGATGCGCTCGACGTCGAAGATGTCGAGCAGCGAGCCCTGGGGGCGGGCGAAGTACACGTCGTCGACGTAGAGGGCGACGCCCTGCTCGAATCCGGCGAGCGGATCCTGCTGGCCGACGCCGCGGATGAACGCGGTCAGCGTGGAGTTCGTCGCGCGGGTCGGCTCGAAGGTGACGCTCGGCACCGACTGGGTCAGCTCGCCGATGTCGGCGGCACCCCTGAGCAGCAGGTCATCCCCGGAGAACGCGGAGACCGCGATCGGCACGTCCTGCAGCGATTCCTCGCGGCGGCGCGCCGTGACCGTGATCTCCTCGAGGCCACCGGCGGCCGCGGGCCGCGCAGCCGGGGCGTCCTGGGCGAGCACGGCGGGAACGGCGCAGAGGGCGGCGGCGGCGGCCGCGCACGCCCGCACCGAGCGGATGGTGAGCTTGTTCATGTCGTCCCCCTGGTCTGCGCCGTCGCGGCGCGGTTTTTCAACGAGTGCTGAAATTTAGTTGAACGTTTGATGAATTTCAACACTCGTTGCACCCCGGCGCGCAGTTGGCCAGAATCAGCGCACCGCGGCGCGGAAGCCCGCAACGGTCCCGCGGGCGTTTTGCCGCAGCGCAAGAAGAATGGTGACGTGAAGACAGCGAGCAAGCGACGGCAACGGCCTGCCGCGCCACCCCGGCGCAGCGGCGCGCGCTCGCGCCCGACGCGCGAGCGGATCCTCGATGCCGCCGAGCGGCTGTTCGCGCAACGCGGCTTCCACGGCGTGTCGATCCGCGACATCACCGGCGCCGCCGACGTGGACGTCGCGCTCGCGAACTACCATTTCGGCAGCAAGCAGGGCCTGCTCGAAGCCGTGGTCCTGCGTCGCGCCGAGGACCTCAATTCCGAGCGCCTCGCGCGCCTCGACGCGGCGACTGCCGATGCGCGCGGCCAGCCGCCGCAGCTCGAGGAGATCATCGACGCGTTCACGCACCCGCTGCTCGACCGGTCCGCGCGCGGCGGCTCGGGCTGGAAGAGCTACTTCGCGCTGATTGCCGAGATCAACAACTCGCCGGAGTTCGGCGGCGTGCTGATGACCCGGACGTTCGACCCGGTCGTGCAGCGGTTCATCGAGGCGATCCGCCGCGCGCTGCCCGGCTGCGACGAGCGCGACCTGTACTGGGCGTACCACTTCCTGTCGGGCGCGCTCACGCTCACGTTCGCGGAGACCGGGCGCATCGACAAGCTGTCGGGCGGCGTCTGCAAGGCGAGCGATCTCGACAGCGTCCACGAGCGGCTGGTGCCGTTCTGCGCGGCGGGCTTCCGTGCGCTGTGCTCGCGCAGCGCGCCGCGTGCGAGGCGCCCGCCACGCCGGAAGATGAAGCGATGAGCGTCCGCCGCATGCGCGCGCTCGTGACCGGCGCCGCCAGCGGCATCGGACTCGGCATCGCGACGTATCTCGCCGAGCGCGGCCACGCCGTTTGCCTCACCGACCTCGATGCGGCGAGCGTCGAGGCCGCCGCGGCCGTGCTGCGTGATCGCGGACTCGACGCAACGGCGCTGCGGCTGGACGTGACCTCCGCCGCGGACATCGACGCGGCCGTCGCGGCGCTCGAACCGGACGGTCCCGACTTGCTGGTGAACAACGCCGGACTGCAGCACGTCGCGCCGCTCGAGGAATTCCCGCGCGAGCGCTGGGAACTGCTCGTCGCGGTCATGCTGACCGGTACCGCGATGCTGACCCGCGCGGCGCTGCCCGGCATGCGCCGGCGCGGGTTCGGCCGCATCGTCAACGTCGGCTCGATCCATTCGCTGGTCGCCTCGCCCTACAAGAGCGCCTATGTCGCGGCGAAGCACGGGCTGATCGGTTTCGCGAAGGCGATCGCGCTCGAGACGGCCGACACCGACATCACGATCAACACCGTGTGCCCGAGTTACGTGCGCACGCCGCTGGTGGACGCGCAGATCGCGTCCCAGGCCCGGGCGCACGCGCTGCCCGAGCAGCAGGTCGTCGACGAGATCATGCTGAAGCCGATGCCGAAGCACGCGTTCGTCACGATCGAGGAGCTTGGCGGCATCGTCGGGTTCCTGGCCAGCGACGCGGCCCGCAACGTCACCGGGCAGTGGATTGCGGTGGACGGCGGCTGGACGGCGCAGTAGCGGATAGCGGATAGCGGATCGTGAAGAACATCGGACTGATCGTTGCAGCCCTGGGATTGATGGCGATGGCGGCGTGCGGGCGCAGCGAGGAGCCCGCTGCAGCAGGGGCGCGGCTGCCGGAGCTGCCGCTCGATCCGGCTGCGGTGACCGTTTCCGGGATCTCGGCCGGCGGCTACATGGCCGTGCAGTTCCACGTCGCGCACTCCGCGCTCGTGCAGGGCGCCGGCATCGTCGCTGCGGGACCGTACTTCTGCGCGGAGGGCTCGATGCGGCACGCGCTCGGCCGCTGCATGCAGGGCAACGAGGAGATTCCGACCGACCGCCTGCTCGAGACGACGAGCGAGCTCGCGCGCGACGGCGCCATCGATCCGATTGGCGGCCTCGCCGATGACCGCGTCTGGATCTTCCACGGCGCCACCGATCCGGTCGTGCGCGCGCCAGTCGTCGACGCGCTCGAAGCCTATTACCGCGCGCTCGCGAGGCCGGAACACGTGGCTCGCATCGAGCATCCGGCAGCCGGGCATACCTTCCCGTCCAGTGCTGCCGCGGCCTCGCCGTGCGCCGCGAGTGAGCCGCCGTTCGTCGGCAACTGCGGGCTCGACGGCGCCCGGGCGCTGCTCGAGCACTCGTACGGCCCGCTCGCCGACGGCAGCGCAGCGCGTCCAGACGGCCTGGTCGAGTTCGACCAGCGGCCTTACTCGGCAGCGTCCGGCAGCGCAGCGCTCGCGGACCACGGCTGGCTGTACATACCCGCGGCCTGCAAGGCTGGCGCCGCGGCGACGTGCCGCCTGCACGTGGTGTTCCACGGCTGCAAGCAGGGCGCTTCGTTCGTCGGCGACGGGTTCCTGCGACGCGCGGGCTACCTCGAGATCGCGGAGAGCAACCGCGTCGTGCTGCTGTTTCCGCAGATCGAGCCGAGCTTCCAGCCGCTCAACCCGAACGGCTGCTGGGACTGGTGGGGGTACGAGGGCGAGGCGTATGCGACGCAGGCCGGCCCGCAGGTACGCGCCGTGCGCAGCATGATCGCCGATCTGCTCGGGGAGCCGGCCGTCGCGCGCTGATCAGGCCTGCACGCGCGATCTCTGTGTGCCGTAGAGCACGCTCAAGCGGCGCACGCCCTTGACCCGGCGCGAGGAGCGCCGGATCTCCTTCATCAGGCGAAGGAGCAGGTTGAGTCCTTCGCGCTCGCCGCCGGCGCAGTACTCCTCGCTCAGCCCGAGGTGCAGCACGGTGACGTGCTCGAGGTCCGCACGCATGTACACGGCGACGCCGATCGGCCGGCCGGTCGTGGTCTCGACCGCGAACAACGACTGGACCTCCGCGAGCCTCGCGAGCCGCACCCGCAACCACTCGCCGTCCGGCTGGATCTCCGGCGGCCCGTAGCGGTCGATCACCTCCGCGATCCCGCGCGCGACGCGACCCTGGCAGCCATTGAAAAAGAGCAGCCGCTCGAGCGTCGCGCGATGCTCGATGGCGACCCTCGAGGTGAACGTGACCGGTTCCCTCATGCTCCGCCTGTGAGCCGGTGGCCCGGCCTGCTGTGACTCAGGCGGAGATCATGCTCTGAGGTCCACGTTATGTCGAGTCAGGGGCCGCCGACATCGCTGCTGCGCCGCATCATTGAACGGCGTCCAGATCCGGGCCGCACCCGACTGGAACTTTGAATTGCCTCAGGTTTCTGCAGGGTCGCGATGGACCGCGAGCGCCGATTGGTGCGCAATCCGAAGGTGCAAGGCCAGGCTGCCCAGTTCCCGTCTTCCACCTCGTCTCCGGGCCCGGATTCCGGGGTCATGGTGGACGTCGTCGTGCTGTCCGGCGACCTGTCGTTGTTCGAAGCCATCCGCCACGCCGTCGGGGAGCGCAGCCCCGTGTGGCGTGCGCGCTCCGCGGAGGAGTCCGTCGAGCTGCTGCTGACCGGTCGTTGCGGAGTGCTGCTGATCGACATGGCGGCCGTTTCCACCCAGCACGCGACGCTGATCGAGCAGATCGTCGACCAGTTTCCCGACGTGGTCGTCGTGGTCGCCGGCCGCCGCGACGACGAGACGCTGCTCGCTCGGCTGATCAGCGACGGACTGGTCTATCGGTTCATGCACAAGCCACTGTCGCCGAAGCGGGCGGGGATGTTCCTGAACGCGGCGATCCGCAGTCACATCGAGCGCCGCGAGCACCGTTCAGTCGCGCCGCTGCTGCCCCTGATGGGAGGACTCCGCACCCGGATCGAGCTCGGCAAGTGGTTGTTCGTCACGACTGGTCTCGCGCTGTTCCTGGCACTGCTCGGCATGCTGCTGCTCGAAGACCGTCGGACCACGCGTCGGGCCAGCGCGCCTGCGGTTGCCGCCCCGAGCATTCCGGCAGCACCGGCACCACCGCGGACGATCGCGGATCCCGTGCTGTCGGGCGCGCGCGCCGCCCTGGCGGCCGGCCGCTACGAGGCCCCAGCCGGACGCAATGCACTCGACCTTTACGCGGCCGTGCTGCTCGCGCGGCCAGCACAACCAGAGGCGCGCGCCGGACTCGACGAGACGGCGGCGCGCCTCGTGGCACTGGCAACCAGTGAAGCGCAGGCCGGTCACGTGGACGAGGCGCGCCGGCTGGTCGAGCGCGTGCTGGCGGTCAATCCTGGCCATGCCTCGGCGCGCGCGCTGCGAGCGCGACTGGACACGCCGCCGGCCCCGGTCACCGCACCTCCGGTCTCGCTCGCGGAGACTCCTGCCCAGGCCGTTGCCGCGACTGCTGCGGCGCCACCTGCTGAGCCGCCCGCGCCTGCAGCGCGGCCAGTCGAAATCGTCCCGGCGCCGATTGACCGGCCGCGCACCATCCACGCCGCGCCGGCGCGGGTGATGCCCGATCCGCTGGCTCCTCGCATCGCGGCGCCCCCGGTGCGCGCGACCACGTCTCGTGGATCCAGCCGCACGTTCGGCCCGCCGATCAGTTCGGGCCACCCGACCGCGGGATACGTGAAGCCTGTGCCGGGTCCCGAGCCCATCGCGCAACCCGATCCGGTCGCGCCGATCGACGCGACGGGCCCGCTGCCGGATCGGGACCTCGAGCAACTCACCGCGACNGAACCGGTCTACCCGCCCGGAGCATTACGCGAGCGTGTCGAGGGCTGGGTCGAGGTCGATTTCACGGTCACNGAAGCAGGCGTGGTCAGTGAGATCGAGATCATCGCGGCCGAGCCGAGTGGCGTCTTCGAAGCGGCGGCCACGGCGGCCGTCGGACAGTGGCACTTCCAGCCGCGCGTGGTCAATGGCCGGCCGGTGCCGCAGCGCTCCTCGGTGACGCTGAGGTTCAGCGTCGAGGATTGAGCTTCACATGCCGGGTGCCGAGCGCATAGGCGACCACAGCCCACAACGCGGCCAGCCCGGCACCGCACCAGGCAACGCCGGCCAGGCCGAACCCGAAGGTCGCCTTCACCAGCGCGTGCACCGAGGCCGAGGTGGCATCGCCGCCCCGGTAGACGAACGTGTCGATCAGGCTCTTTGCCTTGTAGCGTTCCTCGCGCGTCACCACGGTGTAGAGCGTGTCGCGCGACGGGCGCGTAATCGAGTACTCGCCGATGCGGCGCACCGCCATCACCGCGACCAGCACCGCGAACGTCGGGAACAGCGCGAGCGCGGCAAAGCCGAGCGTCATCAGCACGGGCACGGAGACGATCAGCGCGCGGAAGCCGAACCAGCGGAACAGCCGCCCGAATACGAACAGCTGCATCGTCAACGAGCCCGCCTGGACCCAGAAGTCGAGCCGGTTGAAAAAGGCCGTTCGCGCGTCGCGGTCGGCGAACACCTCCGCGACCATCGCCTGCTGCTCGAGGTACAGGAACGTCGAGACCCAGGTCAGCAGGAACACGAACAGCGCGATCAGCGCGAGGTACGGCGAACGCGCCACCTGCTTGAAGGCCGCGAGCGCGGTGCCGCCGAGCCGCGCGTCCCGGTCCTCGCCCGGTGCGGTGTTCTCGCCGTGCCGCCGGTGCCAGCGCAGCACCAGCAGCATGCAGCCGAGCGAAACCGTCAGCAGCGCGGCCGACACGAGCAGCAGGTTGATCGTGCCGATCGGCTGCGCAAGTCGGGCGCCGAGAAACGGGCCGAAGAGCCCTCCCGTGCTGAGCCCGGCCGCGACGAAGCCGAACAGGCGCCCGGCCTGCTCGCGGCTGAACACGTCCGCCATCAGGCTCCAGAAAACGGCCACCACGAACAGCACGAACACGCTGACCCAGATGAAATAGGCGCGCGCGATCCAGGTGTGGTCCTCCTGCAGGTTGAACCACGCGTGGAACCCGACGATGTTCAGCACGAAGAACAGGTAGACCCAGGGCAGGAATGCCGAGCGCCGGTAGCGGGACGTGAGCCAGCCGTACACGGGCTGCACGAGCAGCATGCCGACGAACGTGCCCCAGAAGAGCGCGGGCAGGGTCTGCAGTCCGGAGGTGATGCCCATGGTCTCGCGGATCGGACGCAGGATCGCATAGGCCGAGAACATCGCGAAGGCCGTCGCAAACGCGGCGAGCGCGCCGCCGAGCTCGTGCGGACGGGCATTGATCGCGCCCGCGAGCACCCGCTTCACGCGGCGGCCCCGAGGTCGATCACGAGTCCGGGAACGGCCACGTCGGCGCGAACGCCTTTGGACCTCAGCGCGTCGCGCAGCCCGGCTGCGGGCTGGCCTTCGCCGTGCACCAGCCAGACGGGCGGACGACCCGGGATCGCTTCATACCAGCGCAGCAGGTCCTGCTGGTCGCCGTGCGCGGAAAATCCGCCCAGCGTGTGGACCCGGGCCGCGACCTTGATCGGCTCGCCGTGTATGCGCACGTATTCGCGCCCGTCGACGATCGCGCGGCCGGTCGTGCCCTGGGCCTGGAAACCACTGAAGACGACGTCGCACTCGGGCCGGCCGAGGTTGTGCTTGAGGTGGTGCACGATGCGCCCGCCGGTGCACATGCCGCTGCCGGCGAGCACGATCGCCCCGTGCAGGATCCGGTTGATGGCCATCGACTCGTCCGCCGTGCGACTCAGCCTCAGGTTCGGCAGCGGTGGCAGGCTGTGCGCCCGCGCGTGCCACTCCTGCGCCTCCTCGTCGAACAGGTGGGCGTGCTTCCAGTAAACCTCGGTCGCCTCGATCGCCATCGGGCTGTCGAGGAAGATCTGCCAGTCGGCGAGCCCCCAGGCCTCGAAATGCGTCGCGAGCTCGTAGAGGATCTCCTGGCTGCGTCCGACCGCGAAGGCCGGGATCAGGACGTTGCCGCCGTCGTCGCGCGCCGTCCGCAGGATCGAGCCGAACTCTGCCCGGGTCGCCTCGCGATCGCGGTGCCGCCGGTCCCCATAGGTGCTCTCCATCAAGACGAGGTCTGCGCCGGGCCCTGACTCGGGGTCGCACAGGATCGGCGTGCCGAACTGCCCGACGTCACCGCTGAAGACCAGCCGGCGTTCGAGATCGCCCTCATGCAGGCGCAGCCAGACGCTGGCCGAACCGAGGATGTGGCCAGCGTCGCGAAACACGAGCTCGACGCCGGGCAGCACTTCCATCGCGCGGCCGTAGCCCACCGTACGGAACAGCTGCAGTACGGCCTGCGCGTCCTCGAGCGTGTAGAGCGGCTCGACCCGTCGCGGGTCGCCGGCCTTCTTCCGCCTGCGATTCTCGCGCTCGGCATCCCGCTCGGCCATCGTCGCGCCATCGGCCAGCAGGATGCGCACGAGGTCGCGGCAGGCGGGGTTGGCGTAGACGGGTCCGCGGAAGCCCCGGTTGCGCAACAAGGGCAGGCGCCCGCAGTGGTCGATGTGCGCGTGGCTCAGGATCACGGCGTCGACCTGTGCCGCGTCGAACGGGAAGGCGGCGCGATTGCGCTCGTCGGGGGCCGCGCCGCCCTGGATCANGCCGCAGTCGAGCAACAGGCGGCGGCCGCCCACGGTCAATATGTGGCACGAGCCGGTGACCTCACCGGCCGCGCCGAAGAACTCCAACTGCATTCGCTCGCCTCAGGCGATCCGCTGGCCGACGGACTTCTCGCCTTCCGCTCGTGATTCGCGTTCGCGCAACAGCTTGACGCAGGCCTTGACGACCCGGGCATCGTACCGGCGGCCCGCCTGCGATTGAAGTTCTTCGATGCATGCGGCCAACGGCAGCGCCACGCGCTGCGGCCGCGGCGCCAGCATGGCCTCGGCCGCATCCGCGACCGCGACGATCCGCGCCTCGAGCAGGATCTCCTCGCCCTTGAGTCCGCGCGGATAGCCGGAACCGTCGAGCCGTTCGTGGTGCTGGCGCACGACCTCGGCGACGGGCCACGGGAAATCGATCTGGCGAAGGCTCTCGTAACCGCGCTCGGCGTGGGTCTTGACGAGTTCGAACTCCGCGGCCGCAAGCTGGCCCGGCCGCCAGAGCACCTCCCGCGGAATCTGCAGCATGCCCACGTCGATCATCTGGCCCATGACACGCAACCCGCGCACGCTGTGCCCGGGCAGGCCGAGTGCCATGCCGATGCCCGCCGCAAGGTCGGCCACGCGTTTCGAGCGCCCCGTCTTGCAGGCGTCCTGCGACTCCGCGAGGACGGCCAGCGACTCGATGACGCCAAGCATGACCCGCTCCATGTGGTCCATCGCGCTGACGACTTCCGCGTCGGAGCGACGGCGCCGCAGCACCCGCCACAGGCCCTCGGCGACCTGCTCGGCGTGCCTCGCGTCGTCGTCATCGAAGGGCTGCGGCTTGTTCGCGAGCAGCAGTACTCCGGCGAGGCGGCCACCGTCGAGCATCGGCGCGCAGAGCTGCCGCTGCAGCGAGCCGGGTAATCCGGCCTGCCGGAGCAAACCCGTGCCTTCCGCGGCGTCACGCATGACGATCCGCTGGCTGCCGACGCACTCGAGCAGCGCGGTTTCCGCCGGCGGGGCGCCGCGCCAGCGCGTCAGCACCGAGAGGTCCTGGCTGTCGCCGACGCCCTCGCCCCGAATGGCCGCCAGCTCGACGTGCCCGGCCTCAGGCAGCGCGAGGAACGCGCAAGCCATCCGGCTGCCCGTGAGGTCGCCGGCGAGTTCGAGCGCGTGCGCCAGGATCTCGGTTTCCGTGAGCGAGTGGGCGTGCTGCGTCAGGTCGAGGACGCCCGAGGTGCAGCGCTGCTCGAGCGTGGCACGCTGGGCGGCCCGGTTGCGACTCGAGATGTCGCGCACGGTGACCACGCGAACGCCCTCGAGACCCTCGACGATCGCGGCCGTCGTCTCGACGTCGAACACGGATCCGTCGGGCCGCCGCCACTGGCAATCACGGACCAGCTGGCCACCGCCGCCGATCGCGACGCTGCGGACGGTGGCATCGCCGTCTTTCGCGACCTCGAGCTCGCGCAGCGAAGTCGAGGCCACCTGGTCCGCCTCGAGCCCGACCAGCCTGAGGAACGCCGCGTTCGCGTATTGCAGCCGGCCCTCGCTGTCCGCGAGGCAGGTCGCGAGCGGGGACTCCTGCAGCGCGAGCGCGTGCAACGCCGCCTGCTGGTGGGCCGTGCGGGTCGCCCGTTCACCGGTGACGTCCCGTGCCGCGGTAAGCCAGCACGCCCGGCCGGCAAACGAGACCGATTGCCGCTGCAACTCGAGCACGGCGACCGAACCGTCGGTGCGCTTGAGCGCGACGTCCACGACGCGTTCCGGATCGTCGCCCGGCTGGAAGCCGGGCAGCAAGTCGATGATCGAGCGGCCGACGAGTCGCTCCGACACGATGCCGAACAGCGCCGCCGCCGAATCGCTGACCGACCGGATCTCGTGCGTCTCCATGTCGGAGAGCCAGGTCGGCACCGGCTGCGACAGGAAAGCGCGCTCCGCGTCCGCCGCTGCCGCCTGGGCGCGAGCCCTGTTCGTCTGCAACTCGGCGAGCCGCGCCTCGAGCACGCCGACGCGTACGAGTTCGGCGCGCGATTCCTCCGCCGCGCCCCGAGCCTTTGTCTCCGCCTGGCTCAGCTGTTGCTGGCGCGCTTCGAGGTCCTGCACCCGGCCCTGCAGCTCCCGGATCCTCGCAGCGTCGGCCGTCGCGACGTCGACCCGCTCGCGCGCCTCCCGCTCGGCGTGCTCGCGCGCGACGCGTTCGGCGACTTCGAGCTGCTTCTTGGCCGCCTCGAGGTCCCTCAGTTGGCGTTCCAAATCGACCAGGCGACGACGGTCCTGCTCGCGCCGATCCAGCAGTTCCGGAACCAGCGCGGGCATCCGCATCGTGCCCGAGCCCGGTGACTGCTCGTCGACGGCATCGGCGAGGTCCTCGAGCTTGGAGCCGCGCGGCAGGAACCGGTCGGCGCCGACCTCCGCCGCGAACGCTTCGTACTTGGGGCCCTCCACGCGGAACGAAAGCAGCAGCACCGGCAAGTGCTGCAGCAATGGGTCTTCCTTGATGCGGCGGCAGAGCGCGAACCCGTCGAGCTTGGGCAGCAGAACGTCGCTGACGACGACGTGAGGCGTGTCGCGACGCGCGGTCTCGAGCGCCTCGACTCCGGAATGGGTCTTGAGTACGCGGTACCCCCGGGTCTGCAGCAGCGTTTCGAGCGCTGCGAGATCCTGGTCGCGTTCGTAGGCCAGCAGGACGGTTTTCATAGCCGCGGATCGACTCCTGCGCGCCGAGAACCGCGGCTCGGCCGCACCGTGCGGCGCCTCATTTCCCGGTGCTCGACAGGCGCTCAGTATGCGCCGGCGACCACGATGCACCAAAGGGGCACCGCCCTGCGCGAGGTCCGTCACAGTTCATCCCGCACGCTCGCCGTGCGGGTGCGGACGTGGGACGCAGGTCTACTCGGGGCGAAGCTCGGCCGCGGACTCGGGCAGATGGCGGCGCAGCGCCTCGAGCGGGCTGTGCACCAGGTCCTTGTGGATCTCATGCACGACGCGCGCCCGGGTCGGCCGCGACAACTCCTTCCTCACCAGTCCGAGGAACGGCGGCCCGGCGACGACGATCAGCTCCTCGAACTCGTCGTTGCGACGTGCGGCGTCGAGCCGCCTGGCAATGCGGCGTGCGAACCGCACGGCTTCGAGCTGCCGTGGGTCGTTCTCGCGGGCAATCGCGTGCCGCGCCCCACCCACGCTCTCGTAGCTGCGGCCCGGCCGGTCGCTCACGAGGTCGCGGTTGTGAAGGTGCGCGGCGGGATCGGAGATATGCGCGACCTCCTTCGGTGCCGCCTGCAGCGACGGCAGATCGTAGAAAAACGCTTCCGCCTGGTCGGCGACGACGATCCGGATTCGGCTCATATTGACCTCCCCTTGACTGGGGCCTGCCTATAACGTGCGCCGCTCGACGGGCGCGCGCAATGCGGGAAAGAGGCAACCCCTAGCTGACCGACCGATCGGTCAGTGCTAGGATCCGGCGATGGCCACGCCCACCCGCCGTCCGCGTCCACCCGCGCCCGGGGCCCGGCGCATCGAGAGCGCGGCGCGACGGCTCTTTGCCAACCGCGGGTTTGCGGGCACGTCGATGGCCGACATCGCCTCGGCCGCCGGGGTCAGCAAGGCCACGGTGTTCCACCACTACCGCAGCAAGCGGCAGCTCTACGAAGCGCTGGTCGGCGACGCATTCGCCGGATTTCGCGAGCAGCTGATCCCGCTGCTCGATGCGGAAGGCGACGTGCAGGGCAGCCTGCGCGATTTCGCCGCAGCGCACGTCGAGCGGCTCACCCGGATGCAGGGCACCATGCGCTTGATCGCGCGCGAGATGCTCAGTGGCGATGCCGGGTCCGGCGAGGATCTCGTGAGCGGCGAGATGTCGCGCAATTTCTCGCTGCTGGTCGAGGCGCTCCGCCGCGGCCAGGCCAGCGGCACCGTACGGGCCGACGCCGACCCCGGGCTCGCGGTCTTCCTGCTGCTCTGCTCGAGCTGGTTCGTGTTCCAGACCTCGGCGCTGGTGCGGCGCAATCCGGACCTCGCCGTCGCGGCCTCCACCCACACCTATGCCGCCGAGCTTGCGCGGCTGCTGTACTTCGGACTCGCACCCGGCACCGAACCAGGCGGCAAGGAATCATCATGAATCGCCCGTTTCACCTGGCCACGTTTGCCCTGCTCGCCGTCGCCGCACTGTCGTCGGGATGCGACGGCAAGGACGAGGAGGGCCAGCAGTTCGTGCGCAAGACGCCCGTCACCGTCGCCGAGGCCACCCGGGAGCCGTTGCAGGCCGTCGAAACCACCGTCGGAAGGCTCGAGGCGACCTCGATGCCAGCGCTGGCGGCCGAAACCTCCGGGCGTGTCGTCCGGCTGCACGTGGACGGCGGCAGCGTCGTCAAGCGGGACCAGGTGCTCGCCGAGCTCGACGGTGAACCGCAGCGTCTCGCGGTCGCCTCGGCGCGCGCGACCGTCGAACGGCTCGAAGCACTGCTCGCGAACCAGTCGCGAACCGTCAAGCGCTACGAGGAACTCCGCTCCAAGGCGATCTCGGAAAGCATGCTCGAGGAAGCGATGGCCCAGCAGAGCGCGCGCGAGGCGGAACTGAACGACGCGCGGGCCCGCCTGGCCGAGGCCGAGTACCGACTCGACCGCACGCGGATCAAGAGTCCGGTGGACGCGATCGTCGAGCGACGGCTGATCTCGGTCGGCGATTTCGTCTCTCCCGGCACGCCGATCGTCACGATCGTCGGCATGGACCGGCTGCGCGCCGTGCTGCCGTTCCCGGAGCGGCTGTCGGGCCAGTTGCGCACCGGGCTCGCGGTGACGCTGGACCAGCCCGCCCGCCCCGGTGAATCGCTGACTGCGACGATCTCGGAGGTGCGTCCCATGGTGGGCACGAACAACCGCGCCATCGAGGCCCTGGTCGACCTGCCGCCGGGCTCGGACTGGCCGCCCGGCGGCACCGTCACGGCCCGCGTCGTGCTCGCCTCGCGTGAGGGCGTGGTCGTGCCGACCGCGAGCGTCGTGCGACGGCCGGCGGGCGAAGTGGTCTACGTCGTGACGGGCGACAAGGTCGCCGAGCGCAAGGTCCCCGTCGGACTGCGGACCGTCGACAAGGCCGAGATCCTCGGCGGCGTCGAGCCGGGCGAGACCGTCGTGGTCTCGGGCGCCGGGTTCCTGACGGACGGCGCGCTGGTGACGATCCGCGCAGCGGACTGAGGCCGCACTCGCCATGAAACTCGCAGAACTCTCCGTCCGCCGGCACGTGCTCGCCTTCATGGCGAGCGCCGTGTTCGTGCTGTTCGGTCTCGTGGCCTACCAGCGCATCGGCGTCGACCGGTTCCCCCGCATCGAGTTCCCGGTGATCTCGATCACGACGGTGCTGCCGGGCGCCAATCCGGACGTCGTCGATTCGAGCATCACGAACATCATCGAGACCGCGGTCAACAGCGTGCCCGGCATCGACTTCATCCAGTCGCGATCCTCGCCGGGCGTCTCCTCGGTGGTGCTGACCTTCAACCTGTCGAAGGACATCGACGTCGCNTTCTCGGAGA
>Ga0031656_10000118_pt1 | contig 21858 bp, 21 predicted proteins | sample FrelakmetDIP11DI_FD_55080 | JGI IMG/M metagenome (GOLD analysis project Ga0031656, IMG submission 55080) | Freshwater lake sediment microbial communities from the University of Notre Dame, USA, for methane emissions studies - DIP11 DI | ecosystem: Environmental > Aquatic > Freshwater > Lake >... | reverse complement strand
AGTCGAAGGAACCCAGCAGGCAGGTGGGGGCTTCAACGATATTAGCGACCTCGGATAGGAGCGCCTGATCGGGGACATACCGTCCATTAATCCCACCTACCAGTCTACCTAATTGAGACTTGATAAGGTCCAGGCGGCGTTCTTTTTCAAGGATAATTCCCTGGTCTTCCAGGGAATTGAAGTATTCGGTTGCGTTATTGACTGCAAATTCTGCGGGTTGGCGAGTGCGTAAGCCACGCGTGGTATTTCCAGATTGCAGCCCAGCAAATTCAAAGGGGATGACCTGGCCACCCAGTAAAGCTAATAACCAGCGGATAGGGCGTGAAAAATAGACATTGGAGCGGTTCCAACGCATGGATTTGTCAAACCGCAGGCTTGAAATCAGCCCTGCAAGCGCATCACCCAGCACCTCGTTTGCCGGACGACCTGTAACGTGAATAGAAGCGGTGACATATCGACCACCATCCATTTCCACAACCTGCAGATCGTGCACGCTGATACCCTTGCTGCGGGCAAATCCCTCACCAGCCTTGGTCGGTTCGCCAAACGAATCAAAAGCACGGTCAGCCGGAGGACCTTTTACAAGTTGTTGGAGATCGGTTTGACGGGCTGCCACATCGCGAACAAATACCACCAGCCGGCGGGGCGTTCCCATGACTCGGAACTCTGCATGATCCAGGCGCAGGTCAGTAAACAGGGTTGGAAGGCGTGTTTTAAGCTGATCGAGGGCAGAGTCCAGGTCACCTGCCGGGAGTTCTTCCGTGCCAAGCTCGAACAGCAGGTCAGCAGGTGAATTTGATAAAGAAGTGCCCTTGGTTATGGATGGATATACTTTTCCACTCTGCTCAGCTTCCTCATCCAGCCAGGGGAACTCAAGCTGCTGGCGTTGGGCAATATAGGTCTCTGCCACGCGGCGAGAAAGGTCACGCATGCGGCCAAAATACGCCTGGCGTTCGGTAATGCCGATAGCACCGCGCGAATCCAACACGTTGAAAGTATGCGAACACTTGAGGACATAATCGTGGGCTGGCAGAACCAGCTTGTGATCCAGGCATGCTTTGGCTTCTTGTTCGTATAGGTCATACATATTCTTCAAGCGTTCCACATCCGCCAGCTCGAAGTAATAGGTGCACTGTTCCTGTTCCGCCTGCAGGTTGATATCGCCACTGGTGAGTTTGTCATTCCAGCGGATGTTGGTGAAGCCGTTCACACCCTGGAGGGAGATGGCAATACGGTCTAGGCCGTAGGTGATTTCTACGGAAACAGGGTCACAAAGGGTACCACCCGCTTGCTGAAAATAGGTGAATTGCGTGATTTCCTGCCCATCCAGCCAGACCTCCCAACCCAGACCCCAGGCACCCAGGGCTGGTGATTCCCAGTTGTCCTCCACGAAGCGCAGGTCATGCAAGAGTGGGTCAATGCCAATGGCAGCCAGGGAAGCAATGTAGAGCTCCTGGGCATTGCCAGGGTCCGGTTTGAGAATGACCTGGAACTGGTAATGCATCTGCATGCGGTTGGGGTTCTCGCCATAACGTCCGTCGTCCGGGCGGATGGAAGGCTCGACGTAAGCCACATTCCAGGGCTCNGGNCCCANNACGCGCANGGCNGTNGCGGGNTTGAGNGTGCCTGCGCCGACCTGCTGGTAATAGGGCTGCCAGATCAGGCAGCCGTGGTCGGCCCAGAAATGCTGCAGGGTGAGGATGATGGATTGGAAATCAAGGGGAAGGGTCATGGTTCGTGTATCTCTTTATGGGTGGATGGGGAAAAATAAGTGATGGAGATTATAACCGGAAATGAAATAAGGAAGCAATTAGCTGTTAGCGGTTTGCTTTTAGCAATCATGATGTTGGGTTTCGTGTAACCCTGCCTCGCTCAATGCTTTCGCGAGGTTCCTTAACCCAACCTTCAAATTAATAACCCACACCGATGATGGGCAGCTTCAACAAGTTGTCAGGACGGATTTATTGATACAGTAATTATCGGACCCGCTGAGGCTTTTGCATACCCAAGCACCCTGAGACCTGGTGCATATGATTCAATATCGCGCGGATGCTGAATGCCGAAAACCCAAGGGACATATAATCCCCCCCAGGTTATTTTGGTTTCAAGGCGAAGCAGCAATTTCCATAATCCCTTCAAGTATTTCTCTGGAATAATATCAAGGACAAGCTGCGAGCGAGTGAACCTTTGAGCCAGTCGCTGGAATAGCTGGATCGCATCTGGCTCAGGCAAATATGGGAACAGCCCTTCGGCAAGCAGAAGGAAACGGCTGTGGCCATTGACAGTGACCTGATCAATCCATGAAACATCCAGGACTGAACAACCCATCAATTGATAGCCGAGTTTATCCTTCAGGATCTCTCTTTTCAAGTAGACGACATCCGGCAGATCAAGTTCAATATAAGTGCAGTTGCGATTGGCAATTCGCCAGAATCGGGTATCAAACCCGCATGCAAGGTTGATCACGGTGCATCCTGGATTGTCAGCGATAAAACGATTTGCTGAATCGTCAAAAACCTTCGCTCTCTTTGCACCATCCATTGCATGGTGCAATTGCATCCCCCCATATATTCTCTTCTCCCGGATAATCCAACGCTTTTCTTCTTCTGATGCTGCGGACATCAATCCTTCTAAGCAGAGAACTGCCATTGGGTCGTTATAGGTAGCGTTTTGCTTCTCTGATGCGACGACACGGGCAATTAACGTGAGGATGGCTGTTTGTGATACCGGCGATATGTTCATAATCAATTCCCTTACCTATCGTCAGCAGTGATTGAGCGTACCTGGCGACTGCCTGACTTATCTGGATAAAGAGCACTCGAGGTAGAGTATACAATAGTTTATGAAAATTCCATCGATAGCAAGTGAAACGAGGGAAGCAATTAGCTGTTAGCAGTTAGCAGTTAGCATTTAGCAAAAGAAAAACCAGAAGCGAGGAAGGCATAGTAGAATCAAACTTAGTAATTCAAAAAGAGTGAAGCAGAGAATAATCACATGAACATATTGGTTACAGGTGTGACAGGCTACATTGGTGGAAAACTGGTCCCACGGCTGATGGCTGCGGGGCAGCAGGTGACCTGCCTGGCGCGCAAGCCCGAAATGCTCACCGATCGCAAGTGGGAAAATATGGCGATCAAGCAGGGCGATGTGCTCGATCTGGCAAGCTTGAGACCCGCGATGGAAAATATCGATGTCGCCTACTACCTGATCCACTCGATGGCAGGCGGGAAAGATGGTTTTGAGGAACGCGATGAAGTTGCGGCAAGGAATTTCGGCACAGCAGCCCGGGAGGCGGGCGTGCAGCGCATCATCTACCTGGGGGGGTTGGGTGAATGTGAAAAGTTTTTATCGCCACATCTGTATTCAAGGCAGTATGCTGGAGAAGTGCTGCGCCTGACAGGTGTGCCGGTGACCGAGTTCCGCGCACCCATCGTGATCGGGTCAGGCAGCATGTCGTTCGAGATGATCCGCTATCTCACCGAGCGATTGCCCATCCTCCCAACCCCACCGTGGATCAATACCCTGTGCCAGCCGATTGCAATCGAGAACATCCTGGATTATCTCATGCAAAGCCTAAGCGAGCCGCGGTCCGTGGGTGAAATTTATGAAATCGGCGGTCCGGATGTGCTGACCTATAAGGAAATCATGCGCGGTTATGCCATTGCACGGGGTCTGAAACGATCATTTATCACCATCCCATTCCTGAACACACCCATCCTGGCTTTTGGAGCGGATGTGATTACCCCACTCCCGCCTCCCTACCTGCAAATACTGATTGCAGGTCTGCGCAGCGAGGTGCTGGTGCATGACCCAAGCGCTCAGGAAGTGTTCAAGGTCCAACTCATCCCCTACGCAACGGCAGTGCAGCAGGCACTCAAGCGGGATGGTTCAGGGGAGGTTGAATCTTTTTGGGCGGGCAAACAAAAGGGGCTCGAAGCGGGGGTGACCCACAAAGATACCCAGGGGGTTTTCATCGAACAACACCGTACAGCTTCAGCCGCCGAGCCAAATGCAATCTTCCATTCATTTTCCGGGATTGGCGGAAAGCGAGGCTGGTTTTATGCAAATATCTTGTGGAAGCTGCGTGGATGGCTTGATCAATTGGTGGGTGGGGTAGGCATGGGACGTGGCCGACGTGACCCAGATACGCTTCAGCCAGGAGATGTGCTGGATGGCTGGCGGGTCGAGACGGTCGATGAGGAGCGTCTGATCAGGCTGTGGTTCGAGATGAAAGCGCCTGGTCCTGCCTGGCTACAGTTCGAAGCCCAACCTCGCCCAGATGGTGGAAGTCTGCTCAACATAACCGCCTTTTTCGAGCCGCACGGCATCCATGGCCTGATCTATTGGTTCACGCTCTTCCCTTTCCATTCAATGATCTTCAACGGCATGTCGCGTGAGATCATCCGCCGCGCCGAGTCAATCAACCAGTCATAGGAGGGCATCAGCATGGCCTATTATCTTAAACTCTACCTGATCACACTTGCAGCATTCCTGGGCATTGACATGATCTGGCTTGGCCTGGTAGCACGCGACCTGTACCAAAATTACCTTGGTTTCATTATGGCTCCCAAACCGAATTGGTTGGCAGCTATTATTTTTTACTTGTTGTTCATCCTGAGCTTGCTGATCTTCGTCATCCTACCGGGTTTGAAGGAAAATAATCTCGGCACAACCCTTCTACGAGCAGCACTGTTCGGGCTGATCACGTATGCCACCTATGACCTGACCAACCTCGCCACTTTGAAAGACTGGCCCGTTTTCATCACTGTGGTGGATATGACCTGGGGAACTATATTAAGCGTTGCAGTAAGTACTATTGGTTTTATGGCTGGCAAGTGGCTTGGATAATCCAAGCTGGAGTAAGCAGGGATATCAGCTCTGGCGTGAAATAACAATGGAGATAAGGATAATAAAATTCGGGGAGGTTTGGAGATCTCTGGAATGAGTACTTTCATTTCACTTCTGAGAGGTATCAACGTCGGTGGGCAAAAGAAGATTCACATGGAAACCTTGCGTGGCGTTTACGAAACACTGGGTTATACCAGGGTAAGGACCTACGTCCAGAGTGGTAATGTGGCTTTCGAAAGCAGTGGATTTACACCAGCGGAGCTGGCAAAACGAATTGAGGAACAGATTGAGAAAACATGTGGATTCCCTGTTCCAGTATTTATACCGCAACCCGATGAACTTCAAGAAATTTTAACCAGGAATCCATTTCTTTATGACAGAATTGAAGACCCGAGCAAACTGCATGTCACGTTTCTGTATCAATCCCCACTTGAAACAGCATGGACAAAATTAATTGCTCCAAGCAGCATACTGGATGAGTTCTCGAGTGGTGAGTTGGCAGTATATCTCTATTGCCCAAACGGCTATGGGAAGACAAAGCTTAATAATGGATTTTTTGAGCGAAAACTGGGTGTATCTGTGACCACCCGCAATTGGAATACGGTAAATGCCTTATACAATATGGCAAGCGAATGATAAGAAATACAGATACCTGACAGAAAAAATAAAGTCTGAACATCATTTTTTCTAGACACCGAACCTATCAGAGAAATGGAGGAGATTGCTTCGTGCAAAAAAGCCCTCACAATGACATATGGAAAATGATACCAGAACGGTATAACGAAAATTATCTCCATTTCGACCCCTACTCATTAACTGGACAGCAAGAAGAAACCCTGTGAAACTATGCCCTAAGATCATCCTGGAAGGAACCCGCCTGACGCATAAAACTGAGATTGCTTTTGNGTTGAATGAACACCCGCGCATCGTTGGAGCGCGTAAATACCGCTACCACTCACCACTCATNTCNGCGGAGTGGTGTGGGTTCACCAACTATCCGTGGGGCCGCGGCCTGATCAACTTCGAGCCGCAGGAAGAAAGCCTGGCGATGGGAACCTACCGGACCTGGTTAAGCTTATTCCAACAGATACGCTATTATTCCTGGATTGTCGACCGCTTTCATATATCCACCCAAACCTACCAATTTATCAACTATGGAAAAATTTATGACTTTGCCTGGCTCGAACAAAGCTTGAAAGAGCTTGATTTTCGCCTCATCTTCTGCACACGCTCGGTGGACTCGTTTGAAAATGCCAGAAGCGAACGGGTGAAGGTATCGGGCAAGCCGTCCCAGTATGACGATTTGCAGGTCTTCATCCATGAGCAGGAAGTGATGGAAAGATTTGTTGAGGCATCAATGTTGGATAACCTGCGACTGGATGTGTCGGACGACAATATTATCAGCGTTGTGGAAACCATCGCTGACTGGATGGAAAATACCGGGGGGCTGTTTGCCAGCGACAGATGATCTATGAATGTGAAACGGGCTTATTCTTTTTTTTTCTATTTTCTCTTCTTTGCTGCGGTGGCCTTTTTAATGCCGAACTTCATCCTTTATTATCAAGGATTAGGGTTCAGCGGAATACAGATTGGCATTCTGGCAGGCATGGCACCGCTGATCACAATGGTTGGGGCACCATTCTGGACTGGTCTGGCGGACGCAAAGCGAATCCACAAGCTCATTATGAGCCTGGTGATGCTGATGACTGTGCTGCTGGCGTGCATCTTTCCGCTGGTCAATGGGCTTGCACCGGTGGTAGTGCTGATTAGCCTGTATGCCTTTTTTACTTCACCTTTGTTATCCATGGGAGATAGTGCCACGATGACCATGCTGGCGGGTGCAAAAGAAATGTATGGTCGCATGCGCCTGGGAGGGACGATCGGTTTTGGACTGGCAGCCATCCTGGCGGGGATTGTCCTTCAATCCTATGGCATCCAGTGGGCATTTTGGGGATTCGCAATTTTGATGTTCCTGGCGTTCATTGTCAGCCTGAAGTTCACCTATGAGACCAGGGTGGCAGGTGTGTCAATCAAATGGGACCTGCACTGGGTACTGGCTGATCGAAGATTTTTGTTCTTCCTGGCGTTGGCTTTCGTCGGCGGGATGGCTTTCACCAGCATAAACAGCTACCTTTTCCCGTATATGGAGGAATTGGGCTTCAGCAGGACGACCATGGGCATTGCGTTGACCATCACAACCCTGGGAGAGCTGCCAATCTTATTTTTTTCCAACAGGCTGATCAAACGATTTGGAGCCTACGGTTTATTTTTACTGGGAGTGACAATTACCGGGACGCGATTGCTGCTCTACGCAATCTTTAATAGCATGGCGGGGATATTGATCTTTCAGCTGCTTAACGGCATGACCTTCCCATTGATGTGGGTGGCGGGAGTCTCATACGCTGACCAGAAGGCACCCCCAGGGATGAAATCCACCGCCCAGGGTTTGTTTGGGGCGATGCTGATCGGTATTGGGTCAGCGACGGGGGGGTTCCTGGGTGGTATTATGCTGGGGAGCATGGGTGGGAGATGGATGTACTTGATCCTTGGCAGCCTGGTGATGATCTGCGTTGGATTAATCACACTGGTTGAGAGGAAAAAACACGCCGATCCAGCCCGTGTTGAAGCATAATGTTTTTGTTCCTGGTCCCGTTACTGACCGGTTTTTTCTTCAACTGTGCAAGTGCCTTCACAAGTTATTACACAAAATTACTCGGCGAACACTGGGGTCGGATAACGTGCNTGGTTCTAAGAGATGTGCTTGGGATTCCGGTATGGGCAATTGGGTATGTTATGGCAGTGCGTTCCCCATCAGCCTACCTGTACAAGCCGACTTTCCTAACCTCCGTTCTGGCATGGCTATTAATCCTGGCGGGTGGGGTGGTCATATTTCTCGGAGTAAAGTCACTAAAGTGGCGTGCGGCTGCCCCATCGGTGCAGGATACATTAGTTACCCACGGGATCTATTCCCAAATCCGCCATCCACTCTACAGCGGCATGATCCTTGAGCTGATTGGCCTCTTTATTTTATTACCGACAATTACAGTATTGGTTGCCTGTGTTTTAGGATTGCTGTGGGTGATGATCCAAGCCAGGCTGGAGGAGATGGACCTGCTGCAGCGTTTGCCGGTTTATCTTGAGTATATGCAACGGGTTCCTCGGTTTGTGCCCAGGAGAAAACAAGCCGCCGTGTAAATAACATCCCGCGTCTTTGTAACCTCGACCCATATAAGCCTCGTTTCACAAGTGATCAGGTTATGAGGCGGCTATTAATTTTGATTTTACCTGTGTCAGAGCTATTACAGAGAACAAGAAAAGCAGCCCATAGATGGTGAAGATCAACACATAGCCAAAGCCTGCAATCTGTGGCACCTGGAGGGTGACAAAATCGGCGATGGGACCGCCAATGTAAGCGCCGACCGCTCCAGCACCTGCGCCTGCCAGATTGGAGATGCCCAGGTAGCGCCCTGCCTCCGCCTTGGGAACCAGGAGCGTTCCAAGCGCCCAGTTGGCTGTATAAAACAAGCCAGCCGAGACGCCGATGATACAGCCGCCAATGTAGATAACCGGCAAGCTGGGGATGCTTAATGCAATCACCGTGCCCAATACCGCTACCAATCCTGCTGCAGCCACCATGCGCTTCTCACCAAACCGATCAGTCAGCCAACCAGCCGGCAGCGTGGATAGGAGGATGAACACACCCACAAACAAGATCATCTGAGTTGCCGGACCAGCGGCTGCTTCCTTAACATAGCCCAGGCGAGCCTGAAGAAAATAGATAGCAAAGGTGGATAGGTTGACTGCCCCCACCAAGAATGCCAGACGGTTGATCACCCACCAGGTGAAGGATGGATTTTCCCTGGATTTATTACCGATGCTGATGCGCACGCTGAACCACACCCCAACAGCAACCGCTACCAGCATGCTAACCAGCCCAAAAAGACCCATAATAAGGAATAAAGCAGTGGGCGATGTGATATCGATCAGCTGGCGGCTAATAAACTTGACCAACTGTCCGGAGCCCAGGATGATGAGGGTGAAAACGAGAGTCATGGCCAACAAGCGTACAATCGGTTCCCAATCCATGGGTGGCGCTTCTTTGATTGGCTTTTCGGGTACAAGCATGGTTAGCAACATGGTAATTACCAGCACCCCAACGGCAACCAAAATTCCAGCCCACATATACCCTTTACTGATCAGCTTACCGACTGTGAAAGCCACCAGGATCAAGGGAAGGGGAATTTCCAATAATGCTTTCACACCAGAGAAGCGTCCACGCTTTTCTTCAGGGACCAGGTCAGGGATGATCCCTTGCTCAGCAGCCTGGCCCATATTGGAGGCAATCGGTTGCAAAAGCCCAATGGCAAATAATATCCAGAAACCGGTCAGACCTTGCATCCCGGCTGTAAAGCCGATCAAAATGGTCAATAAGGCGGTGAATAGAGTGCCGATAAGGATGAATGGCCGGCGCCGCCCCCAGGAAATCCGGCTGCGGTCTGATAGCAGACCCATCAGTGCCTGGGCAAGCAAAGCAACCATCAAGGTGAACAGGCGAAATGTGCCATAGTAGGTGCCTTTTTGAGTCTCGCCAACGAACTGCTGCACCAGCAACGGGGTGACCAATCCCATGGTTTGGGAAAGCGTGGTCAAGCCAAAAAAATACACATTGAAAGTGAGATAGTCATACCAGCGGATAAGGCGGGTCATTTCAGGCTCCTTTGGAAGTTAATGTCAGACACGGGTGACTATCCAGGAGGATGTCTACTAAGCGAGCACACGTTTAAGGAAATCAATGGAAATGCTTGCTGCAAGGTCGCGTTCCTTATCCAGGATGACGCAGTGGGTGGAATGCTCCAACCAGTCCAGCTCCTTGATAGATGAACTGACCTGGTTGAATATGGTGTGGGGTGACTCAGGATGAACAGTCGGATCGAGCCTACCCTGGATAATCAGAATTGGCTGCTTAATTTCCTGCAGGAGAGGGTAGATAACTTTTTGCAACTGCCGGAGCTGTTCGGCAGCCTTTAACGGATTAACTGAATAACCCTGCCAGGGGTTATCATCAGTGGAGGGGGGTTTAGGGATTGAGGTTAGAAAAGGTGCGCATAAGGATAGCAGAAAAACTTTGGCAGGAGCAAGCAGGAGGCGTAACGCGGGAGCATAGCACAAAATCCCAGCAACCTCAGGGTGTAAGGCGGCCAGGCGTAAGATGAGTAAAGCGCCCGTCGATTCACCACCCACAACCACCGATTGACATCGGGCAGATAATTGTTGATAGGTTTGTTCGACGGAGGCGTACCACTCCTGCCAGGTGTGCCGGTTACAATCTTCAGGCGTTGTGCCATGTCCCGGAAGCAGGTTCCCGGCAACGGTGTAACCTTGCTCGTGCAGCGCATGGGCTAACAGGCGTACCTCAGCTGTGGTGGCAGTGAATCCATGGCAAAGCAGCACCCCAATTGGACCAGCCTCCCAGTAAAAGGGTGCGCCTTCGAGGTGTGGATTACGAAGCGATGAGGGATTGGTCATGGGTGGAGCACCGACCCACTATTTTAGAAACCATCTCATGAGTGACCAGATTATTAACACAATGATGGCAAGTAAGATTATCCCGGTAATAATAAACATGGAGCTCTTAAGCGTGTCCACAGGTTTTTCGCCCCCCACCTTACCAGTTTGGCCATTAATAAGTATTCGATAACGCTTTCCTTGGAAGGGATAATTACCAATAAAAACGGGAAGCAGGGCAAGTTTATAGGTGAGACCACTCCATTTGCCCGCGCCGATACTGAAATTACGCTTTTGGCGTGTGGGTTCAACCAAACCCGGCAAGGATGACCTCACTTTTTGGATAACCTTCTCACGCGCCAGCAATGAGGCGTCTGCCAGAGGTTGATCGTAGGTGAGTGCCACCCAACCAGCCAGGTAATCGGGTGAAAACTCAACCAAATCTTTAATGTTGAACGGCTCAATTTTCGCCAGATCTGTCTTGGATATCTTTCGGAGACCAGGGATGAGCACGTTATCGAACATCTCAAACTGTGATCCGGTTTGAGCTTCCCATACCGGTGCCTTGCCTGAGCTTACGTTGACATCACAAAACCAAGGGATTTCCAAAGTTCCGCTGAAAAGCCAAAATGGATAATATGCCGGGTGAAGAAGCATTCCAGTATGCCTGGCAGCTAAATCGTCTGGGGAGAGCAAGCCTTTATTTAACCAGGTCTTGATGCTTTTGGCTGCTTTATCCGCATCAAGCTTAAAAAGACCAATCACTTGTGGGTCGACCAGTTCCACCAATGAGGCTGGGCTGATAAAATGATTCGAACCGCAATACGGACAACTGTCAGCGGTTTGACCCGGTGGCAATATAATGACCACTCCGCATTGCTCACATGTCACGCGTGTCTGGTTCGTAACCCAATGGTGTGCCTGGGTGGTGGGCAAGCTAGCATCCAATACCTGGTCAACACTAACCCTGGTAAGATCATCATTGATCTTGTGGGTGAATCCACAATATTGGCAGACCAGGGTTATCTCGTGGATATCAAAGGAAATCCTGGCACCGCAGTTGGGGCAAGTATAGGTCTTTATCACTGCTTCTTCAGGAGCTGATGTTTCTTGAGGAATATAAGCTTCGCCTTCTGGTATGATGCTCGACTTATCCAACTTTTCATCCAGCATCAACAAGCCTCTTTTTGCCATCGCATTGGATGGTTCAATGGCTATTGCCCTTTCCAGATAAGTACGTCGTTCTTGTAGATCGTCTGTAGTTGCAGAAAGCCAGACCCATACGCGCGCATCGGCGCTGNTCATCAATGCTGCCTGGTTCAATAATCTTTTAGCAAGCGAACGATCGCCGTTCTTGAGGGCATAGATACCGTCACGGAGATGCTGTTCGAATTCTCGCGCATCCATCGAATCACTAGAATTGGAAAATGAAGGGGGAAACATTGATAGATTATATTATGAAAATTATTAAGAAGCAGTAAAAACCCACCTAGTCTTTTATTGTAAGCTCTCACCCATCCCCTTTCATCTAAAAATACGCTTATGCTACAGTAAAATCGATCAGCGAGTGGTTACGATTTATTGATATGATCAGCCTCTCAGGGGGTGAAAACCACTGACAAAACGCAGAATTGCTGGTATTCGTAGAATCAACAGGAAAATTATCAGGCTCATCCAGAGATATGGTTCCAAGACACCCTGTTTGACAGAGAGAATAAAATGCAAGGCATCCAGTATGACGATCAAATAAACCAGGCGATGTAAACGTTTCCAGTTCTTTCCAAGCCGTTTTGGCCAGGGTCGAAAGGACGTAATCGCCAGAGGGATTAACAATAACCCAGTTAGCAGACCAACCAGGGCATAGGGTCGTTGTAATAATTCTAAATAAATATATTGAATGTTAAACCCGAAGTCCAGGGATACAATGATTGCGAAATGCAAACAGACATACAAGAAAGAGTAATCCCCCAGGAGGCGCCGGAGGCGCAGGGCAGGTTTGAAACCAAAGATGCGAAATGCTGGTGTGCACATTAAGGACAACACCAGCAGTACCAGGGCAATCTTTCCGGTGCGTAATATCGATGTCCGGATTGGATCGGCGGATAAATTGCCTCGCCAGGCATCGAATAACAACCATGCGATGGGAAGCAGGCAGGCTNTGTGGACCAAGATTGGGAACCNCTTATTAATAGTTTTGTTGGTTGTGATCAATAGTCCTTATTTAAATCCATCCCTTCGTAGAGTGAAGCAACTTCGTTTTCATAACCATTGAACATCAAGGTTTTTCGTCTGCCAACTTCACCGATGCGCCTTTCTATAGACTGAGACCAGCGCGGGTGATCCACGTTTGGGTTGACATTGGCATAAAAACCATACTCGCTTGGACCGGCTTGCATCCACAACGTGGAGGGCTGGTAGTTTACCAGCTCAATCTTTACGATGGCCTTGATACTTTTAAAACCGTACTTCCATGGTACCACCAGGCGGATAGGCGCTCCATTCTGGTTGGGTAGAGGCTGTCCATATAAGCCAGTGGCTAGGATGGTCAGGTCATGCATTGCTTCATCCAACCGTAATCCCTCAACATACGGCCAGTTATAAAATTCAGCTCCCTGGGCGGGCATCGTATTCGGGTCATATAGAGTCGTAAATTGAACATACTTTGCCTCAGCGGTTGGTTGTACCTCCTCCAGCAATTTATGTAAGGGGAAACCAATCCAGGGNATGACCATTGACCAGGCTTCAACACAGCGCAGGCGGTAAATGCGCTCCTCCGGCTCGAATTTTTGAAAATCCTCGATTGAATATGTCGTGGGATTATTTACCAGACCCGACACTTCAACGCTCCACGGTGAGGTGGGAAAATCCTTGGCTAATTTTGCCACCGCTTCCTTGTTGGTGGAGAATTCGTAATAATTGTTGTAATGGGTGACATCCTGGTAGGAAGTCAACGGATCACCCAGCTCATCTGTTGAGGCTCCAGCACTAGGAGGGCTCGCAGAATCCGTTGCGGCTCCAGCACTGGGAAGGTTGGTTGTGTCCGTGCCTGGTAGATTTCCTTTGCAAGCCGCCAAAGCCAATGCACCTGCTATAGTCATACTGGCAGCGCCAATAAACTGGCGACGGGAAAGATAGAGATGCCTGGGGGTAACTTCAGATGGGTCGATCTTATTCATAATATACCTCTATACCATTATCAAGATATATATTTTACTCAAACAGGATAACAATTAAGATAACAGGTTGATTAAGCTTATCTGCCTGGCGAAACCAAAGATATAGAGTCACGTATAAATAATTGAACGAATAAGGAGGTAGGAAATGATCCAAACAAAGAATATTTATTGGCTTTTTAGACCTTTTGCGTGGTTATGGAACCTGATCGCTTATATCGTAATGCTCACCGGGCGCGTATTGGCAGTTCTGCTAGGATTAGCCTTGATGCTATTAGGGGTTGTGCTGACCATCACCGTTGTAGGCGCTATTCTCGGCGTCCCACTCTTCATTGTAGGATTGCTTTTAGCTATCAGAGGGTTGTGGTAATTCGGGATTGCAAAAACAAATAAAAACAAGGCGTCGTCTTAAAGTAGAGACGCCTTGTTTTCGTTTAAGATCATTGATTAAGTGTAATCGAATTCAATTATATTAGATGTCGTGGTTTCTGTCAGCTGCCCTTCAACCATCTCGATGTCCGTTTTGAGTGATAGATCAACGGTAGCAGGTTTACCAGCAGACCGCCCATCCTCAAAATGCATAACTGCTGGGACAAAAAAGCTGGCGATGCCCATCACCAGGGTGACAACCCCACCGATAATGAACCAGGTCTGGACACCAAGTTTATCAGCAATGGGACCGGCAATGATCAATCCAATGGGTGACATGGCAGCCGCAACCGTGCCAATGAGGGAAAACACACGTCCCTGCATATCTGGTGAAACGACTGCCTGTATTGCCGCTAATAAGGGCCCGTTAACGATCGGGTTGACCACACCGAGGAAGAACATGGTGAGGATGGCAAGACCGAAGGCTGTGGGAGGCAGCAGGCCCATCACCAGACAACCGACACCCATGGCTACCAATCCTACCAGGCTGGTCAATACCCGCCGTTTGAAACCTCCCCAGGCACTCAGGATAAGACCGCCCACAATGAAACCGATACCGGAAAAAGCTTCAAGGGTGGCAAGCTGAATTGCCAGGCCGTTAAAATGCTTAGTGACCAGGATGGGTAGCAGGGAAAAGGCCGGGGTCAGCAGGAAATTGATCACGGCAGCCATAACACCAATCAGCATCAAGCCAGGCCACCCCCAAACATAGCTGAACCCAGCCCGCAAATCCTGCCAGTAAGAAGGTTGATCTTGAGTCCCCGCTTGAAGATCAGTTCGTTCGGGTTGNGGCACCGAGAAAAAGAGCAGGGGAGTGATGGCAAGCATGGCAGTGGCCACATCAATGAGTAGAATGCCTTGCATGGGGAGAACAGCCAAAAGCAATGCAGCTAAAGGTGCGGCTGCGATGCTCATTCCCCCTTGCAGCATCTGATTCAATCCCTGGATACGAGACAGGTGTTCCTTTGGAACCATTAGCGATGTTGAGGCTTGCATGGCGGGCCAGTGAAAACCACCACATACTGAGCGGATGAAAAGCAATGCATACACCTGCCAGATTTGCACATTTCCTAACGCAAACAGAATAGCTAACACGATCGTGGCGAGGGTGATTAATCCATCTGCAACAATCATGGTGATGCGCCGATTCCAACGGTCCACCAAAGTGCCGGTGAAAGGTCCAAGGATTACCTGTGGGAGCAGTCCCACCAATGAGGCAGTTGCAAGGATAGTGGCTGAACCGGTCGTTTGGGTAAGCCACCAGATGACTGCAAAAGATACCAACTGGCTTCCAAAGAGCGAGAAAGCCTGGCCAGTCCAGATGGTAAAAAAGCGGCGAGCCCAAGGCTTGGTTTTTTCTAAAGCAGTATTCGCGTCCATCGTAGATTCCTTATATAAATATTAATTCACTTTTATATTATACATAATTATTATAATATGTCAATAAATAATATTGATTTTTTCTTTAGTATTATTCAATTATTTTAATATTGCCTAAATTATTTTACAGAAATCTACTGATTACTAAGATTTTGATCCTTAAATACAATCGGCTTTAGCAATCCTCGTGTATAATCCCTTTTAATCGCCATTCATCGATTTTGGAGGTATGTTCTATGGTCATGCCAGTATTGCAGTATGCTCCGGAAACATGTGCCTGGTGCGAAGGCACGGGCACCTATGGACAGTACAAAGATATCTGCCTGGTTTGCGGTGGGCAGGGAAGTGTGCTGGTTGCTCAGCCCTCCCACAAATGCCCACATTGTGGAGGATCTGGTGTATTAGTGTCGGGTGAATTTCAAGACCGGTGTAAAATCTGCGGTGGTTCAGGCTGGTCACACGTTTTTAAGAATGCACCCTCTTCCCGTTAAGTATTTTCATGCGTTTAGAAAATAAAGTAGCACTGATCACCGGTGGTACCTCCGGGATTGGTGAAGCAACCGTAGAATTATTTACCACTGAAGGAGCACAAGTTGCTTTTACAGGCAGGCGTAAGCAGCTTGGGGAAGAAGTGGCAAAAAGAACGGGGGGATTCTTTATCCAGGCTGACCATCTCCAGATGGGAGACTGCCAGCGTGCAGTTTCTGAGACCGTTTCCCGGTATGGCCGGATTGACATCTTATTCAACAACGCCGGGATTGTGGTTAGCGGCACTGCAGAGACCACCAGCGATGAAGATTGGGATGACACCATGCTGCTCAATGTGACAGCGGTGTGGCGAATGTCCAAGCTTGTGCTGCCAGTAATGCGCGCACATAGAGGCGGTGTAATCATTAATAATGCCTCCGACTGGGCATTCGTTGGAGCCCCTGCAGTAGTTGCTTATTGCACTTCAAAAGGGGCAGTCGTCCAACTCACCAAGGCGATGGCGATCGACCATGCTGGAGAAAATATCCGCATAAATGCCATCTGCCCAGGCGATACCTTCGTGGAGCGCTGGTTAAAGGAAGGCTTTTATCGTGTTTCGGGTGGGGTGAATGAAGCGGAAGCCCGTAAAACCGATTTACCCATCGGGCGGGTAGCTGAAACCATAGAAATTGCCCGAGCAGTGTTGTTTTTAGCTTCAGACGACTCCAGTTTTATGACTGGAACAGCGCTGGTTGTGGACGGGGGCAATACGGCGCGCTAAATCAATAAATATCCAATCTTTGGGTCATAATTTTTTTAAGATCTCGTATAGCATAATCCCGCTCGCAATCGCCAGGTTCAGGGATGTTACCCGACCTTGCATGGGTATGCTCACCATTTCTTCACAAACTGCAGCCTGGGAGGCAGTCAGACCGTGGCGCTCGCTCCCCATCAACAGGATCAGGGGTGATAGATACTGATTGATGGTGTGGTAATCCTCGGTCGCATGAGCAGAAGTGCCATACACATGATAACCAACTGCGGTCACCCAAGAAACGAACCTTGTAAATGGGATGGAAACGACCGGATACCAAAAAATCGATCCCATGCTGGCGCGGACTGAGCCTGGATGATAAGGGTCGGTACAATACTGGTTATTCGCAGGGTCATCTAGAAGCACCAATCCACTTGCCCCAACAGCGTCAATGGTGCGCAGGATGCTACCGATATTCCCTGGGTCTTGTGGTGCAACCAATGCCACCCCCCATTTAAAATTCTCGGTCGATAAACTATCGATCTCCAGTCCAGGTCGATGTATGACAGCAAGAATACCCTGGGGATTGTCTTTGCTTGCCAGACCAGAGAAAGTCTCCTTATCCACTGCATAACATGGAATTCCCAGATTGGCTTGCTCCTCAACCAGCTGTAAGGCAAAGGTGCTGGAGAGTAAATCAGGCGCGTAACAAATATAATCTACCTGCGCATGAGCGGCGCAGGCTTCTCCCACATGACGGATTCCCTCAGCGACAAATAATCCAGAAGAATCGCGCAGTTTTCGCTGGTTGAGCAATTGATGGATTTGTTTGATTTTTGGATTGTTACGGCTGGATAGATTCTTCATCCTGATTCAGCGGTGCCCAGGCGAGTATCGTTGTTCCTTTACCGAGGTCTGAATTGATCTCAATATCTCCACCTACTTTATGTGCACGGGTGACCATGTTCGCCAGGCCATGCCCAAGAGCCATACGCATCTGAGGTATATCAAAACCGATCCCATCATCCGAGATTTCCAGTAATACCCGCCCGGGGATTGTCCACAGATGAATATTGGCTTGATGCGCCTGGGCATGTTTGGCTACATTTGCCAGGGCTTCCTGGCAGATATGGAATAAGGCAGTGGCAATCGCCGTGGGCAGGATTAATTCACCATCCTGTGGACCGGAAAGGATAACCTGCAGATGGGTGTTCGCACGTGTCTCATCGACCAGGCGTTGCAGACTATCGTTCAGGTTCTCACCACGGAACTGGCGTGGACGTAAGTCCATGATATAGGTGCGGATATCCCGAATGGTACTGTTTAAATCCTCGATAGCCTGTTCCAACTTGAGTACAGTTTTATGAGGGTTGCTTTCAACCTCCATACGGGCATAATCCAGGGCTAACCCTACTGCGTAGATCGATTGAATGATGCCATCATGCAAGTCCATACCAATACGTTCTCGTTCTTCCAATACTGCCAATCTTCTGCCCTGCTGATTTAATCGGATATTTTCGATGGCTGTGCCTGCCCAGGTTCCGATAGCGGTCAGAAGATCAATTTCGCGTTGATTCAGGAATTGCATACGCCGGGTGGCAATCCCCATCACACCCACCACATTTCCATGGGCTGTCAGCGGGATACAGGCAACGCATTTGAATCCGGCGCTAATTACTTTCCGGCGTAAAAAGCGCATATCGTGCTGCAAGGAGTTGCTGACCATGGGCTTTCCACTCTCAGCGACCAGACCCACAAAACCCTCGCCTAGTCTGAACTGATCCTTGGTCCAAAAAGCATCCGCGGCTTCTCCCCGATGCATGGCCATACGCAGGGATGATCCATCTTCCTCGGTTAAGAATATTTCTCCTGCCTCAAAATCCAGGTACGACATGATATGATCCAGGGTTTTCTCCAGGATCACATCCATCTGGTTGGTACTGGAAAGCATCTCACCAATANTATTGAGCAGTTCAAGGTCCTTGTTGCGCTGAGCAAGAGCCTCATCACGCTCCGCCAGATCTTTATACATTCGGGCATTATTGATCGCAACAGCAGCATAGGCAGCCAATGTCTCAATGACGCGTTCATCGTCGCGGGTAAANTCGGGATAGTCTTCCTTATCGGTCAGATAAATCTGNCCAAAAAGCTGGTTCCCCAAGAGGATCGGCACACCCAGGAAAGAAGTCATTTCTGGGTGATTGGGCGGGAAACCCACACCGCGTTCATCTTTGGAAATGTCGGGAATGCGAATGGTCCGGCGTTCCTTTGCTATCGCGCCAATTAATCCAAGACCAATGGGTGGGTGGACCATCTGCTTCATTTCATCAGCTGTGATGCCAACCGGGATAAACTTTACCAGTTTCCCATGGTCGTCCAACACGCCCAAGGCGGCAAAACGCGCACCCGCCTGGTCACGGGCAAGTTGGGCAATACGTTCAAGAACAATCTCCAGGGAAAGATCACTCACCAGCTCAAGGCTGGCGCGATGTAAAGCCACAAGACGGGCTTCAATCTGCTCTCGGGTCAGCAATACCATCAGGGACACCTCACCACGCTAGTATTTTACCTTAATTGGTGATGTTTGGTGAATATGGGGGTGTAATCGATGAGAACACTCGACAAGCTGTGAAATAGCAGTAAAATTCTAAGGGAGGCATTTATGGGTAAAAACATTCTTGTTATAAAAGGCAGTCCGCGGGAACACGGGAATAGCAGCACCCTGGCAGAAAAAGCTGCTGAAGGGGCAAAATCTGCGGGTGCTGAGGTTGAATCCTACTTCCTGCATCATTTAGACATCCATGCCTGCGATGCCTGCGATACCTGCCAGGAAACAGGGGTATGCGTACTAATGGATGATATGCAGATGCTTTATCCTAAGTTGCGCAAAGCGGATGCGATCATCATTGCCAGCCCTATTTACTGGTTCACAATGAGTGCCCAGACCAAGCTGTTCATCGACCGATGGTATGCTTTGGAAAGCCCGCAAGGGAATGCCTTAAAAGGAAAACAATTTGGAATTTTGCTAACCTATGGAGATACCGATCCGTACAGCTCCGGGGCAATCAACGCCATTCGCACATTTCAGGACATGATGCGCTATCTTGGGGGAACGATCAGTGGGATTGTCTACGGAACCGCGATGGATGTTGGTGATGCGTCGAAGCAGCCTGTACTTTTAGAGCGTGCATTTAAGCTTGGACAAAAACTCGCCGCGACAGACTGAGCACTCCACTCCGCCACTAGAATAACTTGCAAATTGTACCCATCTTAGGAGGGGGTAGTATTTTAATTCTTATTTGATCAAAGGGGGGAAATGTAATGAACGTTTTCAATCAAGGGAAGTATTTCTAATGTCATAATGTGAACTCAGATAATTCATGGAGGAATGACAAGATGAATTCTACCAGGGAAATAAAATGTTCAATTGAAAGCCTAATAAGTACCATCTCGGGCGGGAATATCCTGGATGTAGCAACAGGCAGTGGGGGGTTTATCACTTTTCTGATAGACAACCTGGAAAGCTATACCGAAATTACCGGTANTGACTGCAGTGAGCGAGCGATTGAGGCGGCGCGTAAAGCGCACAATCAGCCTAAGATTCAATTCCTGCTCATGGATGGAACCCATCTGGATTTTCCGGATAGCCATTTTGACATTGTATGCATGGCGAATTCGCTGCATCACATGGCTGACCTGCCCACTGTTTTATCTGAAATGCTGCGAGTGTGTAAACCGGGAGGGTATATCATCATCAGTGAAATGTATCGGGATGGGCAGAGTGAAACCCAGCTGACCCACGTATACTTACATCATTGGTGGGCTGCAATCGACACAGCTGATGGAATCACGCATAATCCAACCTTTACCCGACAACAAATCATGGATGTCGCAAATAATCTTAGCTTGCAGCAGCTGAACTATTACGATGACCAGGACCTGGAACCAAATCCTAAGGACCCTGAAATGATCCGGGAGCTGGATGGCATCATTGACCGCTACATCCAGCGCAGTCAAGGGCTTATTGGGGGAGCAGAATTATGCCGGCAAGGGGAGGATCTGCGACAGCGGCTGCACGAGGTGGGATTTCAGGGGGCAAGTTCACTATTCATGATCGGAAAAAAATAGACTATATGTTGGAGGGATTAGTATGATCAAGCGATATCAGCTGATAACCTATGTGATTATTCTGAGTACCCTGGTTGGGGCATGTGGAAAGAGCAATACGCCCACCCAGGAAACTTTACCAACGTCTTCATCACCACACCCAACAGCGCTAGTCACAACTGCGCCAGTCACCCCGATCGCCACGCTTGCCCCGGTTGCCTCACTTGCTCCAGCTTCACCAGGAGAACTCTCGACCGGGTTGGATGGGCTTGAGTTCGATGCCTTCGTGGAAGAATCCTACCGCCAATGGCTAAGCCGAAATCCTGAAACCGTGCTGGTGCTCGGACTATCTCGAGAATATGGCACACCTACAGACCAGCTGACAGACATATCCGATGAATATATCCGCCAGACGCAAGCCCTGGAAGCGGAAGTATTAAGCCTGCTCCAACAATATGACCGCTCAACAATGACGCCTGAACAGCAGCTCACTTATGACATCTATGCCTGGTACCTGGGTGATAAGGTGGAGGGGCATGAGTTTATGTATGATGATTACCCGGTCAATGTGACTGTTTTTAGCGTTCACCTTGACCTGCTTCAATTCTTCACCGACCTGCGCCCGCTGACAAACCTGCAAGAGGCAGAGGATTACATCGCGAGCCTCGCTCAGGTGGAGACAAAGTTTGATCAGCTCATTGATGGATTGAAGCGGCGTGAAGAAAATGGAGCTATGCTGCCAGGCTTCCTTGTGAGTTATATGATTGATGAGTTGAATGGAATTGCCACAAGTCCCGCCCGTTTTACCCCTTACTTTACAACTTTTGAATCAAATGTGAGCAAATTAAGCAGTGGTAGTGTTTTATATAATAAATACCTGCTCGATTCTGCTGAGGGCGTGATTAACAAATCCGTCATCCCAGCATACCAGGAACTGGTCAATTACTTCGAGCACCTGCAAAGTGTGACAACCAATGATGCCGGGGTGTGGAAATTCCCGGATGGGGATGAATATTACACCTATCTCCTGAGACACTATACCAGCACAGACATGACCGCTGACCAGATCCATGAATTAGGATTACAAGAGCTAGAACGCATACATTCAGAGATGCGCACGATCTTCGACCAGCTTGGTTATCCCCAGGATGAAAGCTTAGCAGAGTTATACACGCGCGTGATCTCAGACAGTGG
>Ga0031656_10000116_pt1 | contig 21969 bp, 24 predicted proteins | sample FrelakmetDIP11DI_FD_55080 | JGI IMG/M metagenome (GOLD analysis project Ga0031656, IMG submission 55080) | Freshwater lake sediment microbial communities from the University of Notre Dame, USA, for methane emissions studies - DIP11 DI | ecosystem: Environmental > Aquatic > Freshwater > Lake >... | reverse complement strand
ACGACCATGGCCCGGTCGGCGATCAATGCGCGTTCTGCCGCGTCGGGCACCGCGCGCGACAACGGAAAATCGCTGAGGTGATTGGGCACTATGTGGCGCGTCCTGCCGAACCAGAACTCCGAGATGCTGGTGAGCACCTGGCCCTTCCCCGGGATCGGATCGGGCAGCACCACGTCGAAGGCGCTGAGTCGGTCGGTGGTGACGATCAGCATGTGACGATCGTCAACGGCGTATATGTCGCGCACCTTGCCCTGATGCAGCCGCGGGAGCCCGCGGAGCTGCGACTCGTGCATCGGCGGCGATGAGGTGCTCGGTGCGCTGTCGGACATGCTCGTGGTACCGGGAAGCAAGAGATGCGGGCTGATAAGATGCTGTGGCGCCGCGGGCCGGCAGTGTTGCAGCCTGATTCCCCGACGGTCAAGGAAGTGATGGGCTGGTACGGCAAGCTGATCGGTGCGGTGCTCGGCGCGATCATCGGGCGCGGACTGCTGGGTGCGATCGTGGGCCTTGTGATCGGGCACCTGTACGACACGCGCGCCAATGCCGAGCGACGGGAGCGCCAGGGTTCCGGCGCGCCGCGCGGTCCCGAGGGCGCGAGCCCGCCCGCGGGCGACCTGCAGGCAGAGTTCTTCCGCGCCACGTTCCAGCTGATGGGCCACGTCGCGAAGGCCGACGGCCGCGTCACCGCCCAGGAGATCGACGCTGCGCGCGACGCGATGCGGCGCTTCTCGCTGGGCGAGGCTGAGGTTCGTCGCGCGATCGAGTATTACTCCGCGGGCAAGTCACCGGACTTCCCCGTCGAGGGCGCACTGGCGGGGTTGCGCGCGGGCAGTGCGGGCCGCGAGCACCTGAGGCGCCTCTTCGTGCAGATCCAGCTCGAGGCGGCACTGCGCGGCGGCGGTCTGAGCCCGCCGGCCCGTGCCGTGCTCGCACGCATCTGCGACGCGCTCGACGTGACCGCGATCGAGTTCGCGGCGCTCGAAGCCATGCTGCGCATGCGTGGATTTGCAGCTGCGGCGGGCAAGGCCCGCAGCGACGCCGACAGGCTCGCAGACGCCTACCAGATCCTGGGCGTGTTGCCCGGCACCTCGGACGCCGAGGTGACGCTCGCCTACCGCCGACTCATGAGCCAGAACCATCCGGACAAGCTCGTCGCCAACGGCCTGCCGCAGTCGATGGTCGAGGCAGCGCACGAGCGCACGCGGCGCATTCTCGAGGCCTACGAACTGGTCCGCAAATACCGGGGGATGAAGTAGCGCGCCTGCCTGCTACAGTGAATCTCTTCGCTGCGGAGCCGCGCCATGCAGACCCCCTGGATCGCCCCCTCGATACTCTCGGCCGATTTCGCCCGTCTCGGTGAGGAAGTGCGCGCGGTGCTCGAGGCCGGTGCCGACGTCGTGCACTTCGACGTCATGGACAATCACTACGTGCCGAACCTGACGATCGGCCCGCTGATCTGCGAGGCGCTGCGCAAGGCTGGTATCACCGCACCCATCGACGTGCACCTGATGGTGAAGCCCGTGGACCGCATCGTGCCCGACTTCGCGAAGGCGGGCGCCACGTGGATCACCTTCCACCCGGAGGCGAGCGAGCACGTCGACCGCACCATCGGGTTGATCCGCGAGTCGGGCTGCCGCCCCGGCCTGGTTCTCAATCCCGCGAGCCCCGTGAACTGGCTCGATCACGTGCTCGAAAAGATCGACATGGTGCTGCTGATGTCGGTCAACCCGGGCTTCGGCGGGCAGTCGTTCATTCCCTCGGCTTTACCCAAGATCGCCAGGGTGCGCGAGATGATCGATCGTTGCGGCCGCGAGATCCGGCTCGAGGTGGACGGCGGCGTGAAGGTGGACAACATCGAGGCCGTTGCGGCGGCGGGCGCGGACACGTTCGTCGCCGGGTCCGCGATCTTCGGCGCGAAGGACTACCGCGCTACGATCGCCGAGATGCGCGCCAACATCGCGAAGGCGCGTCGCTAAGCGTAAGCCGACAGCGTCGTCCACGCGGCGCCGGGGCTCACTCCTCGTCGTCGTCCTCGTCGTCGTCGTCGGCCGTAGTGGCCTTGCGCGAGCGCAGGGCGAGCGGAGAAGGAGCGCTCGGCTGCGCAGACATCTGCGCCGCCTTGCCCTTGAGACGCGGCCGCACGCCGTAGACCACCATGGTCTTGCCGCGGGCGGTAAGGAGACCCTGTTCCTCGAGCACCTTGAGAACGCGGCCGGCCATCTCGCGCGAGCAGCCCACGAGACGCGACAGCTCCTGTCGGCTCACCTTGATCTGCGTGCCCTCGGGGTGTGACATCGCATCGGGCTCGTTGCACAGGTCCATGATCGCGTGGGCCACGCGTCCCGTGACGTCGACGAATGCGAGGTCGCCGAGCTTGCGGTTGGTGCGGTCGAGACGGCTGGCAAGCTGCGTGGCGAGCTCGAACAGCAGCGTGGGGCTCTCCGCGGCGATCTGGCGGAAGCGGGGGTAGGTCATCTCGGCCAGTTCGCACTGCGAGCGTGTCCTCACCCAGGCGCTGCGCTGTGGCTGATCATTGAACAGGCCCATCTCGCCGAAGAACTGACCCTTGTTGAGGTAGGCCAGCACCATCTCGTTGCCTTCCTCGTCCTCGATCAGGACCTCGACCGAACCCTTGATGACGTAATACAGCACGTCGGGCACGTCGCCTGCGTGGATCAGGACGGTCTTGGAGGGCACCGTGCGGATTCGGCAATAACTGAGGAAACGGTTGATCGCCGGGATATCGCTCAAGGGTCTTCCGCCGGTCTCCATGCTCCCCGTCCTTCGGTTTATGTCAAAGACGCGGACGATTTAATAGCACAGCGACCCCGGCCGCAAGCATCAGAACCGGTAAGCTGTGAAGGTCATCACACGCGCGGTGCGTCGCATGAGCTCGCGGATCGGCCGCGGCAGGTCGCGACCTCCCGCAACGCGCGCCTCGGAACCGTGTCTCGCCTCATCGGCCTGCATCTGCTCGACGATGCGGCGCGAGCGCTCGTCATCGGGGGGCAACTCGTGCAGGTGCGATTCCAGGTGCTCGGTCACCTGGTGCTCGGTCTCGGCGACGAAGCCGAGGCTGGTCCGGTCGCCCGCGAGCCCGGCGAGGGCGCCGATGGCGAAGGACCCCGCGTACCAGACCGGGGCCAGCAGGCTGGTGCGGCTGTCGAGCTCGCGGACCCGCTGCTCGCACCAGGCGAGATGGTCGGTCTCGTCGCGGGCCGCCCGAAGCAGCGATTCGCGCACTCGCCCGTCGCGTGCGGTGAGTGCCTGCCCGTGATAGAGGGCCTGCGCGGCGATTTCTCCCGCATGGTTGACCCGCATCAGGCCGGCCGCATGGCGCCGGGCGGCGGGGTCGGTTACGGATTCAGGGCTGGTCCCGGCCGGATTCGGGCGGACCGGGACGTTGGCGGCCGCCACGGTGCGAAGCCCACGGTCGATTTCGAGAATCAGCCGGTCCAGCAGGCCGGGCCGTGGCGCGTCGGAGGTCATGAGGGGGATTCTATAGCGGGGTACTATATAAATGAGAGGCGGGGGGGCTCCGGCGGGCAGGTCAATCGCTTTGCAAAGCCTGATAGCCTGAAGTAAAATTCGCGGCTCTGTGACCGAATGACAGGTTCCTGAGGAGCCTTCCGATGACCACCGTTTTCGCTCGCTCCGAGCAGGTGCGGCGCGACTGGTACGTAGTGGACGCGAGCGGCAAGACGCTCGGCCGCCTCGCCACCCAGCTCGCCATGCGCCTGCGCGGAAAGCACAAGCCCGAGTACACGCCGCACGTGGACACGGGCGATCACATCATCGTTCTCAATGCCGGCAAGATCCGCGTCACGGGCGCCAAGCTCACGGACAAGATCTATTACTGGCACACGGGCGCAATCGGCGGNATCAAGAGCAAGTCGCTCGGGAAGATGCTCGCCGAACACCCGGAGCGCGCCATCGAGTTCGCCGTGAAGGGCATGCTGCCCAAGAACCCGCTCGGCCGCGCGATGTTCAAGAAGCTGCACGTGTTCGATGGTGAGAAGCACCCGCACGCCGCGCAGCAGCCCAAGCCGCTCGACCTGTAAGGTTGTGAAGATGCCCGCGAATACCAATTACGGCACCGGCCGCCGCAAGACCTCCACGGCGCGCGTTCACCTGCGCCCCGGCACCGGCAAGATCCGCATCAACGACCGGACGATCGAGGAGTTCTTCGGCCGCGAGACCGCTCGCATGATCGTGCGCCAGCCGCTCGAGCTCGTGCAGATGATCGATCGCTTCGACGTGGAAGCGAACGTCGATGGCGGCGGCATCACCGGCCAGGCGGGCGCCATCCGCCATGGGCTCACGCGCGCGCTGATGGACTACGACGAGTCGCTGCGCCCGCCGCTGCGCGCCGCTGGCTTCGTGACGCGCGACGCCCGCGAGGTGGAGCGCAAGAAAGTCGGCTTCCGCAAGGCCCGCCGCGGCACGCAGTTCTCCAAGCGCTGACCCGGATCCTTTGGGGGATCGTCTAGCGGTAGGACTACGGACTCTGACTCCGTCAACCTAGGTTCGAATCCTAGTCCCCCAGCCAAACCGACGAAGGGCCCGCGCGAGCGGGCCCTTTGCGTTGCGGACGCCACAGCGCGCGCCCGGCTACCGCATGACCCGCTGGTAGACGCAGACCTCGCGCGACTCATCGGGTGGCATGACCTTGCGCTCGAAGCACATGCCCACGCGTTCCAGGACGCGGATCGAATCGCGGTGGTCCGGTGAGACGATGGCGGCGACGCGCCCGAAACCCAGCACGCTGCTCGCATGCTCCAGGACCGCGGTAGCGGCTTCCGTCGCACAACCCTGGCCGCGAAACTGCGGCAGGAGTGCGTAGCCCAGGTCTGGGGCGTCCAGCCAGTCGCGCCTGACGAGACCGCAGATCCCGATGGGCGTACCGGATGCCCGAAGCGCAACGCGGTTCAGGCCGTAGCCCAGCTGGATGCACTGCGCACGCAGCCGCTCATCGATGTACCTGCGCGCGTCTCCGACCGAACGGATGCCGCGGTCACCGATGTGGCGCAGCCACCCCGGATCGTTCATCAACTCGTGCACGAACCCGGCGTCATCCGCCTCGAGCCAGCGTAACAGGAGTCGCTCCGTCTCCATGACGATCACGGCGGGGCATCCAGGGTTAGCGTGGCCGGAAGTGCATCGACGCGCGTGATCCGCGGGTCATCGATCGCGCGGCTCCCGGTCGAGCGCTTCCGCCACGAGCTCGATCCAGTGGCGCACCGGCACCGGACTCGCCACGCGCAGGTGCTCGAGGCAGCCTATGTTGGCAGTGGCGATCAGTTGCGGATTGCCGCCGGCGAGTGCCGCAAGCTTGCGCCGCCGCAGCTCGCTCGAGAGTTCCGGCTGCAGGATCGAGTAGGTGCCTGCCGAGCCGCAGCACAGCGTGACCTCGCTCGTTGGAGTCACGACGAATCCGGCGGCCGTGAGCAGTGCCTCGATGCGCCCGGTGATCCGCTGCCCATGCTGCAGAGTGCACGGTGTCTGAATCGCGACGCGCGGCCCGCTTCCAGCGGCCGGGCACAGCCGCTCGAGGTCGCCGGGCTCGATCAGCTCGGCGATGTCTCGTGTTGCCGAACTGACGCGAGCTGAGCGTTGGGCGAACGCTGGATCGCCGGCAAGCAGGCGCCCGTAGTCCCGGACCATCAGGCCACAGGCGCTCGTGGTGCTGACGATGGCGTCGGCGCCCGCATCGAGTGCGGCACTGGCCGCTTCCACGTTCGCACGCGCCTGCGCGAGCGCGTGCTCCTTGCGGTCCAGATGATGGGCCAGCGCGCCGCAGCAGCGTTCGCCCGCGAGGCGCTGTGCCGAGATGCCCACGCGGTCGAGGACGCGGGCTGCGGCGGCATTGATGCCCGGTGCGAGCCCCGGCTGCACGCAGCCCTCGAGCAGCACGACGCGCCGTGGGTTTCCTGTCGACGGCGCGGCGAGCGCCTGCCGGGAGGCAACGGGAATCCGCATGCGCAGCGACCGCGGCAACAGCGCGCGCACCGCGCGTCCCGCGCCCAACACCGTGGCGAACAGGCGCGGCCTCGCAAGCACCTCCGTAAGCGCAAGTCGCAGGGAACGCGCACGCAGTGGCCGCGGCACGCGTTCCGCGACGAGTTCCCGGCCCAGGTCGATCAACCGTCCGTACTGTACGCCCGAGGGACAGGCGCTTTCGCAGGCGCGGCAGGTGAGGCAGCGATCGAGGTGGTGCTGCGTGGTCTCCGTCGCCGGCGCGCCCTCGACGAGTTGCTTGATGAGATAGATGCGACCGCGCGGACTGTCGAGTTCGGCTCCCGTGATGCGATAAGTCGGGCAGGCCGGGAGACAGAAGCCGCAGTGCACGCAGTTGCGCAGCAGCGCCTGCGCTTCGGCTCCGCGTGAGGTACCTTCGAGCCCCGCTGAGGGTCGCGCGTACATGGCGCTAGAGCTCCGCGTACATCCGGCCCGGATTCAGCACGCCGGCCGGATCGAACACGCGCTTAAGACCCTGGTGCAGTCGAAGCAGGGAAGGCGCGAGCGGCGCGAACCGTTCCGACCCGTCGGGTGCCTGACGGAACAGCGTCGCGAACCCCCCGGCAGCGGCGGCCAGCCGGAACATGTCGTCTCCCGTCGTGCGATACCAGCGCTGCTGCCCGTTCCACTCGATTAGCGATGGGCCGGCGACGGGCAGCGACGGTGCCAGCGGTGGCAGCGTGCAACGCCATAGCGGGTCGCCGCCCGCAAAGAATGCGTGTGTCTGCTCGCGTATGCTTGCCCAGAACTCGAGCGCCGCGCCGAGTGGCTCGCCGCCAACGCGCCGCTCCACGTCGTCGAGGGTGGCCGCCGATCCCTCGAAGCGCAGGTAGAGCCTTCCATCGACCCACGCGCCTGCCGTCAGCGGCAGCACCGCACGCGAGAGTTCCGCGAGCCTGCCCAGCGCGGCATCCTCGTCCAGCTCCAGTGCCAGAGTGCGTTCGTACTGCGGCACCGGCAACAGCTTGAGCGAGACGTCGAGCAGCACGCCAAGTACGCCGAATCCGCCAGCCATCAACCGTGCCACGTCGTAGCCGGCGACGTTCTTCATCACCTCGCCGCCGAAGCGCAGTTCGCGCCCGTCGCCAGTGAGCAGTCGCACGCCGAGCACGTAGTCGCGCAGCGGCCCGGACCAGGCGCGTGCCGGACCGGCAAGTCCGCAGGCGACGGTGCCACCGAGCGTGGCGTGCGCGCCGAAGTGGGGCGGCTCGAACGGAAGGCGCTGACCATGGGCGGCGAGGCTGGCCTCCACTTCGACCATGGGCGTGCCCGCGCGCGCGGTGAGCACGAGCTCCGCGGGATCATGGCGCAGGATGCCCCGGTGGAGACCGACCTCGAGCGCCTCGCCCGCGACCGGTCGACCGAGGAAGCGCTTGGTGTCGCCGCCCACGATCCGCAACGGCGTCCGCGAAGCGCTGGCGGCCCGGGTGCGGGCCACGAGCTCATCGGTGCAGTCGCGGTTCATCGCGGTCTCAGAATCGAGGCAGGTGCGGGAACGGCAGCTTGCCGCCATGCACGCGCATTGCGCCGTAGTCCGCGCAGCGCGCCAGCGTCGGCACGGCCTTGCCGGGGTTGAGCAGGCTATCGGGATCGAACACGCGCTTCACTGCGTGGAACGCCTCGAGCTCGCCAGCACCGAACTGCGAGCACATCGGTCCGAGCTTCTCGACGCCGACCCCATGCTCGCCGGTGACGGTGCCGCCGGCTGCGATGCAGAGTTCGAGGATCTCCGCGCCCAGATGCTCCGCGCTCTCGGACTCTCCCGCACGCCCGGCGTCGAACAGGATCAGCGGGTGCAGGTTCCCATCGCCGGCGTGGAATACGTTGGCGACCGACAGGCCGAACTTGCCGGACAGTTCCGCTATGCCCTCGAGCACTTGCGCGAGACTGCGCCGCGGGATCGTGCCGTCCATGCAGAAGTAGTCGGGGGCCAGCCGGCCCACCGCCGGGAACGCCGACTTGCGTCCGGACCACATCCGTTGTCGCTCCGTCGCATCTCTTGCAAGCCGCAGGCTGGTAACGCCGCACTGCCGGAGTACGTCCTGCACGGAGGCGAGTTCGCGCTCGACGTCATGCGTCAGGCCATCCAGCTCGCAGAGCAGCAGTGCCGCCGCGTCCTGGGGATAGCCGCAGTGCGCGAAGGCCTCCGCGGCCCGCAGTGCCGGCGCGTCCATCATCTCGAGGCCGGCCGGCACGATGCCCGCGGCGATCACGCGCCCGACCGCGTCGGCGCAACGACGTACGTCATCGAACGCGGCCATCAGCAGCTCGACGCGCTCCGGGATCGGTTTCAGCCGCACCGTCACCTCGGTGACGACACCGAGCATCCCTTCCGACCCGGTGACAAGCGCGAGCAGCGGCAGTCCCGGCGCCTCGCCCGCGGGCGAGCCGAGTGTGAGCCACTCGCCCTCGATGGTTGCGACGCGCACGGCGAGCAGGTTGTGCACCGTCAGCCCGTGCTTCAGACAATGCACGCCGCCCGAGTTCTCGGCGACGTTGCCGCCGATGGTGCAGGCGACCTGCGACGACGGGTCGGGCGCGTAGTACAGGGCGTGCGGCGCCGCGACCTGCGAGATCTCGAGATTGGTCACGCCGGGCTCGACGCGGGCGAGGCGCCGCAGTGGATCCACTTCGAGCACCCGGTTGAGCCGGGCGAGCACCAGCAGCACGCCGCCCTCGACCGGCAATGCGCCGCCCGACAGACCGGTTCCTGCGCCGCGGGCGACGACCGGAGTCGAGTGGCGGCGGCAGGCGCGCAGCACCTCCATCACCTGCTCGGCCGTACCGGGCAGCACGACCACGTCGGGTGTGCGGCGATGCGCGGTGAGCGCGTCACATTCGTAGGGCGCGCAGGCTTCCGGCGATACGAGGACGGCATCGCCGCCGACGGCGGCACGCAGCTCGTCGATGAGTGCGGGGTCAGGCCTCACGCGCCAACGTTACGACGCCGGCCGAGGTTCCCACCAGTAGTAGATCTGCGGGCCGGCGCGCGAAAAGACCCACGGTGACCACGCCGGCGATCTGGTTGATCTCACCCTCGAGCGCGACGGGGTCGGAGATCGAAAGGCCGCGCACGTCGAGGATCTGGTTGCCGTTGTCCGTGACGAATCCCTCACGCCACACCGGCTCCCCGCCGAGGCTCGCGAGCTTGCGGGCGACGTGCCGCCTCGCCATCGGGATCACCTCGACCGGCAGCGGGAATCGACCGAGGCGCTCGACCAGCTTCTGCTCGTCGACGATGCAGACGAAGAGGCGCGAGGCGGCCGCGACGATCTTCTCCCGGGTCAGGGCCCCGCCGCCGCCCTTGATCAGGTGCAGCTGGCGCGTCGCCTCGTCCGCGCCGTCAACGTAGACCTCGAGTTCGTCCGCCTCGTTGAGATCCAGGACCGGGATTCCGTGGGACTCCAGGCGGCGCGTGCTCGCCACCGAGCTCGAGACTGCCCCGGCGATCTGGCCGCGCAGCGCGGCGAGCGCGTCGATGAAGAAATTGACGGTCGAGCCGGTGCCGACGCCGACGATGCCGCCCCTGCCCACGTGCTCGAGGGCAGCCGCCGCGGCGATCTGCTTCTTGCGATCCTGGTCCATGGTGCTTTCCTGCCCCCTGAAACAACTGTGCCCGCTTTCGCGGGCACAGTCGTCAAGCACTGGTCAGAAGTTACTTCTTCTTCGCAGCGCCCTTCTTCTTGGCAGCGCCCTTCTTCTTGGGAGCAGCCTTCTTCTTCGCAGCCTTTTTCTTTGCAGCCATCGTAGTCATCTCCATGTCGGGTTAGTCCGGGCGCAGTATTTACAGAAATCAAAACTTGTTTGCAAGAGGTACGTCATAAATTTCTGAGACGCATCAAGCGCCGATCTTCATCGCTCGCGTCGAGCTCCGTCGTGCGGATCGCGTTCACGCACTGCGATTACCGGCACTTGCTCGCGCGATCGACAGGATGAAGCGCCATTCCTCTGCGGTCACCGGCGTGACCGAGAGACGATTGCCGCGGCGGAGGATCAGCATGTCCTTGAGCGCGCCTTGCGCATGTTTGCGCAAGGTCTCGAGCGTGATCGGCGGCTCGATGCGACGCTCGAGCTTCACGTCCACCGAGTACCAGCGCGGATTCGCGGGATCGCTGTCCGGGTCGTAGTAGCGGTGCCGGGGATCGAGCGCAGCATGCTCGGCATAGGCCGCGCGCACCACCCTGACGATTCCATAGATGCCGGGTACGTCGCAGCTCGAGTGGTAGAGGAGGCCGCGGTCGCCGACGCGCATCTGGTCGCGGATCATGTTGCGCACCTGGTAGTTGCGCACGCCGTCCCAGGCGGTCGTGGCTCCGCGCGCGCGAGCCAGGTCGTCCACGCTGAAGGTCTCGGGCTCCGTCTTGAACAGCCAGTGGTTCATGGCTCTGCGCTCCGGTGGCTGCGGCGCTCAGGCACGAGCACGCCGCGTTCGGTGACGATGAGGTCCAGCGGCACGTCCCAGGGCGAGGCCGGGATCGAAGGCAGCTCCTGGCATGCGAACGCGACGCCGACGAGTCGCGGCCGCCGCCAGCCTCGCGTGCGGTCCAGTCGGCGTCGCAGCGCGCGATCGTAGTAGCCCGCGCCCATACCGAGGCGGTTGCCGACCCGGTCGAAGGCGACCACCGGCAGCACCACCGCATCGAGCAGACGCGCGTCGACGCGTCCGACGCACAGCGCCGGTTCCTCGATGCCGAACACATTGAGGCGACGCGGCCCGTGCGGTTGCCACCGTGCGAAGACCATGCGGGCACGGCGTCGGTTCACGATCCTCGGCACGTATACCGCGATGCCAAGGCGCCATGCCCTGTCGATCGCGGGCCGCAGGTCCACCTCGCCGCGCATTGGCAGGTACAGCGCGATGCGTGCACCGCGCCGGAACAGGTTGAGGCGCGCGAGGGCGGTCACGATGGCTCGCTCGGCGGCGGCGCGCTCCGCTCGGTCGAGCGACGCGCGCAACCGCCTCAACCGGCGGCGGGCGTCTCGGACTTCGGCGGTGGGCTGCGCCATGGGTGAGGAGCGCGGAGAGAAGAGGGGATGGCGCCACCCGCATGTGCCGTCACGAGCCATTGCTCTCGACATAGAGCAATAGGCGGGGAAGACCGCAGCACCTCAGGCTTCCCGCTCGTGGCGGACTTGCACAATGGTGCCGACTGGCCGACTCCCCTGGGTGTTGGACTTAAGGTCGAGAGGTAACCCGGACCGTGTCGAACACCGCAGGCGGCGCCAAATCATCGAGGCAGCGGCCGTGACCGCAGCCTCCTTAACTCACAATTCCAGCTGCTGGCCNTTCTCCAGGGCCGACTCCACGCGCTCTCGCAGGGTACGCAGCTTCGCACCGAGGTCCGTGTCCACCACCGAGCCGGTACGACGCTGCTTGATGAGATCGCCCGCGAGGTTGAGTGCCGAGATCACTGCGATGCGGTCGAGCCCGACCACCTTGCCCGAGTCACGGACCTCNCGCATCTTCGCATCGAGGAACTCGGCGGAGTCGAGGAGATTGGAGCGCTCCTCGGCCGGGCATGCGACCTGGTACTCGCGGTCGAGCAGGCGGACGCTGACACGCGTGATGCGTTCCTCGCTCACGAGCCGTGCTCCATCGCCTTCAGGCGGCCGATCATCGCCTCGACCCTGGCACGCACCTGCTCATTCTTCTGCAGCAGGCTCGCACGCTCGGTCATCAGGGAATCCTGTCTGTGGCGCAGCGCACGGTTTTCTTCCTTGAGGTGACCAACGGTCGCAATGAGCTCGTCGATGCGCCGCTCGAGGCGCTTCAGCTCGGCATCAACCGCGGTCCGGGCGCTGCTGTCATTCATGCGCGGAACTATAGAGTGGCGCCTGCGGGGAATCAATTGAACCGGCGTCGTCGCACCGCGCGATGCTACGATATATGTGATGGATTCCCGCGTGGCCTACGATGACGTCGCGCGTGCACTCGTTGCGCGCGGATCTACCGTTCACCCCGCCGAGGCCCACGGCTGCCTGTGCGGCGGGCTGTGCGCGAGGCGCGACTACTCCGGTGCCGAGTGGCTGGAGGAGGTCCTCCCCGACGCAGGCACCGACCGCTCCGACGATACGGTGCTCGCCGCGCTTCTCGCCGAGACCGCCGGCGCGCTCGCGCGGGCCGACCTGGAGTTCCAGCCCCTGCTGCCGGGCGACGCCGCGATCGATGAGCGCGTCGCGGCGCTCGCGGCATGGTGCCAGGGCTTCCTCTACGGCATCGGAAGCGCAGGGACCACCGGACGAGGCGACCTGCCCGGCGACGTGAGCGAGGTACTCACCGACCTCGCGGGAATCGCGCAAGCGGGGGCACCCGGTACGGATTCGCCCGATGACGAGGAAGATGCCTATGTGGAACTCGTCGAGTTCCTGCGCGCTGGCGTGCAGCTGGTATACGAGGACCTCGGGACGCTGCGCGCGACCCAGTCCGTCTCGCGTTCCGGGCACTGACGGCCGAGCTTCATGACACTACGCAAGGACGAGTTCGCGCGCCGCCGCCGACAGCTGATGCGCATGATGGGCAAGTCCGCCATCGCGATCCTGCCGGCGGCGACCGAGAAACAGCGCAATGGCGACGTCCACTACCACTATCGCCCTGACAGCGACTTCCACTACCTCACCGGCTTCGAGGAGCCCGAGGCGGTGGCCGTGCTGGTGCCCGGCCGCGCGCAGGCCCAGTACATCCTGTTCGTTCGCGACCGCGATCCGACCCGCGAGACCTGGGACGGCAAGCGCGCCGGCCCCGACGGCGCCACCGCCGAGTTCGGCGCGGACGACGCGTTTCCGATCGGCGACATCGACGACATCCTGCCGGGCCTGATGGAGCAGTGCACCCGCGTCTTCTACACGATGGGAGTGCACCCCGAGTTCGACCAGCACGTGATCGCCTGGGTCAACACGCTGAAGGGCCAGGCGAAGCTCGGCGTGCACGCCCCGCAGGAGTTCGTGGCGCTCGATCACCTGCTGCACGACATGCGCCTGTACAAGAGCCGTGCCGAACTCTCCGTGATGCGGCGCTCGGCACAGATCGCGGTGGGGGCGCACCTGCGCGCCATGCGCACGACGCGCCCCGGCTTGCCGGAGTACGCAGTGATGGCCGAGCTGCTGCACGAATTCCACCGCCGCGGCGCCGACATCTCCTATCACCCGATCGTCGGCGGTGGTGCCAACGCCTGCACCCTGCATTACCACGCGAACGACGCCGAGTTGAAAGACGGCGACCTGCTGCTGATCGATGCCGGCTGCGAGTACCGCTACTACGCTTCCGACATCACCCGCACCTTCCCGGTGAACGGGCGCTTCACCGCCGAGCAGCGCGCGGTCTACGAGGTGGTGCTCGAGGCGCAGGAGGCCGCTTTCGCCCGCATCCGTCCCGGCAACCACTGGAACGACCCGCATGACGCGGCGGTGAAGGCGATCACGCAGGGCCTGGTGAGACTGGGGCTCCTCAAGGGCCGCGTGCCTGCACTCATCAAGGACGAGGCCTACAAGAAGTTCTTCATGCACCGTACCGGCCACTGGCTGGGCATGGACGTACACGACGTCGGCGACTACAAGGTCGGTGACGAGTGGCGCGTGCTCGAGCCGGGCATGTGCCTCACGGTCGAGCCTGGCATCTACATTCCCACCGGCACGCCGGGAGTGCCGCGCCGCTGGTGGAACATCGGCGTGCGCATCGAGGACGACGTCGCGGTCACGGCCGACGGCATGGAGCTGCTCACCGACGGGTTGCCGCGCACGCCGGCCGAGGTCGAGCGGGCGATGGCTGGCTGAGCGATCCGCGATGAACCTGCCGCACGACGCCAGCCGATACGACATCGCCATCGCCGGAGGCGGACTCGTCGGTGCTTCGCTCGCCCTCGCGCTCGCGCCGCTCGGTCTGCGCATCGCGCTGATCGAGGCGGTGGCCCCGGGCGAACACGAGCACCCGAGCTTCGACGAGCGCACCACGGCGCTGGCCAATGGCAGCGTTCGCGTCTTTCGCAGCCTCGGTGTGTGGCGGCACATGGAGCGCGAGGCGACGCCGATCAGGCGCATCCATGTCTCCGACCAGGGCCGCTTCGGCAGCGCACGCATAGACGCAGCCGAGCAGGGTCTCGAGTCCCTCGGCTGCGTAATCCCGAATCGCGTGATTGGCGCGGGACTGCAGCTCGGACTGCGTGATTGTCCGCAGGTGCGGCTTGTTGCGCCGGCGCGTGTGCTCGGCAGCGAGATCGAGGGTGACTTCCGCGCCCTTCGCTTCGAGCTCGACGGCGCCGAGCATCGCATCGACGCGCGCCTCGTCGTAGCCGCGGACGGTGCCCGCTCGCTGGTGCGCGAGCAGGCAGGCATCGGCGCGGAGCACTGGGAGTACGGACAGACCGCGATCATTGCGACGCTGGCGACGCAACGCTTCCACGACCACGTCGCCTACGAGCGATTCACGCCCGAAGGGCCGATCGCGGTGCTGCCGCTCGCCGACGGTCGCTGTGGCCTCGTGTGGACGCGTCACCCCGGTGAAGCGGCGCGCCTGCTCGCCGCGAGCGACGAGACCTTTCTTGCCGAGCTCCAGCACGCATTCGGCTTCCGGCTCGGGCGACTGATTTCGGCAGGACGCCGTCAGTCCTACGAGCTCGGGCTCTGGCGCGCCGATCGCCATGCCGGCGAGCGCCTCGCCGTGGTCGGCAATGCGGCGCAGGCCCTGCACCCCATCGCGGGACAGGGGTTCAACCTCGGCCTGCGTGACGCGGCAAGCCTCGCCGAGGTCATTGCGGATGCAGTCGCCGACGGAACCCCGGACGTCGGTGCGCCCGCCGTGCTCGAGGCCTACGCGAAATGGCGCGATCAGGACCAGCGCCGCATCGTCGCCTTCACCGATGGACTGGTNCGGCTGTTCGCCACGCCATTCGGTCCACTGCGCCTGCTGCGCAGCGCCGGTCTGCTCGCGTTCGACTCGCTGCCAGCCGCCAAGAGCGCGCTCGCGCGCCTGAGCGTCGGCGCCTCGGGTCGGATCCCGCGTCTCGCGCGCGGCGTGCCTCTCCGGGCGGGAGGCTGATCGTGAGTGCGCGGCGACACGACTTCGACGTCGTGGTCGTCGGCGGCGGCATGGTCGGAGCCTGCCTGGCGGCCCTCGCGGCGGCCGAGCCGCGGCTCGCCGGCTGGCGAATCGCGATGGTGGAGCCCGCGCCGCCGCGCCCGCCCGTGGACGGCGCGCTGGACCTGCGCGTGTCCGCGCTGTCGAGGGCGTCGCAGCGCATTCTTGCGCATGCCGGCGCCTGGCACTCGATCGAGCCGCATGCGTGCCCGTATTCCGAAATGGTCGCGTGGGATGCGGCCAGCAGTCCGCAGGCGCGCGACGCGCTGCGCTTCTCGGCCGCCGAGACGGGAGAGCCCGATCTCGGATGCATCGTCGAGAACCTGCGCGTGCAGTGGGCGCTGCACGAGTCGCGTCATGCGCGCGGGGTGACGCAACTGCGTGCCGGGCTCGAGGCCCTCCAGCTCGACGAGGACGCGGCGCGACTCACGCTGTCGGACGGGCGCCGCATCGGCTGTGCGCTGGTCGTCGGCGCGGACGGTGGAGCGTCGCGTACGCGCGAGCTCTGCGGCATCGGTCGTGCGGGCTGGACCTACGGGCAGAACGCGGTCATCGCACATCTTCGTCCCGAGCGACCACACCGCCACACGGCGTGGCAGCGATTCCTGCCAGATGGACCGCTCGCGCTGCTGCCATTGCGCGACGGTCGCGTATCCCTGGTATGGAGTACCACGACCGCCGAGGCCGACGCGCTGCTCGCGCTCGAGCCCGCCGGGTTCGGTCGCCGCGTTACCGAGGCCAGCGCGCGCGTGCTCGGGGGTCTCGTGCTCGACAGCCAGCTTGCGGCTCACCCGCTGGCGCTGTGGCACGCGCGGGAGTACGTGCGGGCGCGACTGGCGCTGGTGGGCGATTCAGCGCATACCATTCATCCTCTCGCCGGGCAGGGCGTGAACCTCGGATTCCTCGACTGTGCGTCGCTGGTCGAGGTACTCGCGGTTGCCGCGGAATCTGGCGCCGAGCCTGCCGGGCTGCGCACCCTGCGGCGCTATGAGCGCTGGCGCCGCAGCGAGAACGCTTTGATGCTCGGCACCACCGACACACTGAACGGGCTGTTCCGCCAGAAGAGTGTCGCGGTCACGGCCGCGCGGCGGCTCGGGATGTCGGTGGTCGGTTCCCAGCCGCTGCTGCGCCGCGGCCTCGTGCAGCGCGCGCTCGGTCTCGCCGGCGACCTGCCGGCCATAGTCAGAGCACACGGAAACCCACCATGAAAGACCCGAGCTGGCAGCAGGCACTGTTCACGCAGTCACCGCCGGAGCTCGGCAACCAGTATCGCGACGATCCGTTGCTCGCCGGCTGGCTGCAGCGCACGCTGCCTGTCGAGGTGCTGGGCGAGCTTGCTCCCGAACTCGACGACCTGGGAGGCGTCGCCGGCGGCCCGCTCTATCGCCTGCAGCTCGCCGACCGCGTCAACGAGCCGCGACTGCTGCAATGGGATGCCTGGGGCAATCGCAGCGACACCGTCGAGGTCACTCCGCTGTGGCGCGAGGCCGAGCGCCTCACGCTGCGCCACGGCCTCGTCGCCACCGCCTACGAGGGCCGGTTCGGGCGTTACGCACGCATCGCGCAGTTCGCCAAGGTCTATCTCTTCCATCCGTCGTCGGACGTCTACACCTGTCCGCTCGCCATGACCGACGGCGCCGCGCGCACGCTGCTCGAATCGGGCAACCGGGCGTTGATCGACCGAGCGCTGCCGCACCTCACCTCGCGCGACCCGGCGAGCTTCTGGACCAGCGGCCAGTGGATGACCGAGACCACCGGCGGCTCGGATGTCGGCCGGTCTCAGACGCGCGCGGTCCGTGACGGCGATGGCTGGCGGCTGTATGGCCGCAAATGGTTCACCTCCGCAGTCACTGCGCAGATGTCGCTGACGCTCGCGCGTCCCGAGGGCAATGCGCCGGGCGGCAAGGGCCTCGCCATGTACTACCTCGAGCTGCGCGACGCCGAGGGGCGACTGAACAATCTGCGCGTGGACCGCCTCAAGGACAAGCTCGGGACGCGCAAGGTGCCGACCGCCGAGCTGATGCTGGAGGGCACGCGCGCCGTGCTCGTCGGCGAGCCGGCGAATGGCACCCGCGCCATCGAGCCCATGCTCGGCGTGACTCGCATGTGGAACAGCGTCTGCGCGATCGCCTTCATGCGGCGCGGGCTCGCGCTCGGGCGATCCTACGCCATGCGGCGCGAGGCATTCGGGCAGCCGCTGCTGCAGCAGCCGTTGCACGCCGACACTCTGGCCGCGCTCGAGGCGGAGACCTGGGGCGCGTTCCTCATGACTTTCCTGCTGGTCGAGCTGCATGGGCGCCTCGAGTCCGGCGAGATCGACGACGGCCAGCGAGCGCTGCTGAGGCTGCTCACACCGCTCACCAAGCTCGTGACCGGCAAGCAGGCAGTCGCAGTCACGAGCGAAGTGATCGAGGGCTTCGGCGGTGCCGGCTACGTCGAGGACACCGGCCTGCCTCAGCTGCTGCGCGACGCGCAGGTACTACCGATCTGGGAGGGAACCACCAACGTGCTGTCGCTAGACGCGCTGTTGCGCAGCGACCTGCACGCCGGGCTCGCCGCGCTCATGGGGCGCATCTCTGCCTGCGTGCGCGCACTCACCGACGTCCGGCTCGCGGCGGCGGGGCAGGAGGCGGTCGCGGCAGTGGAACGCGCGGCGCTGTGGTTGCAGTCCGGCCGGGACCGCGAGGTACTGCAGGCGAATGCGCGCCGGCTGGCGCTCACGCTCGGCCGCGCGCTGCAGCTTGCGCTGCTCTGCGAGCACGCGCAGTGGCTGATCGATCGCGGTGGCGACCGTCGCGGACTCGCCGCCGCGCTGCGCTACTCGCGGTTGCCGGTGGACCTGATGCACGAGTCGGACCTGGAGCTCGACCGCACGCTGCTCGGGTCCGGCTAGACTTCGGCTCTTCGCACGCACTTGGGTTTCGTCTACTCAAGTGCCGTGGGACAGTCGGTCGCGGCAGGCGAGCGCGGGTCAGGCGTTTCTGACGGAACACGGCGNATTCGCCGGGCCCGTCTGCTTCCGCGCCGCTATCGTCTGTTGCGTCCCTGCCCGTTGCCGGGACGCCGGCGTGACGTGTGAACGGACCATGCGAACTCTCCCCGGCCCCGCCCGGCCGGACCAAAGCACGCCGGCGAGCTTCGCCCCGGGCGCAATTGCCGACCCAGCCGTGCGGTTTCTTTGACACGGTCAGGCCTGGCAGTTACATCAAGCAGGCTCTTACGACGCCACCCGGAGACACCGCATGAGCGGAGCTGCGAATGCGCTGGACCGCGACCCGATCCCGGAATTCAAGCAGGTCATGGGCCACCCCGGCCCGCTGTGGATGCTGTTCATGTCGGAGTTCTGGGAGCGGTTCGCGTTCTACGGCATCCGCTGGGCCCTGGTGCTCTACATCGTGGCGCAATTCCACGGGGGCGATCAGTCCGGCCAGGCCGAAGCCAACCTCACGTATGGCTCCTATCTCGCGCTGGTCTATGCCGGCGCGATTTTCGGTGGCTACGTCGCCGACAGGATCATCGGCTACCAGCGCTCGATCCTGATCGGCGCCATGTTCATGGCGGCGGGCCTGTTCATGATCATGGTGCCCGAGGCGATGCTGTTCAAATTCGGCCTCGCCACGATCATCGTCGGCAACGGCCTGTTCAAGCCGAACATCTCGACCATGGTCGGCAAGCTGTATTCGATCGGAGATGAACGCCGCGACTCGGGCTTCACGATCTTTTACATGGGCATCAACATGGGCGCGTTCATCGCACCGATCATCACCGGCTGGCTGGCGACCTCGGTGTTCGGCACCGACGCGGCGCCTGCCTATCAGTACGTATTCGGCGCGTCCGGCGTCGGCATGCTGATCAGCATGGCGTGGTTCTACGTCGGCCGGCGCCAGCTGCAGGACATCGGCAGGCCGCCGCCGGAATCCCCGGGCCGCGGACGCGCGGCCTACGTGGCCGTCGGCGCACTGTGCGTGATCCCGCTGGTCTACGCGCTGCTCACCCTCGGCGCCGCAGCGCTCCAGTACGTGCTGACCGTATTGTTCGTCGGTCTCGCCGCGATGCTGATGAGGGAGGGTATCCGCGGCGGCACGATTGCCCGTGACCGGACCATTGCGATGCTGATCATCTTCGCCTTCAACATCCTGTTCTGGATGTTCTACGAGCAGGCCGGCAACTCGTTCACGTTTCTCGCCGACCAGATCGTCAACCGGGTCCTGGGTGGCTTCATCTTCCCGACCGCCTGGTTTCAGTCCGTGCCCGCGCTTGCAGTCATCGTGCTCGCGCCGGTCGTCGCCTGGTTCTGGGTCTGGATGGCGAGACGCAACTTGAACCCCTCGATTCCGCGCAAGTTCGGCCTCGGCCTGCTGTTCAATGGCCTCGCGTTCCTGTTGCTCATGTTCGCGCTCTCGNGCCTGGTGAGCGACGACGGCAAGATCCCGTTCTGGACCTTGTTGACGGCCTACGTCATTCAAGTGGTCGGCGAGCTTTGCNTGTCGCCGATCGGCCTNTCGATGGTGACCAAGCTGGCCCCGATGCGNCTGGTCGGCCTTGGCATGGGCGGNTGGTTCCTCTCCACGGGCATCGGCAACAATCTCTCGGGCATTTTTGCCAGCGTGGTCAGCGGCGAGACGGGCATGACCACGTCCTCGGCGCTGTCGGGCTACACCTTCGGCTTCTGGGCCCTCGTCGGCTCCGGCGCGGTGCTTTTCCTGCTGGCTCCGTTCATCCAGCGCCTGATGCACGGCGTGAAGTGATCATTACATCCCGCGAGCCGCGGTTACGCTCCATCGCATGAACGACCCGAGCCTGCCTCTCACGGACGATCGAACCGGGCACGGAGTCCGCGCCTGCTGGTCGCTCGATCCGTCCGTGATCTTCCTGAATCACGGCTCGTTCGGTGCCTGCCCGATCCCGGTGCTGCAGTACCAGGCCGAGTTGCGGCAGCGCATGGAGCGCCAGCCGGTGCAGTTCTTCGTCCGGGACCTCGAGGGCCTGCTCGACGAGGCGCGTGCCTCACTCGGAGCTTTCCTCGGCGCACCGGCAAACGACCTGGCCTGGGTGCCCAACGCCACCACGGCGGTCAACGCAGTGCTGCGGTCGCTGAGCTTCGAGCCCGGTGACGAGTTGCTCACCACCGATCACGAGTACAACGCCTGCCGCAACGTGCTGGACTTCGTCGCCCGGCGAGCCGGAGCGCGGGTCGTGGTGGCGAGCCTGCCGTTTCCCATCGCCAGCCGCGACCAGGTGATTCAAGCCGTCATGGATCGCGTCACCGGGCGCACCCGGCTCGCGCTGCTCGATCACGTGACCAGCCAGACCGGGCTCGTGCTCCCGATCGAGGCGCTGGTCCGGGAACTTCGGGCGCGGGGAGTCGAAACCGTCGTGGATGCGGCTCACGCGCCGGGCATGCTGCCCCTGGAAGTCGCCGCGATCGGTGCTGCCTGGTACACGGGCAACTGCCACAAGTGGATCTGCGCCCCGAAGGGCGCTGCCTTCCTTTACACGCGGCCGGACATGCAGCAGCGAACCCGGCCCGCCGTGATCAGCCATGGCGCCAACTCGACGCGGACCGGCCGATCCCGCTACCTCATCGAGTTCGACTGGACGGGAACCGACGATCCGACGGCGTTCCTGTCGGTGCCCGCGGCCATCCGGTTCATGGGTGAACTGATGCCCGGCGGCTGGGGCGCGGTGCGCGAGACCAATCATCAACTCGCCCTGCGAGGCCGCGACGTGCTCTGCAACACGCTCGGCATCGACCCGCCGTGCCCTGACGACATGATCGGCTCGCTGGCCTCGCTGCCGCTTCCCGACGGTGACGGTCGCGTCGGCGATTCGCCGCTGTATGCGGACCCATTGCAGGACCGCCTGCTGCAGCAGTTCCAGATCGAAGTCCCCGTGATCCCCTGGCCGGCGCCGCCGAAGAGACTGATCCGGATCTCCGGCCAGGTTTACAACCGTGATGGGGACTACGAGGCTCTGGGCCGAGCGCTGCGGGCGCTGGGGATCTGACGCGCCCACGCACTCCCGGCCCAATCCGGTTGCCCGGCGACGACGAACGGATCTTTGCCACCGCCATGAAGATCGTGGAGTCGCTGTCCGGTGACGTCCCGCGCATCAAAAGCGAGAAGGCCGTGCGCAATGCCTGGCAGGCCTACACCGCGCTGGCCGACAGGTACAACGAGCCTGGCCGGTTCACGGCGCTGATCTTCGCGGTGTCGATTGTGTCCCCAGCCTGCACCTTCGCGCGCCAGGCATCGTACTGGACCGCGGGCACGGCGAGGGGCGCCAGCCGGTCGGCCACGGCGCGCGCGGACTGCTCGCCGAGCGGAATCGTCCCGGGGACGCGCTCGAAATCCGTAGTGGTGATGTCGCCCATGATCACGTCGAGGCGGATGTCGCGGTCGGTCAGACTCGCGAGCTGCTGGTTCTCGTTCGCCATGAGCCCGACGTCGCGGCTGCGCAGGACGAGCGTGGTCGCGGTCCGCAATTTTTCGCGCTGCAACTGCTCCTCGACCAGGTTCACCACGATGACGACGTCCGCGCACATGTCGCGCCCGACGTCCACCGGAATGTTGTGGACCATGCCGCCGTCAGACAGGACGTACTGGTCGGTCTCCACCGGCGCAAATGCACCAGGGATCGCCATGCCGGCGCGCATGGCCGTGGCGAGGTCGCCGCTGCCGAGCACCACCATGCTGCCCGTGGGCATGTCGGTCGCGACGGCCCGGCAAGGGGATCGGCAGCTGGTCGAAGTCGGTCTGTGCCCGGGAGCGCGCCACGCAGGTGCGCAGCAGGTCTTCGATGTTGCTGGTGTTCACGATGCCGGCGGGCAGCATCGCGCACCCGTCCTTCAGGCCCAGCTCGAGCTCATTTTGCGGCCTGGT
>Ga0031656_10000115_pt1 | contig 21971 bp, 34 predicted proteins | sample FrelakmetDIP11DI_FD_55080 | JGI IMG/M metagenome (GOLD analysis project Ga0031656, IMG submission 55080) | Freshwater lake sediment microbial communities from the University of Notre Dame, USA, for methane emissions studies - DIP11 DI | ecosystem: Environmental > Aquatic > Freshwater > Lake >... | reverse complement strand
TCTATGGCTCGCAGGCCTAACCGGGCGTTCGAGCGGACGCGCCGGTTCAGCCTTTCTACTTGGCGGGCGTCGGTGCGGCGCGCCGCTCAACTTACACGTTAAGCCTCGCGATCTACCGTGCACAGATCTGTAGCGCTCTTGACGCTATCGCTACTGATGTTGGCCTCGGTAGCCTTCTGGCCACTGTACTTGTCAAAGGGCTGGTCCACGATTGACCGCTATACCCATGCCCACGCATTCTTCGGCACGTTGTGGCTCTTTGTCCTTATCGCTCAGCCGTTGCTCATTCTCCGCGGCCACAGGGCCGCGCATCGAGTCGTAGGTCGATTTTCGCTTTCCATCGCATTTGCTTTTGTTGGTTCGAGCTTCCTGCTCACTCACTATCGGGTCAGCCGAATGTCCGAGGCAACGTTCGCGAAAGATGGGATCTATATCTATCTCCCCTTGGCAGTAGCGTTTCTATTCGCTGTGGCATGTGCCTTGGGCTTTCGATGGCGCAGGTCCACTGCGGTTCATTCGCGCTTTATGGCATCTACTGCACTCTTGTTGGTTGACCCGGTGCTTGCGCGCATCATGTTCTTCTATCTGCCTCCGTTGCCTTCGGAGAATCTCTACCAAGGCATCACGTTCACACTCATCGCGGTCGCCATGGTTCTCTTGGTAAGATCATTGCCGTCATCCGCAAAAGGGCGCGATTGGTACCGAAACTACTGCTTGGGCAGCATGTCAGTCCTCGCACTGTTCTTTGTAGTTCCGTATGCGGGTGCTTGGCTTGACTTCGTACGATGGTTTCGGAACACTCCGCTGACATGAGTCCGTCTTGTGCCCGAAGCCTAACCCTGCGCTCAACAGGACGGGCCGACGCGCGGCTTCTCGTTCGCGCACATCGGCGCGGCCCGCCGGTTAGCTAGCCTGAATTTCCACACCCGTAGATTGGCCTAACAGGGTCCGCGCGCGGGCCGCCCTGCCGGTCCCTCCACTGGCATCGGGTTCAGGCCTTCCCTTGTTAGTCTAAGTGCGCGCCTACGCCTGGCCGCTGGCGGGTCGTTTGTGTCGTCTACCTTGTTGGCAGGTACGCAGGCTCGCGGCGGCGATAATCCATTTTACATAGGGCCGGGAGACCACAAGCGATAGTGCTCACGCTAGTGTGGTGTCCGCGAAATAACTGGACAACTCATTTCTTCGCTTTTCTCCGACGCGGCAGTGTGCAACCTGGCTGAATGCTCTCCAGGGTTTGGCGGCAACGCGAGAGCTTGGCGACGATCGAGTCCACTGTAGCCGTCCAGACGAAAGGCTTTGGGTTCTCGTTCCAGGCCGCCAGGAACTCCGCAATCGCTTGCTGCAGTTCGGGCACGCTGCCGAACGAGCCACGGCGAATGCGCTTGCTCGTCAACTCGCCAAACCAGCGCTCGACCAGGTTCAGCCAACTGGAGCTGGTCGGCACATAGTGGCAGACAAAGCGGGGATGGCGCTTCAGCCAAGCTTGGACGTTGGCATGCTTGTGCGTGCCGTAGTTGTCCATCACCAGATGCAAGCCCATCGTCCCGGGGAATTCCTGGTCCAGACGGCGCAGAAAGCGCAAGAACTCCTGGTGTCGATGCCGTTCGTAACATTGTCCAACCACCCGTCCTTGCANNATNTCGAGCGCCGCAAACAGGGTGGTGGTCCCGTTGCGTTTGTAGTCGTGGGTCATGGTGCCGCAGCGACCCTTTTTCATGGGCAGCCCCGGTTGCGTGCGATCGAGCGCCTGAATCTGGGTCTTCTCATCCACACAGAGCACCGGGGCTTCGCCCCGCCGCGGAACTGCAGTATCGTTAGGCCGTACAGAATGCGCTCCGCGCGCACCCATGACCGCAACCTCACACAACGAAGCCGTTTGCACTGGCTTCACCTATCGAAGTCGCAGGGGGGGCAGCGTCGAGATCCTCCATCATGGGAAGCTGGCCGCCAAACTTCAAGGCCGGAACGCCGAGACGTTTCTGTCTGACGCGCCCGATGCGGCATGCCCAGGCGCCCAGCAGCTGATGGCACGACTGACTGGGAACTACAAACGTGGCAATGAGCGCCTTGCAAGCCGGCACCCCCGAAACCGCAGATAGATCCCGACCATGAGTCGTGTCGTCCTGTTCGTCGTTTGCCTTGCTGTTGGCGCTACGGTCGGCATCATCGGCGCACTGTCGTCTGGCAGCCAGTGGTGGTACCTCGCCATTCCTGGCGCCGTCGCAGCTGGGTGGCTGGTTGTCGCAGACCCCGAGCGATGCATGACCAGCCAAAGGCAAGGTCAGCGTGACGACAGTGCGGCCTGACAGGTCGTTCAACCGGGTACGCCACGGCATACCGGGCTGGCCGCCGAGCCCTTCGCTCGAGGTCACGCGCACCGGCAGCTCAAACGCTAGACCCCTTGCGGTCTCGGACGATATTCCCCACTGAACCAGGAGAGGTGCTGTGAAGAGCGGATCTTGCATCTGCGGTGCGGTGAAATTCACGGTCTCGTGTGACTTGAAGCCGCCTGACGCCTGTCACTGCGTACAGTGTCGAAAGTTCTCCGGGCACTACTCCGTCGGAACGGATGCACCAAGGAGCGCTGTCGAGATTCTCGGTGCCGACAAGATCACGTGGTATCACTCGTCGGCGAAAGTTCGGCGCGGATTCTGTTCCGTCTGTGGGTGCTCAATGTTCTTTGATCCACCCGCAAAGGACTGGATCGGAATCTCCATGGGGGCATTTGATGGGGCCACGGAGACGCACACAGAGTTGCATATTTTCGTCGCGGAGAAGGGCGACTACTATGAAATTGCCGATGGGTTGCCACAGCACGAGGGCATTCCGCGATGACTGGCCGGACGGGTCCCAAGCCGCAGCCAGCTCTTGACGTCGACCTGGCGCGATCGCTCGATGGCGGCGCTCGATTCCCACCGCAGGCGTACGATTGCCCCAATTCCTCCCTTGGACGTATTGATTCGGTGATGGACCGGCGAACATTTATCCGCATCGCGACCCAGGGGTTGCTAGTCGTGCCTCTTGCCGCGTGGGCGCAGCAGCCGGCCAAGGTGTACAAGGTCGGACTGGTACTGACAACCTCACCTCTCGCCGAAATGATCGGGCCTGACCCCGTTCACCCGCTGATCAGGGCGTTCCTGGATGAGCTGCGCGCCCAAGGATATGTCCAGGGTCGGAACCTGGTGTTTGAGCCTCGGTCTGCGGAGGGAAAAGTCGCGCGGTTTGGGGAGATCGTGGAGGATCTGGTCAGTCTCAAGGTGGACGTCCTGTGGTCGCCGGGGTTTCTCTCGCGCAGCGTGCGAAGGAGGTGACGAGCACCATCTCCATCGTTGGCATTGTCAATGATCCCGTTGCGAATGGGCTTGTCGCGAGCCTCGCGCGGCCGGGTGGAAACATTACAGGCGTTACCAGCGCCGCCGGCCCGGAGATAGAAGGCAAGAGAGTGGAATTTCTCAAGGAGGTTCTGCCGACGATTCACCGCATGGCGCTCCTCGGCACCAAGTGGGACTGGGAGAACTCGTTTGGGAAAGACACCAGGGTGGCGGCGCGGGCGCTGGGCATCACGCTGCTCCATGCAGAGCACCCTCCCGGAGACTACCAGGACGCGTTCGCCTGGATCGTCCGCGAACGTCCGGACGCGCTGCTGGTGCCTGACACCACGTCCAACTATGCTCGCCGGCAGCTCATCGTGGACTTTGCGGCGAAGAACCGACTGCCGGGCGTGTACTCCTCCCGGGATTTCACGGAGGCCGGAGGATTCATGTCCTATGGGATCGACCGCCGCGACCAGTTCCGGCGCGTCGCAGAATCTGTGGGCAAGATCCTGAAGGGTGCCTCCCGCATTCGCGAGCGCTCGGGAAAGGGCTGTTCGAACTCCGACCGCGCGGAAGTGTGGGCATTGGCCGAGCGTTCTACTGCTTCCTGATCGGCAAGCGCGTGATAATCGTGCACGCCTTCATCAAGAAGACCCAGCAAACGCCCGACAAGGAATTGAAATTGGCGCGCAAGCGCGCAAAGGACTTGCTCAATGGCTAATCTAAAGTACTCGCCTGTGCGGCATAACCATGAAGCATTCTTGGCCAAAGCGCGCGCGCGGAAGGGGTTCACCGAGGCATACGACGTACTGGAGCTCGAGTATCTGGTTGCGACTCAGTTGCTGAAGGCACGCGCTCGGGCCGGACTCACGCAAGATGCTGTTGCCGAACGGATGGGCACGACCAAAAGCGCCATCTCACGTTTGGAGTCTGCGGGCAAGCACACTCCATCGCTTGCTACGCTGCGGCGTTACGCGGAGGCCGTCGGCTGCGACCTCTAAGTTAAGCTTGTGCCGCAGAAGTGACGCCCAACCCAGCGGTCGAGCGGACCCGCGGGCACGTGGCTTCTCTTTCTCCTTCAAGGTGGCCGAGGGGCCGCTCACCTTGATCGTTGGGCGTCACGTCGTCGCCGAAGTTGCAGTACGCCTTGACACGGTGTAGCCACTCGGCTACATTGAATGGGTGATTGAATTGCGGAAGACAGCCGTCTTTGCCCGCTGGCTTGACGAGTTGCGCGATTTCCGGGCGAGAGCGCGCGTGCAAGCGCGGCTCGATCGCTTGGCTGAAGGAAATCCGGGTGACGTGAGACCAGTCGGCGAGGGTGTGTCCGAGTTGCGAATCGACCATGGTCCGGGCTATCGCGTGTNTTTCNAGGCGAGTGGGCGGACGGTGATCATCTTGCTCGCCGGGGGAGACAAACGAACGCAGGCCGGGGATGTACGCACGGCGTTGCGTCTCGCACGCGAATTGTCGGAGTGAACTGATGGCAAAGACCAAGACTACGCGTTACGACGTTGCCGAACATCTGCGGACCCCCGAGGAAATGGCAGCCTACCTCGAGGCCTGCCTTGAGGAGGCGGATGGAGACGCCGCCTTCATTGCGAAGGCACTCGGCAACATCGCGCGGGCGAAGGGCATGACCCAGGTAGCACGCGACGCGGGGCTTTCGCGCGAGAGCCTTTATAAGGCTCTATCTGGTGAACGCAGCCCGGGCTTTGGCACGATCTTGAAGGTCGTCGAGGCGCTCGGCCTCGAGCTCCATGCCGAGGCCAAGAGTGGTTGAATTGACGCCCAACCCCGCGCTGGAGCGGACCGGCCGGCAAGTACCTTCTCGGACGCGAGCGACGGTGGCGGCGGGCCGCTCAGCTTAGACGTTAGGGGGCGTCACAGCCATGATCCGGTGCGCCACCCCAGACGACTCCTCCTCGATCTGTCGCGTCCACATGGAATCCATCCGGGTCCTCGCTAAAGACCACTACTCCGCGGCCCAGATTGAAGCCTGGTGCGGGAACCGCGTACCCAAGAACTACCTCCGTCCACTTGCGGAACAAGTGATGTTCGTCGCCGAGATAGCAGGCGAGGTCGTAGGGTTCGGGCAACTCTCCGTCGAGAAAGCCTCTGTCGAAGCAGTCTACGTGCACCCGCAGTATGCTCGGCAGGGTGTCGGTACGGAGCTGCTACAAGCGCTGGAGGCTTCTGCGATTGCTGCGGGCGTTCCGGACCTCATGCTCCAGGCCTCGCTCAACGCTGTCGCGTTCTATGCCGCAGCAGGGTACTTGCCGAGCCTGCTCAGTCAGCATATGGTCGCAGGCAGCATATCTGTACCCTGCATGAATATGTCGCGCACACTTCGGTGAGGCCTACCCCCTCGCTCAAGCGGAGCCCGCAAGGCATTGCGCGCTGGGCGTCGCTTAGCTCGAACGTTAGGCCCCAGAGTTGCGCTGGTTTCGAATGCTTCCTGAGGTATCTGCATTGGATCTAGAGCAAGCCCGCCACTTCGCGTTGTCACTCCCGGAGGCGTCCGAGGGGCCGCATCACGACCTATCATCATTTCGCGTCCGCGGAGAGATCTTTGCTACGATCCCGCCTGACGGCGGCCATCTTCACATCTTTGTCGACGAACAACAAAGGGAGCCTGTGGTAACGCTGGAACCGGACACGTTCGAAAAACTATGGTGGGGCTCCAAGGTCGTAGGCGTCCGCGTGGTGCTGGCAAACGCAAGATCGGCAACGGTTAGCGGGTTGCTCTATTCGGCATGGTGCCGAAAGGCACCGAAGCGCCTGGTTGCATCATTCACGCGTTCTCACACAGCACCCAAGTGACCCGAAACCAAAATGGCGCGGGGCCTAACCAGGCGGCGAATCGGACGCGCCGGTTCATGTCCTCAACTTGGCGAGCGCAAACACGGCGCCTCGGTCACCTTTACGTTAGGCCTCGCATATGCCCGCACTACCCTCGATCGAAGTCTTGATCGCGCAACTCACTGCGCGGGGCATCACGCTTCCGCCCGGGCCAGTTCACGCCGATGGATTCGGCGACTCCGCAGAACTGTCCCAAGAACTTTTGGCTCTTATCAGTTCAGGGCGCAAGCGCGCTGGCGCAGGTTTGCTCTGGGCTTACGAGCACGATGGCGAGCACATTTCCCGGGCCGGAGACATTGAGATCGTCGTCGATCACCTCCACGCACCCGCAATGGTCACAAGAATCGTCAGCTCAGAGATCATTCCATTCAACGAAGTCACTGCCGAGTACGCAGCAATTGAAGGCGAAGGCGACGGGTCACTCAAGTATTGGCGCTGGGCACACTGGAACTTCTTCTCCCGCGAGTGCAAGCGCATTGGCAAGCAGCCAACCGAATCAATGTTGGTCATCTGCTCCGTCTTCGAGATATTGCATGTGCTACCTCCGCCGAGCGAGGCCTAGCCCCGTGTTCCAGCGGACTGCCTTCGGTAGCCGCCGAACACGAGCGTCAGGCCTCGAGAAGATCGACATACGGTGGGTCCATTCCAAGCCGCGGAAGAAGACAGTGTTCCAAGGACAGGAAGTGAGATGATAGGGGCGAGGCTCCGCCGTAGCGCGATTCTCATCCTTGGCCTGCTCTTGGGCTCGCTCGCCACTGCGCAGCAGCCCGAAAAGGTACGTAGAGTCGGCTTCCTCTCGGCACCGACGCCTTCGCCTGCCATGATCCACGCGTTCCGCGAGGGCCTTCGTGAAAGCGGCTATGTTGAGGGCCGAAATGTCGTGATCGAATGGCGCACCGCCGAAGGAAAGGCGGAGCGGCTTTCCGGGCTGGCCGCCGAGCTCGTCAGCCTCAAGGCCGAAGTCATTGTCACCTTCGCCACCCTGGCCACTATCGCAGCAAAGAATGCGACAACCACAGTCCCGATTGTTTTCACGCAGGTTGGTGATCCCGTTGGCTCGGGGATCGTCACGAGCCTAGCTCGGCCGGGCGCAAATGTGACGGGATTTACCAACGTCGTCGTCGACTTAACCAGAAAGCGACTCGAGCTGATGAGGGAAGCTGTTCCTGCGTTGAAGTCTATTGCCGTTCTCACCGACCCCATGGATCCCCTCAACGCGTCGTACTTGAAAGAAACTGCGATTGCGGCAAGGGAATTGGGGCTCGCAGTTCGCGTCGTGGACGTTCGTCACCCCAGTGAACTTGGACCAGCATTTGCTGCGATTGTCCAGGCGCGGACGCAGGCAGTCGTCTTGGTCCCGGGCCCGTTCATCTTTACGCATCGGGTGCAGATCGCCAACCTCGCGGAGAAAGCTAGGGTCCCGGTGATGGGCTGGGACAGGGAGCTGGCTGAAAGTGGTGCCCTGATCTCGTATGGCCCGAATCGCCTTGAGATGCTTCGGCGTGCCGCCGTATACGCTGACAAGATTCTCAAAGGCGCGAAACCTGCGGATTTGCCTGTGGAGGGGCCAACGGAGTTCGAGTTGGTCGTCAACCTGAAGGCCGCGAAGGCTCTCGGCCTAACGATCCCGCAGCCAGTGCTCTTGCGTGCGGACGACGTTATGAAGTGATTGCCGCGAAAGTCCGAAGGCCGGAACTGAAGTGGACGGGGCCACAAAGCGTACAAAGGCATCCCACTAATGACAGACGGAGTCAATTGCGGCCTAACGAATAGCGTTTATCTGCNGCCGCACGAACGTTGATTCATGCCGTGGCGGCGACGGCAGCAGATAAACGCTATTCGTTGAGCTTGACGAACGTCAGGCGTCACGCAGCGAAGTCGTCAACGCCCGCCTCGCCACGAGCATCATGACGGACGCATCAACATCGGACTCTCACGACATCACGGGCAGTGTGGTACGAGCTCTGGTGTTGTACTCGTTGGCCGAGTTCCAGTCGGGACACTCCACGACCATTCGAGTCAACGCAGAAGCAAGGTCGTTCAGCATCGAGGATAACGGTCGGGGACATGCGATCGAGCGGACCGTTGCCGGGTCTCCATACCTGCAGTTTGTCTACACACATCTCGATCATCCGTTCGTTCCAGCCCGAGGAATCGCACACGCTTTCGAATAGGGACGCCTGAGCAGTACACTTCTTCGGCGCAAGGGGAGAAGAAAATGAGTGGATTGACTGCGCTGGTCAGGAACGCGCTCGAGTTCGCCGGCCCACCGGCTGTAGTAGCGCTGTGCAACGCCGGCTTTCAGGTCATCGCACACGACATGGCTTTTGTTGACACAACGACGAGAGATCGTTTCCAGAAGACATATACACGGACGGGAGGTGCAAGGCTGGGCAGGTTCAACGCGAGCTGGCCGTTCGCCAAGCTCTCCGCGACATCGGGTGCGCTACGGTTGTCATGCTTTGGCCGAAACTACGATTTTCCCAGAGGCAGCATTCGGATCTTGAGCAGGCATCGCGGCATTTTCTCTACAGGTCTGCGAATCGAGCACAACAACACTTCTTATCCGGATTTCATTGTCTTCTGGGCGTCGCTGCTCCCCTGGACTTCCGGTTTTCGCAATCTCAAGAGGCACCTGGAGAGCCTTGGATATGAATTTCGAGATTGAGATGCTCCCGGTAGTCACCTGGGAGTTTGACAGCGAGCCGCCGAATCCCGTTTCCGCCGGCGCTCACGCAAAGCTCGGCTTCCGGGAGGTCGGGCAGCAACGCGTGGCTGGCGGCACAAAGGCGGGCTCGTTGCAGGCTGGTCCGGTCCGCCGGCAGAATGAGGCCCGAACCTTGACTCGACCGACATCCACTCGCGTACAGGTTTGCTCAATCGTTACCCATTCCCAGTGGCCGCAACTCTGATCAGCATTTGGCTTCTGCATCTCGCGGCTCTCGCCAGCCCCGGAGCCAACGTACTGCTCGTCTCGCAAATGGCGGCGAGCGGGCGGCGGGACAGCGCGCGGTTTGCAGGCCTCGGCGTGGTCGTTGGCGCGGGGCTTTGGGCAGTGTCGGCGGTGCTTGGGGTGCACGCGGTCTTTCAGGCGTTCCCGGTTCTTCGGCTTTCGCTGCAGGTGGTTGGTGGCTTGTATCTGCTCTATGTCGCCATTCGTGCATGGCGAAGCGAACCGGGCGCATGGAGTGAAGGCGCTCTTGCAGTTACGCCGTTTCAGGCATTCCGCCTCGGGTTGCTCACCAACGTCACCAACCCCAAAGCGGCTCTGTTCTACAGCAGCGTCTTCGCGGCCTCGTTTCCTCCTGAGCCAACTCACGCGCTACAGTTCGCGGCTGTTGCTGTCGTCGTTACCAATGCGCTTTGCTGGTACATGATCCTGGCTTATCTATTCTCGCGCCAAAGCATCCGCAACGCATACGCCGGCGCACGAAAGACCGCGAGCCGCGTTACATCGGTCTGCTTTGGGGCGTTCGGTGTCGGTCTGCTTTTCTCCACTTATCGCGCAGCCCGAACATGAGCGGACAGTCCCNCCGAATGCACAATCGGTCCGCCAGCCGGACGGACCGGTACGCGGGTACAGCCCTGCGGGTGTCGACGCGACCCGGTGGTTTGCTTGACAGTTAGGCAACTCAGCAACATGCACACCATCGTTCCCGCCGGTCCAGCCGACGCGACAACCATCCTCGATATCCAGAGGCGCGCCTTTGCGCAGGAAGCCCGTCTCAGCGACAACTGGGAAATCCCGCCGCTCACTGAAGCGCTCGATGCCATCGTCGAGCACATTCACAGCCAGACCGTGCTCACCGCACGGCACGGAGCTCACATCATCGGATCGGTACGGGGCATTGTGTCGGGCACGGCATGCACTGTCAGGGGTCTCAGCATAGAGCCGGCACATCAAGGTCGCGGCATCGGCTCCGCGCTTCTTCACGCGATCGAGATCGCGCACCCTCATGTGACCCATTTCGAACTGACCGCCAATACGGTCATGTCCGGCAATGTCCGCTTCTACGAGCGCCACGGCTACGCAATCACGGAGCTGACGCGATATTCGGACAGAATTACCCTCGCACAAATGAGAAAGGCTGCGGTCGCGAGAGATGCCTGACCCCAGGCTCGGCCAAGCGGGCCGACACGCGAGGGGTCCGGCAAGGCGAATCTAGTGGGCAAGCACGAATCGAGCGCAAACATGCAGCGCAGATGACAGGACGCCTGTACATTTGGCCCCAACGCCCGTACCACCACACACGGGGGCGAAGCCCGGCCTCACAAGGAGAACGACGGACATGATCAGGATAGGAATCATCATCGGGAGTACGCGTCCGGGCCGCAAGGCCGAGGCGGTGGCGCGTTGGGTCCATGGCGTGGCGACGAAGCGCGGCGATGCGGAGTTCGAGCTCGTGGACATCAAGGATTTCGACTTGCCCCTTCTCGACGAACCGATGCCGCCGGCTGCGGGAAAATACAGTCAGCCGCACACCCGGGCCTGGGCCGCGAAGGTCGCTTCCTTCGACGCCTACGTGTTCGTGACACCCGAATACAACCACGGCCCTTCCGGCGCGCTCAAGAACGCGATCGATTTCCTTTACCGGGAATGGAACAACAAGGCAGCCGGGTTCGTCGGTTACGGCAGCGCCGGAGGCACGCGTGCGGTGGAGCAGTTGCGACAGGTGATGGGCGAGCTGCTCGTGGCCGACGTCCGTGCGCAGGTCGCGCTGTCGCTTCACACCGACTTCGAGAACTTCAGCACGTTCAAGCCGGCGCCCATGCACGAGAAATCCGTGAACGCCATGCTCGACCAGGTCATAGCGTGGGGCGCGGCGTTGAAGACTCTGCGCAAGGATTAGTGCCGGCCATGGCGACGGTGCGCGAGGGCAATAAGGGAGTCCTGCTGGTCGTCGACGTTCAGGCCGGCGTGATGAGCGAGGCGTGGGACGCTCCGCGGATCATCGGGAACGTGTCACGCACTGTCGACAGGGCTCGGGACCAGGGCGTTCCCGTGGTATGGGTGCAGCACTCGGATGACGACTTGCGCCATGGAAGCCCGGAGTGGCAGTGGGTGCCCGAACTGGTGCCTACAGACCGGGAGCCGGTCATCCACAAGAGGTTCAACTCGTCATTCGAGCAGACAGGACTCGACGAGGCGCTGGCCAGGCTCGGCGCGACCCACATCACGTTGGCCGGCGCTGCAACCAACTGGTGCATACGCGCCACCGCCTACGGTGCCCTGGAGCGCGGCTACGACCTTACGCTCATCAAGGACGCCCACACCACCGGCACGATCGAGCTGGAGAACGGATCGAAGATCGAGGCAGCAAGCATCGTCCAGGAGCTCAACATCGCCATGACCTGGGTGAGTTACCCGGGCCGCACGAACGGTACCGCCACGGCCGAGGAGGTCGACTTTGGCACCCCCGGCGGCAAGCGTTAGCCCGAATCGAGCCTGACCGTGCGCCATTCTTTCGTCAACGGCGCTCCCGGATGACAGCCCTCGCTTCCCTGCTCTCATCATCTGGCTTTTCGCGGCGATCTGCGCAATTATCCGCTGGGCGCGGCATGACAGACTTCTTCCTCCAATCGGCACGCATCGGGTTCCGCCCCTGGCGTGCATCCGACCTCCCGCTCGCGTTTGCGCTCTGGGGCGACCCGGCCGTCACCCGGTTCATTGCCGCAGGCGGGTTGTCCGAACGCCAGATCCAGGCCCGTCTCGAGCGCGAGATCGAGACCCAGCAGCGTCACGGCATTCAATACTGGCCAATCTTCCTCGTCAGCACCGGCGAGCATATCGGGTGCTGCGGCCTACGACCCCACGGGGATGATCCAGNTGCTCCCGAATTCGGCGTGCATATCGCCTCCCGTCATTGGCGGCGGGGCTATGCCTTCGAGGCGGCGTCCTGTGCCATCGACCATGCGTTCGGCGTCGTCGGGGCCAAGGCGCTCTTCGCTGGGCACAATCCGGCGAACATGGCGTCTCGCGGCCTCCTCACGCAGCTCGACTTCGTCTACACTCACGACGAGTTCTACGAACCTACGGGCCTTCGCCACCCCTCCTACATTCTGGTGCCAAGCCAAGTGCGGCCGGACCCTGCGCTCAACCAGACCAACCGGGCCGCGGCTGCAACGCCGCGTGCGGCGCCGCGGCCCGTCCGCTAGCTGGTGCGTTCAGCGAAGACATGCCCCTCGCAAACCTTCTCGCCATGGCGCTCGGCTTTGTCACAGGCGGGGCGGGAGTTCTGGCCATCGCCACCCCGTCAGTGCTCCTCGAGTTTGGTCGATCGTTGCATTCGCCCGGCGCGGTCTACGTCGTTGCGGCCGCACGGGTGGCGTTCGGGGCGATCCTGTTCTGGGCCGCACCAAACTCACGCACGCCACGGATCCTTCGCGTCCTTGGCGCCTTCCTCATTTTCGCCGGCCTGGTCGCGCCGTTTGTTGGCGTCGAGAAGTCCCGTGCCGTGTTTGATTGGTGGTCGACGCAGGGCTCCTTGTTCACGCGCGTCTGGCCCTTTGCGGCTGTTGGCATTGGCCTATTCATTGCCTATGTCACTTCACCTCGCGGGTCCGCCACCTGACCCGGTGGTCCGCCGGACGCGCCGACTCATGGCTTCCGCCCGCACGGGAGCGGCGCGCCCGTCGATTTGATACGTCAGCCGATATGGGAGCTCCCGATGATTGACGCCTCGTGGCTCGTGTTTTTCGTTGCCTCGCTGGTGCTGATCGCCACGCCGGGCCAGGACATGATCCTGGTCATGTCGCGCTCCGTTGCGCAGGGCGTCGCGGCCGGTGTGGCCACCGCCGGCGGGGTCAGCGTCGGTCTCGTCGGCCATACGGTCCTCGCCACGCTTGGACTGGGTGCAATTCTGCGGACGTCGGAGTGGCTGTTCGTCGCACTGAAACTCGTCGGCGCGGCCTACCTGATCTATCTCGGCATAGGCCTGCTGCGCACGAAGGAAACTGGCTTGCCGATCGGCGCACAAGCGGCACGCACGCTGGGCAGGCTCTTTGTCGACGGTGCGGTCTCCAATCTTTCCAATCCCAAGATCGCAATCTTCTACTTTGCCTTCCTGCCGCAATTCGTCTCATCGTCGGCGCAATATCCAACGCTCACGGTGTTCGTCCTGGGGCTTGCGTTCGCGGGCCTGACGTTTCTGGTCAAGGCACCGGTCGGCATCTTTGCCGGGCGGCTTTCGGCCTGGCTGCGCGCCCGGCCCGGCGTGCTCACATGGGTATTTCGTTCATCCGGTGCAATCCTGGTCGCGCTGGGAGTGAGGCTGGCATTCGAGAGGCGCTGACGGTCTGCCAAGCGCCTGGACAGAAAGCCGTTTGTCTCCGCGACGAAACCCTTGCCTGCTCCGCACTGTTCCGGAAGCCAAAGTGACGTCGTCCGAACCTTGGTTTCAGTCGACCACATGACCTGAAGCGCCGGACGTCCGGGGCCGAGCCGTGATCAATCGATTTGCAGCGAACCTTGTGCTCCTCGTCCATTTTGCCTTTGTCGTGCTCGCCGTCTTTGGCGGCTTTGGCGTCCTGGTCAATCCGCGATGGGCCTGGGTTCACGTGCCGATTGTGATTTGGTCGTCGGTCGTGAATCTTGCGGGCTGGACGTGCCCGCTCACGCCACTGGAAAATCGATTTCGAGCCGCAGCAAACGGGACCGGATATGAAGGCGGATTCGTTCAACATTGCATTGGACCGCTCGTCTATCCGCGCGGCATGCCGCGCCGGCTCGAGCTGATCGCGGGCGTCACGATTGCCCTTTGGAACGGAATGCTTTACGGCTGCATCTATTGGTGGCTCTCACGTGGCGTCGCAACGGCCTGACTCATCGCTCGACACGCAGGAGCCGCATGCGCGACATTGGCCTCGGGGGAATGCGTACGTCTCGGCATCAAGCGACTGCAGGATGGACCATCGGCCAGGCGCCCGGGAGCAATGCTGCCGCGCACTTGCAAACACCGCCGCTTTCGCAGGAGAAACCGAACATGCCCGACCTCACCAATACCGTCCGCCTCCACCCGGTGCTTCGCGCTTCGCCGGAGCGCGTCTACCGCGCATTCCTGGACCCCCACGCCATGGTCAAATGGCTTCCGCCACACGGGTTCACGGGCAAGGTACCGCACATGGACGCACGAGTCGGCGGCGGCTATCGGATGTCGTTCACGAATTTCGGCGCGGGCAAGAGCCATTCTTTCGGCGGCAAGTACCTCGAGCTCACGCCGCACGAGCGAATAAGGTATTCCGACCAGTTTGACGACCCCAGCCTGCCAGGCGAGATGCACGTCACGATCTCGTTGCGCAAAGTCGCCTGTGGAACCGACATTGCGATTGTTCAGGAAGGGCTGCCGCCGGCGATCCCGGTCGAGTTTTGCTATCTCGGGTGGCAGGAGTCGTTGGCCCTGCTTGCGCACCTCGTCGAACCGGAGATTCCGGATGGTGCCTGATCTATTGCTCAATCGAATGTCACTCGCTCAGCCGCGATCAACCGCTTGACAAGACGCGCGGCGTCACCTTCCACCAGGCAGGATTCCTCTTGAAGATCATCGGTCTTATTGGCGGCATGAGCTGGGAGTCCACGGTTCCCTACTACCGTCAGATCAACGAAACCGTCAAAGAGCGCCTCGGCGGACTCCACTCGGCGCGGGTCATCCTCTACAGTGTCGACTTCCACGAGATCGAGCGGTTGCAGCACCTGGGCGACTGGCAAGCTGCGGGAGTCGTGCTCGCCGATGCTGCGCGAGCGCTCGAAGCTGCCGGCGCCGATTTCATCGTCCTCTGCACGAATACGATGCATAGAGTCGCACCTGCAATCGAGGCGGCGGTTCGCATTCCGCTGTTTCACATCGCCGATTCGACGGCAGACGCCATCAAGCGCTCCGGCTTTTCCACGGTGGGCTTGCTTGGCACCCGTTTCACCATGGAGCAGGCGTTCTACAAGGATCGGCTGCGCGACCGACATGGGCTCAACGTGCTTGTGCCGGCTTCGCCGGACCAGGAAGTCATTCACCGAGTCATCTACGAGGAACTCTGCCTCGGAAAAATCGTTGCCGAATCGCGTTCCGAATTCCGCAGGATCATGGCCGGTCTCGTTGACCGGGGCGCAGAAGCGATCATTCTTGGATGCACCGAGATCTCGCTGCTGGTCCGACCGAACGATGCCGCGGTTCCACTGTTCGACACGACCGCCATTCACGCTCGCCAGGCCGCCGAGCGGGCGCTCGAGGCGGCATGACTCCCGATCCCTTCGACGAGCCGATATCGGATGGCGCGCATTACCCGGCGCCAGCCGCCGTTGAAGACGAACGTCTAGCGCGTCAGACAATGGTCCGTCGCATTCTCGCCATCGGTGGCGGCGGATTCCTGATGGAGGACACGCCATCGCCTGTCGACCGGTTCATCGTCCGGTTGACCGGTCGCGCACGACCGAAGGTGTGCTTCATTTCCACGCCGAGTGGCGACTCGGTCGAGCACATCGAAAAATTTTACGCGGCGTTCGAACCCTTGGGATGCGAAGCCGGGCATCTGGCTTTCTTCCGCAAGCCATTTCGTGCGGCGATCCCCTTGGCTAATTTCGCCGAGCCCCTGCTTGCCCAGGACGCGATATTCGTTGGCGGCGGCAACACCAAATCGGCGCTGGGAGTATGGCGCGAATGGGGCCTGGATTGCGTGCTTGCCGAAGCATGGCGCCGTGGCGTCCTGCTCGCAGGCATGAGCGCAGGCGCGATGTGCTGGTTCGAACAGGGATTGACCGATTCCTATTGGGGCGCCGGCCTCAAGCCGCTGCAATGCCTGGGTCTCCTGCCGGGCGGATGCTGCGTTCACTACAGCAGCGAACCGGCGCGTCGACTCCGTCTGCACGAGGAGGCCGCCGCGGGCGTTTCGGACCTGCGCCTGGCCATCGATGACGGCGCCGCCGTGCTGTATTCGCACACAACAGTTCAGGAAGTCGTAAGCTGGCAACGGGGCGCCAGTGCCTATCTCGTGGCGATGGAACATGGGAAGGTGGTGGAGCACGTCCTTGCGGCACGCACGATCGTCTGACCCGGTGTTCGACGCGCAGGTCCGGCCGACAGCGCGCCGCACCGGCTAGCCGCTCAGCTCGGCCCACAGGCGCTTCACGATGAGAAAAACTCTCGGCTACTTCTTCGTGATTCTTTCGTTCCTCCCGTGGGCGGCAATCGCGGCATTGCCTTTGTTCGACATTTCGATTGGAATGGCGGCGGGTATCACGACGGGCCTGCTCGTCGGTGGCGAGGTATCGTTTGTTCTCGGTCTTGCTCTCCTGGGCAAGGAGGCCTGGGAGAGAATCAAGGCTGCATTCAGGAAGAAGCTGTAGCGGCTTCGTGCTTTCCGGATTGATTCGTCATTCCCCGAATGTCTGCATTCGATGAAATGATGCTGTCGCGGACGTTCCTGCACCCTGGGTTCAGGAGCGTCCCGGAATGCCACCGATCCGCCTGTTCGCGCATCACGCCCCGAAACGGAGACTTCATGACCACCAAAGGATTTGTCGCGTCACACGCGAAGGATGCCGCGTTCGAGAGAGGGCTTCGGTCGTTCTACGAGTACCGCGATCTCGGGATCAGGAAGGCCACGGACGGACGCGTCGACGCGCAGGTGATCCGCGCGGCGGCCGGGAAGGAGTTCTCCAGTCAGCCCCACCGGCATGAAACGAGTTTTCAGCTCGTCTATGTGCTGAAGGGCTGGATCGAGTTCGAGTACGAAGGCCAGGGTGTGGTTCGCCTCGAAGCGGGGTCGTGCGTTCACCAACCGCCCGCCATCCGCCACCGTGAGCTTGGCCACAGCGACGACATCGAAATGCTCGAGGTCGTGCTTCCTGCCGGCTTCGCCACCGAAGAAGTTCCGTCGGTCAACGGGTAGCATGGCGGAATGGAATGCGGATCGGCCGGCCGCCGTGAAGAATCTCGCGCTGGCCTTGCTCCTGTGCCTGGTGGGGTGTACCGGGTTGCCCGAGAACGTGACGCCGGTCGGCGATTTCAGGCTGGAGAAGTATCTGGGGACGTGGTACGAAATCGCGCGGCTGGATCATTCGTTCGAACGGGGGCTGACCCGCGTGACAGCCGACTACAGCCTGCGCGACGATGGCGGCGTCAGGGTACTGAACCGCGGTTACTCGGCCAGAGACGGCGCGTGGAAAGAGGCCGAGGGCAAGGCCTATTTCGTCAATCGATCCGACCAGGGGTATCTGAAGGTTTCCTTCTTCGGCCCGTTCTATGGCTCCTACATCGTCCTTGCGCTCGACCGCGAGGGCTATCAGTATTCGCTCATCTCCGGTCCGGACAAGTCCTATCTGTGGATTCTCGCCAGACGCCCGAAACCGGACAAGGCCGTTCTGGACGCTCTCATCGCAAAGGCAGCGATGGCCGGCTTTGACACGAGCAAATTGATATTCGTTGACCACGACTGATTGCCCGACCCGCATGGCAAGCCTGCCTGTTTCGGCCTCGAGGGAATTCCACGTGTCGCATAGCGCATTCGCAGGCAGTTCACCGTCATGACGGCTTCCTCTGTCTTCCCGCTCGACGGCGGCTGCGACTGCCGGCACGTTCGCTATCGCATGGAGACCGCGCCGTTGTTCGTCCACTGCTGCCATTGCCGGCGGTGCCGGAATATTACGATCGCGAGAAGCACTGGCCTGCCGAAAGTCTTGCCCGCAGGCAGGCCCTGTTGCCCGGGATCGAGCAGCATCAGGCCGCCCTTCGAACCCGCCGCGCCCAGGACTTCCCAACGATGATTCGCCGCGGACGACTGAGTGCCACGGTAGAGGGATCCCTTGTCGTCTTTCTCATCGGCATGCGCGTCAACAAGCCGTGGAAGGTCCACAAGTGGTGGCCGGTCGCGCAGGCGATGCCGCGCATGCTCGCCGAGTTGCAGGCGCGCCCGGAGCTGGGAATGCTCGGCGGCGAAATGTGGTTCGGGCGCACCACCATCCTCGTTCAGTACTGGCGCACTCTGGAGCAGCTGCTCGCCTACGCCAAGGACCGCAATGCAATGCATCTCCCGGCGTGGCGGGCGTTCAATCGATCCGTCGGCTCGAGCGGTGACGTCGGGGTCTGGCACGAGACCTACTCGGTGCCTGCAGGCGCATACGAGAACATCTATGTGAACATGCCCGCGTTCGGGCTGGGGAAGTTCGGCAAGCTGACCCCGGCGACGGGCGTCTTGCAATCCGCAGAAGGGCGACTGCGCGCCGGGGATCGAAGTGCGTCCTGACCGCGCGCACTGCGCGGGCCGCAGGCATCCGGGAGAACATGCATGAACTTGCGCACACTCTTCCTGAACGCCGTGCTTCTGTCCGCTCCCTGCCTGTCGAGTTGCTCGTCGCAGCAGATGTACGGCATGAGCCAGGCGTGGCAGCGCAACGAGTGCTACAGGATCGTCGACGCGCAGGAACATGGCCGCTGCATGGCGAGCACGAGCATGACGTACGATGAATACAAGCGCCGGATCGAAACGCCCAAGGACACAAAGTAGGCCTGTTGCAGGCATCCAGCGGACGTACGCGCAAATGCAGGCACGAAACCGTTTGCCGCAAAGCGGGACGTGGCCCCTTGGTCCCGCCCCAAGGCGAACAGGTCGTACAAAGAGTGCGGACTCGCTCGAAGGTCGAATGGCATGCCCATAATAGACGTGGAAATCGTCGTCGCCCCGAATGGTCCGGTCGGGGCGGGCCTTGCCCAGTCGCTTGCCGACGCGGTGGGTCTTGCGCTTGGTTCGCCTGCCGGCCAGACGTGGGTCCGGCTTCGTCTGCTGGCGCGAGAACACTACGCCGAGAACGAGTCCTCGCTTGCATCAACGGAGTTGCCGGTCTTCGTCACCGTGCTGAAGCGCGCACTTCCGGGGCAGGCCGAAATGACCGATGAGATCACCAGGCTGACCGAATCTGTAGCAAACGTGTTAGGACGCAATCGGAATCGCGTGCATGTCGAATACGCGCCCGCGGCAAGCGGGCGGCTTGCCTTTGGTGGCAAGCTCGTCACCTGAAACCGGTCTCGGGCCGACAGCGGCAATCCCGGCTGTCGGCTCCGTGTTCGACGCATTGCGCATCTTGCCGGCATCGCCCGGGCGCCCCCTTATAATGGCCGACGGATTCGTGGCGAACGTGTTCGTCGTCATTGCCGGTCGAGGACATGCCCTGGAGATCTGTCCATGTTCGACATTCAGAATTACGGCAGCTTCATCGCCGCCATCGTCGTCTTTCAGCTGATCCCCGGACCGGGGACGCTGGCGATCCTGAACGCAACTGCGCGTAACGGCGTTGGCGCCGGCCTGGGCGCCGTCCTCGGCACGCTCGCCGGCGACTTCCTCTTCATGGTCGCCGCGGTGGCGGGACTCGCTGCCGTCATGAACGCAAACCCGGCCCTGTTTCAGGCGCTGCAATGGTTCGGTGCCGCCTACCTGTGCTGGATGGGGTTGCAGCTGCTGCGCACACGCATCGCCGGCGACGCAGCGACGACCGAGCCGAGAAAAGCGGCCGCTGTCTACTTTGGTCAGGCCTTCGCCGTGAGCATCACCAACCCGAAAGTGATCCTCTTCTTCGTCGCCTTCTTTCCGCTGTTCCTGCGCCCCGGGTCCTCGAGCCTGACGCTCGCGGCGATGATGGTCCATGTGACGGTCATCAGCTTCCTCTACCAGGCCGGCCTCGTGCTTGCCGGCAACTCGATTGCCCGCAAGCTGGAAGCGCTGCCGTCGGCGCGAAGGATAGCCACGCGCCTTGCCGGCGTGGCTCTCATCGGGTTCGGCATCAAGCTCGCCTCGAGCAATCGGTAGCGATGTTCCGGAATTCCTCCATCGGGGAGATGCCCGCCGGCCACCCGATATCCGGCACCGAGGACGACGGGCGATCGTTGTCCGCCAGCGTCACCGCCCATGGCCGAAACCGCATCCGTCCCGGACGCATCGGCCCCCACCAGCGAGGTCCCACATGTCCCGCATCGAAGAACGCCTGACCGCACGCGGACTCATCCTGCCGCCGCCGACCCGACCGCCGGCGGGCGTCGTGTTTCCCTTCCAGTTCGTCCGCATCGTGGGCCGCCGCGCGCTCATATCCGGCCACGGTCCACAGAATCCTGACGGATCGACGGCGACACCTCTTGGCAAAGTGGGACGCGAGGTCAGTCTCGAGCAGGGCTACGCGGCGGCTCGGCTCACCGGACTATCCATTCTCGGCAGCCTCAAGCGCGCCTTGGGCGACCTCGATCGCATCGCGGCCTGGGGCCGCGTGCTGGGGATGGTCAACTCGGCGCCCGGCTTCAACCGGCAGCCCCTCGTGATCAACGGCTTCTCCGATCTCATCATCGACCTCTTCGGTCCCGAAACGGGCGCCCACTCCCGCAGCGCCGTCGGCCTCGCCGAGCTTCCGTTCGACATCCCGGTCGAGATCGAGGGCGAAGTCGAGCTCATTGCCTAGGGCCTGCGATCGGCCTGGCAACAGGCCCACCCGGTCAACGAATGGGCGACCCATTGCCTGGCCTTGCCTGGTTTTCGGGAGGACACCATGCTCGAATTGAGACCCACCTGCGAACACTGCAACAAGGCGCTGCCACCGGCTTCGCTAGAGGCGCGCATCTGCTCCTACGAGTGCACGTTCTGCGCGACCTGCGTCGATCGCGTGCTGCGCAACGTCTGCCCGAACTGCGGCGGCGGCTTCGTTGCCCGCCCCGTCAGGCCCGCGCGGAACTGGAAAGGCGACAACTACCTCGGCCACGACCCGGCGAGCGCGAAGATCAGGCACCGGCCCGTCGATGCCTCGGCGCATGCGCGGCTGCTGGCGGCGATCGGCCCCTTGCCGCCGGAAAGGCGATAATCCCGCTTTCGTTCCGGAGCATTTCGCGCCGGGACCACGAGGCCAGACGATGAACCTGCGCGGCGACGGCTTCAGCATGATGGAAATCCTCGCGGTAATCGCGATTGTCGCGATTCTCGCCACGCTGGCGGTTCCAAGCTATCTCGACAAGATCGTTCGCGACCAGATCGTCGAGGCGCTGCCTCTGGCGGACATCGCCAAGAATCCGCTCGCGGGATCGTGGGCGGCGCTGCAAGCCTTTCCCGCCGACAACGCGGCCGCGGGCTTGCCCGCGCCCGACAAGATCGTCAACAACTACGTCAGCTCGGTCCTCGTGCGAAACGGCGCGATCGATCTCACCTTCGGCAACCGCGCAAGCGGCGTCATCAGGGGCAAGGTGCTCACGCTGCGGGCGGCCGTCGTCGAGGATGCGCCGATCGTCCCGGTGACCTGGGTGTGCGGATATGCCAAGGCGCCCGATAAGATGACGCTCAAGAGCGCGGATAGCACCAGCGTCGACGCTCGCTACCTGCCGCTCAAATGCCGGTAGGCCTCGGACCTCGACCGAAGGCCGCGGCCGCACGTTTCCCTGTGCGGATGTCTCGGGCGGGCGCCGCTGCGTCCACGAGATGCCACGGGCCGGCGCGCAGACAATGCCGAAGCACTTCACGTCCCCCATTGCCCCCATTGCCCCCATCGTCATCCGACGAAGACATCGGTACACTTGCGCGTTCCGGGAGCCGCCCGGCGCATGCGCCGCCCGCACGTTGATCCGTCGATTGCCGGAGTCACCGCCATGAGCCTTGATGAATTCATCGCCACTGCGTGGAACGATCACGGAGATCATCCCGAAGAGGTCGCGGACCGCCTTGCCGGCGCACTGGACCTGCCGGTGTCCCCGGCCGACATTCCGCCGTTCGCGCGCATCGTCACGCACGTGTACGGCGAGCACCTCGGCCGGTGGAGCGCCGGCGTCGCCCTGCTCGAATCGT
>Ga0031656_10000114_pt1 | contig 21979 bp, 24 predicted proteins | sample FrelakmetDIP11DI_FD_55080 | JGI IMG/M metagenome (GOLD analysis project Ga0031656, IMG submission 55080) | Freshwater lake sediment microbial communities from the University of Notre Dame, USA, for methane emissions studies - DIP11 DI | ecosystem: Environmental > Aquatic > Freshwater > Lake >... | reverse complement strand
CCCGCGTTCGAGGTGCGGTGCGACGTGCTCGACCACCGCACGCCGTGCCTCGGCTTCGCAATCCAGGAAGCGAGGCACGTCAACGTCTGGGGAAACCGGCTCGCGGAACTCGGCATCCTGCCCGGTCCGTGGTTGCAGGAGGTGAAGCACGCCATGCTCGCCGGCGCGCCGGACGACACCGAGTTCACCGTCGCCGCGGCCGGCACGGGTGTCGGGACCGAGCGAACGCTCACGCTCGGTCTGCTGCGCGATCGCGTGCTGCGGATCGTACCGGGTCAGAAGATCGTCTACGTCACGGACGCCGCTTACCACGAGGAGAACGTTGGTCGCATCGTGAATCTCGCGGCGGGCGCCGACCTGCTGTTCATCGAATGCACGTTTCTCGACGCCGATGCAGCCGATGCCGAACGCAAGGCCCACCTGACGGCGCGCCAGGCCGGATCCATCGCGCGCGAGGCCGGCGTGTCGGTGCTGGTGCCGTTCCATTTTTCGCCGCGCTACGGCGGTCGCGAGTCCGAGCTGCGCGCCGAGGCGCAGGCGGCCTTCGGAGGAGTCGTTGCATGAGCAGCATCGAGCGGACGGATCTGGCAATCATCACGCCCGAAGCCACCCTGGACGGCGACCTCTGGCTGCCACCCGGGGCACCCGGCATCGTGCTGTTCGCGCACGGCAGCGGCAGCAGCCGCCTGAGTCCGCGCAACCGCTACGTCGCGGGTGAGATCGTCGACGGCGGACTGGGCACGCTGCTCTTCGACCTGCTGACCGCCGCGGAGGAGCGTCGCGACCGACTCGACGCCAGCCTGCGCTTCGACATCGGACTGCTGAGTAGACGCCTCGCGGACGCGACCCTGGCTGCGAGCGCAAGCCTGGGCCGCATCCTTCAGCCTCGGTTACTTCGGTGCCAGCACCGGTGCCGCCGCCGCGCTCGCAGCGAGCCTCGAGTGCCCGGTGAATGCGATCGTGTCGCGCGGCGGCCGCCCTGATCTCGCCGCGGCAGCACTGCCCGAGGTGATCGCGCCGACGCTACTCATCGTCGGCGCGGACGATCCGGTCGTGCTCGATCTCAATCGCCGCGCGCAGGCGCAACTGCGCTGCGAATCAAGGCTCGAAATCGTACCCGGCGCCACCCATCTGTTCGAGGAACCAGGCACGCTGGAGCAGGTGGCCTCTCTCGCAACCGCGTGGTTCCGTCGCTGGCTGTAGGTCGTCGCCCGGGCGCGGCCGCTCGCCTGGCGCGCTCAGGGCGTGCGATGTATGACACCGTCCTTCATCACGAAGTCCACCTTGCGCGTCAGCGTGATGTCGGCCAGCGGATTGCCGGGGACGGCGACGACGTCAGCGCGGAAGCCGGGCTCGATCTGCCCGATGTCGTCGACCGCGAGGACCTGCGCCGCGCGGTAAGTCGCCGCCTGCAGCGCCTCGGCGGGCGGCATGCCGCCCTCGACCATGTACCCGAACTCGATCGCGTTCTCGCCGTGTGGCCCAACGCCCATGTCGGTGCCGAAGGCGATCTTCACCCCGGCCTTGTAGGCCCTGGCGAAGGTGTCCTGGATCTTGGCGCCGATGCGCTCGGCCTTGGGTCGCACGATGTCCGGGAAGTAGCCCGGCACCTTGGCCTTGTCCGCGACGAACCGCCCCGCCGTGATGGTCGGCACGTACCAGGTGCCGTGCTTCTTCATCAGCGCGAAGATCTCGTCGTCCATGTAAGTGCCGTGCTCGATCGAGGTGACGCCACCCTCGATGGCGCGCTTCATGCCCTCCTTTCCGTGCGCGTGCGCCGCGACCGTGTAGCCATAGTCCTTGGCCGTCTGCACGATTGCCTGGATCTCGTCGAGCATGAACTGCGGCGCATCTCCGCTTTTTGCATAGCTCAGAACGCCGCCGGTGGCGGTGATCTTGATCAGATCAGAGCCGTCCTTGTAGCGCTGACGTACCGCCTGGCGGGCCTCTTCGGGGCTGTTCACGACGCCCTGTGTGGGGCCGGGTGTGCCCATCAGGAAGGAGAGCTCGGCGTTCACGCCGTTGGTGGGATCGGCATGGCCGCCGGTGGTCGCGACCGACTTGCCCGCGGCGTAGATGCGCGGGCCCGTCACGAGACCCTGGTTGATTGCGTCGCGCAGCTTGGGCGCCACCTCCCCGCCGAGGTCGCGCACCGTCGTGAATCCCGCGAGCAAGGTCCTCTCGGCGTAGCCAACGGCACGCAGCGCGAAGTCGGCGTCGTCGAGCCGGAAGCGTTCCTCGTAGGAGCGCGGGCTCGACTGCTGTCCGATGTGCACGTGCAGGTCGATCCATCCCGGCATGCAGGTGTGCCCTGCGAGATCCACCTCGCGCGCACCGGGCACGGAGACGCGCCCGGGCAGCACCTCGCTCACCTTGCCGTCAGCCGCCACCACGGTGCGTGCGCCGACGAGCCGGCCCGACTTCGAGTCGAAGGTCTCGCCACAGTGCAGGGCCACCGTCTCGGCAGGGGCGGGCGTGGACGCGATCAGACCCGCAACGAGCAGCGACAGGCGCATGGAGGGCTCCCCCTGGGGCAAAGGCGCAGAGTGTACCAATGCGCGACAGCCGATACGCTTCCGTTCCCTGATGCACGGCGCCCGCCCAATCACAGCCACGCGCACCACCTGCGCCAAGGCTCGGGACCCCGGTTGCTGGCGACTGGTACGACCAGGCAGTGCGGCGACTGGTCGCCGCGCACACCGCGATCTCAGGCCGACGCACGAGCCTCGTAGACCATGCGGCCGATTTCCGCGTAGCCGAGCATCGCGCCCTCGAAGTTGTCGAGCATCGTGCGGGCGAACTCAGGCAGCTCGGATGCGGGCCGCCCCGCCTCCTCGAGCAGTGCCGTGGCGAACTCCGGATCGATGAAGAACAGCAGTGCACTCAGGCAGGCGCCGAGGTCGTCGTCCACGTCTTTCGGGAGGTCGACGTCCCATGCTTCTTCGAGCCAGTCATGACCCTGCGCAAAGCCGCTGGCCCACTGCCTCAGCGGCGCATCCTTGTCGAAGTTCCGCTCGGCGGGCTCGCGCAACTCGATGCATGCGGGCAGCGCCACGGTCGCATCCTGCACCTCGCGATTCAACTGATTGTAGAGCGTCATGATCGAGCGATGGAAACGCACGCCCTCGTTCTCGTCGGCGAACACGGGCTCGTCGGCGTCGAAAATCGCGGGGATCCACTCCGAGGGAAGGACGAGGTCGGGCGCCGCAACCACGGCGAACAGAAATCCGCAGAGTTCCTCGAGCCCGAGCGTGGCCGGCGAGTGCGTGCGGGCAGCAACCAGGAACTGTCGCAGCCACGCTTCGTCGGCGGGCGCGAGATCGGGAAGGACAGGTTCGGGCGCTGTGTTGCTCATCCGCCCATTTTACGCGCTCACGCGAGTGCGAGCAGGTGTTTCCCGTAGGCGCGAACGTCGTCCCAGTCCGTGTAGTCGATCACCGTGCTGGGATCCGTGGGACCGTGCGTGTACTTCATGATCATCTGGATCATCACGCGCTCATGCCACGGCCACGACGGGTAGTTCACCTTGCCCGCGATCACCTTGAGATCCCGCGGCCGCCACGGCGAGAGCTGCAGGAATTTCTGCATGTATCGGTTGCCTTCGACGGTTGACTTCTCGGGCACTCGCGCCACGACCGACACGTTGAAGAAGCTGTTCGGCTTCGCCTCCAGCGNCGCCCGATGCCTCGCGACGAAATCGAACACGCTCCTGTCGTAGGTGCCGTACAGCACCGGCGCACCGAGCGCGATGACGTCGTAGCGGTCCCAGTCCGCGCCTTCCTGCGTCGCCTCGACGATGTCCATCATCTCGGCTCGACCGCCCGCGNCCTCGATGCTCTCGCAGATGCGTCTCGCGACGCGGGCCGTGTGCCCGCCGCGGCTCATGTACAGGATCAGGACCGACTTCATGCGGCGCGCTCCACTGACGTTCGCATCATCCACTTTCGGGACGACACGCTAACCGATTGACCGCCGTGACGGCATCCCGGAATGCCGACGCCGCAGGCTGGCCTGCGCCGGGCTGCGCCATAATGCCGAGCCCCGGCACTCGAGGCCATCCAGGCCACATGCACCCGACCCTGATCGTCCGCATCCTCGCAGTGGCGACCGCATGGCTGGCTTCAGTCCCTGTCGACGCCGATGAATTCTCTGGCCTCTGACTGGCGGCCGGTTGCGCCAGGCGTCGAGTACCGGCACTTGGAGCGCCCCGGGCTGGATGCGCACGCCGTGCGCGCGGACCTCGACGAGCGCTGCGTGCAGGTGATTGCCAGCACCGCCGCGGACCGCGGCCTCACCGTCAGCGGCTTCGCGCAGCGGCATTCGGCGACGGCAGCCGTAAATGGCGATTACTTCGACGAGCAACTCGACCCGGTCGGGTTCGCGATGGGCGACGGGGTGGTCTGGGCACTCGCGAGCGAGATCCCGCGATGGCAGGAAGTGGTGGGCGTTGGCGGCCGGCGCGTCGAGATCTTTCCGCGAAGCACGCCGCTGCGCGAGCCCGAGCCCTGGATGACCGGCGCGGTGTCGGGCTGGCCGATGGTCCTGGCGCAATGCCAGCCGGAACCCCGGCTGCCAGGCAGCGATCACTTCACACGCGCTCCGCACCCCCGTACGGCGGTGGGACTGTCGCGCGACGGGCGGCGCCTGCTGATGCTGGTCGCGGACGGACGTCGCGAAGGCGTGCCGGGACCGACGCTGCCGGAGCTTGCGGAGCTGCTGGCCGAACTCGGAGCGTGCACGGCGCTGAACCTCGACGGCGGAGGATCGAGCGCACTGTGGGTCGGCGACAGCATCGTCAACCGTCCGAGCGACGGCTTCGAGCGGCCCGTAGGCAACCATCTCGCGATCGTGATGGCACCGGGGTGCGAGCGGGGATCGTTGTCCGATTCGACCCGTCAGCCGGCGAAGGACGCATTCCGGCCGTGACTGGCATCAACTTTCCTCCGCTGCTCATCGCATAGATGCAGGAGACCCCGATGCCCGTAACGATGCCCGCCTTCGAGCAGGTGCTGGAGCTGCCGAGCCTGATGCAGCGAGTCGTTCCGGAGACCTGGCAGGACCTGAACGGCCACGTCAACGTGCGCCACTACCTCGAGCTCTTCGACGCGGCGAGCTGGCCGATGCTGGCGGACTTCGGGCTCGACGAGCGGGTGTTCCTCGACCGGCGCCAGGGGCTGTTCGACCTCGAGCACCACCTCTGGTACTTGTCGGAGCTGCACGTCGGGGACACGGTCAGTGTCCATGCGAGATTCATCGCGCGCACAGCGAAGCGATTCCACGGAGTCATGTTCGCGCTCGACCGCACGCGTGGACGGCTGGCGAGCGTATTCGAGTACGTGAGCACCGGCGCGGATCTCGCCTTGCGACGGACCGCGCCGCTGGTCCCGGAACTCGCCTCCGAGCTCGACCTGAGGATCGAGGAGCACTCGCGGCTCAGCTGGCCGGCGCCGGTCTGCGGAGTCATCGCACCCTGAGCCTGCAGGGCCCTCTGCTACGATACCGCTCCCCTACTGCGATCCGGACCGAGGCCACGATGAACCTGTCCCTCCGCGAGCAGCTGCTCAAGGCCGGGCTCGTCACCGACAAGCAGGCTAAGCAGGCCGAGCGCTCCAACAGCCAGCAACGCCACCGCCAGACCAAGGGCGACACTCGCACGCCGCCGCCGCCCGAACAGCTGAAGTCGGCGCAGCAGGCACAGGCGGCCAAGCTGCTGCGCGACGCGGAGCTGAACCGCAAGCAACGCGAGAAGGCCGAGCGCAGGGCGCGGGCTGCGGAATTGAAGCAGCTCGTGGAGCAGTTGCGGATTCCGCGTCCGGACAGCGACGACTGGTTCAATTTCGTGGACGACGGAAAGATCCATCGCGTCGCCGTGACGCCCGAACTCCGCGCCCGCATCATGTCGGGCGCCATNGCCGTCGTACGCAGCGAAGGTCACTACCACCTCGTGCCGGTCGACTCGCTCGAGCGAATCCGCGAGCGACACGCAGACGCAATCGTGCCACCGCCTGCCAACCCGGCCTCCTCGGAACCCGCGCCGGACGATCCCTACAANGACTTCGTGGTCCCCGACGATCTCACCTGGTGAGCGGGGACATGGCGACCTTCAGTTCGGTGCTCGGCAGCCTGAGAATTGAGCGTGATGCCTCGAGCGTCGCNATACCGAAGTCCTGGGGCAACGGCCGCACGGTGTTCGGCGGCCTGCAGGTGGCGCTCAGCGTGCGGGCGATGCGCGGCGCACTCGATGCGNCGCTTGGCGTGGGCAAGGGACACCACACCGCACTGCCGCTGCGCAGCCTGCAGACGACGTTCGTAGCGCCGGTTCCGACCGGCACGCCCGTCGAGTTGCGCGCCGAGTTCCTGCGCAGCGGGCGCTCCGCTACCCATGCGCGCTGCGACGTCCGTCACGACGGCGCGCTCGCCTGCACGACGGTGGCTGTGTTCGGTGCCGCAAGGCCGTCGCGGATCCTGCTCGACATCCCGCGACCGACCCTGCAGGCAGACCCGGAGGCACTGCCGGACCTGCCCTATATCCCGGGCATCATGCCGGAGTTTGTACAGCATCTGCAGCTGCGCTGGGCCGTGGGACGCGTCCCTTACTCGGGGCACGATGAACCGCACTCGAGCATCTTTGCGCGCCTGCCGGACGATGGCTGCAATGCCGAGGACGTGCTGATCGCTCTGGCCGACTCGATCCCCACGCCCGCGCTCTCGATGCTCGAGAAGCCCGCGCCTGCGACTTCGATCAACTGGATGCTCGAGTTGATCGGCGACCCCGCGCAGCTCGACCGCCACCAGTGGTCGCTGATCGGCACCGAAGTGCGCGCCGGCGCCGACGGATACCTGAGCCAGACGTCGGTGCTGTGGGGACCCGGCGGCCACGCGTTCTCGGTCAGCCACCAGAGCGTCGCGATCTTCGGCTGAGAGACCCGTCGCCGCGATCGATCAGAGCACGCGCGGCAGCGTCAGCGCGTCGACCAGCCCGCGCGCCCCATAAAGAGCCGGCAGGATGACCTCGGGCGGATGCCGTCGCCTCAGGTCGGCGACCAGCTCGGTCCCGGCGCGATAGGCGGGCAGGTACATGCGCCCGAGCAGCGGGTGACGGCCCCATGCTCCCGAGAGCTTGTCCGCGCGTTCGGCGGTGACCAGGCACTCCGCGCGCAACGCTGCCGCAACCTCCGGCTGCGGCAGCCGCTCGTGCCAGGTGAGCCAGGACGCCTGGTTCTTGGCATCGTCCTGCAGCAGCGCGAGCAGCACACCGAGCTCGAGGTCGCGGTCCGGGAGGTCCGCGGGCTCGGTCACTCCGTACGCAATCAGGATCGCGTTGTTGGCGATGCCCTCGAACAGCACGCTGACTCGCGTGTTCATGGTGAGCACCGAGGCCTCGAAGCCCGCGAGCCCGCGCACGAACAGGTCCTGCAGGTAGGCGAAGGTGGTGACGTGGCCGGGCACCACTTCGTGGCTCACCAGCTGCTGGAACTCCGGCACCGAGATCTCGAGCGAGGCATTGAGTTCGTAGGTGGCCTCGTATTCGGGCGTACCGTCTGCGCGCCGCGCGCGACCGAGGTAGTTCATGGAGCCCGAGAACCATGCGTTCTCGATGGCGAGGAAGCGTACGTTGGCGCGCGGTACCGGCGCGAACTCGGCCGGCAGGTAGGGCAGCAGATGGCGCGCCGCCAGCATGTCGTAGTAGGCGACGAACGCGTCGCCCACCGACGCGACGGACTTCGCTGGCACGCGTCGCGCTGCGCGCCACGCGCCCACTGCGGCAAGCAGCGACTCGCGGTCGTGCGAAGGGTGGCCGGCAGCCGCCAGCAGTTCCGCCACGCGCTCGCGCTTCTCCGCGGGTTGCGACGGCTCGGGCGCGCGGCCGATGATCGTGCGCACGCAGCGTTCGTACGGCACCTGCGCTCCGCGGCCGAGCATCTCCATCGCGAGGTCCCACATCACCTCGCAGCACAGCCCCAGGCCCTCCAGGTACGCGCCGCGCACTCCGCCTGCCGCGCGGGCGCCCGCCAGCACCTGCGCGATGGCACCACGCACGTCGACGACCGCGAGGTAAGCATCGACCGCGCCGCCGTCAGGCGCCGCACCGACGACGCCGCCGCTGGCGCGCAGGCAGCCGCCGTCGCGTGCGTGTAAGCGCGCGGCAGCGGTTGGTCCGAGAACCAGCTGTCGGCAATGAAGCGCCCGACGCCGGAGGGGTTCATGACGTCGCCGCCCCACAGTGTGTCGATGCCGATCAGCGCGTCGGCGATGGAATTCTCGAGCGGTTCGGGCGCCATGCATTGTCTCCGTCGCGGCGGGTCGGGCCAGCGGCGTTCCGCCGACGGGCCCGACGCAAAGCGTACTCCTTCGCAACGGCGGGCTTCGGTTTCGGGCCGCCGCAGACCGGTCGGCCGCCGGGATGTCCCATAGGTATTTCTGGAAGCCCGCTCTGCGCGCCGCGGGCTTAGCCTGAGTTTGGCGGCGGCAGCTGGGCCGTCGCTCGAACGAATGGAGACTTTCATGCGCAACCGAATGCTGCTGGTCGCAATGCTGATGACGCTGTCCGGCGGCGTCGCCCACGCCCAGGTGCAGTGGGAAGCCCTGCCCGACGCTGCGCCAGCCCCGGCCGACAACCCCACGACCGCGGCCAAGGTCGAGCTCGGCAAGATGCTGTACTTCGATCCGCGCCTGTCCTCGACCGGCACGGTGTCGTGCTTCTCCTGCCACAACGTCATGGAGGGCGGCGACGACCACATGCCCACCTCCGCCGGCGTGCACGGACTGAAGGGCGGCCGCAACGCGCCCACGGTCTGGAACGCCGCGTTCCACTCGGTGCAGTTCTGGGATGGACGCGAGAAATCGCTCGAGGATCAGGCCAAGGGCCCGCCGGTGAACCCGATCGAGATGGGCATGCCGAACCTCGACGCGGTGATCGACCGCGTCAGGAGGATTCCCGGCTACAAGGCGCCGTTCGAGGCCGCCTTCGGGGCGGGCGACGTGGTCACGATGGACAACGCCGCGAAGGCGATCGCCGCCTACGAGCGCACGCTGATCACGCCCGGCAGCGCCTACGACAAGTACGCCAAGGGCGACAAGGCGGCACTTACGCCGCAGCAGGTGAAGGGCGGGGAGACCTTCGCCAGCGTCGGCTGCATGAGCTGCCACCAGGGTCCGGCCTTCAACGGACCTCCGCTGCCCATGGGCACCGGCTTCTTCATGAAGTTCCCGACCTACCCGAACACGCCCTACGTCGCGCAGTACAAGCTCACCGACGACCCGGGCCGCTTCAACGTCACCAAGGACGAGGCCGACCGCGGCATGTGGCGCGTGCCGACGTTGCGCAANCTCACCTACACCGCGCCGTACATGCACAACGGCGCGGTGAAAACGCTGCCCGAGGCAGTGCGCGTGATGGGCACGACGCAGCTCGACAAGACACTCTCGGACGTAGAGGTGGCTGACATCGTCGCGTTCCTCGAGTCGCTCACCGGGCCGTTCCCGCAACAGACCATGCCGCGGCTGCCGCCGACGCCGGGAGACCTGCTCGAGTAGCCTCAGGGTCCGAATCTCGCCCCGAAGAAGTCGCCCGGCTTCCAGGCCGGGCGATCGGCGGCATCGCCAATCGCCAGCCCGATGCGGTAGTTGACGCTCGCGAGTCGTGCAGCCGCCGACCAGTCGATCGGGTGCGCGAGGTCGTCGCTCGGCAGGTGGTAGCGGTGCGACAGGAACTCCTCGAATCGTTTCAGACCGTCGGCGCCGTCGAGCGGCTTGATTCCGCCGATCAGGTAGATCGCGGGCACCCCGGCGCGCACGAATGCGTACTGGTCGCTGCGCACGAACACGACCTCGTCGGGCTGCGGGTCGGGCGTGAGCGTGAGACCGGCCTCGGCGACAGCCGCCTGTGCGACGGCGTCAAGGGTCGAGTGCTCGATGCCGATCGGGATCACATCGCTGGTGTCCGTGAGAAGCAGGGGCATGTCCATGTTCACGTTGGCGACCAGCGACTCTCGCGGAACGGTTGGGTGCTCCGCGAAATGAAACGCACCGAGCAGACCCTTCTCCTCGGCGGTCAACGCGATGAACAGCATGGAACGACGCGGCTTCTCGGGCGATGCGAAGAGCAGGCGTGCCGCTTCGAGCATGGTGGCCACGCCCAGGGCGTTGTCCTGGGCGCCGTTGTAGATCGAATCACCGCCGTGGGGAGCACCGATACCGAGGTGGTCGAGGTGCGCGGTGAACACCACGTTCTCGGCCGACAGCCTGGGATCGCGACCGGGCAGGCGTGCAATCACGTTGCGACTCTCGACCCGCTCGAGCTTCGCGCGCGAGGCAAGGGTCACCGTGCCCGCGAGGTCGAAGGCGCGCAGTTCGCCCTTGTCGAGCATTGCGAACACCTCAGCCGCGGTGTGCGGCGACCCGGCGAATATCGCGTCAGCGAGCTTCACGTTGCCGGACACCCGGGCGCGCAACCCGGGGAAGTCGTCCACCGGCCGGCCCTGCGGGTCGAGCCGCCGCATTCCAGCGAGACGCCAGTTCGGCGCATCGAGCGCCCAGGGTCGCTTGCGCTCGTTGACCGGATCGTCCAGGAAGATCACACCCACCGCGCCGAGGCGCTCGATCTCCATCAATTTCTCTCGCGTCGACGCGTAGAAGGCGCGCTGGTCGGCCGAAAAGCGCGCAGGCGCGTTATCCAGGACGACCGCGACCTTCCCGGCGAGCTCCACCCCCGCAAAGTCGTCGTGGCCGAGTTCGGGCGCGCGGACGGCCTGCCCGACGAACACCATGGGTGCCGTCACCTCGGCCGTGCCGTGCGTGTAGTTCACCATGGGCAGGAAGTCAGTCTCGAAGACGAACTCCGTCGTTCGCCCTTCGCGCGCGATCGCGAATCGTGCCCCGTCCCGTTCGCGCTGCCCCCGCAGCATCGGCACGCGCTGGAAGTAGCTGCCGTCGTCGCCGGCAGGCTCCATGCCGAGCAGTCGATACTGCGCGGCGACGTATGAAGCCGCGAGGTCGTAACCGCGGGTGCCGGCTTCGCGACCTTCCAGCAGATCGTCAGCAAGGAAACGCACATCGGCCTCGATGCGCCCGGCCGAGGCCGCAAGGTCCCCCGGCGGCGTTTCGGCTCGCGTCGCTGCCGTGGCGCACACGGCTGCCAGCGCCACCACGTGCAATCCGGTCGCTTGCGGTAACCGAATGGACGTAGGCTTACCTCGTCCGGGGCGTGAGCGGGAATACTGTTTCATGGTGATTCTCCCGACCGTAGGATAGCTGGATGGCCACCGATTTCGACGCATTTCCAGACCCACCCGCCGATGCCGCGCGTAATGGAGGCGACACGATCGTGCTTGCGGGCGGTTGTTTCTGGTGCACCGAGGCGGTCTACCGTCAGCTCGATGGCGTGATCTCCGTGCGCCCCGGATATGCGGGCGGCACGGCCGCGACCGCCAACTACGAGGACGTCTGCACTGGCGCGACCGGTCACGCCGAGGCAATCGAGATCGTATTCGATCCTGCCCGCGTGCAGCTCGGCGAGATCCTCAGGATCTTCTTCGCCATCGCGCACGACCCGACACAGTTGAACCGTCAGGGCGCGGACGTCGGCACGCAATACCGCTCCGCCATCTTCTACGCCAGCGAAGCACAGAGGCAGATCGCGGCCGACTACGTCGCCCGCATCGACGCCGCGCGCGTGTTCGATGCGCCGATTGTGACGACGCTCGAACCGCTCACGCAGTTCTTCGTCGCCGAGGCCTACCACCACGACTACGCGGCACGCAACCCGTGGCAGCCGTATGTACGCGCCGTCGTCGCGCCTAAGGTCGAGAAGCTGCGTCGTACCCACGGCGACAGGCTCAAGGAGCCCGGATGAAACCCTGGGATCTCACGCCCCCCACCGCCGCAGCGCCGTCGCCTCGAGTCGATGCTCACTCCCGAGGAGCGCCACGTGCTGCTCGAGCACGGCACCGAGCGGGCGTTCTGTGGCGTGTTCACGGACCAGAAGCAGCCGGGCACCTACTGCTGCCGCCTTTGCGGCCTGCCGCTGTTCCGCGCCACCGAAAAATTCAACAGCGGCACTGGCTGGCCGAGCTTCACGGCGCCGTTTGCGGACGGGCACCTGAAGTACGTGAGCGATGTGAGCTACGGCATGATACGCACGGAGATCCGCTGCGCGCGCTGCGACAGCCACCAGGGGCACGTGTTCCCGGATGGCCCGCCGCCCACCGGCCGGCGCTACTGCATCAACTCGATCTCCTTGAGCTTCACGCCGGACGGCGAGCCACTGCGCGACCCGCTCGGTTTCGGCGCGCCGGATCGCTCGGACTGACCGCGTCGGCGGCAGTCCAAGTCGCTTCATCGCCCGAAACGGGAAGATACCGGCATCGGCACCTCCGGCGCCGCGGCCCGTAGCAGTCAAGAGGGCGCATGCCTATGGGACTTTCCCGACGCCTCGGCTATCGTTCGCTACAGGGGGCACGCCGCAATTCTGACCGCCTGCGGCCCGGCTCTTGCCGGCAACTGGTCGCCCAAGGTTCCTGACAGGAGACGCACGCATGGGATTTTTCAGCAGTATTCTCGAGAAGCTCGGCATCAAGAAGGCCAAGGCCGCTCCGCCGCCGGCCCAGGTTCAGATCCCGCAGCCGGCCCGGGTTCCGGCTGCTCCGCCACCGCCCCCGCCGCCGATCGAAATCCCGGTGGTGGACGTGGTGGCCCAACTTGAGCAGTACGCCGCCACCAATCCGCAAAAGCTCAACTGGAAGACTTCGATCGTCGACCTGCTGAAGCTTCTCGACATCGACAGCAGCTTCGCGGCCCGCAAGGAACTCGCCGTGGAACTTGGCTGCCCCGCCGAGTACATGGGCGACTCGGCCAAGATGAATATCTGGCTGCACAAGACGGTGCTGAAAGAGATCGCGAAGAACGGCGGCAACATCCCGCCGGAGCTGCTCGACTGATCAGCCATTCGCGTACTTTTCCGCGAGTTGGAAAGACGAGCCGGGCCCGCGAGCCCGGCTCGTCTGCTTTCGCGGTTACCCCTGCTCGCTCGTCCGGCGGCGAGCCGCACGACGCCATGCCGCGGCGTAGATGGCCGCGTTGACGACCAGCACGAAGATCCCGAGCGCGACCTGCACTCCACGCGTCAGTCCCTCCGGGTAAAGGGCCGCGAGCAGGTAGTGCTCGATGAATCCGCCCTGAAGACCCTGCTCTCCGGCGAGCCGTCGATAGTGATCCTCGAGCGGGGTCAGCGGGCAGATGCCGCCCAGCAACTCGATTCCCGCGCCCCATGCCACGACCGGCAGGTGCACCCACGCGAGCTTCGGCCGGGACAGTACCCAGAAGCCGCCGAGCACCACGAATGCGACAAAGGCCGCGTGGACGAGGAGCACCGCATCAGCGAGTAGCCGGTGGAGCACGATCCAAGTTTCCGGGCGCGACTCCGGCACCGCAAGCGTCCGCAATGCAGGCAAGACGGCGGCGGTGCCCGGCCGGCGTGTCGCCGCCCGGAGCCGCGGCGCCCGCCGGTCAGCGCGTGGTTGCCGTGACCGGCTCGGATGTCGGCAGCTCGAGCTCGCCCTTCGAGCTGAACCGTACGGTGTTGAATGCGCCACCGCTCAGCTTGCCACTCATCTCGTAGGTGATCCTGTCGACGGGCTTGCCGTCGAGCACGCCCATCACCTGGCGCACCATCCTCAGGACCGAGACCGTGACCGGCACGGCGATCACGGCTTCGCCGAACGCCGGCACGGTGCCGGGCTCGTCGCTCACGCCGGTGGCGAAGGTTCGGCCCTGGACCTCGAGTTCGACATACGCGCCGGTGTACTCGATCGGGGCGTCGTTGGGGTTCTGCACGCGCAGCTTGAGCAGCAGCCGCAGTTCCATGCCCTCGCCCGGCAGCGACTGCACGCCGGCCATTGTGACCTGCAGCGGATCCCGCTGCGGCAGGCCGGCGCAGCCAGCAATGCCCAGCATGGCGAGGGCGGCAAGGAACAGGCGTCGGCTCGGCATGAGTGACTCTGGATCATCGGCGTGATGCGAAACAGTGTGACGCAAATTGCCACCGCGAGACCATACGCGCGCGCGACGCCGGCGATCGGTATCCTCCGCGCTTCCCGTCCCAACCGCCGGCGACTCCCGCCGCTTCAGCTGGTAGCGAACATGAACCGATCGACTTGCCTGTACGCCAGCCTCGCCCTCGCGCTCAGCGTGAGCGCCGCGGCGGCCGAGCCGCGCATCACCCGCGCGCTGCCGGTCGACGGCGGCTGGCAGCTCACGGTGGAAGGCGTTGACTCGCCCGAGTTCCGGCTCGACGGCCAACCCGTCGCCGCGACCCGCGCCGGCGATGCCTGGCAGTTCACGACCGGCGCGGCCGCGCGGCGGCTCGTAGTCGGGGACGGCAAGCGTGATCTGCTCGCGCTGCGCCTGCTGCCCGACACGCCGGCCGATGCGCCCTTCAACGACTGGACCATCTACCACCTGATGCTCGCCGACTTCGCGAACGGCGACGCGAACAACGACCGTTCCGGAATGCGCCGCTGGGTGCACTCGGGCTACTCGGGCGGCGACCTGCAGGGCGTGCTCGGAAAGGTGGACCATCTCAAGGCGCTGGGCGTGAACGCGGTGTGGCTGAGTCCGCTCTTCGCCTCCGAGACCTCGCATGGTTATGACGTCATGAACTACTACCGCGTCGGCGACGCCGTGTCCGTGCCGCGCGATCGCGAGGCCGCGATGCAGCTCTACCAGCGCACCGTGGAGGCGCTGCACGGCGCCGGCATCCGCGTGGTGCTCGACCTGCCGCTGAACCACGGCTCGGGCAGCTACGAACGCCAGGCCGGCGATCCGAAAGGCCTGAAGCCCAAGGCGACCTCGGCGCAGCAGGAGGCCGAGAAGACCTGGGATTCCTGGAATGCGGGCTTCCGGTACTGGAATTTCGCCGACGCGGGCACGCGCGAGTTCCTGCTGGACGCGAGCCGCTACTGGCTCACCGAAGGGAAGGCCGACGGCTTCCGACTCGACTACGTGCGCGGCGTGCCGCCCGACTTCTGGGCGGAGTTCTACGCCGCCATGAAGACGACCAAGCCGAACGCACTCCTGTTCGGTGAGGCCTGGCAGGACGCGGCGGCCCCCGGACCGAACGCCGACGACATCGCCACCTACTACGCTGCCGTGCCCGGCAAGGGACCGCAGTTCGACGGCCTCCTCGACTTCCCGCTGCAGATGGTGATGACCGAGGTCTTCGCGCGCGGTACCGGCGACGCGTCGGACCTCGAGCACTGGCTGCAGCGTACGGCGGCGCAGTACGGTGACGCGGGCCGTCCCGTGTACTTCCTGGACAACCACGACGTGTCGCGCTTCCTCGCGTGGACCGGCGAGCGCGGCCATGAACGACTGCTCGCGGCGCTCGGCTTCATGGCCGCGCTGTCGAGCCCGATCGTGGTGTTCTATGGGACGGAGACCGGCATCAAGGGCGGGCGCGCGGCTCCCGGCTTCAATGACACGGGCCGCATCGCCATGCCCTGGAACGCACTCGACAAGCCGCTCATGGAGCGCGTGTCGGCAATCCTGCGAACGCGCGCGGAACTGCCGGCCCTCACGCGCGGCGCACGCCTGCCGCTGCTGTCGGACGATCGCCTGCTTGTCATGCGCAAGGCGCATCCGTCGGGTGACGTGCTGGTCGCCGTGAACCTCGCCAGCGAGGAGCGGACCGTGACGCTGCCGGCCGCCGCGGCCGGATCGCGGCAGGATGCGTGGACACCGCTGATCGGCAGCACCGCGCCTGTAGCGGCCGCGGACGGCATGCTCACCTGGAAGCTCCCCGGGCTCACCACCAGCTGGGCGAAGTAGCGTCTGCGACTGCGTCCGCCGCCGCAGCGATCAGGCCAGCGGCTCGAAGCGCGCGGTGAAGTGCCGCAGCTGCCGCGGCTGCGAGACGATCCGCAGCCCCTTGAGGCGCTCGCGTCTGCCAGCAACGTCCTCGAACACCTCGACCAGATAGTCAGCGTGCGACTGCGTGTACACGCGTCGCGGCATCGCGAGGCGCACGAGATCCATCTCNGCCGGAACCTCGCTGCCGTCCGGCTTGAGCCCGAACATCACCGTGCCGATCTCGCAGGATCGGATGCCGCCGCTCTCGTACAGCTCGATCGCCAGCGACTGCCCCGGATACTGCAGCGGCGGGATCTGCGGCAGAAAGCGCCGCGCGTCCACGAACACCGCGTGGCCGCCGACCGGGCGCACGATCGGCACTCCGAGTGCGGTGAGTTTCTCGCCGATGTACTCGTTGGTGCGCACCCGATAGCGCAGGTACTGCTCGTCCACGATCTCCCCGAGTCCCACCGCAATGGCGTCGAGATCGCGACCGGCGAGCCCGCCATAGGTCGGGAAGCCCTCGGTGAGGATCAGACGGTTGCGCGCCGCGGCGGCGAGCTTCTCGTCGTTGAGCGCGAGCCAGCCGCCGATGTTGGCGAAGGCGTCTTTCTTTGCGCTCATGGTCATGCCGTCGGCCACGGCGAACATGTCGCGAACGATGTCCTTCACGGAGCGGCCGGATTGTCCCGGCTCGCGACACTTCACGAACCAGGCGTTCTCGGCGAACCGGCAGCCGTCGATGATCAGAGGCTTGCCGTGCCGGCGCGCGATCTCGGCCGTCGACCGGATGCTGGCGAGGCTCACGGGCTGCCCGCCACCGGCGTTGTTCGTGACCGTGAGCATCACGATCGGTACATGCTCGCCCTGCTCGGTCAGCAGGCGCTCGAGCCGCGCGAGATCCATGTTTCCCTTGAAGGGATGCGGGCTCTCGAAGTCGTGCGCCTCGCCGATCACGAGATCCACGGCTGTCGCGCCGGTGGCTTCGATGTTGCCGCGCGTCGTGTCGAAATGCGTGTTGGACGGGATCACTTTCCCCGGGCCGCCCACTATCGAGAACAGGATCGCCTCCGCGGCGCGACCCTGATGCGTGGGAATCACGTGGCGAAAGGGCATCAGCTCACGCACCGCAGCCTCGAAGCGATAGAACGACGGCGAACCCGCGTACGACTCGTCGCCGCGCATCACCGCGGCCCACTGCTCCGCGCTCATCGCGCTGGTGCCCGAGTCGGTGAGCAGGTCGATGATCACGTCGTCTGCATGCAGGGCGAACAGGTTCCAGCCCGCTTTCGACAGTAGCCCGCGGCGCTCCTCGGGTGTCGTGAGTCGGATCGGCTCGACGACCTTGATGCGGAAGGGCTCGATGATGGTCTTCACTGCCCGGGAAATCCCACGATCAGGCTGATCTCGGCATGGTCGGGCTGCAGCGCCTCGAAGATGTCGGCGTCGCGGCTGCCAGGCGGGTACGGGTTGGCGCCGGCGATGGATGCCACAGCGACGAGATTGCGGCCGGTGGCCACCTCGACCGCCGCTGCCGGCAACGGCTGCGCCGACTGCGCGAGCCAGTCCGAAAAGCGCAGCACCGCGATCCGCAGCAGCGACGTCTCGGGCAGGTTCGGGTCGTCCGGCAGGTACTCCACCGATACCCAGCGGAGCGCGTCGCGCTGGCGCGACCGCGCGACGGGTCCCGTCTCGGTGACGAGTTTCAGGCGCCGCACGGGCCAGTCGTTGGGCCAGCGCAGCGTGAGCCCGCTGTGCGGGTCACGATAGTTGCACTCNCCCGTCGCCGCCCGCAGGCAGCTCAGTTCGCCGCCGTCGGGCAGCGTGCCCGCGCTCGCCGACGCGGAGATCGCGAGCGCGAGAAGCGTCGCCAACGGGCCCGGTGCAGCCGCCCGGATTGGATCGACTCGCCGTGAATCACGAGTGGGCATGTTTCGCCTCCCGGNTCGCAATGCTATCGCGTCCGCCCATCGGTGTGAGGCGGCGATTTCCCAGGCCACCTTCCGCGCACGCGCAGCGTTCCCGTCTGGCCCCGGGACCCCGGCGTCCCGCCGCCGGACCGCGCATAGGCAGTCCCTATGGGACCCAACGGATCAATCGATTGGTCACCACGGGCCTCGGTCCGCATCATGCGCCTCACAGATTCGGCAACAGCTCCATCCGCAACGAGGAATCAGACATGAGTTCGATCATCAACACGACCGTGAAGCCCTTCAAAGCCACCGCCTACCACGACGGCGAGTTCGTCCAGGTGACGGACGAATCCGTCAAAGGCAAGTGGTCGGTGTTCTTCTTCTACCCGGCCGACTTCACCTTCGTCTGCCCGACCGAGCTCGGCGACGTCGCCGACCTCTACAAGGAATTCCAGAAGCTCGGCGTCGAGGTCTACAGCGTCTCCACGGATACGCACTTCACCCACAAGGCCTGGCACGATGCCTCGGACACGATCAAGAAGATCGAGTACCCGATGATCGGCGACCCGACCCACGCGATCAGCCGCAACTTCGGCGTGCTGATCGAGGAGGAAGGCCTGGCGCTGCGCGGCACCTTCGTGGTGGACCCGGAGGGCGTGATCAAGGTCGCGGAGATCAATGACCTCGGGATCGGCCGCGATGCCAAGGAACTGCTGCGCAAGGTACAGGCCGCCCAGTACGTGGCGGCGCACCCGGGCGAGGTCTGCCCGGCCAAGTGGACGCCGGGCGCCAAGACGCTGGCCCCGTCGCTCGACCTCGTCGGCAAGATCTGACGCCCCCTCCCGCGTCCCGACGCCCAGGACGCGGGCATTCCCCGGGGCCCTCCTAACGGAGGGCCCCGCTCTTGAGCACCGGCGACACCATCACGAGATCAGAACATGCTCGATACGAACCTGACGCAGCAGCTGCAGGGCTATCTCGCCCGCATGACCCAGCCGATCGAGATCGTCGCGACGCTCGACGAGTCCGACGCAGCCCGTGAAATGCACGAACTGCTCATGGAGGTCGCCTCACTGTCGAAGCTGATCACGCTCGAGATTCGAGAGGACGACGGCTCCGTGCGCGCGCCCTCTTTCAGCGTGAACCGCGTCGGCTGCGACATGGGCATCCGTTTTGCGGGCATCCCGATGGGGCACGAGTTCACCTCGCTCGTGCTCGCGCTGCTGCAGGCCGGCGGTCATCCGCCCAGGGCCGATGCAGCGGTGCTCGAGCAGGTCCGGGCACTCGACGCAACCCTCGATTTCGAGGTCTACGTGTCGCTCTCGTGCCAGAACTGTCCGGACGTCGTGCAGGCCATCAACCTGATGGCCGTGCTGAACCCGCGCGTGCGCGCGACCATGATCGACGGCGCGCTGTTCCAGGCCGAGGTGGAGGCCAGGCAGATCATGGCCGTGCCCACGCTCCACCTGAACGGCCGGCCGTTCGGTCAGGGTCGCATGAGCGTCGAAGAAATCCTCGCCAAGCTCGACCGGAACGCGGGCGCCCGCCAGGCAGAGCAGATCCGTGCCAGGGATCCTTTCGACGTGCTGGTCGTGGGCGGCGGACCGGCCGGCGCGTCGGCCGCGATCTACGCCGCGCGCAAGGGCATCCGCACCGGCGTGGCGACCGAGCGATTCGGCGGTCAGGTGCTCGACACCATGGGCATCGAGAACTTCGTGTCGGTCACCGAGACCGAGGGGCCGAAGCTCGTCGCTCAGCTCGAGAACCACGTCAAGGCCTACGACGTGGACATCATGAACCTGCAGCGTGCCACCCAGCTGCTGCCTCGGGATGCCGAGGGGTACCTCACCGTCGGGCTCGAGAACGGCGCCAGCCTGCGCGCCCGCAGCGTGATCCTCTCCACGGGCGCGCGCTGGCGTGAGATGAACGTGCCCGGTGAGCGGGAGTACCGCGGCCGCGGCGTCGCCTACTGTCCGCACTGCGACGGCCCGCTGTTCAAGGGCAAGCGGGTCGCAGTGATCGGCGGCGGCAATTCGGGCGTCGAGGCCGCGATCGACCTCGCTGGAATCGTGTCGCAAGTCACGCTCATCGAGTTCGACGGCCGCTTGCGCGCCGACGAGGTCCTGCAGCGCAAGCTGCGCAGCCTGCTCAACGTCCGCGTGGTGGTCTCGGCGCAGACCACCGAGGTACACGGTGCGAACGGCAAGGTGGACGGCCTGTCTTACAAGGACCGGAGCACCGGCGAGCTGCACCGGATCGACCTCGAGGGGGTGTTCGTGCAGATCGGTCTGCTGCCGAACACCGAGTGGCTCAAGGGCACGGTCGCACTTTCATCGCGGGGCGAGATCGAGGTGGACGCGCGTGGCCAGACTTCACTGCCCGGCGTGTTCGCCGCAGGGGACGCCACGACCGTTCCGTACAAGCAGATCATCATCGCCATGGGCGAGGGCTCGAAAGCGGCACTCGGCGCGTTCGATTACCTCATCCGGGCGTCGGCCCCGGCAGCGTCAGCCGCGGCGGCATAGGTCCACGCCTTCCTCGGTGTTCCGTGAAGCGGCTCCCACCTCGGGCGCCCGGATATGGGTTATGTTTCAAATGTGCGGCCGGCAGACCGGCCGCGATGAAAGTAACCCGAGAAAACGGAGCGCCCGACATGAAGCGATTTTGCGCAGTGCTTGGCCTGTGTCTCCTGGCCGCGGCCCCGGCCATGGCCGAAGGCGGAGGATTCTGGGGCCACCTCTGGGACGACAGCGGCATCTACTTCGGCGCCGATCTCGGCCAGTACACCTGGGACCTCGACCAGAACGGCCTCGATCAGGACGTGGTGGACGTGCTCGGCGATGAGGGCCTCGTTATCGTCAATGGCGGCTCGGACCTCAGTGACGATGGCTTCACATGGGGCCTGATCCTGGGCTACCAGCTGTTCCCGTTCCTGGCTTTCGAGGCAGCCTACGTGGATCTCGGCAGTGCCGAGTACAAGGCCGGCGCCACCGTGACTGACGGCATCGGCACGGGCGAGTTCAGCACGCGTCTCGAGACCGAAAGCCAGGGCGCGGCGGTGTCGGGTCTCGCCATCCTGCCATTCGCAGACCACTGGCAGGTGTTCGGTCGCGCCGGCGCGTACTTCGGCAGCAACGACAGCACGGCCCGGGCCACCCTGGACGGAGTGGAAAGCAACGTCAGCGACTCGAGCAACTCGACGAGCTTCCTGTGGGGAGCGGGCCTCGGCTACACGAACGGCGACTGGACGACGCGGCTCGAGTACCAGCAATACACCGACGTCGGCGAGGACGATGGTTTCAGCGGCGTGGACATCGATCGTATCGTGTTGGCCGCCGTGTACCGCACCGATTTCGGCGCATGGCACGGCAGGTCGGAGCCGGCCCCGGTACCGGTCGTCGCCGCACCGGTGGCGGCAGCGCCCGCGGCGCCCCTCGACAGCGATGGCGACGGCGTCGTCGATCCGGAGGATCGCTGCCCCAACACACCGGCCGGCGAGCGCGTCGGGCCCTTCGGTTGCACCTGCGACGTCACGGTTCGCGTGCACTTTGCGTTCGACTCCGCCGAGCTGACACCGGAGGCCCGCGAGCTGCTCGACGGCGTCGCCGCTCGACTGAACGAACTGCAGTTCGTCGGCGGCGAGGTGGCTGGCCATACGGACAGCATCGGCGACGAGGCCTTCAACCTGGGCCTTTCGAAGCGTCGCGCGCAGGCGGTCCTCGGCTATCTCGAGTCCAAGGGCGTGGCGCCCGGGCGCATGACAGCCGTAGGCTACGGCGAATCGAAGCCCATCGCGGACAACGCGACCGAGGAAGGCCGGGCGCTGAATCGCCGGGTAGTGATTCGCCGCACGGACTGCGGCCCGNCGGACTGAACTCCGCACGAGGCGCTGCGTCGACGCCGGTCGTCGACGCAGCGCAACCCGACCACCCGCGGATCCCGTATGCCCGCTTGCCTGACACCCGTCGGGCGAGCGGGTAGTCTGGCGGGATGATTACCCGACACCGCGCAAGAATCGCCACCCTCGCGGGTGCCCTCCTCCTCACCGCCTGCGCCGGCGCCCCGTCCAGCACGACGCGAGCGACAGCGCCGGAGTTTTCCGAGACGGCGTATCGGGCGCACGTCGAACGCCTGTCATCGGACGAGTTCGAGGGACGCGCGCCGCGCACGGCGGGCGAGACGAAGACCATCGATTACATCGAGCAGCAGTTCCGCGCCGC
>Ga0031656_10000113_pt1 | contig 22188 bp, 21 predicted proteins | sample FrelakmetDIP11DI_FD_55080 | JGI IMG/M metagenome (GOLD analysis project Ga0031656, IMG submission 55080) | Freshwater lake sediment microbial communities from the University of Notre Dame, USA, for methane emissions studies - DIP11 DI | ecosystem: Environmental > Aquatic > Freshwater > Lake >... | reverse complement strand
GATAACGGACGTCCCTGCCGGAAGCGTCCTGGACCCTGTCGATGAACTGGAAGATCGTGAAGCCGAAAGCGATCAACGAGACGGCGGTACGCATGTACGCCATCATCGTGCGCTCGACGGCGAGCCGCGTGCGCAGCCACGCAAAGTGGCTGTCGGCGGTCACGCGAACTTCAAACCGTTCCGTTTGCCCGCCGGCCTGTGGATCACTCATCGCCGGAAATCCCCTTCACGGTTGAACCACCAGCGCGCGGCGCGTGCGAACAGCCCGCGCAGCAGCAGGTAGGGCACGAAGGCAAGCAACAGCGCGATGATCACCGCCTCGGCCGGGTGGAAGCTCTTGAATTCGATCGCCTGGTAGATGCCGTCTATCACCAGTCCCAGCAGGATGATGCGCGCGGTGGCCACCAGTGCCTCGTTCAGGCGGACAGCGCGTTGCGCCGGATCCCTGAGGGCGCCCTCGAAAAAAGGCGTGCGCCGAGCCCGGGCGTCACTGAGCCCATCGCGCCACGCGGCGAGCGCCGCCATGGTCGGCTGCAGGAAGAAGCGGAAGACCATCGGCCCACCCGGTCGATCGAACAGGTTCTGCCACAACCGCGCGCGCTCTTCCGCAGCGAAGCCGTACCAGAGCAGGCCGCCGACGACAAAAGCGGCCATCAGGCCGACCACCAGTCGCGCCAGGAAAACCTGGGACTCCGTTGCCGCCTTGGTCATCTTGTGGCGTCACCGTTGCGAAACGAATCTTTAATTCTCACTGTCTGCGCGGGGTATGTCCACTGCATTACGCGCATACCTTCCATAGCATGGATGCATACCCTTCGATCCTCGGCGGATGCACCCTATGCTGTAGCACAGCCCACAGTCGCTCGAGCGGCCGGTCGGCGGCCCCTGGTCATGACTAAATGACGATCGCGCCGGAAGCGACCGGGCCCAGCGCCACGATCGCCGCGCTGGCGACGACTCCGAAGACCGTCATTTCGGCCCGGGAGAACACCCGCTGCTGCTGTTCACGGCGTGCGTTGAAGTCCGGCCTCCGCCCGTCACTCCCACTCGATCGTGGCTGGCGGCTTGCCGGTGATGTCGTAAACCACGCGCGAGACGCCCTTGACCTCGTTGACGATGCGGCGCGAGCAGACGTCGAGCAGCTCGTACGGCAGGTGCGCCCAGTGCGCCGTCATGAAGTCCACGGTCTCGACGGCGCGCAGCGCGATCACGGGCTCGTGGCGGCGGCCGTCGCCGGTGACCCCCACGCTCTTCACCGGCAGGAACACCGCAAACGCCTGGCTGGTCTTCTCGTACCAGCCAGCGCGGCGCAGCTCCTCGATGAAGATGTGGTCGGCGAGACGCAGCGTGTCGGCTGCGGCGCGGGTCACCTCGCCGAGGATGCGCACGCCGAGCCCGGGGCCGGGGAACGGGTGGCGATGCACCATCTCGGCGGGCAGCCCGAGCTCGACGCCGATGCGCCGCACCTCGTCCTTGAACAGCTCGCGCAGCGGCTCGACGAGCCGGAGCTTCATGTGCTCCGGCAGGCCGCCAACGTTGTGGTGCGACTTGATGACGTGCGCCTTGCCGGTCTTCGCGCCGGCCGACTCGATCACGTCCGGGTAGATGGTCCCCTGCGCGAGGAACTCCACGCCCTCGAGCTTCGCGGCCTCCTCGTCGAAGATCTCGATGAACAGGCGGCCGATGATCTTGCGCTTGGCCTCGGGGTCCGCAACGCCCGCGAGGGCCGTGTAGAAGCGCCCGGCGGCGTCCACGCGGATGACGCGCACGCCGAGGTTGCGCGCGAACACGGCCATCACCTGGTCACCCTCGTGGTGGCGCAGCAGGCCGTGGTCCACGAACACGCAGGTCAGCTGGTCGCCGATCGCCTTGTGCAGCAGCGCCGCGACCACCGAGGAGTCCACGCCGCCCGAGAGTCCCAGCAGCACCTTGCCGCCGCCGACCTGCGCGCGCACGCGTGCGACCGCATCCTCGATGATGTTGCCGGCGTTCCAGCCGGAGTCGCAGCCGCAGATGCCGTGCAGGAAGCGCTCGTAGATGCGCGCGCCCTGGCGGGTGTGCGTGACCTCGGGGTGGAACTGCAGCGCGTACAGCCCGCGCGCCTCATCGGCCATGCCAGCGATCGGCAGGTCGGGCGTCGAGGCGATGGCCTTGAAGCCGGGCGGCAGCCCGACGACGCGGTCGCCGTGGCTCATCCAGACGTCGAGCAGGCCGTGGCCCTCGGCGTCGACGCGGTCCTCGATGTCGCGCAGCAGCGCCGAGTGGCCGCGCGCGCGCACCTCGGCATAGCCGAACTCGTGCACGGCGCCGGGCTCGACGCGGCCGCCGAGCTGCGCGGCCATCGTCTGCATGCCGTAGCAGATGCCGAGCACCGGCACGCCGAGCTCGAACACGGCCGCGGGCGCCGTCGGCGCGCCGGCCTGCGTGACCGACTCGGGGCCGCCCGACAGGATGATGCCGCGCGCGCCGAAGGCACGCACCGCCGCCTCGCCCGCGTCCCACGGGTGGATTTCGCAATAGACGCCGAGCTCGCGCACGCGGCGCGCGATCAACTGGGTGTACTGCGAGCCGAAGTCGAGGATCAGGACCCGGTGCGAGTGGATGTCGGGCGGACGGACGCTCGCGGGCTCAGCTAACACGGTAATTCGGCGCTTCCTTGGTGATGGCCACGTCGTGGACGTGGCTTTCGCGCATCCCGGCGCCGGTGATGCGCACGAACTTCGGCCGCGTGCGCATCTCCTCGATGCTGCCGCTGCCGGTGTAGCCCATCGCCGCACGCAGGCCGCCGGTGAGCTGGTGCAGGATCGCGACGATGCTGCCCTTGTAAGGTACCCGGCCCTCGACGCCCTCCGGCACGAGTTTCTCCAGCTCGGACGTGGTGTCCTGGAAATAGCGATCGCGTGAGCCGTGTGCCTGCGCCATCGCGCCGAGCGAGCCCATGCCGCGGTACGACTTGTAGGACGCGCCCTGGTACAGCTCGACCTCGCCCGGCGATTCCTCGGTGCCGGCGAACATGCTGCCGATCATTACGCAGTGAGCGCCGGCAACGATGGCCTTGGCGACATCGCCGGAGTAGCGGATGCCGCCGTCGGCGATCACTGGCACGCCGTGCGGTGCGAGCGCCGCGGCGACGTTGGCCACCGCGCTGATCTGCGGCACACCAACGCCCGCCACCACACGCGTGGTGCAGATCGAGCCCGGGCCGATGCCGACCTTGACCGCATCCGCGCCCGCATCCACCAGCGCCAGCGCGGCCTCGTCGGTAACGATGTTGCCCGCGATCACCTGCTGGTTCGGCCACTTGGCCTTGATCCGGCGCACCGTCTCGATCACGCCGCGCGAATGGCCGTGCGCGGTGTCGACCACGATCACGTCCACCCCCGCCTCGCGCAGCGCGGCGGCGCGCTCGAGTGTGTCGGCACTGGTGCCGATGGCCGCGCCGACGCGCAGTGCACCCCGTTCGTCCTTGCAGGCACGCGGGAACTCGGTGGCCTTCTGGAAGTCCTTGACCGTGATCATGCCCTTGAGATCGAAGTCGTCGCCGACCACCAGCACCTTTTCGATGCGGTGCTTGTGCAGCAGGCCGAGCACCTCGTCCTTGGGCGCCCCTTCGCGCACTGTCACGAGCCGCTCACGCGGCGTCATCACGGCGGACACCGGCGAGTCGAAGCGCGTCTCGAAGCGCAGGTCGCGGTGGGTGACGATGCCGACCGCCTTGCCGTCGCGCACCACCGGCACGCCGGAGATGTTCTTGGCCCGCGTCAGCTCGAGCACCTCGCGGATCGTGGCCTCGGGCCGNACCGTGATCGGGTCGTGGATGATGCCGCTCTCGAAGCGCTTCACCCGCGCCACCTGCCGCGCCTGCGCCTCCACGGACATGTTCTTGTGGATGATGCCGATGCCGCCCTCCTGCGCGATGGCGATCGCGAGGCGGTGTTCGGTCACGGTGTCCATCGCGGCCGACAGCACCGGCAGGTTGAGCCGGATGCCGCGCGTGAGCTGCGTGCCGAGGCTGACCTCGTGCGGCAACACCTGCGAATACGCAGGGACCAGCAGGACGTCGTCGAAGGTGAGGGCTTCCTCGAGGATGCGCAGCATGGGCTGATCCGGGCTTTTGAAAGGAAGCGCGCAATTGTACTCGCCGCAGCCACCCCGGGGAAAGCGCCCGGACCGCCCGCCGGGTGGCCGGAGTTCGCTAAACTCCCGCCATCATGCAGGATTCCTGGCTCGACGCCCCCGCCGCCGCCCCGCCCCCGCGCGAGGTTTTCTCCATCAGTCGCCTCAATCGGGAGGCTCGCGCGCTGCTCGAGCGGGGCCTCGGCTCGGTCTGGCTCGAGGGGGAGATCTCCAACCTGTCGCGGCCCGGCTCCGGCCACTGGTACTTCTCGCTGAAGGACGCCGCGGCCCAGGTGCGCTGCGCGATGTTTCGGCAGCGCAACCTGCTGGTGCGCTTCCCGGTCAAGGACGGCGCCCAGGTGCTGGCCCGCGGCCGGGTCAGCCTGTACGAAGCGCGCGGCGAGTTCCAGGTGGTGATCGAGCACCTCGAGGAGGCCGGCGAAGGCGCGTTGCGGCGCCGCTTCGAGGACCTGCAGCAGAAGCTGCAGGCCGAAGGCCTGTTCGACTCGCAGCACAAGCAGCCGCTGCCCGCCCTGCCCCGTCGCATCGGCGTGATCACCTCCCCGACCGGGGCGGCGGTCCGCGACATCCTGCACGTACTGCGCCGGAGGTTTCCGGCCATCCCGGTGCTCATCTACCCGGTCGCGGTGCAGGGCGAGGCGGCGCCGCGCGAAATCGTGCAGGCGCTCGGGCTCGCGTCGGCGCGGCGCGACTGCGACGTGCTCATCGTCGCACGTGGCGGTGGCTCGCTCGAGGACCTGTGGGCGTTCAACGACGAAGCCGTGGCACGCGCGATCTTCGCCTGCCCGATTCCGGTGGTCAGCGGCGTCGGGCACGAGGTCGATTTCACGATCGCGGATTTCGTCGCCGACGAGCGGGCGCCGACGCCTTCCGCCGCCGCTGAGCGTGTCGTGCCGGATCGCGCCGAGTGGCTCCGCGCGCTGGCCGCCACGTACCGGCGCATGGGCCTCGCGATGCGGCGCCGGCTCGGTGACCAGCGACAGGCATTGCTGCTGCGTGAACAGCGCCTGGCCCGGGTCCACCCCGGCGTGGTGCTGCGCCAGCATGCGCAGCGTCTCGACGAGCTGGAGGGCCGCCTGCGCCTCGCGGCGCGCGCCCGCCTCGAGCGGGTCACCAGCCGTTTATCCACCGCGCACGCGCTGCTACTGCGCGCGTCACCCGCACTGCGGGTCGCGGCGTCGCGCCTGCGGCTTGATGCCGCCGAGCGCGGCCTTGCCCGCGGCGTACGCTTCAGCCTCCAGGCACGCCGCCAGCGGTTCGAGCTCGCCGCGCGCGCACTGCACGCCGTGAGTCCGCTCGCGACGCTTGACCGCGGCTATGCCATCGTCACCGACGCCGACGGCAAGGTGCTGCAGGACACCGCGCTCGTGCAGCCGGGTGACCGCATCACGGCACGGCTGGCGCGCGGCCGCATCGCTGCACAGGTGCTCAGCGTGGAACACGGCGGGCCGGCCGCACCGGAGATCAACGAATGAACCGGCGCTTTCCTGCGCCGTCACGTTGCGCGCTCAGCTGCGCGCGAATCGCCATGCTGGCGCTGGCGTTCAGCGCGCAATTTGTGCCACGCGTGGCCGCCGCCATCGATCTGCCGCGCGAAAGCCGCGTCCCGGGCGGCATTGCACTGCTCAATNTCGGCGCCTCGGACGAACCACCCGGCACGGTGCAGCTGGGCGGGTACTTCGCCCCGGTGCTCGAGACGGCCGCGGGCTGGGTGGCCGTGGTCGGGATCCCGCTCGACACCAAGCCTGGCCCGGTGCAGGCGAAACTACAGCCGCCGCAGGGCGCGGCTCGCGAATTGGCTTTCACGGTGACCGCCAAGAAGTACGACGAGCAGCACCTGAAGGTCGCCAACCAGCGCCACGTGGACCCGAACAAGGACGACCTGGAGCGCATCGCTGCAGAACGCAAACGNATCGACGGGGCGCTCGGCACGTTCAGCGCTGATCGGGTGCCAGAACTCGGGTTGCAGACTCCGCTGCCAGGGCANCGCTCCAGCAGTTTCGGCCTGCGGCGCTTCTTCAACGGCCAGCCGCGCAACCCGCACAGCGGCATGGACATCGCCGCCCCGACCGGCACGCCGATCCTGAGCCCGGCNCCCGGCAAGGTGATCGACACCGGCAACTACTTTTTCAACGGCAACACGGTGTTCGTCGACCACGGCCAGGGCGTGATCACGATGTACTGCCACCTGAGCCGCATCGACGTGAAGGCCGGCGACGAAGTCGACACCCGCGCGAAACTCGGCCTGGTGGGTGCCACCGGGCGCGTCACCGGGCCGCACCTGCACTGGGGAGTCGCCGTGAACCGGGCGATGGTGGATCCAGCGCTGTTCCTGACGGAATAGCGGGAGGGGATGGGGGATAGGGGATGGGGGATAGGGGATAGGGGATCGTGAAGAAGCATGGCTGCCGCTGCAACGACAGCGGCAACTCCGACTATCCCCCATCCCCTATCCCCTACCCCCTCAAGAAGTTTCCTATCGCCGGCTCGAACCGCGCCAGGTCCACGAGGAACGCATCGTGGCCCTGCAGCGACGGGAAAGCGTGATACTCGACCGTAGCGCAGCCCGCAGCGCGCAGGTGGTCGGCGATCTCGCGCTGCTGTGCGATCGGAAACAGCATNTCGGTCTCGACGCCGAGCACCAGCGCCCGACGCACCTGGAACTTGGCAAAAGCCGCGGCCAGCGAGCCGTCGCCGTGGTCGGCGAGGTCGAAGTTGTCCATGGCGCGCGACANGTACAGGTAGCAGTTGGCGTCGAACGCATCGGCGAAGCGCTGCGCCTGGTGCTCGAGGTAGGCCTCCACCTCGAACTGGGGTCGGAAATCGCCGGCGATGCCCGCGGTCTCGGGCACGCGGCGGCGGCCGAAACGCTGGTCCCACTCGTCCACCGAGCGGTAGGTGATGGTGCCCAGCTTGCGCGCCAGGCGCAGGCCGAGCCGCGGACCGCGCCCGGGCGGATAACTGCCGCCGTGCCAGGCCGGGTCGCTGCGCACCATCTCCCGTTGCAGCGAGCGCAGCGCGATCGCAAACGGATTGGCGCGCGCCGCGCCCGAGATCGTGACGACGCTGTCCACCTCGCCCGGGAACAACGCGCAATAGGCGAGCACCGTCATGCCGCCCAGCGAAGGCCCGACCACTGCGGCGACGCGCTCGATGCCGAGCGTGCGCAGCGCCTCGCGGCCTGCCCGCGCGATGTCCTCCACCGCGACCTCGGGAAAGGCAGTGCCGTGGGGGCGACCATGGCGCGGGTCGATCGACGCGGGGCTCGACGAGCCGAACGGGCTGCCGAGCGAGTTGATGCAGACCACGAAGTAACGCCGCGTGTCGATCGGCCGGCCGTCGCCGATCATCGACTCCCACCAGCCGGGCTTCGGGTCGGCCGGTGACGACGCCGCGTGCGCCGAGGGCGACAAGCCGGTGAACATCAGCACCGTATTGTCGCGCGCCGCGTTCAACTGGCCCCAGGCCTCGTACGCCACCACCGGCTGCTCGATCACGCCACCGCGACGCAGGCGCAACGGCTCAGCCAGCCACGCGAGGCGGCGCGCAGGCAGTTCCGGTGCGGACGACGACGGTGGGCGCGCGAGAGCCATGGCCATGCCGGCAGTCTATGCCGCCCTCCCCGACGAACAAGAGCCAGAGGATAGCGCGTCAGAAGCGCTGGTTATGAGTCCGGCGGGCCGGGCCGCCGCCGCGCTCAACGCTTGCCGCCCTTCACCTTGCGGATCAGCCGCCGCTTCTTGCGCACCTGGCGCGGTGTCAGCGGATTGCGGCGTCCGGCAAACGGATTGTCGTCGGTGCGGAACTCGATCCTGAGCGGCGTGCCCTCGAGGCGGAACACCTCGCGGAAGTGGTTCTCGAGGAAGCGGCGATAGGTGGCCGGCACGTGCTGGGTCTGGTTGCCGTGGATGACCACGATCGGCGGGTTGCGGCCGCCCTGGTGCGCGTAGCGCAGCTTGATGCGGCGGCCACGCACCAGCGGCGGCTGGTGCACCGCCACGGCCTGCTCCAGCGCGCTGGTCAGTTCCTTGGTGGGCAGCTCGCGCATCGCCGCCCGGTACGCAGCCCGTACCGCGACCATCAGCTCGCCGACACCGGTGCCGTGCCGTGCCGAGATGAAGTGCACCGGCGCGAAACGCAGGAAGTCGAGGCGCAGGTCGAGGCCGTCGCGGATCGCCTGGCGCTGGTCGGGCGGGATGCCGTCCCACTTGTTGACGGCGACCACCAGCGCGCGCCCCTGCTCGACCACCATGCCGAGCAGGCTTGCGTCCTGCTCCGCCACGGTATCGTGCGCATCGATCACGCCGACCACCACGTGGGCATGCTCGATGGCCTGCAGCGTCTTGACGATGCTGAACTTCTCGACCGCTTCGCTGACCCGGGCGCGGCGGCGGACCCCGGCCGTGTCGATCAGTACGTAGCCCTGGCCGTCGCGCTCGAACGGCACGTACACGGTATCGCGCGTCGTGCCGGGCTGGTCGAAGGTGACCAGGCGTTCCTCGCCGAGCAGCCGATTGATGAGGGTGGACTTGCCGACGTTCGGGCGGCCCACGACCGCCACGCGGATGTCGTCGGCATCCTCGCTCGGCTCGGGCTCCGGCTCGGGCTCGGGGAAACCCTCCAGGGCGCGTTCCATCAGCGACCAGACGCCCTCGACGTGCGTCGCGGAGATGGCCACCGGCTCGCCGAAGCCGAGCTGGTGGAAATCCGCGGTGGCCATGTCGGGGTCGAGCGATTCGGCCTTGTTCACGACCACCAGCACCGGCTTGCCGGCGCGGCGCAGCACGTCGGCCACGTGCAGGTCCGAGGGCGAGCAGCCCGTGCGCGCTTCGACCAGGAACAGCACGCGGTCGGCCTCCTGCACGGCCTTCATCGTCTGCTCGGCCATCAGGCGTTCCACGCCTGCAACCGTCTCGACCAGGCCACCGGTGTCGACCATCACGCAGCGGCGCTCGCCGACGCGCGCATAGCCGTACTTGCGGTCGCGGGTCAGGCCGGGAACGTCGGCGACCAGCGCGTCACGCGTGCGCGTGAGCACGTTGAACAACGTGGACTTGCCGACGTTGGGACGCCCGACCAGCGCAATGACGGGCAGCACAGGTCAGCGGCCCGCGCCGCCTCCGGCGCGGAACGCCGTGACCTCGCCGTCGTCGTCGATCACGAACAGCCGGTCGCCGTCCACGATCGGTGCCGTCGCGAAACGGGCGCCGCCCACGTGCTCGCGCGCGACGAACCGGCCAGAGTCGCGGTCGAGCCAATGCAGGTAACCGTCGAAATCGCCCACCACGATGGCGCCACCATGAATGACCGGCACGCCGAGCCCGCGGCGCTTCAGGCCCTGCTGCTGCCAGACGGTGCTGCCGTCACGACGGCGCAGGGCAACGACGTCGCCGTCGGACGTCGCGACGTACAACCGCTCGTCGTCGAGCGCGAAGCCGCGGTAGCTCGACAGGTCGCGCGTCCACCACAACTGGCCGGTGCCGAGCGCGATCATCGCGACGCGGCCCTGGTAGCCGATCGCGTAGACCTCGTCACCGGCAACCTGGATCGCGGCGTCGATGTCCGACAACCGCTCGAGCTCAGTGCGTCCGCGCGGCGAGTTGACCTGCGCCTGCCAGAGGATGTCGCCGTTGCTGAGGGCAACGGCAAACACGCGACCGGTATCGAAGCCAGACAGCACCACATCGCCGGCACGGACCGGCGGCGACGTGCCGCGCAGTGTCAGGCGCGGCACGGTGTCTTCGACCATCCACAGCTCCTTGCCGTCAGCCGCGCCGAACGCCCGCAGGCGTCCGTCCACCGAGCGCACCACGACGCGGTCATCCGCGACCAGGGGCGCCGCGAGCACCTCGCCGCTGGTCGTGGCTTTCCAGCGCTGCTTGCCGCTCGCCGCCTCGAGGGCGATGATCGCGCCGCCGTTGGTGCCGACGACCACCACGCCACTGCCGACCCCGGGACCGGCCGACAGGTCGGCCTTGGTCTTCGCNTGCCAGCGTGTGCTGCCAGATGCCGCGTCGAGCGCGCGCACGTCGCCGTCGCGCGACGCCACGAACAGCGTGTCACCATCCTGGGCGAGGCCGAGCGCCAGGCGCAGCTTTTCGCCGCCACCGCCCACGCCGGTCGACCACAACTGCTTGACCGGCAACGTCTGGTTGATCTCCACCAGCTCAGCCGGCGGCTCGGCCGTCTTGTCGCGGTTGCAGGCGGCCAGCAGGCCGAGGGCCGCCAAGGCGACGAACGAGCGCCAGCGGATCATTTGGCGGGCACCTCGGCGGGTGCAGCGGCAGGTGCAGCGGCCGGGGCCGCCGGTGCGGGAGCAATCGCGGACTGTGGCAGCGCGTCGCGCTTCAGCTCGATGAACGCCTGGTCGACCCCGGCTTCGTCCTTGGCCGCCGCCAGTGCTGACTCGTATTCCTTGCGTGCACCCGCCGCGTCGCCCTTGGCGGCCAGTGCATCGCCGCGGATGTCGTGCACCAGGCCCGCGAACGCCCCGGCCTGCGCCACGTCGAGCAGAGCCAGCGCTTCGTCGTGCTTACCCTGCTCGAGCAGGACCCGCGCGCGGCGCGTCTGCGCCACGAGCCGCAATTCGGCATCCCTGGAATCGTCCGCTACCCGCTTGAGCAGGCCGGCGGCCTCGTCGTACTGGCGCGCCGCGACCGAGGCGCGGGCCAGCGCGAGGTCGGCCTGGTCCGCGTACGGCGAGCCGGGCCGGCGCTCGCGCAGCTCGGTCGACTGCTTCGCTGCGTCGTCGCGCTTGCCGGCGTCCAGCGAGCGGACGATGGCAAGATAGGCACTCTCGTCCGCCTCCGCATTCTGCACCTGGTAGCGCTGCCAGTACTGCCAGCCGGCCAGCAGCGCGAGGCCGAGCGCCACGCCGCCGATGATCCAGGCCCAGTTGTCGCTCCACCAGCGGCGCAGTTGTTCTTCNAGTTCGTTGTCGGTCAGGTCTTCCACTTCTCGAGTACTCCGTCGTGCCGGCGCGTGCGAGCGCCAGCGTTGATCAAATCTGGTCGCCGCTGCGAACCAGCATCAGGCGAGCCAGCTCGGCGGCCAGCTCGCCGAGCGGCAACTGGCGCTGCCCGGCGTCCTCGCGCAGCGGCTTCAGCGTCGCGACCTGGCGCGCCACCTCGTCGTCGCCGAGGATCAACGCGTGGCTGGCGCCACTGCGGTCGGCCCGCTTCAGCTGCGACTTGAAGCTGCCACCACCGCAGTTGCTCTCGATCCTGAGGCCGGGCACGGCGTCGCGCAACGACTCGGCGAGCTGCAGACCGGCCTGCTCGGCAGCCGCCCCTGCCAGCGCCAGGTAGACGTGCGGCGACGCGTCGTTGCCGGCCTGGCCCTGCAGCCGCATCAACTCGACGATGCGCTCCTCGCCGAGCGCCCAGCCGATGGCCGGCGTCGGCGCTCCGCCGAGCTGGGCCACCAGGCCGTCGTAGCGGCCGCCGGAGCATACCGCGTCCTGCGAACCCAGGTCGGTGGTCACCCACTCGAACACCGTGCATGAATAGTAATCGAGTCCACGCACCAGGCGCGGGTTGACCACGTAGGCGATGCCGGCGCCGTCGAGCTGGGCACGCAGGGCCGCGAAGTGCGCGGCCGACTCGTCGTCGAGGTAATCGGTGATCACCGGCGCGCCGGCGACGATGTCGCGCATCGCCGGATTCTTGCTGTCGAGGATGCGCAGCGGATTGCCGCCGAGCCGGCGCCGGCTGTCCTCGTCCAGCTCGGCAGCGAACCGCTGGAAATATGCGACCAGCTCGGCCCGGTAGCCCTTGCGTGACTCGGGCGTGCCGAGCGAGTTCAGGTTGAGGCTCAGGCCCGCGACCCCGAGCCGGCGCCACAGTCGCGCCGACATCATGATCAGCTCGGCGTCGACGTCCGGGCCGGGAAAGCCGAGCGCCTCGACGTCGATCTGGTGGAACTGCCGGTAGCGGCCCTTCTGCGGCCGTTCGTAGCGGAACATCGGTCCCATGCACCACACTTTCTGGCGCTGGTTGTGCAGCAGGCCGTTGCTGATGCAGGCACGCACGATGCCGGCCGTCGCCTCCGGGCGTAGCGTGAGCGAGTCGCCGCCGCGGTCCTCGAAGGTGTACATCTCCTTCTCGACGATGTCGGTCATCTCGCCGATGGAGCGCTTGAAGAGTTCGGTGCGCTCGAGCAGCGGCAGCCGGATCTCGCGGTAGCCGTACTCGGCGAAAGTCTCAAGCGCCGCGCGCTCGAGCAACTGCCACGCTGCGGTGTCGTCCGGCAGGACGTCGTTCATGCCGCGCACGGGCTGCAGGGTTTCGCTCATGTTCGCCTGGATCCTCAGGATCGCCGTCAACGCAGCGAGCCGTCGGCCTGGATGCTGAACCGCGCCACGGTCTGGCCCGCCGGCACGGCGGGCAGCCTCGTGGGCCGTCCGTTCACCGCCAGCGTCACCGTGGGCGCATTACCCAACGTCACGCTGAGCGGCGCCGCACCCGTCACGACGCGCTGCGAACCGGCGCGGCCGAGGTCGTACAGCACTGCCTTGCCTGCGCCGTCGTAGATCTCGGTCCATGAGTCTGCGGCGAATGACAGCGTCATGCTGACGTGGCCCGCGGGCAGCGGCAGCGCCGCGCCGCTCGTCGCCGTTGCCGCCGCGGTAGTCGCTGCTGGCAGGGTCGTCAGCGTCTCCTGCAACATTATCGGTGCGGGCGCATTCGCCTCTGGCGCCGACTCCAGCGTCGCGGCCGGCGCGCCAGGCGACGTTTGCGTGGCGTCACCGGCTGCCCAAGGCCATGACGGCAGGCGCACGCCGTGCTCTGACACGTAAGCCGCGAGGCCGGCGGCCACGACGAACGCGAGCGCGCCGCCCAGCACCCCCGGCCATTTCGGCCGCCCGCGCACTGGCGACATTTCCATGCGCGACTTCGGGATCAGGTTCGGCGTCTCGGGCTGCGCACGCGAGCGCCCGTAGGCACCGAGCAGATCGGCCTCGGGGATGCCGAGCAAGGCGCCGTAGCGACGCAGGTGACCCTTCGCGAACACGGGCGCGCCAAGTGCCGCGAGATCGTCACGCTCGAGCGCTGCGACCACGCTCGAGTCCAGGATGAGTTGTTCGGCGGCTTGCTGTTCGCTGAGCCCGGCTGCCTCGCGCGCGCGGCGCAGCAGCGCGCCCGGGCCCGCTCCTGCCTCGGCGTCGCGTGCGGGCTCGGGACTCACTGCGCCGTCCGTTCCGCGTCGAAGAGCTGGCCCGCCTCGGTCGACATGGCGAACTCGCCCCGCAGGCGCCGCGCATACTCACCGGCCGCGGCGGCGTCGCCGAGCTTGCGCTCCACGCTGTAGCCGAGCCACAGCGAGGACGGGCTGGCCGGGGCCACTTCGTGGTAGCGCTGCACGAAGGCGCGGGCCTGCAGGTCGTTGCCCGTCGTGTGCAGCAGGTCGCCGAGCTGGTAAAGAGCGTCGCCGAGGTTCGGCTTGATGGCCAGCGCCTCGCGCAAATTGCGCTCGGCATCCTTCGGCCGCCCGTCGGCACGCGCGCACTGNCCCGCATTCAGGTACGCAAACTCGGGCGTCGGGTACAGCGCGCTCGCCGCCGCCTGCAGGAAATACTGCTCGCCCTGTTTCTTGTCGCCCTTGCGACACAGGAACGCACCGGCATTGTTGAGCACCAGCGGATTGTCCTTGCCGCCGATCTTCACCGCCTGGTGGAAGTGCGACTCGGCCTTGCGGTCGTCGCCGAGCCGGTCGTAGACGAAGCCAGCGGCCATCTGCACTTCGGAGCTGCGCGGGTTCTGGTCCAGGGCGCGCTCGATCTTGTCGCGCGCAGCGGTCAGATTCTCCTGCTTGAGGTAGGTAATCGCGAGCTGCGCGTTGACCTCGGCGGCCTGCTGCAGGTTCACCTTGTCCTCGGCCTGCACGGCTGGAACCGCCGCCAGCCACAGCGCCGTGCCGAGCGACACCAGCACCCGGCCGGTCACGCCGGCACCACGGTCAGCGGCACGAGCTTCTGCCCGAGCCGGATGGTGGTGCGGTCGTTGACGCGGCCGACCAGCTGGCCGCAGGCCGCGTCGATGTCGTCGCCACGCGTGCGACGGATGGTGGCGATCACGCCGCCCTTCAGCAGCAGGTCACGGAAGCGCACGATGGCCTCCTCGCTNGAGCGACGGTAGCGGGTCCCGGGNAACGGGTTGAACGGAATCAGGTTGACCTTGGCCGGNCGNCCGCGCAACAGCGAAGCCAGCTCGCGGGCGTGCGCCGGCAGGTCGTTCACGCCGTCGAGCATCACGTACTCGAAGGTGACGTTGCGCGCGTTCTGCTTCTCGACATAGTGCCAGCACGCGGCAAGCAGATCGGCGATCGGGTGTTTGCGATTGATCGGCACCAGCTCGTTGCGCAGCTCGTCGTTCGGCGCGTGCAACGACACCGCGAGCGCGACGTTGGTCTCGTCCGCGATGCGGATCATCTGCGGCACCAGGCCCGAGGTGCTGACCGTCACCCGGCGGCGCGACAGGTCGAGGCCGAAGTCGTCCATCATCACCTCGGCCGCCGGCACCACGTTGCGGTAGTTGGCGAGCGGCTCGCCCATGCCCATGAACACCACGTTGGTGATGACGCGGTCGCCATCGGGCGAGTAGCCGAGCTCGCGATTGGCGAGCCACACCTGGCCGATGATCTCGGCAGTGTCGAGGTTGCGGTTGAAGCCCTGCTGCGCCGTGGAGCAAAACGTGCAGTCCATGGCGCAGCCGACCTGGCTCGAGATGCACAGCGTGCCGCGGCCGGGCTCGGGGATGAATACCATCTCGATGGCCTGGCCGCTCTCGAGCCTGAGCAGCCACTTGCGGGTGCCGTCGGCCGAGCGCTGCGAGACAACGACCTCGGGAACCCGGATCTCCGCCACCGCGGCGAGGCGCTGGCGGAAATCCTTGCCGAGGTCGGTCATGGCGTCGATGTCGCCCGCGGCGCGGCGGTACATCCACTTCATCAGCTGCCGGGCGCGAAACGGCTTCTCGCCCATGCCGACGACGAACGCTTCCAGCCCGGCCTTGGTCAGGCCGAGCAGGTTGGTCTTCGGTGTGGCGAGTTCACCCATGTTCGCTTGGACCGCACCCGACGGCGCAGTTCGCCGGCGTCAGCGCGGGCAGAGGTCCGTTTCGGCAAAGAAGTACGCGATCTCGCGCGCGGCGTTTTCGAGGCTGTCGGAACCGTGCACGGTGTTCGCCTCGATGCTGTCGGCAAGGTCGGCGCGGATCGTGCCGGGTGCGGCCTTCTTCGGGTCGGTGGCACCCATGATCTCGCGGTTGCTGGCCACGGCGTTCTCGCCTTCGAGCACCTGCACCACCACCGGGCCGGAGGTCATGTAGGCCACGAGGTCCTTGAAGAACGGCCGCTCGCGGTGCACCGCGTAGAAGCCCTCGGCCTCGGCCTGCGACAGGCGCTGCATGCGCGCGGCGACGATTTTCAGGCCGGCGGTCTCGAAGCGGCGGATGACCTCGCCGATGACGTTCTTGCGGACACCATCGGGCTTGACGATGGACAGGGTGCGTTCGACGGCCATGCGAAATCCTCACGACGGGGCCTGCGGCCCCTCAACCCCAAGTGAATCGGAGCCCCAAAACTCGCGGACCCGCAACAGCGCGGGTCCGGGCGGGGCCAACCTCGAAAGGCGAACGGGGAATTATACCCGCGGCCGGGCAGCCAGCCAAGAAAATTCAACCGCGGCAGGTAGTTAGACGTTGAAGCTCTCGCCGCAACCGCACTCGCCGCGGACGTTCGGATTACGGAACTTGAAAGCCTCGTTGATGCCCTGGCGCACGAAATCGATCTCCGTGCCGTCGACGAAGCGCAGGCTCTCGGCGTCGACGATTACCCGGACGCCGCGGTCCTCGAAGACGTGATCGCCGGCCGCCACCTCGTCCGCGTAGTTCACCACGTAGGCGAAGCCCGAGCAGCCGGTCTTCTTGACGCCGAGGCGCAGGCCCACGCCACCACCGCGCTTGGCGAGGAATGCCTGCACTCGTTCGGCGGCCGAAGGGGTCAGGGAGACGGTCATGGGGCGCGTGGAACCTCCGCTTGCGATCGATTCTACACTGTAGACGCCGTGGCGCCGGGCCAGTTCCCCGCCGCGGCCCGCACGGCGTCCTGCAGCGTGAGCAGGCGCCCGAATTTTGCCGGTGGCACCGCCAGGGCGTCGGCCGCCTCCCGCCAGTCCCAATGTTCGAGATCCTCGCGAACGGCGCCATGCAGGCGGTCGGTGAGCCACGACGCAGCGGCGACGAGGTGTGGACAGCCGAAGGCCTGGAAGCGCGCCTCCGTGACCCGGCCAGCGATGACGCGGCAGGCGAGCGCCACCTCGGCGCCGTGCTCGCGGTCGCCGGCACGACCTCGCGCGACGTCGGGCGACGGCGCGAACCCGCCTGCCCCGGCGAGGCTCGCCATGCGGGCGCGCACCTCNGCACCATAGCGCGGATCCGCGTCACTCACGTGCCGCTGCCCGGCGCGATCGCGCGCAGCCGCGTCACTGCGGCCACGATCGCCTCGATCGCCCGCTCGACGTCGACCTCAGTGTTGAAGCGGCCGAGACTCAAGCGCAGCGTGCTCTGCGCAAGCCGGTCGCTGCGACCGAGGGCGCGCAGCACGTAGGACGGCTCGCCACTGGAGGTAGCGCAGGCCGAGCCCGATGCGACCGCGAGGCCCGGCAGCGCGTAAAGCAGGCTCTCGCCCTCGACCCCGTCGATGCTCACGCTGAGGATGCCCGCCACGTGGCGGGTCGGGTGTCCATTCAGCGTCACCCCGGGCAGTGTGGCCAGCCCTTGCCACAAACGCTCGCGCAGNCGGGTGATGCGCGCGGCGTCGGCCGCCATTTCCAGCGCTGCGATGCGCAACGCGGCCCCCATGCCGACCAACTGGTGGGTCGGCAGCGTGCCGGAGCGCAGGCCACGCTCCTGGCCGCCGCCGTGCAGCAGCGGCACGAGACCAAGGCGCGGTTCGCGGCGCACGCACAACGCGCCGACGCCCTTGGGCCCATGCACTTTGTGTGCGGTCAGCGCCAGCAGGTCGATGCAGTCGCGCTCGACGTCGAGCGCCAGCTTGCCGACACCCTGCGCGGCGTCGACGTGAAACAGCACGCCGCGTGAGCGGCACAGGCGGCCGATGGCAGCGACGTCCTGCACCACGCCGATCTCGTTGTTCACGTGCATGAGCGACACCAGGATCGTGTCGCTGCGCAATGCCTCCTCGACCTGCGCGGGCGCGACGATGCCATCCAACCCGGGCTTGAGGTAGGTCACGGCGCAGCCTTCCCGCTCGAGCTGGCGGCAGGCGTCGAGCACCGCCGGATGCTCGGTGCGCGACGTGACGACGTGGCGACCCCGCTCGCGGTAGAAGCGCGCGGCGCCAAGGACGCCCAGGTTGTCGGCCTCGGTGGCCCCGGAGGTGAAGATCACCTGGACCGGGTCGGCGCCGACCAGCGCTGCGACCTCCTCCCGCGCCTGCTCCACCCGGGCGCGCGCGCGCCGCCCTGGCGCGTGGCCCACCGCCGAGGGGTTGGCGTAGTCGCCCTCCGGACCGAGGCAGGCGAGCATCTCCTCGACCACGCGCGGGTCGACGGCGGTGGTTGCCGCATTGTCGAGGTACACGAGGTCGCTCATGCGCTGTCGCTCCCGCGCGGCACATGCGGATCGCCGGCACGTCGTCGCTTGCCCTGGATGGAGGTGAGGATGCCGCGCAGGATGTTGATCTCGTTCTGGTCCGGCACCGCGCGATTGAAGAACCGGCGCAGGCGCGCCATGAGATGCCCCTCGCCGGTTCGATCGTTGAAATCAATTTCCCCGAGCACCTGCTCGAGGTGCGCGTAGAAGCGCTCCATCTCGGTCGCGCTCGCCAGCGGCATGCCGCTTTCGCCGACGGCGTCGGCTACAGCCCGCGTGGCGAGCAGCATTTCGTACGCCACCACCTGCACCGCCATCGCCACGTTGAGCGAGCCGTAGGGCGAGCCGGTCGGGATGGTCAGCAGCCGCTGGCAGAGCTCGAGCTCGTCGTTGGTGAGCCCGGTGCGCTCGGCGCCGAACAGCACCGCGACGTCGCTCGTCGTCGCGGCGACGGCAATCTCGGCTGCCGCCTCGCGAGGCTCGAGCACTCGCCACGGCAGGTGCCGCGCACGGGACGTGGTGCCGACCACCAGTCCGCAGTCCGCCACTGCAGCCGATACGTCGGGGAACACCCGCACCCGGTCCAGGACGTCCTGCGCGCCAGCCGCCAGCACGGTGGCCTCGGTCGCCGGGAAACGCTCGGGCGCCACCAGGCACAGGTCACGGAGCCCCATGGTCTTCATGGCGCGCGCCGCGGAGCCAATATTGCCCGGGTGCGAAGGACGGGTGAGGACGATGCGGATGGACATGCTCTGCTATTCTAACCGGCCATTGGCGGGACCCGTCCCGCCGCTCTTTGCCAGCACGCACGCCGGGTTCCGATTCATGCAGCCAATGCTCAACATCGCCATCCGCGCCGCACGCCGCGCCGGCGACCTCATCGTCCGCAACGTCGACCGCGTTCCCTCGCTCGGGGTACGCGCCAAGAGCCGCAACGACTTCGTCACCGAGATCGACCAGCTTGCCGAGCGCGACATCATCGAGACCATCCGCCGCCTGCACCCCGACCACGGCTTCCTCGGCGAGGAATCCGGGCGCAGCGGCGGCGACGAGTTCGTCTGGATCATCGACCCGCTGGACGGCACCACCAATTTCCTGCATGGATTCCCGACTTTCGCCGTGTCGCTGGCCTGCGAGTACCGCGGTCGCCTCGAGCACGGCGTGGTCTACGACCCCATGCGGCAGGAGCTGTTCACCGCCTCGCGCGGCGACGGCGCGCAGCTCGACGGGCGGCGNATCCGCGTCAGCAAGCAGGTCGAGCTGGAGGGGGCGCTGGTCGCCACTGGCTTCCCGTACCGGGCGAATGTGCGCTACATCGACGAGTACCTCGCCATGCTCAAGGCGGTGATGCAGCAGACCGCGGGCATCCGCCGCCCCGGCGCCGCCTCGCTCGACCTGGCGTACGTCGCGGCCGGCCGAGTCGACGGCTTCTGGGAGATCGGGCTCAACGCCTGGGATACCGCCGCAGGCACGCTGCTGATCACCGAGGCCGGCGGCCGCATCGGCACCCTCGGTGGCGGCGAGTACGTCCAAGGCGGCAACGTCGTCGCCGGCACGCCCAAGGTTTACGACGCGCTGGTAGAGTGCCTGCGCCCGCACCTGCCCGAAGAACTGCGCGAAGCTTGAGGAGCCGGACCGCATGCCGAAGCGACTTTTCTCCACCAAGCCGATCGGCGAGCTGCACGAAGTCGACACCGCGAATGAGCTGCACCGCACGCTCGACGCGCGGGCCCTGGTGCTGCTCGGCATCGGCGCCATCATCGGCACGGGCATCTTCGTGCTCACCGGGACCGCCGCGGCCAACCATGCCGGGCCCGCGCTGGTGGTGTCGTTCCTGATCGCGGGCCTCGGTTGCGCCTTCGCCGGCCTGTGCTACGCCGAGTTCGCCTCCATGATCCCGGTCGCCGGCAGCGCGTACTCCTACTCGTACGCCACGCTCGGCGAGGGAGTCGCGTGGTTCATCGGCTGGAACCTGATCCTCGAGTACCTGTTCGCCGCCGGCACCGTGGCCGTGGGTTGGTCGGGNTACGTGGTGAGCCTGGTCGAGCAACTCGGCTTCCACCTGCCGGACGTGCTGACCAANGCGCCGTTCACCAAGGGCGCGGGCCACTTCGAGATCGTGCGCACCGGGGCGATCATCAATCTGCCGGCGGTGCTGGTGGTCGCCGCGATCACGGCCCTGTGCTACGTCGGCATCCACCAGTCGGCGCGCTTCAACGCGATCGTGGTCGCGATCAAGGTCACGGTGATCCTGCTGTTCATCGCCTTTGGCGTCTGGGTGATCGACGGCGCCAACTGGCAGCCGTTCATCCCGCCGAACGCCGGCGAGTTCGGCCGGTTCGGCTGGAGCGGCGTGGTGCAGGCCGCGGGCATCATCTTCTTCGCCTATATCGGCTTCGACGCGGTCTCGACCGCGGCCCAGGAGGCGAAGAACCCGCAGCGCGACATGCCAATCGGCATCCTCGCCAGCCTCGCCGTGTGCACTGTGCTGTATGTCGCGGTCGCGGCGGTGCTCACCGGCATGGTGCCCTACACCGAGCTCAACACGCCCGCACCGGTGGCACTTGCGCTCGACCGCCACCCGGAGCTCAGCTGGCTGGCCGGCTGGATCAAGCTCGGCGCCATCGCCGGCATGACTTCGGTGATGCTGGTGATGCTGCTCGGCCAGCCACGCATCTTCTACGCCATGTCCCAGGACGGGCTGCTGCCGCCGCTGTTCCGCAGGGTGCACCCGAAGCACAAGACGCCGTACGTCGGTACGCTGGTGACGGGCTCGCTCGCCGCGCTGATCGGCGGCCTGTTCCCGGTCACGATCCTCGGCGAGCTGGTGTCGATCGGCACGCTGCTCGCCTTCACCACGGTGTGCATCGGCGTGCTGGTGCTGCGCTACACCCGGCCCGACCTCCCGCGACCGTTCAAAGTGCCCGCGCCGTGGTTCGTGTGCATCGCGGGCGCCNTCGTCTGCACCGGCATGATGGTCGCGCTGCCGCACGACACGTGGGTGCGGCTTGCGGGCTGGACGGCGATCGGCTTCCTGATTTATGTGTTCTACGGCTTCCGGCACAGCCAGCTGCGCAAGAGCGGGCGCTGAGCTTGCGCGTTGCGGCGTGCCTTGATTCGCCGCGCAGTGTTCAGGGTCGGGGTGTTTGCCACGCGGGACGCCGGGAACCATCCCTGGGGCTCGCACGCGACGTCCGGCGGTCTCAACTGGTCGATGCAACACTGACCCCCAGTGGGGAGGAGTGTTGTATGCCAAGGGTAATCCGGCCCTATTTGGGTTCGGCCGAGCGTGAGCAGATCTGGGTCCGTTGGCGGGAGGGGGAGCCGATCTGGAAGATCGCCCTGGCATTGGATCGAACGAGCCGGACAGTGTGTGACGAGCTGGATCGCGGGGGCGGGATCAGTCCTTGCCCACGCCGGCGTGCGCCGCGGACTCTGAGTCTCCACGAGCGGGAGGAGATTTCTCGCGGCTTGGCGGCGCAACAGTCGCTGTGCTCGATCGCTCGCCGCTTGTGCCGTTCCGCCTCGAGTATCAGTCGCGAGGTGAGTCGCAACGGTGGGCCGAGCGCTTATCGCGCGGGTCGTGCCGATCAGCGTGCCTGGGATCGCGCGCGCCGGCCCAAGGCCTGTCTGCTGGCGCGATCGCCGCGGTTGCGCCAGTGCGTGGCGGAGAAGCTGCAGTTGCAGTGGTCGCCGCAGCAGATCGCAGCGTGGCTTGTACGCCACTATCCGTCGGACCAGAGTATGCGGGTGTCGCACGAGACGATCTACCGCACGCTGTTCGTGCAGGCCCGCGGCGCCCTGAAGCGCGAGCTGACCGCGCACCTGCGCAGCCACCGCAAGCGTCGCGGCGCCCGGCATGCGCAAGGGGCGGGCGCACGCGGGGGCTCGATCGTCGGGGAGTTGTCGATCCGTGAACGGCCGGCCGAGGCCGAGGATCGGGCGGTACCCGGCCACTGGGAGGGGGACCTGCTGTGCGGCTCGAGTGGCTCGCAGATTGCCACCCTGGTGGAGCGTCACTCGCGCCTGGTGATGTTGCAGAAGATCCCGGACAAGAACAGCGTGCGAGTCGCTCATGCGCTCGCCCGCAAGATCAAGCAGCTGCCGAAGGAGCTGCGCCGTTCGCTGGCGTGGGACCGGGGCATCGAGATGGCCTCGCACAAGCAGTTCACGCTGGCGACGGACGTCAAAGTGTACTTCTGCGATCCCTACAGCCCCTGGCAGCGGGGCTCCAACGAGAACACCAATGGACTGCTGCGCCAGTACTTCCCCAAGGGCCGGGACCTGTCGGTATATTCTCAGGCGCAGCTCGACGAGATCGCCGACCGCCTCAACGGCCGACCGCGGCAGACCCTCGGATGGCAGACCCCGGCCGAGCGCTTTGCCGAAACCGTTGCATCGATCGGTTGAGACCGCCCCGTGTCGCGTGACGCCCGCG
>Ga0031656_10000111_pt1 | contig 22347 bp, 17 predicted proteins | sample FrelakmetDIP11DI_FD_55080 | JGI IMG/M metagenome (GOLD analysis project Ga0031656, IMG submission 55080) | Freshwater lake sediment microbial communities from the University of Notre Dame, USA, for methane emissions studies - DIP11 DI | ecosystem: Environmental > Aquatic > Freshwater > Lake >... | reverse complement strand
TAAATTCAATCCCTTGATAGGAATTTGAGGTATCAATATTTTTAAGTCCATTTATATCGATACCATGTTGATATAGATATTGTAGGTCGTTCGGTGCCGCAAGGTACACCTGGGCAGGATAAATGTTGGAGTTTGGGTACGGCTCAGGTGGAAGCGGGGTAGGGAGAGGGTTGTCTGGTTGACGTGAGGCGGAGACAAGAGTAGGGATGAATGCAACAGACATACCCAATAAAAGCAAAACCAGGATAAATAAAATTTTTAACCATCGATTGGGCATTTTGGTCTCCAAGATAGCTGGATGGGTATTCAATTTGAATTAGGAGATTATAACCGGGAAAAAATCAGGGATGACTTGAAAATTATCCTTTTATGATATTGAAGAGGCAGGGTTTTGGGTAATAAAGCGCTACAGTCCTATCCTATTTTCTTCCTTTGAAAATGGGGGAAGAGAGTCAATCCTATATTCATGAATGGTGATAAATATATGGGATTGAACCAGATTCAACCTGCAAAAGGTTTACGGCATGGGATTATTGCCAGCCCAATCGTCACCTAATATCACCAGGATATCTACTGGGCTGTTTGGGTCATATTGGAATGAAATGCTATATGGGGAGATGTTCATCAGGTTAACCAGGTAGCGGTCGGTATAAGGATTACCGGTGTAATCGATGATGCGTGTGAAGGTTGTATAGTCGCTGTTCTGAGTGCCGACCACCTTTGCACCTTGAGATTGCAGGTAGCTTTGGGTGTCGGAAGCCAAACCACCGATATAGGTACCGTTGGCTAATGCAATCGAGGCTGCCTCGGTCTCCATCTTTGAGCGATCATCACCAATAGTCAGGACCGGGCTGGCCATGTTGGAGGAAGCGAAAACCTGGTCGCGGATTAGCCGAATTTGATCGGGAACAGGGATCAGGATGTCCTGAGCACCGTCAGGTGATTTCGCCAACATGACTGCTTTTGGAGGAGAAATCGCCCCACGCTGAATGCCCGCTATTGGAATATCCAATGCCAACCATCCCAAACGAAGGGCATCATCCAAAGATAGATTGGTGTGAATTCCAGCTGCCAGCTCATTATATAACGCCGGAGCACGAGACGCGATTTCAGTTGGACCTAAATCGATAATTCGGTCCTTAATTGCCAGAATAACCTGCTGTTGTCGCATGGCACGGTCAAAATCACCGCCATCGGTGTGACGGGCACGCGCATAAGCAAGTGCGGTAGGACCATCCAATAAGTAATCTTTTGCTTCCAAAAAAACAGTATTGCCTTTGCCAATCGGATCGACAGCAATTGCAGCTGGCACAGTTACATTGATGCCATCTAACTCATCGATAAATTGCTCAAAGGCGTAGAAATCGATGATGGCATAGTAATCGATAGGAACACCCAGAAGTGACTCGATGGTCTGCATGGCAAGGGCTGGACCTCCTCCAGGAACATCAAATGCAATGCCCAGGGGATAGGCAGTATTAATTCGCCCGTATTCAAAACCAGGAATACTTACCCATAAATCGCGGGGGATGTTCAGCATCCCAGCAGTTTTGGTTAATGGGTCAATTGTCAGCAAGATCATTGTGTCGGTTCGAGGTGGGCCATCTCCGGCTTCCCAATCGCGATAATCCAATCCCATAACAAGGACAGTGACCGGGCTAGCACCGTCCCAAGAAACGGGTGCTGGGCCAGTGGACATTGTTGGAAGCGGTGTTGGTAAAGGATCCGTATTCCCTTGAGGTGTTGGGGTGGGTTTATTTTGAATTGCCAGGCCGGGAAGTTGAGCAAGATTGAAGGAAAGGAAAAAATCATAAGACCTGGTATATGCAAAATATGCTGCAATAATGGCAACGATAAAAATCAAGGAAAATAAGCCTACTTTAAGTAGGACANGGGTTTTTCGTATCATTTTTAAAATATCTCAAGGCATGGAATTATTTTCAGCCCAATCTGACCCTAGNAAAATTGCAATATCCACCTGGCTATTGGGATCATAGCGACTATAGATACTATTGGGCTGAATGTTTAATAACTGAACAAGGTATTGCACCGTGTATGGTTTTCCCGTGTAATCGATAATCACAGTTGTATCTGATTTTTCAGAAGCATTTCCAGTATCGGTGACATTAAGACCCTGATCGAGCAGGTAATTCGTGGTTTGGGAAGCCAAACCGGGGGTTGTGGTGGCATTTAACACTGAGACGGTAGCATCCTCAGCCTGGCGTAGTTCTTCTGGATTGCTGACATAAACCGTTGCTGCAGGAGCAACCCCTGCAGTGGTTGCAAAGACCTGATCGCGTACAATCCGCACAGCGTCCATATCGGGGAGAAGGATATCCATGCCATCCGGGGACATCGACATCGTAACTTCATTGGGGCCAATGAGACCTTGTTTTATATTTTCGCGGGGAGTTTGGGCAACTGTCCAGGCGAGAGAAATCGTATCTTTTAAGTTGAGGTTGGTATGGATACCATTACGCAGATTGTTATAAATTACGGGAGAGTTTGCGATCAACTTGGGAAGTTTACCCAGAGAGGTAATCTGATCAAACATACCCAGAACAACCTGCTGCTGACGGTCCGCGCGATCAAAGTCAGCACCAAAGGTCTCGCGATTGCGTGCGTATGCCAAAGCGGTTGGTCCATCCAAAGTCTGCAACCCAGGTTGAAGTGTGACGGTATTATGGGGACCGATTGGATCGACAGTTATCTCGTAAGGAACATCCACTTCGACCCCACCAATTTCGTTTATAAAATTCTCAAATGCAGAGAAATCCACCTGCGCATAATAATTGACATCGACCCCCAACATTTCTTCCACGGTTTGCACGGCTAAACCAGGACCGCCGCCGGATAAATTGTAGAATTCACCAAGATAGTAAGCGGTGTTGATCTTGCCGTAATCAAAACCCGGAATATTTACCCAGAGATCGCGAGGAATAGAGAGGATACCAGCCGTTCGAGACACTGGATCCAGGGTAAGCAACATCATGGTATCGGTACGGGAGGGACCTTCACCTTCCCAGTCGCGTAAATCCAGACCCATGACCAGGATAGTCACCCGGTTTGCACCGTCCCATGGCATTGGTTCCGGACCATTTTCAGATTGAAGAGGTGCGGTGATATTTATATCCGAGGGGAAATTGGGAGACTCATTCAGAGTTAGAGTTTCTGGATTGGAGATTTCAAAGCGCGCTGCAGTAGCATCATGAACCACCGTATAGGTTAAATACACAGTAGCTGCAAGGACAATTAAAAAGACAATCAGTAATCCCCATAGTACCGGATTCATCCGGATGTGAAAAAATTTGGGTGACTGCTGAGAGGGTCTCTGGTTTACATCAATAGGGTTAAATTCATCCATCGAATTCGGATTATAACATGGAGAGTGCAATTGAGTTCGTGAAGTAGTAAATTCCTGTGGCATAATTATGTTCCGGTTTGGTGGCAGAGATTTGTAAGTAAATGGATTCTTATGATTCCATTGTGTGGTTGCATAAAGGATGCCACCGGAAACAGTTATTGGACGTATTAACCTGAGAAAAAGTTCCAGAGAAGAAATTGGATAGGTATAATCAATCCTATGTCATTGATCACGGCAGTCAATTTAAGTAAATCATTTGGAGCTAATGATATTTTTTCAGGCATATCGCTCAGCATACCTCACAGAGCGCGGATTGCCATCATTGGTCCAAATGGAATTGGAAAGACTACCCTGTTACGGATCCTGGCGAATGAGGAAGAACCATCGACGGGGGAGGTTAGCCAAGCAAAGAATTTATCGGTTGGGCATCTAGCCCAGGAAGCTGGTTTTGATTCACCGCATACTTTATGGGAAGAGTGCTTAATCCCTTTTGGGAAATTGCAAGAATCGGAGGTCGAGCTTCAACGCCTTGAAACAGCGATGGCAGATTCTGAACAGGCAGAAAAGACGCTTCAGAGGTATGGGCGGTTACAAGCTGAATTCGACCATCAAGGGGGATATACCTATATCCATCGCATGCAACAGGTGTTATCCGGACTGGGATTTGAGCCCGACGAGTATCAATCGCCCCTTTCAAGATTATCAGGAGGGGAGAGAACGCGGGCATTACTTGCGCGGTTGCTCTTATCCGAGCCCGAGCTGTTGATCCTGGACGAGCCGACTAACCACCTGGATATTGCTGCTGTCGAATGGATGGAAGGCTACCTCAGCCAGTGGAAAGGGGCGACCATAATCGTCTCGCATGATCGGTATTTCCTGGACCAGGTAGTGGATATGGTATGGGAGATGACCCGGTCTGGATTCGAAGTATACCGAGGTAACTATTCAGCATATGTAGAGCAGAGGCGGGAGAGATGGGAACGTCGGCGTGAAGTATACGAAGCAGAGAAAGAGAAACTTGAGCGAGACCTGGATTACATCAAGAAGAACATCTCGGGACAGAACGTCACTCAGGCTAGAGGACGACTCCGGCGACTTTCGCGGCATATTCAAGCAATCGAGCAAGTAGGCCTTGATGAAGCTACGAGTAAAAAGTGGAGCGAGTTAAGCGAAAATGTAGACACAACCACAAGCATGTTAAGCCCCGAAGAAGCGCAACGACGCGTGGCAGCCATGAGGGAACCGACCAACAAACCTCCCCAATTGCATCTGCACCTGCACGCAGACCAGCGAAGTGGTGAGATCGTCTTGAGGACACATGACTTGAAGATCGGATACCCGGGAAAGGTACTATTTTCTGCCGGGAATATCGAACTGCGAAGGCTGCAATGCACTGCCTTGATTGGACCCAACGGCGCAGGAAAATCCACCTTCCTAAAGACAATCTTAGAGAAAATACCACCATTAGCAGGAGAAGTGGAACTGGGTGCCAGTCTAAAAGTCGGTTACTTTGCCCAAGCGCATGAGGACTTACATCCAGAGAGAACACTTGTACAGGAAATTGATTCGATTGCGCCGGAAATGCTGGTGGCGGATATTCGTAAATACCTGGCAAGGTTCTTGTTTACTGGAGACGATGCTTTCAAACCCGTGGCAGTTCTATCTGGAGGTGAACGAGGCAGGCTGGCATTAGCAAAACTTGCACTGGGGGGAGCAAACCTGCTGCTACTGGATGAACCGACCAACCACCTAGATATCCCGTCTCAAGAAATCCTGCAGGAAGTTTTGGATGAGTTCCAGGGTACAATCCTGCTGGTATCCCATGATCGGTACTTGATTGATGCGCTGGCAACGCAGATCTGGGAGATCGATGAGGAAAACGGAATCCTGCGTACCTTCAAGGGAAGCTACAGCCAATACCACCAACAGCAAGTAGCAGGGCAACTGGTAGAAAAGGATGTTGCTAAGGGTAAGCCCATTACAAGGGATTCCCAAAAGAAATCGAAGGCTTCCTTGGAAGAGCACCGAAAGCAAAAACAGGTGAAAGAGATTGAAGCCAAAATCGAGCGACTGGAGGCAGACCTGGCAAGCCTGGCTATCAAGCTAGAAAATCCGCCACAAGATGCTGGAAAAGTACAAATGCTGGGGAATGAATACGTGAAAGTTCAAAAAGAGCTGGAAATATTGATGGATGAGTGGGGGATATTACATGAGTAAAGTATCAGACCCTGATGGGTTTTAAGTTCTCATCCTTGCAGACATACGGGCGCAGAAACTTTGCTGTGTAAGAAGCCTCAACAGCGCAAATTTGTTCAGGAGATCCTTCTGCAATCAACTCGCCTCCTGCATCACCACCCTCGGGACCAAGATCGATAATGTGGTCGGCAACCTTGATGATATCCAGGTTGTGCTCGATGATGAGAACACTGTTGCCTGTATCAACCAAGCGCTGAAGGACCTCAATCAGCATATGAACATCGGCAGCATGAAGTCCTACTGAAGGCTCATCCAATACATACAGGGTTCGACCGGTGGCGCGCTTGGAAAGCTCACGGGAAAGCTTGACACGTTGAGCTTCACCGCCAGATAGCGTCGGAGCAGGTTGACCGATGCGAATGTATCCCAGACCAACATCCTGCAAGGTCTGCAATCGAATGAGCATAGCTGGGAAGGCTTCGAATACTTCAAGAGCACGGTCTACGGTCAGGTCAAGGACATCCGCAATGTTCAGATTTTTAAAGCGTACCTGGAGGGTCTCGCGGTTGAAGCGTGCTCCATGGCATACATCACAAGGGACATAAACATCGGGTAAAAACTGCATCTCGATGCGCAGCTGACCCTGCCCCTGACAGGCTTCACAGCGACCACCATGCACATTGAAAGAAAAGCGACCAGGCTTATAGCCGCGCATTTTACTTTCGGGGAGCTCAGAGAACAACGAGCGAATTTGATCAAACAAACCCGTGTAGGTACCTGGATTAGAACGTGGCGTACGACCGATGGGGGATTGGTCGATATTAATGATCTTGTCTATAAATTCTATGCCGTCAATACGGTCATAATCACCAGGCTGGGTGTGAGCTCCTTGTAAACGGGCAGCCAGGGCTTTGTAGAGAATTTCGATCATCAGGGTGGACTTGCCAGAGCCTGAAACGCCGGTAATGCAGACAAACTTACCCAATGGGATCTTTACCTTGAGGTTTTTCAGATTGTTTTCGCGAGCCCCAACGATGGTCAATGCCTTGCCGTTCCCGGTACGGCGCTCACGCGGAATATCCACCTGCAAACGCCCGGAGAGATACGCGCCGGTGAGAGAATCGGGATTCTCGAGGATGTGATCCACAGTGCCCTCTGCAACAACCTTGCCACCATGCTCGCCAGCACCCGGACCGAGGTCAAGTATCCAGTCGGCGGAGAGGATAGTCTCGGAGTCATGTTCAACCACGATCACGGAATTGCCCAGGTCACGCAGCCCTTTGAGGGTGCGCAAGAGGCGGGTATTATCGCGGGGGTGCAAGCCTATGGAGGGCTCATCCAGGACATATAAGACACCCATCAGACGAGAACCGATTTGGGTGGCGAGGCGGATGCGCTGAGCTTCACCACCGGAGAGGGAACCGGCGGAACGACGAAGGGTAAGATAATCCAAACCGACATCAACCAGGAAACCGAGGCGCTCATTGATCTCCTTCAGGATACGTTCNGCGATGGTTTGTTGGCGTGAATTTAGTGGTGTAGCTGATCCATAGAGATGCTCAACCCACTTAAAGGTTTGCAAAATTGGCCACTCTGTAATTTCGACAATGTTCTTATCGTCCACGGTGACTGCCATGGCTTCACGACGGAGGCGTTTCCCGCCACAGGTTGTGCATGGGCGCATGCTCATGTAGAGGCCGATTTTTTCACGCATGTAATCTGAGTTGGTCTCATTGTATCGGCGCATCAAGTTACCGATGACACCTTCAAACTCGCGGTCGAAGACGTACTCATGTCCCTTAACGCTCTTATATGTTATGGGAATCTCCTTGCCACGTGTACCATAAAAAATAATATCCAATTTATCCTGCGGCAAGCTTCGCACGGGAAGGCGCAGGTCGATATCATAAAAATGGGCGGCAGCTTCCAGACTCTGCCAGTAATATCCACCCTCCTCCTTAGGACCACTCCATTCGGAAACAGCAATCGCACCTTCAATAAGGGAGAGGTCGGGGTCAGGGATGAGTAACTCAGCGTCGATCTCCAGCTTGCCACCCAGTCCCTGGCAATCGGGACAGGCACCGTGGGGGGTATTGAACGAAAAAGTGCGCGGCTCGATCTCTGGGAGAACAGAACCATGCTCCGAGCAGGCAAGATGTTCCGAGAAGTACATATCGTGAGGCGCGCTGGCATCGGTTATATCCTGGACGACCAGATAGCCATCGCCAAATTTCAGGGCAGTCTCGATGGAGTCGGTGAGGCGGGTGAGGAAAGCCTGATGTTCAGATTGGTCTGCGTCGTGGTGGAGTAAAACCCGATCCACCACAGCTTCGATGTTGTGAATCTTGTAGCGGTCCATCTGGATGTCATCATCCAGCTCATGGACAACGCCATCGACCCTGGCGCGCACGAAACCTGTTTTGCGGATCTCTTCCAAGACAGCCTGATGGGTGCCTTTGCGACCACGAACGAGGGGGGAAAGGATTAGCAGCCGGCTGGAGTCGGGAAGGGCAGCGACCACATCCACAATTTCCTGGGCGGATTGCTTGGCAACCTCACGCCCGCATTCCGGGCAGTGCGGGATGCCAATGCGTGCGTACAACAAACGCAGATAATCATAAATCTCAGTGACGGTTCCGACGGTGGAGCGGGGGTTGTGGGAGACGCCTTTTTGATCAATGGAAACGGCTGGGGAGAGACCCTCGATGGAATCTACATCGGGTTTTTCCATCTGCCCGAGGAACTGTCGGGCGTAGGCGGAGAGTGATTCAACATAGCGACGCTGTCCCTCGGCAAAGATGGTGTCGAAGGCGAGGGAGGATTTCCCAGAGCCGGACAAGCCGGTGATGACCACCAGCTTATCGCGGGGGATCTCGACGGTAATATTTTTTAGATTGTGGACGCGGGCACCAACCACCCGGATAACGTTTGCGGTCATAAGCGCTTACCTATATTATTCGTTTTGAGATAGATCGAGACACCCTGGTTAGAGAAATGGTGTATGTTTTAGAAATATGGAGATCGAAAGCCAATGTAATTACTCACCCAACCCCCCTTTATCCCCCCTTCACAAAATTTGGGAAGGGGGGAAAGTGGACAGATAATGGGGATTCGCAGGGAAAACCACCTGCGAATCCCCATTTTTCTGAATTTTCTTGACAGTGAACTGTGCATATTATTGATAAATCCATCCAAGAGCAATTACGGTGGAACGTTATTACTCACCCAATTGAAATTTCGCGAGAGTGAATTATGCATGTTATTGGATAATCCATCAGTGAGTAGTTATAAGCTAATTATAGCACAAATGTTTTATTAATAAAGGTTGTTTTATTGATCATTGCTTGAAAATGCAGAGAGCGATTATACCAGGACATTTTGGTGATCGAAATGGCAACATTGGATTGCATAAAGCCCACCTGGGAGGTTGATTTGGTGGTAAAAACCCCTTCCAGCTCCCCTATATCTGAATTCAGGGGAAGTGGAATTCGGCGGGCGGGATGCCTGCCTTACAAATTCTGGAGAAGGGAAAACATATCGAGGGTTTAAAAAATGGGGATCAATGATCCCGGTCATAAGAGCTGTGGTTAACGATTATGTTCCATAACTTGGGATCAGCGCACATGGCATCGGGGGAATTAAATCCTGGCGATGTTTCAGGAGAATGTCGTCAACTACAATGGAAGCCAAACTATGCTAAAATTAGTTGATGAGTTTATTAAAGAGCCTAGGAAATATGTTTTCCGTACCGCCTTCCAAGAAAGAACGGGCAATGTATTTATACGTACAGTGCGATAGGTGTGGTGAAAAATTACGGGCAAGGGTGGATATGTGGAATGAAATCTCCCCGGAGTTTGATGGAAGAAGTGAAAAAGCGGTTTCTTATCATTGCAGGAAAGTGCTGGTTGGTGAAAAAAGATGTTATCAACCCATCGAATTAATCCTGGAGTTTGACAAGAATCACAAACTGATCGAGAAGCAAATCATCGGGGGAAAATATATAGACGAAGCAGCGTTTAACAATCAGGAATCCTGAAGCTCAATCATCTCTGGCATGGTTATGATGTGGAAAGCCAGCGTTTCCAGGTCATGGGCTTTAACGGAGGCTTTCCCGCTTGTGCGAATCTTTTCAATGTGGGAGAGAATTAAAGGCTCGTTCCCGAAATAGGAATCCATTACATCTTCATCGTTGAGGATGTCTTTTATGCCCAACTGTTCATAAATCTGGCTGACCAATCCATAACCCCAATCTTCGACGACACCTAGCTCGTCAGCCAAGTCGTGCCTTTCCATGCTAAACAGGAATGCCAACCGGGACACATCCGCCTGATGCTGGGAAAGGGTGCTCTGTAACGAGTTTCTACCATCCAGGAGCACACATGGGTGTGGCAAAGGATAGCGCAGCTCTGAAGCGAGTGTTCGGACACCCTCGGTGATCACCCATTTCCCTGACATGGCATAATCAATCGCCCAGGCAATCGAGTAGCTGATTTCATTTTTCAGGATATATCCAACAAAAGAAGGATGAGCCATACGAACAAGAACATCCGGATTGGCGCGGATGCCGGTGCATAAAATTGCTGGGGGGTGTTTCAGACCTGAGATGGCTCCCAGGACCTGTGGAATCCAATCCTCACCACCGGGGATGTCTGTGTCCATGAGGATCAGGTCCACGTAGGATGCTTTCTGGTGCAGGTATGGGATGATCTTTAAAGGCTGGTCGAATTCGCCAGCGAGGCGGGTACGCCAGTCGCGGGCTGCGAGAAGAGCCATCCAATTACGGGCAAATGGGTCGTCTTCGAGGATGAGAATTTGGAATTCAGTTTTAGGCATAGGATACTCCAAGGGAAATTATAGCCGATAAGTCAATGGATTCAGAGAAGATCGAGGTGAGGCATGAATCGCGAACCAACCTGCTAGCCTTAATTATGTGTGCAAGAGAATTAGGGGAGGCAAATGGAAACATTCGTGAAAATAGAATGAAATTTAGAGTGACCAGAGATATATCTGGTATGAAGGGCGATCGTTACAGATTTGTTGGAGATTGGTTCACCTTGTTACACACGGTGCAAGCAAGCCTGGGAGTCGAGCGTGCTCTCACAAGAACACAAACGATTGAGGTAATTCCTGGTATTTTGGAAATCCATATAGAAATGGTGAGTAAGGATACCCGTCTTAGGTGTGGGATAGAAACAAACGGCGGGTAAGGATATCCGCCCAATAAAATTTTGGTTTGAATTGACAGATTAGCTCGAGGACCGGGCACTGATGACCAAATTTCCGCTTGCATCGGGATTAAAAGAATCTCCGCTCATATTGCCATAGGATGCAATGCTCTCAAATCCAGCTCGAGACAAGGCAGAGAAAAGCTCATCCTGAAGTAGGGGACGCAAGCGTGAGCTAACCACGGTTTGAGACCATTTACCCTGGTTGGCACGCTTCAGGGTCACCATATGGAAGGTGAGTAATCCATCTGGGTCAAAATCATAGAAGCGTTGAAAGATCCATTCTGAGTTCGCTTCGGAATGGGATTGAGGTTCCATCCAGCGATCGTGATGACCGATTATTGCATCAAAGTTGCGGTTCTGGATAAGCAGGATGCCACCGGGTTTTAGGATGGCAGAAAAATCACCGATTGCAACATCAAGATCCTGTAGAGTTAATAGATGCGGAAGTGAATTTCCCAGGCAAAGAAGCGCATCGAAGGATTGGTAGCCGAATGTTTGGACCAGGGAGCCAAAGCCAGTAACCTCGAATCGAACATCGACTCCTACTGAAGTGGCATTGAGGCGTGCCTTTTGGATCATGCCATGGCTGATATCGGCACCGGAGGTAGCATAGCCAAGCTGAGCCAGAGCGATGGCATGCATCCCGGTGCCCGTGGCGGCATCCAGGACAGACCTGGCGTTGAGTTTTTGTAAGTGTTCGATGATAAAGGGAAGCTCGATTGATAACCTATTTTGCCAATTTACAAAACGGTCGTAATCTGAGCTGAGGGAATCGTACATGACTTGCTGCATGGGCAACCTCTATAACCATTTATACAACCAGCATATATTATAGTTGATTGGATGGGGGAATAAATCGGTATATTTGAATTANCCATTTCAGGGAAATATAAAACAAGCNTAAGTTTTTCTCTATGTGTTCTTCATAATTTCTTCACAGTGAGGTGGTATGCTTATAAAATCATCAAGAATGGAGGTAAGAAAATGAATAAAGTATTTAAATGGATCCTTTATATATTAATAGGTCTGGTGATAGTTGTGGTTATATCAGGAGCTGTTTTTGCAGGTTTTGGTGCCTTAAGGGGATTCGGATATGGAATGGTGAGACCAGATTTTCGAATGATGGAGCCTAACATTCGAATGATGGGAGCATATCAATACCATAATCCNGCGTGGGTGATTTTTGGAGGATTACTTTGTTTAGGCGTGATCCTTTTAGTAATGGTTGGAATTGTAGGATTGGTTTATGCGCTGACACATCGGAATCATCCAGTGCAGAATCTACCAGCTACCCAGGTTACCGCAACACCTGCTGAGGTCGTTGCTCCAACTGCTGAAGAGGTTATGAACATACGCACATGTGCAAATTGCAGCAAGCCTGCCCAGGAGGAGTGGAATACTTGCCCATACTGTGGGAGTCCATTAGCCTAAAGTTCACATCTCAGGCTGAGTAAAATCTCCCTGTCCTGAATCAGGATTTAGAGGATTGTATTGGTTGTGCAGGATCTAATTAAACTGGATCCTGCACAACTTTTAATTATCCTATAAACCTGGTTGAAATTTTAGGGTAGGTATTAAATCAAAAATGAAATCCGAGTCCACATTTGAGCAATCGAAGAGATTTCAGGTGGTTATAAAGTCAGCCAGGTCCCAATTCCTAATACCTTAGCCCGGCGATATATTTCGGGTGCCACAGCCATATCATCCATAGCTAAGCCCAAGTTGATAGCGAGAGTCCGCTCCGATGGGTTCTGACGCCCCGGTTTGAGACCAGCAACAATCTCGCCCAAGTCAGCATACGGATCAGGTGTGGATCCAAAATAGCCGACCGATTTATAGTATTGATATTGGGCATGGTCATCGGTGCTAATACGGTCCATCTGAGATAATGCCTCGCCAGTCCAGTAGCTGTCGAAATCTACAGCGCTTCCGTACGCACCTGGTTGGAGCCAATCCTTCTGGATGGTGGGGGTGGGGTGCTTGAGAATTGGGCCGGAGGTGACCACCAAATCACTGTTGACCACAGCTTGCCTGGGTTCTTGAACACCGATCACCTCAATACCAAATTTGGCAGACATATCTGCCACATATTGTTTTTGGACATCGGGTAGGATATCGTAGGCATAGACACGTTCGATAGGGAAGAGGACTTTTAGCGCTTCCAAATTTGTGCGACCCTGTACCCCGCACGCCAGGATACCAGCCGTCTTGCTATCGGACCGGGCGAGGTACCTGGCAGCCAGAGCGCTAGCCGCACCGGTGCGATATGCAGTGATCCATGAACAATCCATGACGGCGTATGGAATGCCGGTTTCGACATCATTCAGGATAAGCAGCCCGGTAATGTAGGGTAAGCCACGCTTGTAATTTTCAGGATAACCGCTGACCCACTTGATGCCAGCGGACTTCAATGCTGGGATAAAAGCCGGCATCGCATGGATAAATGCATCCGGCATGGTGTGGACGCCTGGTTTAGGGGGCATCTCGACCTTTCCGGCCCCTTTTTCACGGAAGGCGGTTTCAAGAAGGTTGATCACGGTGGCCATATCAAGATCGACTTTTGTCACATCTGCCTGGGAGAGATAAAGGATTTGGTGATCGGTCATTGTTGTTCTCCAAAGTTATGAATAAATGCAATGGATATATTATAAATGCCTATTGCAATCCGTATGATATTACCCGACATGCGGAATAGAATGATCGATGATCTGTGGCTGGGAATATGGTGAATCAAGTACCAATTCGTGTATTGATCTTACTAATTGGCCTTATTTGTGTNGGGCATAACCAAGTTCCTGATCCATTTACCAATTTCCACAGCCAACAACAATCCAAGTGCAATGGCAGCAATCCAGCTCCATTGTTGAAAGGTGAGAGGCACAATCCCCAATAAACTTCGTAATGAAGGAAAAGCAAAGGCAACCACCACCATCAATAGTCCAGCTATGACTGCCAAGACGAGAGGTATGTTACGGGAAAGCGAGCCTGCGCGATAGGCTGGGAGGCGCATAGAACGGTAAGCAAAGATATATACCATGGAGTTGACAGAAAAACTGGCAAAGACCAGGCTTTGACCTTCGGCAATGTTTTGGTGAGAAAGGTAGTAATGACCAAACAATGCTAAGGCAGCAATAGCACTTCCAATGCTAATAACACCTATCAATGTCAGCCCCAATGGGGCCAGAACTGGCTCTTTGACTGACTTGGGCTTTTCATCCATGATACCCTCCTCTTTCGGCTCAAAACCAAGAACAATATCGGAGGGTCCATCACAAATCAGGTGAATCCACAGGATTTGAGCAACTGCGAGAGGGGCAGGCCAATGCAACATCATCGCCGCGAAAATGGTCAATACCTCGGCGAAGGAGTTTGAGAGGGTATATGCAACCACTTTACGAATATTCTCAAAAATCACACGCCCTTCTTCAATGGCGGCTACGATTGTCCGGAAGTTATTATCCAACAGAATCAAGTCGGCAGTCTCTTTGGCAACGTCGGAGGCAGTACCCACCACGACACCGATATTTGCCCGCTGTAGGGCAGGGGCATCATTCACGCCGTCCCCAATCATAGCGGTTACTTCCCCATTGGATTGTAAAGCCTTCACAATGCGCAACTTATCCTGAGGGCGGATGCGGGAAAAAACTGCAATCTGTTTTACTTCTTGTTGAAGCAGCTGGTCGCTCATGACAGCAAGGTCTCCACCTTCAAGGCTGTTACCATCGGGCTGTAATAAATCTATTCTCCGACCGATATTTTCAGCAGTACGGCGATAGTCACCCGTAATCATTTTGACTTTAATGCCGGCTTTTTGGGCGATGTCCACGGCCTCTTGAACGCCATCGCGAATGGGGTCTTGCATACCGAGCAAGCCAACCCAGGTATAGCCTGAATAATTCTCCAGCTCTCCCGAATTACGGTAGGCAAGTCCCAGCAACCGTAAGCCATCTCCAGCCCATTCGTCCACCCTGGTTAGGATACGGATGCGTTCATCCTCAGTGATCTGACACATCCCAAGGATAATCTCTGGTGCACCTTTGAGGAAGTATAGGTGATCCATATTAAAGAGAACGCCGGTCACTTCTATGAGCATGTATTTGGTCTCACTGGTAAAAAGTTCCTCAGCCAGCCGCTGAGAGCTATCCGCCATGTCTTGAGGAGGGATAGCCAGATTGCTAGAAGCGTATTCCCATAGGGCAATATCTACAGGTCCTTCCAGGTTGTTGCAAAGGACCATGGTTTGCAAGGCCCGTTCCTGATCGTTCAGATCGACACGTGCCACGCGCATACGCCCTTCAGTAAGCGTTCCCGTTTTATCCGTGCATATAACCGTCACCGAGCCGAGAGTCTCGACGGCGAGCATCTGCTTGACCAAACCCTGACGTTTTAATATTTTGCGCATCCCCAATACAAGGATGACAGTAACAGCAATCAGAAGACCTTCAGGGACAGCAGCAATCGCCAGGATAATCGAAACTTGCAGCATTTCCAGAAATTCTCTACCCATTATCAAACCCGTTACGAGGATTGCCAGGGTGAAGCCGATAACTATATAAGTCAGGACCTTACTGAACGTTTTTAGGCGTACCTGGAGAGGGGTATCTTCCTCGACATGCTCCCGCAAGGTGGTGGCAATTTGACCNAACTCAGTAGCCGGGCCGATTTTGGTTACAATCATTGTCCCGCGCCCGGTGATGGTAGTGGAACCCATATAAACCAAATTGTGACCATCGGTATCATTTTTATTGACTGGTTCGCTTTCACCGGTCAGGATCGCTTCATCCACAGCCAACTTGGTGCTTTCGGTGATTACACCATCGGCGGGTATGTGCTCGCCAGAATTTAATAGGACGGCATCACCAGGCACAAGCTCCCAAACTTCCACTTCCTGGCGCTGACCATCCCGGATGACGGTGGTGGTTGGTTTCAGCAAACCTTTGAGGGCTGTATAGGTCTGCTGGGCTTGATATTCCTGGATGAATCCCAGGATAACATCAATAACAACCACAGCCATGATAATAAAAAAATCACCGTATTCACCTACGACGAGTGAGACCCCGGCTGCAACAAGAATGATATAGATCAGCGGACTTTTGATCTGGTTCAAGAGAATGGTCCAGACAGTGGTTCCCTTTTTGGCAGGGAGGCGATTTTCGCCGTATTGTTTACGCCGCTCGAGTACTTCCCCTTGGGTTAATCCTGAGGCAGCTATACGGTTGATGGTAGATGATTTATTTTCAATTACATCGCTTACAATCGTCATTTTGATGCCTTTATGTTTGGTTGTTCATTAGAGATTTTTGTTAGAGTTTATAGAAACTCCTTTTTATTGTTCGAATACAGGTCATGCACTTCTATGAGATGTGCCTTCACCGACTCAGGTTTATATTAACAGCATCATAAGTTCCTTCACATGCCTTGTATCAAGATGTAGTAGGCACTTTTAGGAGGACTCCAACCACAAAGCCGACAAGAGCACTCAGTGTGCCGATTAGAGCCATCTCAAGACCGCTACGACCTGGGTTACCTACCGTCATGCGAGCTTTATACCCACCAACAATAAACAATACCAGTGCAGTGATGACTACCGAAACCAACATGCTAGTTGCTACCGGCAGGAAAATGAACGGAATCAAGGGTATTAGTGAGCCAATAATTGCTGAAAGGCCGACAACAAAAGCTACCTTCCAGGATTGCTTACGGTTTACTGGAGTGAGTTGGTGCTCTTCTGACATCATTACCGCTACCCAGACATCAGGATTTGCGGTAATGGTCTCCACAATGTGCTCAAGCAGCCCATCTTTGAATCCCTTTTTGGTATAGATTTGCCTCACTTCTTCGCGCTCGAGTTTAGGCACCTGCTCGATATGGCGCAACTCGCGTTCGAGTTCNCTATCATAATAATCAGCNTCNGCGAGAGTGGAGGTGAAAGCTACCGCTCCCATTGAAACGGATTCTGCAAAAGTAGCAGAAAGACCAGCGATAAGCACTAATTGAGGATCGCTGGTAGCAGCTGCTACACCAAGTATCACACCTAGCACATTTACCAAACCATCTTGACCGCCAAGAATAACATTGGATAATCCAGAAACGCTACGTTGGTGGGGATCCAAGTATGTGTGCAGCTCGTGTTCCATTTGATATGTCGTGTGCGGAAGTCTTCTGACTGGTTTCATTATTGTCCTATGTGTTGTGATGACTCAGATCCGGATGCTGGTTCTTTGCGGACTTTCACATATACTTTTAGCACTACCCTTTATAGTACTGGCAGGAATGGAGGGCTTTCAATCCGAAAAGAATCAAAAAAAGATGAAAGGTTTATATTTAGGATTTCATTTTTAATATCTTGTCAGCAATATCAATTCTTTACTTTGGAGGGAATTTATTTCCTGACTATTTTTTCNAATATTGATGGAAATTCCAGCTCTACGCTTGAAAACAGGTCATGAGCTTCCTGCAGGCGTTCCTTTAGGGGCTCAGGTTTATCAGACATTAGCCTCATTCCACGCTCCGTGATCTGGTGAAGCCCGGACATTAATCCCAGCCATTGTTTCATGTATGTGATCCAGCCTCCGGGTTTAAAACGATAATAATCCCGTCGTGGNACCGGAGAAGCTACGCGCTCAATCAATCCTCGTTCTACCAGGAGACGTGCCATGATNCTGATTGANCTCTTGCTGGCATTTAACCTTACCCCGAGATCGGTAATGGACTGTGCAGGTGGATCGGAAATGAGCAGGGCACCTAAGATGCGTCCTGCCATACGTGGCAAGCCCATTTGTTCGAAATAAAGTCCGATATCTTCAATGAAATGAATTTCTTCGATTGGCAGGTGATCTTCCATAATCATCTAATCCTTATTTAAGAGGTTGTATAAGGTTTTCGAAATTCAATACAATACATAAACCCATTCCAGATATTCTCCAGCTTAAGCTCCATCATCGTCGACGGTACCAGGTTAACCGGGGCAATAATCTCTTCCCGTTGGCCCTTAAAAGCAGATTTGAATCCGGGAAGGAACTTTTCATACCACTGGGCACCTGATTCGTTTTCATCGCAGATGATGAGCCTGGAACCGGGTTTTGCCACGCGAATCATCTCGTCTACCGCCTTTCGCTGGTTGGTGAAAAAGTTTATGCCTCCGATGTGAAAAACTGAATCAAAACTGTCATTCTTGAATGGCAGCTCTTCACCATTTGCATGGAACAGATCCACCGACCAATCTTTTCGACGAATCAAGGAATTACAACGGTTTAATTGACCCATAGAAATATCCAGCCCATATACTTCACCAACCTGTGGGGAACTGAGCAGGAAAGGCAAGTTGACCCCCGGACCGATGGATACCTCCAATACCTTTCCACCATTTGGCTCAAGACGAGAAAGGACTTCCTGCCTGGCTTTTGAATCGGTGGTGCCGAGGAACAAAAAACCAATTTTAGAAAAGGCTGAATATATCCAGGAAAACCAATCATACATGCGAGCAAAAGGTTTATTTAACCCACTTAGTTCATCTTCTTTTATAAAACGAGGAATTCCATGCTTTATGGGGATGATTTTCTGACAATTTAGGCAAGTTAATCTACCTGTTTCGAGCATGGCATGTGCGTATGCTGTATCAGGAGATAATTCTCCATGGCATGTTGGACATAAAAGAAGATCGAGAGTTGAGTATTTCATCGCGTTTTGGCCAATTAGTGCGGAAGTATACAACATTCCTAACGTTTTGTAAATACTAAACGATAAAATATTCAAATAATGAACAATTAAGCAGGATAATTAATTGTTGAATTGAAATTGCGTTTGTTATACTTTTGGAATTTTTTCATATTCGTGGACTTCTCATACTTCTCTAAAATTGACGTCTTATTTTTTTCATGATATCATGAACATTAATACAGGATAAACACAAGTAATTCTTTTGGAGAGTAAGATCCAGGAAGAATTAACTGGTAGATATCTACTGTTCAAAACTCCGATAGAATTATTGGTTGCGTANAAAGATTTGGATTAATTCTGCAGATACAAGCATTTTGCAGAACGATTTAGGTATCAATTCCAAGTAGAATCATTGATATTGTGTTCCTCTACAGGAGAAGCTCGGTGAATGTTTTATTATTCCGGGAAGAGGAGTAAGAATGGNATTGCTGNATTGGAGGGTGACTGCCACTTGTATATTCCTGATCACTGTGAGGATATGGGCTGCTTCAGATGGAACCAAGAAACCAGATGGATGGGGTAATTATTATTCGGTAGACCGGGATATGGAAAGATTTGAATGTGACTGATAGCTTTTCAAATAATGCAAACTTGAAGCGGTTTGAAGAGATAGACATGTTCTGGATTACAAATGACCGGTAGAGAATCAGAAAATACGGGTGTAATGTGATCCAATTGCAACCAGTTTTTGGGTTATTGGTTGAGATGGATTTGTTCATTTCTGACGCCTGGAAAAGAGATTGCAACGGGAACCTACTGTGTTTGCCATCGACCCTTCCAGAATTTAATCCATAAAAGAACCATTTAATATTAATAATCGATGGAATCGCCCTATAAGGAAATTTCGTGGGACCCAAGAATTTAATAATCAATTCAATGAATGGTGAGAGGAGATAAAGTATATGAATAACAAATCAAGGTGGTTCATAATATCTGCGATTTTGATAGTAATTGGATTACTATCTGTTGGGTGCGCGAAAGAGACAGCTGCGCCTACGTCAGACCAACCGGTGACGACCACAGAGGAAGCTGTACCAACTGAGGAGATTGCCCCCGTTGATGCAACGGAAAAGAGTCAGATTGTGATTGTCATCGCTGAAGATCCACCATCGTTCAATGCAACGGTCGGACAAACCGGATTTGATTCACTCGTGATGGAGCTGGTTATGTTAAGTATGGCCGACCTGGACGAGGCAGGAAATGCTTTCCCTGAGCTGGCTGCAGAATTACCGACTGTAGAAAACGGGGATGTTGTCATCGATGAAGAAAATGGAACGATGGATGTGACCTGGAAGCTTCGGCAGGATATACAATGGGCGGATGGTGTTCCGGTAACTGCCGAAGATGTTGTCTTCACCTACAATGCAGTTGTTGATCCTGAATACGGATACTGGATAAACGGGATTGATTATGTGGATGGAGTAGAGAAAATTGATGACTATACGGCGGTGGTGCATTACAACACCATCTATCCAGGATACCTGACTCAATTTGGAGGATATGTGATGGCTATCTGGCCGGCACATTACTGCAAGGCTGAGCAGGGATTTACCCAATGGGATTGTGGTTTACAGCCATTGAGCAATGGCCCATATATACTCAAAGAATGGNTTCAAAATGATCATTTGACCTTTGAGCGTAATCCCACATATTTCGAGGCAGGTAAGCCGACCATTGATCAGATTATTGTAAAAATCATACCCGATGAAGCCGTTCGAAAACAAATGCTTATTAACGGGGATGCCGATGTGGATATGTGGACGGTAGAACCAGTGATCGCTGAACTAGAAAATTATAAAGATGTTGTCGAAGTCAGCTTAAGCCCTGTCGACCGNTGGGTAATGAGAATATTCTTCAATCTTGCCGCTAAAGGAACGACAGATGCNGAAGCAACGCCTCATCCGGTACTTTCGGATGTTCGAGTGCGTCGGGCGATACGGATGGCCATTGATGTAGAGACGATTGGGAAGGAATTTTTCCTAGGTTATGCCGACCCGGTCTGGACCGAGTTCTTCCGGCCACCTTTTAATGTTTGTGATATCCCAAAGCCGGTATACGATCTGGAAGCTGCAAAAGCCTTATTAGAGGAGGCTGGTTGGATTGACCAGGATGGTGATGGGGTGCGCGAATGCCGTGGTTGTACCACGGGTGCTGAAGAAGGCTACCCGATGGAGATGGAGTTCATCACTTATTCAGAATATGGTGAAGCCCTCGATCTGACTCAGGAATTTATCGCTGAAAAACTCGGAGAGATGGGTATCAAACTGAACATATCAAGAGTTGAGGGAACTGTCCTATGGGATACTTCTACCAATGGCGGGATTGAACAATCGGGCAACTTTGATATAGACATTTGGGATGATGGTTATTCCGGCAATGATCCGACCGATTTTCTGTGGGGATACTATTATTCCACAGCGGCTGTGCCTGATGCTGGTTTAAACTACGGGCGTTATATCAACCCACAGGTCGATGAATTGATCGATGCGTCATATACACTGGATGAAGGGTTGCGTCAAGAGTCGTTCTGCCAGATGGCTGAGATCCTGGAGCAGGACTTACCAGAATTGCTTCTTTTCACAACGGTCGATGCCAATGCTCACTCTACACGCCTGCAAGGGGTTCAGTCGAATGCTAATGAAATCGTCACCTGGAATGTTGCTGATTGGACACTTAAGTAGAGGATAATTTTGCTGGAATAAAAGATAAACGGAGATGGAAAAACAGTGGGCCAATATGTAGTCAGAAGGCTGCTACAGGCAATACCGCTTATGTTAATCGTCAGCATTGCCTTGTTTATATTGGTCAATCTGGCACCTGGAGGCCCACTATCTGGAAGGGGGCAGTCACGCCGTATGCGTCCGGAGCAGGTCGCGATCCTGAAACGTCAGTTTGGATTGGACCAACCNCTTTATTTGCGCTATATATTCTGGCTGATAGGAAATGATTGGACTAAAATTGATACAGACGGGGATGGAATAAAAGAAAGCTATGGACAGGGAAAGGGCATCCTGCGGGGTGATTTTGGTAACTCCTACCGCACCCGTCAACCGGTCCTCGATACAATCCAAAATGCGTTTAAGAACACAGCATATTTAATGACTGTAACGCTGTTGGTTGTTGCGATGATTGCTATTCCGGTAGGGGTGATATCGGCGGTAAAGCAATACTCGATTTTTGATATCGCAGTTACCACGCTGTCTTTCATAGGGCAGGCAATCCCTGAATTTTGGTTGGGCTTGATCTTGATCTTAGTCTTTTATGTGTGGCTAAAAAATCCCGTGACTGGTGATTCTCTCCTACCACCTGGTGGTATGTATACATTAGGCGCTTCTTTCTCACTCATAGATTGGACCAAGCATCTCATATTGCCTGTCACAATGGGAGTGGTAGGTTGGGTTACCTGGTACTCGCGCTTTTTACGTTCCAGTATGCTGGATGTCATTCATCAAGACTATGTTCGTACGGCACGTGCAAAAGGATTAAGCCTGAACAAAGTCTATTACAAACATGCGTTGCGCAACGCACTCCTGCCTTTAGTAACAATATTTGCGTTGGATCTACCCTATATATTTGCTGGATCTTTGTATGTAGAGATCCTGTTCTCCTGGCCCGGAATGGGTCGTTTATATTACCAGGCAGCAATCGATCGCGATTACCCGATGCTGATGGCAATCCTGACAATTGGAACCCTGGCGGTCATATTTGCGAATTTATTGGCTGATATCGTATACGCAAAACTAGATCCGCGCATCCACTATGACTAACGCCCAGCCAATATTAGCGCGTGAAGAAACGATGCGAGCGTTGATCTGGAGACGCTTTCGCAGGCATCCCGGT
>Ga0031656_10000107_pt1 | contig 22588 bp, 22 predicted proteins | sample FrelakmetDIP11DI_FD_55080 | JGI IMG/M metagenome (GOLD analysis project Ga0031656, IMG submission 55080) | Freshwater lake sediment microbial communities from the University of Notre Dame, USA, for methane emissions studies - DIP11 DI | ecosystem: Environmental > Aquatic > Freshwater > Lake >... | reverse complement strand
TCGTGCAGAGCCCCGTGCCGGAGCGGCCGCGCCCTTTCGCACGTGGTGGGCTGCCATGCCCGAACGCGCTGGGTACGCATAATGTATATTATGGTAAATAATGAGTCTGTGACTCGCCTGGCCCATTCAGTTGCTATTCCATTCCTTAGGACCAGGCTCCCACGGCCAGGCTCTCAAGCTCACCGCCATCGGCAACTCCGCCGGCGTCGTCCTCCCCAAGGAGGTTCTGGCTCGCCGAACCTCGGCGCGCCGGAACATCAAGTAGCGGCGCACGGCGTTCCAATAGACGCCTGGCCTGACTCACACACTTCCAGAATCCTGCGGGCTGGCAAACTGGCGGACCAACCGGGTCGACACAGGTTCGCGTCGCCCCTCACACTGCCCAAAGAGCTCGGAATGAATCCCCGGTACGTATTCCGGGGGATGCCTGAGGACTACCGACTACTCCAGATTGATCTCGAGCACCTCGCCGTCGTCGACCTGGGCGTTGCGAGTGACGCGGAAGTCCAGGCTGTCATCGACGCCGAGCAGGTCTTCGTCGCCCCGACAGGTCAATGCCACGGTGTAATCGCCCGCAGGCAGGAACCGCAATTCGTAGCGCGGCCGTGTCAGCAGCGGATCGAGTACACGCGTCGTGGCCAGCGGTTCCGGCGACACGCCGTCGAGATCGTCCGGCTGCACATCCTGTCCCTGGTACGCGTAGACGGCGCCACCCGTGCTCAGCGACGTACCCGTGGGGCAACTGAACGTAACGTCGCCCTCGATGCGGGCCGCGTCCTGCGTTAGGACTGCACGCAGCTTCGGCACGAGGGTGTATTCCTCGACCGTTTCGTCGAAATCGAGCGACTGGCGCAGGTCCAGCATCAGTGTGAATATTTCCTCGCTGTCCTCGTCTTCGGTGACCGTGAAGTCGATGGCCGCAAAGTTGCCGTCCGCGAGGACCAGGGGAAAGTCACCCTCCCGTTTGGCGACGAGGTTCCGATCCACGTCGTCGTCGAAAAGGAGTCGCACACCGGTGTACTGGCCCGCCGGCAACTCCTCGTCCGTGAACAGGCGCAGAGGCTCGCCACGGCCCCAGAGCTCGAGCAGGTCGACGCGCTCACCCGAGCGAAACTCGAGTGTCGGGTTCCCTCCGTCGGCCTGGCGGAACTCGAGTCCGCGGACGTTGACCTGTACGGCGGTGATATCGGGGTCGGCGGGCGGGTCCGTGGCCAGGTCGGCCGTGAACTGCGGGTCGCAGCCACTCAGCAGCAGACCCAGCGCCGCCGCGGTCAGTGGAGCAGCCGTCCGTCGATCCCTACATTGCATGCAGCCCATCGCCCTGATGTCGCGTGCAGCCTGTCGATGCCGATACGCTGCCGGCGTCTCGCCGGTGTCCGGCTGCAGATCTTAGCAGCGGTGACGAATCAGCCAATGGGATCGTTACCGCGTTTCGACCCGCGGGGCTTCGCAGTACTTGCTGCGACCCCCGTTGGCGCGGAGCATCTCCACGTAATCCACGGCCATGGCTTTGGTGCGGGCCGCTGCCTGCGCATCGGGCGCGAGCATGGCCTTGACGGAGTCCACCCAGCCGGCACCGCACTCATCGGCCGGACGCAGCGAATCCGCGCAGGCAGTGAACGCATCAAACGCTTTTCGGTAGTTCGACACGTCCTCCGGCGTCATGGGTGCGCCATGGCCCGGTACCGCAATCCTGAAAGCGCGCGTCTGATATCTGCGCGAGTGCGCCTCGCCACCCTTCGGGACATGCGGTGTCCAGGAAAGGTACCGGAAGCGTGACGAGGTCACCGAGGACTGCAACGCCGCTCTGCTCCTCATACAGCCATACGTCCCCGCTGGTCACCGCGTAGCGAGCCAGGTTGATCTGGAACGTACGGCCACCCAGGTTCAAGGAGGTCGACGCATCGACAACCGCGTCCGGCCTGAGCGCCGCACCGTTCTCGATCGTCAGGATGTCCCCGCGAATGTCCTCGCGCAGTGTCTCGGGAAAGCGTGGATCGTTCGCGTAGTTCGCGTACTCACGGGCGCTCGACGCCAGGAATCCGGTAAGGGCGCCGTCGATCGCGTTGCTGGAATACGTCCGCAGCTTCGGAAACGCCGCACGCAACGCTGGATTACCGCTCACGTGGTCCAGGTGCCAGTGGCTGTTGATGATCGCGACGATTGGCCGGTTACGGTCGGCGGCCAGGGCGAGGATCGCCTCGCGATGCCAGCTGTGACGCCCGGTATCCACGACGACCAGTCCCTCCGGCGAGTCGAAGACCACGGTGTTGCCGTCCGGTTCGCGATCCGGAAGGATCCCGCCGCTGATCAACCACGCGGCCGGCCCCAGTGGCTGGGGCTCTGGCACAGGAGGCGCTGTTCCTTCCGCGAGGGCAGATCCAGCCATCCCCTGCGCTGCGAGCAGAATTGCGATCATCGCGTGGATTCTCAACGTCCCCTCCCCCGCTTCCGGGACTCCAGGTGCGCGATGGGCGTCGGCTGCCGGATTCAGTCGCCGGTTGCGGTGGGCCACCACGCATACATGTGCACGCGGCCTGTACGAACGTCGCAGAGCGCGCGCTTGACCTGCTGCTCTTCGCGCCATTCCTTGATGGCGACCCGCGCCGGCAGTTGCACGGGCGTGAGGAACTGCGTGCCGATGACCGCGCCTCTCGGTATCTCCGGTAGCGGCGCCTCGGAGAGGCTTCGTGCCAGTGACCACATGCCGTGCGCGATCGCGCCGCGCAGGCCGAAGAAGCGTGCCGCCCGCTCGCTCAGGTGGATGGGGTTGTAGTCCGCCGACACCTTGGCGTATTCCCAGGCCGTCCTGCGCGTGACGTCGAACTCGTCGAGCACGGTGCTGTCCTTGGGGGCCTTCGGCGGGCGCGGCGGACGACCGCCGCTCGCGCGCTCCGATCCCGCGGGCCAGCGCGACAGGAACACGCAGGTCTCGCGCCACAGCGGCTGCCCGCCGCTCGTGATCTCGGTGGCCATGTCGAAGACGATGCCGGCATCGGTCTGCTGGTAATTCCGTGCCGCGACGACCACGTCCACGGCGGTACCCGCGACGAGCGGCTCAAGGCTCTCGATGGTGTTCGAGAGGTGGATGAGGCCCATGGGTCTCAGCGGGAAGTCGCCACGCGCGAAGATCTTCAGTTGCAGCGGCATGGCCAGGATGTGCGGGAACGTGACCGGCACCTCGTCGGTTGCGCCGAACCCGCACATGGAAGAGTAGCGGGCGACGGCATCTCCATCGAGGCCGACGCCGTTCACGGCTGTCGCGAACTCCGGCGGCTCAGCGACCGTCTCGATCGGCGGGCGACGGTTGAGCAGCACGCGCGGGTATGTCGCCCACACCGCGGGCAGACGCGAGAGCTGCAGGCGACGCGACTCGTGCACCGGCCTATGGCGCGATCTTGTTGATCACGACGCTGAGGTCCGGCGCCGCGCCTTGGCGTGACGCGACTCGCCGACCAGGTCGCCGGTCGAAGTAACGGCGGTTCCTCCGAATGCAACCCGCGCCACGACCTGCACCTCGTCCACGGACGAGAGATCGCGGCCCTCCACCATTGCGTTCGCATCGCTGAGCACCACGGTCGTCGGCAATTCGTCCGAGCTGAGGCGCACGGCAGCGAGCGGCGGCCCCGGGATACCGGCCTCGCGTGCGCTGACGAACACGACGGCACCGGGCTTGAGGTTGCTCGCCAGCGCGGGGTCGACCGATACCGCGACCCGAATCGTCCGACCCGACGCTGCGGCACCCGCATCGCCGCCCATGCCGCCCATGGCCGTGCCACCCGGCGCGGCAGGAGCTGTGGTGCCTGCAGCCGCCGGCGCCGTGACGCCGAGCTGCTCCAGTTGTGCCACGACGATTCTCCGGATCTCCTCGGGTGGATTGGCTTCGAGCAGCTTCGACCAGCGCGCTGTCGCGGTCGCAGGGTCGTTGGCGCGCTGGGCCATGAGTCCGGAATACCATAATGCCTTCTGGTTTCCGGGATCGGCGGCGAGTGCCGCGTCGATGATCCCCTTCGCCTTCGGCTGTCGAGATGGGTCGCCCGCAAGGACCAGCGCCTCGGCGAGGTCGAGTTCGATCGCCGGGTCCTTTCCGCCGGAGAGAGCGCTCGCCTTCTGGTACGCGTTAACCGCTTCGTTCAGGCGACCGGTCACGAGGTAGCTGCGACCGAGCATGCGCCAGCCTTCCATGTCACCCGGGCTTTTCTCGAGGCGCGTCTCGAGCTGGCTGATCACCGCGTCCATCGAGCCCGAGCCCTGCGCGTGGCCCGCAGAGCCGGAGGTCAGCGCGGCCGGATTGTCCCAGGGGAAATTGGATGTGGCGCCATAGAACGCCGACGCCGCGAGCGGCAGCGCGATCATCATGACCACCGCCATCGGCACTGCACGCGCCACGGGCTTCTCGCCCTTCGCGACCGGCTGGTCTTCGCGCAGCAGCGGGACGAGCACCAGGGCAAGCGCCGCCACCACCATGACGGCGCAGAGGATCAGGAACGTACTCACGATTGGCCAGCCTCCGGGCCGTCAGGTTCGATCTCGGACTCCTGCGCCCGGCGGCGCACGACCCGGTACAGCACGAAGCATCCTGCGAGCAGCAGCAGGGCCGGGGCCGCCCAGAGCAGGAAGTTCTGCGCCGTCATGCGCGGTCGATACAGCACGAAGTCTCCGTAGCGCTCGATCATGAACTCGCGGATCTCGGCGTCGGTCTTGCCGGCCGCGATCATGTCGCGCACCTCGCGGCGCAGGTCCTGCGCGAGGGTCGCATTGGAATCCGCAATCGTCTGGTTCTGGCAGACGAGGCAGCGCAGCTCGCGGTTGATGGACTCGTAGCGATGCTGCAGCGTCGGATCGTCGAAGGCCACCTCGGTGTCGATTGCCAAAGCCTGTCCTCCAACCGCAAGGAGGACCGCCAGCAGGGTCAGCGGAAACAAGTGCCTGATCACGACCGAGACCCCGCTGCGGAGCGCGCCGACTCGATGCGCGGCAGGAACTCCGCGTTCCAGACCTCCATGGTCATCGGCGCGATGTGCTTGTAGAGGACCGTGCCGTCGGGTCCGATCAGGAACGTCTCTGGTGCGCCGTAGACGCCCCAGTCGATCGCCACCCTGCCGTCGCGGTCCTCGGCGACGACGGCGTACGGATTGCCGAGCTGTCGCAGCCATTGCTGCGCGGCGGCGTTGTCGTCCTTCCAGTTGAGCCCGATGATCGGTACCGTCCTCTGGCGCGCGATCGCAATCAGGGTGTCGTGCTCCTGACGGCAGCCTCCGCACCACGTGCCCCAGACGTTCAGTACCCAGGACTGCCCGAGGAGTTCCTTCGTGGAGACCGGGTAACTCGAGTCCTGCAGACTCGGTAACGAGAACTCCGGCGCCGGCTTGCCGATCAATGGCGAGGGGACGTAGCGCGGATCCCGATTCAGTCCGATCGCCAGGAATACGCCGAGCACTACGAACAGTCCTAGCGGTATCAGGAATTTCGCCATCGCAAAGAGTCTCCCGTCAGCGGGTTGCAGCGGTACCTGGCGCTGCTACCGCATCATCGGCAGTCGCGCGCCGCCGGCGGTAGCGCCGGTCGGTTACCGCCACCAGTCCGCCGATCGCCATGATCAGCGCGCCCAGCCAGATGTATCGCACCATCGGCTTGTACTGCAGGCGCATGCTCCAGGCGCCCGCTCCGAGGTCGTCGCCCATCGCCACGAACAGGTCGCGGTTCCACTTCACGTGGATGCCCGACTCGGTCATCGGCATGGTCTGCACTCGGTAGGTTCGCTTCTGCGGGTGCAGCGTCGTGACGGTCCTGCCATCGCGCGAGACGACGATCTCTGATTCGATGGCGTCGAAGTTCGGACCCTCGGTGGCTCGCGTGCTCCGGAACTCGAAGTCGTAGCCCTCGAGCGTCGCCGACTGGCCGGGCTTGAGCGCAATGTCCTTCTCGACGCGGTAGGTCTGCGTCACGGTCACGCCGATCGCGAACACGCCCACGCCGATGTGCGCGATGGTCATGCCCAGCACGCCTCGTGACAGGGACTGCTTGCTGCGCAGGCGCTGCCACGGCTCGTACAGCGACGACAGGATGACCCAGATCCCGGCCGTCAGGCCGATCACCGCGCTGAGATGGAATGCGCCATAAGCCACGGGCGGGATCAGGAGTCCGAGCGCCAGCGAGACGACGAACACGATCACGAGCGGCCGCTTCATGGTCTCGAGCCGTCCCTTCTTCCATGCCGAGTGCATGCCGATGGCCATCAGGAACAGCAGCGGGATCGTGGGGATCAGGAACACCGTGTTGAAGTACGGCGGGCCCACGGAGATCTTGCCCATGTTGAGCGCGTCGAGGAACAGCGGATAGAGCGTGCCGATCAGTATCAGCGCGGCGGCGATCAGCAGCAGCATGTTGTTGCCGAGCAGGAACGACTCGCGCGATACGGTTTCGAAGCCGCCCCTGGTGCGCAGTGCAGGGCCGCGCCAGGCATAGAGCGCAAGCGAGCCGCCCACGCAGACACCGAGGAAGGCGAGGATGAACAGGCCGCGGCTCGGGTCGCTCGCGAACGCGTGCACCGACACCAGCACACCCGAGCGCACTAGAAACGTGCCGAGCAGGCTCAACGAGAACGTCGTAATCGCGAGCAGCAGCGTCCAGCTCTTGAAGAGGCCGCGCTTCTCGGTGACCGCCAGCGAGTGGATCAGCGCCGTGCCCACCAGCCAGGGCATGAACGAGGCATTCTCGACCGGGTCCCAGAACCACCAGCCGCCCCAGCCGAGCTCGTAGTAGGCCCACCAGCTGCCGAGCGCGATGCCGACGGTGAGGAACATCCAGGACACGGTGGTCCAGGGACGCGCCCAGCGCGCCCACTTCTCGTCGAGCTTGCCCTCCAGCAGTGCGGCCACCGCGAAGGCGAAGGCTACCGAGAAACCGACGTAGCCGATGTAGAGCATCGGCGGATGGATGGCGAGCGCCGGGTCCTGCAGCAGCGGATTGAGGTCGCGGCCGTCCATTGCCGCGGGCACCAGCCGCTCGAACGGGCTCGAGGTAAGGAGGATGAACAGCTGGAAGCCGATGCTCACGACGCCGAGCACGCCCAGTACGCGCGCCGCGTAGGTTTCCGGCAGATCGCGGCTCCAGATCGCCACGGCCACTGACCAGGTCGACAGCGCCAGCGCCCAAAGCAGCAGCGAGCCCTCGTGCGCCCCCCATACGGCCGCGAACCGGTAGAAGGTCGGCAACTCCGAGTTCGAGTTCGATGCGACGTAGAGCACCGAGAAATCGTTCTTGTAGAAGGCCCAGCACAACACCAGGAATGACAACACCACGAATACCCACTGCCCGGTGACGGCCGGCCGCGTCGCCGCCATCCAGCGCCGGTTGCCGAAGTGCGCTCCTGCCAGGCCGAAGAACGCCTGCGCGGTGGCGAGCAGCACGGCGATGATCAGCGCGAATAGGCCGAGTTCGATAACCATGTAATCCTCTCCTGCCTGCGCGCGGCGCTCAGGTACTGCCGCCCGGGTTCATGGCCTGCGCCGCCTTGTCGTGCTGCTTCAGGCTGTCCTTGACCTCCGGCGGCATATAGTTCTCGTCGTGCTTGGCGAGGACTTCCTCGGCAACGAACATCCCCTGCTCGTTCAGGCGGCCGCGCGCAATGACGCCCTGCCCTTCGCGGAACAGGTCCGGCAGCACGCCTGTGTAGCTCACGCCGACGGTGTTCGCGAAGTCGGTGAGCGTGAATCGCACCTCGAGGCTGCCGGGCTCGCGCTGGACACTGCCGTTCTCGACCAGGCCGCCGACGCGGATGCTGCGCCTGTCGGGCGCCTCGCCGGCATGGATCTGCGTCGGACTGTAGTAGTACAGCATGTTCTTGTTGAACGCCTGCAGCGCGAAAGCAGTCGCGATGCCGACGCCGGCGAGGATCGCGGCAACGGTGACCATACGTTTCTGTCTGGGAGTCATCGATAGTTCTCCTGCGTCAGTCCGCGCGCGAGCGTCGCCGCGCATTCTCCTGCTCCTGGGACTCGCACCTGCGCGCGGAGACCCAGTTGAGCAGCAGCACGAAAGCCGTCAGGCCGTACGCGGTCCAAACGTAGCCCGCGTATCCGCCCATCCGGAAGAATTCCTGCAGGTCCATGGTCAGGCAGCCTCCTGCAGCCACTTGGCACTGCGCTCGCGGCGGAGGATCTCGCCGCGTAGCCGTCGCGAGATGGCCCAGCCGAAATACAGCTGGAAGCCGATGATCATGATGAACAGCGGGTAGAGCATCTCGAGCGCGATCGAGGGCTTGTCGAGCTTGGTGACGCTCGCCGGCTGGTGCAGCGTGGTCCACCACTCCACCGAGTAGTGGATGATCGGCACGTTGATAACGCCCACGATCGCGAGCACCGCGCTCGCCCGGTCCGCGCGCTGCGGATCGTCGAAGGACGAGCGCAGCGCCATGTAGCCGAGGTAGAGGAACAGCAGGATCAGCTCCGAGGTGAGCCGCGCGTCCCATACCCACCAGGTTCCCCACATCGGCTTGCCCCAGATCGAACCGGTCGCGAGCGCGAGGAAGGTGAACGAGGCGCCGATCGGCGCACAGGCCGCCGCCGCCGCGTGCGCGAGCTTGATTCGCCAGATGAGGCCGATCGCCGCCGCGACTGCCATCACGACGTAGATGAACATGGACATCCACGCGCTCGGGGCGTGGACGTAGAGGATGCGAAACGCATCGCCCTGCTGGTAATCGCGCGGCGCCTCGACGAGCCCCCACCAGGTCGCGAGCANGATGAGGCCGAGCGCAGACCAGCCGAACCACGGCGCCAGCTTGCCAAGCAGGCGATAGGCGTGCGGCGGCGAGCCGAACTTATGGATCCAGAGCCACATGAGTTTCCCTTGGGTCTATTCGCAACTGGCGTCGCAGTGGTTCGCAGTCAGGTCTCAACGCTGATACGGATCGCCGCCGACATGGCGAGCGGCCCGAGGCTCAGCGTCAGAAAGAAGATCGCCGCCAGCAGTTGCAGCGGCCCGGCCGGGGAGTCCCCGTCCATCGCCATGCCCACCGCCCGCGAGCCGAAGATCAGCAGCGGCATCGCCAGCGGCAGCACCAGCAGNGACAGCAGGACGCTGCCGCGGCGCACGCCGACCGTGAGGGCTGCCCCGATGCCACCGAGCACACTGAGCGTCGCAGTCCCGAGCAGCAGCGAGGCCACCAGCGTGCCCCAGGCCTCGAACGGCAGACCGAGCGCCGTGCCGACCACAGGCGCCATTACCACGAGCGGCAGGCCCGTCAGCACCCAGTGCGAGGCGACCTTGGCCAGCAGCAGCCAGCCCAGCGGCTGGCCAGAAAGCACCCACTGTTCCATCGTGCCGTCTTCGACATCCGATCTGAACAATGATTCCAACGCGAGCAGCGAGGCGAGCAGGGCCGCGACCCACACCACACCGCCGGAGATGACCCGCAGCTGGGAGAGGTCGGGGGTCGTGGCCAGCGGGAACANGGTCGTGACCACGACATAGAAGATCAGCGGCTGCGCCACCTCGTCCCAGCGCCGCCAGGCCAGGGTCAAGTCCCGCCGCAACACCAGGCCGGCGGCAGTCATCGTCGGGGCCCGCCGCATCAGTTCAGCTCCAGCCGTCGCAGGAACGGCGCNTCGTCCAGCAGTCGCTGGTGCGCGGCCGCGAGCGCCAGGCCGCCCCGCCCGACATGCTCCCGAACCAGGTCCTCGACCAGCGCAATGCCCGCGACGTCGAGGTTCGTGACCGGTTCGTCCAGTATCCAAAGCGGCGCTTCGGACAGCAGCAGCCGCGCAAGCGCCAGACGGCGCTTCTGGCCGGCCGAAAGCGAGCGGGACGCGAGGTCGCCACGGGAGAGGATTCCGACCCGGTCGAGTGCCGCGTCGATCTCCGAGTCGGACAGGGATTGCCGCAGTCCGGCCAGGAATCGCAGGTTCTCGCGGGCGGTCAGGTCCGCCTTGAGCGAATTCAGGTGCCCGAGATAGGCCATGTCGGTGTGGTACTCGTCATTCGAACTCGTCACCCGCTTGCCGCGCCACTCGACGACACCGCTCTCCGCCGGCAGCAGCCCGCAGACCACGCGCAACAGCGTGGTCTTGCCCACGCCGTTAGGCCCCGTGATCTTCAGGAATTCGCCCGTACCGACCGCGAAGGACACGTCCCGAAGGATTTGCCGTTCACCGCGCCAGCAGTTGATGTCACGGGCTTCGAGTCGCGCCCCGTCGGGCAATATCCATCCTCCGCGGCAAGCCGATCCGGGCCAGTCGCCCGGAACTGGACCCGCGCGGCGACTAAGTGGGCGCGAAGTCTAGCAAAACAGCACTCAGCCGGTGTCTTCGGCTTGCCGCAGGGAGGGGGCCAGCTCTGGGCTGAGGACCACGAGTTCCACGCCCTCCTCTACACGATCACCGGGCTTGACCGCGACGGCCGTCACAGTCCCGTCCCAGGGCGCGGCCAGCGAGTGCTCCATCTTCATGGCCTCGAGCACTACGAGCACGGTACCCGACGCGACGCGGTCGCCGGTCCGTGCCCGCACGTCCAGCACTTGCCCGGGCATCGGCGAGCGCAGGTGTCCCTCGTGCTCGGCGGATGCATGGTGCTCGGCGCCCGTGTCTTCCGAGAAGTCGAAGCGCAGGCAGTCTCGACGCAAAGTGAAGCCGTCCTCGCCGATGTCCACGCGAGCCTCGACGGGGATGCCATCGAGGCGGCTGCTGATCCGCCCGTGCTCGAGCCGCGGCGACTCCAGCAGGTGAGTGCGGCCCGCGAGTTCCACCTGCAGGTCCGCGCCGACCGGGCGCAGCCGCAGCCAGTGCCGCTCCTCGTCGAGCCGCAGCGGCAGGCGCAACGCAGGGGCCGCGTTCAGGCGGAAGCCTCCGTGACCGCTCCAGGCCGTCTCGCCGCCTTTGGGTTGCGTCGTGGCCCCTACCGCGGCGGCGATCGCCCAGGCCGCCCTGCGGTCCGCCTCGGTCGCGCCCGTGGCGCGAGCTCGCTCTCGAGCAGGCGCGTGCTGAGGTCACCCGCACGGACGGCCTCGTGGCCCAGGATTTCCCAGAGGAATCGCGCGTTCGTGCGCACGCCCTCGATCTCCGTCGCGGCGAGAGCCGAGCGCAGCCGATCCATCGCCTCGGGGCGATCGGCTCCCCAGGCGATCAGCTTGGCGATCATCGGGTCGTAGTAGATCGTGACCTCGTCCCCCTCGCCCACCCCGGCATCCACCCGCAGGTGCGCATCCTCGGGCGGGAAATGCAGGCGCGTGATGCGTCCGGTGGATGGCAGGAAACCGCGCTCCGGATCCTCGGCGTAGAGGCGAGCCTCGATGGCGTGACCGCGCTGGGTTACCTGTGACTGCGCGAGCGGCAGGCGCTCGCCACCGGCGACGCGGAGTTGCCACTCCACCAGGTCGAGTCCGGTGATCATCTCGGTGACCGGGTGCTCGACCTGCAGCCGGGTGTTCATCTCGAGGAAATAGAACCCTCGCCCGTCGTACAGGAACTCGACCGTGCCGGCCCCGACGTAGCCGACGGCGCGAGCGGCAGCGACCGCCGCCTCGCCCATCGCCGAGCGCGTCGGATCATCGAGGCGCGGCGCGGGGGCCTCCTCGATCACCTTCTGGTGCCGACGCTGCAGTGAGCAATCGCGTTCGAACAGGTGCAAGGCGCCGCCGTGCTTGTCTGCGAATACCTGGATCTCGACGTGCCTTCCCTTTTCGACGAAACGCTCGAGCAGCAGCCTGGGGTCGCCGAAGGCTTTCGATGCCTCGCGTCGCGACGAGGCGAGCGCGTCGATGAGTTCGCCGGCGCCGCGCACCACGCGCATGCCTTTCCCGCCGCCTCCGGCGGTGGGCTTCACGAGCAGCGGAAAGCCGAGCTGCCGTGCCTGCGCTTCCAGAACGTCGTCGCCCTGGTCGTCGCCGTCGTAGCCAGGCAGCACGGGCACGCCCGCCGCCGCCATCAGCAGTCTTGCTTCGCTCTTCGAGCCCATGCGCTCGATGGCGCTTGCCGGCGGACCCACGAACACGATTCCGGCCGCCTCGCAGGCCCGCGCGAATCCGGCGTTCTCCGACAGGAAGCCGTAGCCCGGGTGGATGGCCTGTGCCGTGGTGGAGCGCGCGGCCTCGAGGATCCGCTCGATGTCCAGGTAGCTCCGGCGCGCCTCGGCCGGCCCGATCTCGACGGCCTCGTCCGCGAGCCGCACATGCAAGGCGCCGCGGTCGGCCTCCGAATACACGGCCACGGTTCGCAGGCCCATGCGTCGCGCGCTGCGGATGATGCGGCAGGCGATTTCGCCTCGATTGGCGATCAGGACGCTCTCGAGCATGGGCCGCCTCACATCCTGAAGATGCCGTAGGGTGACTCGCCCTCGTCGGGGCGGCAGGTCGCGGCGGCGAGCGCGAGCTTGAGCACNTCTCGCGTATCCACCGGGTCGATCACGCCGTCGTCCCAGAGACGGGCGCTCGCGTAGTACGGGTGCCCCTGGGTCTCGTACTGGCCGCGGATCTCGGCGCGGAACGCGGTCTCCTCGGCCTCGGGCCAGTCCTCGCCGCGGCGCTGCAGTCCCTCGCGCTTCACGATCGAGAGTACCGTGGCCGCCTGTTCGCCTCCCATNACGGAGATACGCGCGTTGGGCCAGGTCCACAGGAAGCGGCCGCCGTAGGCGCGGCCGCACATCGCGTAGTTTCCTGCGCCGAACGAGCCGCCGATGATCACCGTGAGCTTCGGCACCGACGCACAGGCCACGGCGGTGACCATCTTCGCGCCATCGCGCGCGATGCCGCCGGCCTCGTACTTGCGGCCGACCATGAAGCCGGTGATGTTCTGCAGGAACAGCAGCGGCACGCGGCGCCGGTTGCAGAGTTCGACGAAGTGCGCCCCCTTGAGCGCGGATTCCGAGAACAGCACGCCGTTGTTCGCGACGATGCCGACCGGGTAGCCACCGATGCGCGCGAAACCGCAGACCAGCGTCGTGCCGTAGAGCGCCTTGAACTCGTCGAGCTCAGAGGCGTCCACGAGGCGTGCGATCACCTCGCGCACGTCGTATGGATGGCGCGTGTCGCGCGGGACGATGCCGTAGAGATCCTCGGTTGCATGGCGCGGCGCCCGCGGTGGCGTGGACGGCGGTCGGGCGCCGTCACGATTGAAGTGCGCGACGAGGCGGCGTGCCATCCACAGCGCGTGGGAGTCGTTGTCCGCGAGATGGTCGACGACCCCGGACTGTCGTGCGTGCACGTCCCCGCCGCCGAGCGTCTCGGCATCCACCCGCTCGCCGGTCGCAGCCTGCACCAGCGGCGGACCGCCGAGGAAGATCGTGCCCTGCTCGCGNACGATGATCGCCTCGTCGCACATGGCGGGCACGTACGCGCCTCCCGCCGTGCACGAGCCCATCACCACGGCGAGCTGCGGGATGCCGAGGGCCGACATCTGCGCCTGGTTGTAGAAGATGCGCCCGAAGTGCTCGCGATCCGGGAACACGTCGTCCTGCCGCGGCAGGAAAGCTCCACCGGAGTCCACGAGGTAGATGCAGGGCAGCCGGTTCTCCAGCGCGATGTCCTGCGCGCGCAGGTGCTTGCGCACCGTGATCGGGTAGTACGTGCCGCCCTTCACGGTGGCGTCGTTCGCAACCACCATGCACTCGAGGCCGCTCACGCGCCCGATGCCGGCGATGACGCCGCCGGCCGGGATCCAGTCGCCGTAGAGCTCGTGGCCGGCGAGCTGACCGATCTCGAGAAAGGGTGAACCCGGGTCGAGCAGGCGATCGATTCGGTCGCGAACGAACATCTTGCCTCGCGACTCGTGCTGCTGCCGGGCCGCCGCCGAGCCGCCCGCAGAAATCTTCGCGACGAGCTCGCGGAGCTCCGCGGCGAGACGGCGGTTCACCTCGGCATTCGCGCCATAGTCGCTGCTCGATCGATCGACTCGGGACTGGATCACGCTCACGGGGTCCTCCCCTGCTTCAGCCGCGGCGCGCCGCGGCGATGACGCGCTCGGCCTGGCGCAGATGAGGCTTGTCGAGCATGCCGCCCTCGAAGCCCACGGTGCCGACGCCAGGTGCGGCCGCGAAGGCCGCGATCACGCGCTCCGCTCGCGCAATCTCGTCGTCCGTCGGGGTGAATGCGGCGTGGATCGGTGCGACCTGCGCCGGATGGATCGCGAGCTTGCCCAGGAAGCCCTGGCGACGTGACACCCGCGCACGGCGTTCGACGGCCTCAATGTCACGGAACTCGGTGTCCACGGTGTCGAATGCCGCAACGCCTGCGGCGGCCGAGGCCAGCAGGCAGAACGAACGCGCGAGCGCGTAGGTCAGTTCGTACTCGCCGTCGGCGGCCTTGTTGGTCGAGGCGCCGACGTCGGCGGCGAGATCCTCGGCGCCCCAGGTCAGGCCGGTGACGCGTCCCGGCAGGCTGGTGAACGAGCCGGCGTTGAGCAGCGCACCGGCGCTTTCGGTGATCAGCGGCAGCAGACCGATGCGGCCGCGCGGAAATCCGAGCCGAGCCTCCAGCGCCTCGAGCCAGTGGTCGGCACGGCGTACGTCGTCGCCATGTCGCGCCTTGGGCAGCACGATGCCGTCGGGACGACCGCCGAGCACCGCGGCGAGATCGACGAGTGCGTCGTCGGTCGCAACCGGATTGATGCGCACCCACGTTGCCACGGTGCGCGCGCCGGCCTGGAGCCACCGGGCGGTCTCGGTGCGCGCCAGCGGCCGACGCTCGGGCGCCACCGCATCCTCGAGGTCGAGGATCACGGCATCTGCGCCGCTTGCGTCGGCCTTCGCGAAGCGNTCCGGCCGGTCGCCGGGCACGAACAGCATCGAGCGCATCACGCGGCCGTCCGACGCTTCATGAGCGCGGTGCGCCTGCACGCGGCGACTTCCTCGTTGCGCTGGTTGTAGCAGCGGTGCACGAACACCACGAGGCCCGCTTCCGGCCGAGAGCGGCTGTCGCGCATCTCGTGCACGATCGTCTCGGTGCGCAGCGTGTCGCCGGGGTACACCGGCCTCGGGAAACGCACCTCGTCCCAGCCGAGGTTCGCGATGGTCGTGCCGAGCGTGGTGTCGGCCACCGATACCCCCACCATCAGGCTCAGGGTGAAGCAGCTGTTGACGATGCGGCTGCCGAACTCGGTGCCCTTCATGTACTCCTCGTCGAGGTGCAGGGCCGCNGGATTGTGCGTGAGCGCGCTGAAGATCAGGTTGTCGGCCTCGGTGACCGTCCGGCGCAGCACGTGCTCGAAGCGCTGGCCGACCGAAAACTCCTCGTAGTACAGGCCACCCATCGCCATGGCGCGTTCCTCAGGCCGTCGCGTTGAACAGTTCGCGTCCCATCAGCATGCGCCGGATCTCGTTGGTGCCGGCACCGATTTCGTAGAGTTTCGCNTCACGCAGGATGCGGCCTGCGGGATAGTCGTTNATGTAGCCATTGCCACCAAGCGCCTGGATCGCATCCAGCGCTATCCGGGTCGCGGCCTCCGATGCATAGAGGATGCAGCCCGCCGCGTCGATGCGCGTGGTGCGCCCGCGGTCACAGGCCTGCGCGACCGCGTACACGTANGCGCGACAGGCACTCGTCGTGGCGTACATGTCGGCGAGCTTCGCCTGCATGAGCTGGAAGCTGCCGATCGGCTGCCCGAACTGCTTGCGCTCGTGAACATACGGCAGCACGAGGTCGAGGCTTGCCCGCATCAGCCCGAGCGGACCGCCCGACAGCACGACGCGCTCGTAGTCGAGACCGCTCATCAGCACCTTGGCGCCGCCGCCCACTTCGCCGAGCACGTTCCCGGCCGGCACCTCGCAGTCCTCGAACACCAGTTCACAGGTATCGGAGCCGCGCATGCCGAGCTTGTCGAGCTTCTGCGCGGTCGAGAATCCCTTGAAGCCCTTCTCGATCAGGAACGCGGTGACGCCCGGCGTGCCCGAGCTCGCGTCCACCTTGGCGTACACCACGAGCACGTCGGCCGTGGGCCCGTTGGTGATCCACATCTTGTTGCCGTTGAGTACCCAGCGGTCGCCCCGCTTCGAGGCCGTGCAGCGCATGCCCATGACGTCGGAACCGGCGCCGGGCTCGCTCATCGCGAGCGCACCGAGATGCTCACCACTCACGAGCTTCGGCAGGTAGCGAGTCCGCTGGTCGTCGGTGCCCCAGCGACGGAGCTGGTTGACGCAGAGATTGGAATGCGCGCCGTATGAGAGCCCGACCGATCCCGAGGCCCGGCTGATTTCCTCCATCGCGACCACGTGCGCGAGGTAACCCAGCCCCGAGCCGCCCCATTCCGGTTCTACCGTGATACCGAGCAGGCCGAGTTCGCCGAGACGCGGCCAGAGCTCGCGCGGAAAGCGGTTGCTTTGATCGATCTCGGCCGCGCGCGGCGCGATTTCCGCGGCGGCGAAATCCCGCACCGCCTGGCGCAGCAGGTCCAGGTCGCCCCCGAGGGCGAAGTCGAATTCGTACACGTCGGGCATCCTCCGCCGCTTGCTCTCGGGCCTGAAGCCGAATATTGTCCGACAATCGGAGGATCAGTCAAATGCCGGATACCCCTCGCCCCCGTCCCGCCCGACGAGTTGCGCGGTCCGACGCCCCGGTCGAGTTCGAACCGCTGGTTCCGCAGCCGGCCTACGGCCGGGTGGCTGCGGCGATCGAGCAAAAGATCCTGGATCGGCGGCTCCGCCCCGGAGACGCGTTGCCGACCGAGGCCGACCTCGCGCGGCAGTTCGGCGTGAACCGCTCCACGGTTCGCGAGGCTTTGCGTCGACTCGAGAGCGGCGGTCTGGTCGGCCGCGACACCGGTGCCAAGCGACTGCGCGTCACGCGGCCCGGACACGCCGAGACCGCGTCCCGCGTGAGCCGCGCGCTGACGCTCGACGAGGTGACCTTCATCGAACTCTGGGAGGCGATGCTCGCGGTCGCGCCCCGCACCGCGGCGCTGGCGGCCCAGCATGGCTCGCCCGACGCCATCGCGGCGCTCGAGGCCGACACGGTCACGGTCGAGACCGCGCGGAGCTCCGAAGCGGCCGTAGAGGGCGTCGTGACCTTCTTTGGACGCCTCGCCGAGGCCAGTGGCAATCGCGTCCTGATGCTCGCGATGCAACCAGTCACACGACTGCTGTCGCCGTCGCTGCGCAAGATGATCGATCGCGTGCCGCAGGGCCGCTCGCGTATCGTCGTCGCGCAGCGCTGCATCGTCGAGGCGCTTCACAAGCGTGACGCGGCGGAAGCGGAGTCGTGGATGAATCGCCACGTGCAGGACTTCCGGCGTGGCTACGAAATCGCAGGCATTGCCCTGGACACGCGCGTCGTGTGACGCGCGACGCCCGTTTCGCGGCCGCATCGTGGCCGCGACCGGCGGAGTCAGATGGTCGGCAGGTGTGGTGCCCCGGACAGGGATCGAACCTGTAAGGCCTTGCGGCCGACGGATTTTAAGTCCGTTGCGTCTGCCAGTTCCGCCACCGGGGCCGGTCGGCTGCAATCGCGATATGGAGGCTAGGGTCGGAATCGAACCGGCGTACACGGCTTTGCAGGCCGCTGCATGACCACTCTGCCACCTAGCCTCGCGGACCCGTCCCCCAGAAAAACATAACCCCGGGTGGCCCGGGGTCACGTTAGAAACTGGAGCGGGAAACGAGACTCGAACTCGCGACCCCGACCTTGGCAAGGTCGTGCTCTACCAACTGAGCTATTCCCGCCCGGGCGTTCCCCCGAGGGCCTGACCCTAAGGGGACGCGAATTCTCAGAGGCCGACCTGCGTATGTCAAGGGAGCCGCTACCGCTTCAGCTCCGGCCAGGCCGCTTTGAGGTAGCTCCCCATCGACCAGAGCGTGAGCACGGCCGCAATGACGAGCAGCACGACGCCGATGTCGTAGATGGGCACGCCGAACAAGTCGCTGCGGAACATCATCATGCTGAGGCCCGTCATCTGCATGATCGTCTTCCACTTGCCCATGCCGGACACTGCGACCTTGGCGCGAGAGCCTAGGTGAGCCATCCACTCCCGCAGAGCAGAGACGGTGATTTCGCGTCCGATGATGATGATCGCAGTCAGAACAATCAGTTGCCGCGTGTCGTGCGTAACCAGCAGCACGAGCGCGGTCGCGACCATCAGCTTGTCGGCTACCGGGTCGAGGAACTCTCCCAACGGCGTCGTGAGTCCGAACTTCCGGGCCAGGTAGCCGTCCAGCGAATCGGTGATCGCCGCGGCGATGAACACAATCGCCGCCAGGGGATTCGACCATGGGTGATCCCAGTAGAACAGGGCCACGACCAGCGGCACGGCGACGATCCGGGCAGTGGTGAGGATGTTCGGGAGGCCGGAGAGGTTCACGTCGCGTCAGGGTCCGGGGTTCAGTTTTTCGTAGATCAACTCGGCCAGGGGTCGCCCGATCCCTCGCACCTTGGCGAGGTCTTCGACGGCGGCCTGCTTCACTCCCTGCAGCCCGCCGAACGACTTCAGCAGTTCCCGTCGCTTCGCCGGCCCGAGACCCGGGATCTCCTCGAGCAGTGACTCGCGCCGCGAGCGCGATCGCGCCTTGCGATGGCCCGCGATGGCGAAGCGGTGCGCCTCGTCCCGCACGCGCTGCACGAGTCGCAGCGCGGCTGAGTCNGCNGCGAGTATAAGTGGCATGCTACGACCGGCCAAGAAAAGCCGCTCCTGCCCCGCGCGTCGATCGACGCCTTTCGCGACGCCGATCACATCGAGTCCTTCGACACCGAGTTCAGCGAGCGCNTCNCGCGCCGCGGCGAGCTGACCTTCCCCTCCATCGATGATCAGCAGGTCAGGCCTTGCGAACTCGCCGCGCTGCACGCGCGCAAAGTGTCGCGAGACCGCCTGGCGGATGCCGGCGAAGTCGTCGCCGGGAGTGAGACCGCGCAGNTTGAACCGGCGGTAGTCGCTCTTGATGAGACCCTCGGAGCCGAGCACGACACACGCAGCGATCGCCGACTCGCCCATGGTGTGGCTGACGTCGAAGCACTCGATGCGCTGCAGCGGCCGCGGCAGCCCCAGTGCCTGCCTCAGCGATTCCAGCTGCTCATGCAGGCCCGCACGGCTCGAGGCACGCATGCTGAGGCCCAGTTCGGCATTGGTACGCGCCATCGTGAGCCAGCGTGCCCGGGTGCCGCGCACGCCGCTTCGAATTGGCACGGCGCGCCCGGCTCGCTCGCGCAGTGCAGCCTCGAGCGCGGTCGCGTCCTCCACGGGCTGGCTCACCAGGATCTCGTCGGGCGCCTCGCGGCCGAGGTAGTACTGCGCGAGAAACGCCGGGAGCGTCTCGCGGTCGTCCCCAAGCCCGCCCTTCGGGAAGAAGTTGGTACTGCCGAGGTTGCGTCCGCCGCGCACGAACACGACCGAGACGCAGCGGTCAGGCCCCGTGCCCGCGATGGCCACGGCATCGATGTCGGCGCCACGGATTCGCGTCACCGACTGGCTGGCCTGGATCTGCTTCAGCATCGCAATCTGGTCGCGGAAACGCGCGGCAGCCTCGAACTGCAGCTGCCCGGCCGCCGCCTCCATGCGTGTGCCGAGCTCCGCGATGAGCTCCCGGTTGCGGCCCTGCAGTATCTGCACCGCATCCGCGAGGTCCTGGGCATAGGCCTCGCGCGTGACCAGCCCGACGCAGGGCGCAGAACAGCGCCCGATCTGGTGCTGCAGACAGGGCCGCGAGCGGTTCGCGAAGAAACTGTCCTCGCAGGGTCGCAGGCGGAACAGCTTCTGCAGCAGCAGCAGCGTCTCGCGTGCCGCCACCGAGTTGGGATAGGGCCCGAAGAACCGCCCCGGCACCTTGCCGGCGCCGCGGTAATAGGCGAGGCGCGGATATTCGTGCGCCGTGAGATGAATGTAGGGAAAGCTCTTGTCGTCCTTGAGCAGCACGTTGTATCGGGGTCGGTGCTGCTTGATGAGGTTGTACTCGAGGAGCAGCGCCTCGGTCTCCGAGGCGGTCACGGTCACCTCGACGCGCACCACCTGGGACACCATCGCCTGGGTCTTCTCGGAATGTGCACGGCCCTGGAAATAGCTCGACACGCGGTTCCTGAGATGCCGCGCCTTGCCGACATAGAGGATCGTGTCGTCAGCACCGAGCATGCGGTAGACGCCCGGCTTCGCAGGCAGCGAAGCGAGGAACGAGGCGACGTCGAAGGTGGGCGCGGTGGACACGTACTCCGGAGTGTATGCCAGGCCGCGCGCGGCTCAGTGTTCAGTCCTTCGCAGACAGTGGGGACCGCGCGAGGTGCGTGGCGCGGCCCACGACTTCGCGGAACATGGCCACCGTCAGGCGCCGGGTGTTCGTGTTGTAGCGACTGCAGTGGTAGGAATCCACGAGCCGCCGGCCATCGGGCAGCCGGTGAAGGGCACCATGGGCAAAGTGCAGGCGCGCGGCCGGCACGTCGAGGGCGCGCAGCACCGCGCCATGCGCGACCGCGCCCAGGGCCATGACCACCGTGTCCGGTCGCAGCGCGAGCAACTCGGCACGCAGGAACGCGTTGCAGGCAGCTATTTCGGCAGGCGTGGGCTTGTTTGCGGGCGGCACACATTTCACGGCATTCGTGATCCGGGCGCCTGCGAGCACGAGCCCGTCGCCGCAGGCGGAGGACACGGGTGCGCTCGCCCAGCCGAAGGCATGCAGCGTGGCGTAGAGCAGGACACCTGCGTAGTCGCCGGTGAACGGGCGGCCGGTAGCATTCGCGCCGTGAAATCCGGGTGCGAGGCCCACGACCAGCAGCTGCGGATCCGGGTCGCCGAAGGCCGCGACCGGAGCGCAGTGATAGCCGGGGTGCTGCGCCCTTCCCTGCTCGAGAAAAGCCGCGAGCCGGGGGCAGCGCCGGCAATCGGGATCGAACTCAGTCATCCATGTGGCGGACGACGGCCTCGCCGAACCCAGAGGTTCCGACCAGCGTCGCGCCTGGCACCAGTTCCTCGAGCTCCTGCTTTACCTCCGCAACGTTCCTTGCATGCCCGTGCCTCGGTGCGCGAATCGCCTTGCGCAGCCGGGCGAGGTCGAAGGTGAGTTCCTTGTGCGCGATGGTGTTGACCACGCCCTTCATGACGAGGTCGGCGGCCTCGGTCCAGCGCAGGTAGCGGAGCATCATCTCCGCCGAGAGGATCAGCGAACCGGGGTTCACGCGGTCCTTGCCGGCGAATCCGGGCGCCGTGCCGTGCGTCGCCTCGAACACTGCCACGCCCTCGCCGATGTTGCCGCCCGGGGCGATGCCGATGCCGCCCACCTGTGCCGCGAGCGCGTCGGAGATGTAGTCGCCGTTGAGGTTGAGCGTGGCGATCACGTCGAAGTCCTCGGGGCGCAGCAGGATCTGCTGCAGGAAGTTGTCCGCGATCATGTCCTTCACGACGATCTCTCGGCCCGAGACCGGGTTCCTGAACATCAGCCACGGGCCGCCACCCATCTCGAGCGCGCCGAACTCGTCCTTCGCGAGCTGGTAGCCCCAGTTGCGGAAGGCACCCTCCGTGAACTTCATGATGTTGCCCTTGTGCACGAGCGTCACGGAGCTGCGGTCGTTGTCCACCGCGTACTGGATAGCCTTGCGGATGAGGCGCTGCGAGCCTTCCTTCGACACCGGCTTGATGCCCAGCCCTGAGCTCGACGGGAAACGGATGCCGCGTGCACCGAGCTCGTGCTGCAGGAAGTGGACCAGCTTCTGCGCCTCCTGCGAGCCCGCGGGGTACTCGATGCCGGCATAGATGTCCTCGGTGTTCTCGCGGAAGATCACCATGTCCACGTAGCTCGAATCCGCCATTGGCGTGACCACGCCCGGGAAGTAGCGGATCGGGCGCACGCAGGCATAGAGGTCGAGGTTCTGGCGCATCGCGACGTTGAGCGAGCGGATTCCGCCGCCGACGGGTGTGGCGAGCGGGCCCTTGATGGACACCACGTACTTCTCGAGCGCGTGCTGAGTCTCCTCCGGGAACCATGCGCCGGGGCCGTAGACCTCGAGCGCCTTCTCGCCGGCGTAGACCTGCATCCAGGCTATGCGACGCCGGCCGCCGTAGGCTTTCGCCACCGCCGCATCGACGACGCGCCGCATCACCGGCGTGACGTCGACGCCGATACCGTCGCCCTCGATGAACGGGATTATCGGCCGGTCCGGGACCTCGATCGTGCCGTCCAGATTNGCGGTGATCGCCTCGCCATCGGCGGGGACGGCAATCTTCTCGTACTGCATCGCCTGNAGTTCTCCCAGCCGTACAGGATACCGGCCGATCGCGCNTGCGCCGCGAGGATAACAGAGCGGTGCTACCGCCGAAAAAACACCGGCCCGGGCAGTTTCCTNCCCGGGCCGGATCTGGTCAGCGTCAGCGGGGGCTCAGTGATGCGCGCCGCCGGTCGCGAACTGCTCCTCCTCGGTCGAGCCGTGCATGGCCGTGGTCGAGGAGTGTCCGCCCTGGATGACCTGCGTCACCTCGTCGAAATAGCCGGTCCCCACCTCCTGCTGGTGCGACACGAAGGTGTAGCCGCGGTCGCGGGCCGCGAACTCCGGCTCCTGCACCTTCTCGACGTAGGCCGTCATGCCCTTCTTTACGTATTCCTGCGTGAGGTCGAACATGTTGAACCACATGTTGTGGATGCCGGCCAGCGTGATGAACTGGTACTTGTAGCCCATCGCGCCCAGCTCGCGCTG
>Ga0031656_10000106_pt1 | contig 22646 bp, 24 predicted proteins | sample FrelakmetDIP11DI_FD_55080 | JGI IMG/M metagenome (GOLD analysis project Ga0031656, IMG submission 55080) | Freshwater lake sediment microbial communities from the University of Notre Dame, USA, for methane emissions studies - DIP11 DI | ecosystem: Environmental > Aquatic > Freshwater > Lake >... | reverse complement strand
CATCAAATGCGGATATCCTGTCAGTAGCCACAAGAAGAAGATGTTCTCCAAGGTCATAGATATCCCTCACCTTCCCCCGTTTTACGAGAGGAATGTCCTGAAAATCCGTCTTCAAAATTATCTGTTCCATATGTTCTTTCTCATGCATGAAGCACATGATTTTATCTTCTTGTACCCCGGCGTGTCAAGAACATCAAATTCCTTTTTATTTGCTAACTGTTACACGTTGTAATATAATGGTACAGTTTTACATATATACCCTTGTCGCAACAGGAGGAGAGAAATGGCCGTGGTGATGCTCGACGCAAAAGGTCTGAAATGTCCACAGCCCACTATTCAAATGACCATTAAAGCCCTGAAGTTAAAAAGAGGGGATGTTCTTGAGGTAGTGGCCGATTGTTCCACATTCGAAAATGATGTTAAAAACTGGTGTCGCAGGAATAGTAAAACATTTCTCTGGATCAATGATGAAGGAGACGGCGTAAAACGCTGCCAGGTGCAGTTCTAATAAAATAGTTTTCTCTTCGCAATGTTTCTTTTTAACGCATCGAATGTATGGTATTATTTTAGCAGCTACAATGAAATACTTAAAGTTATTATTAATATTGGCATCACAACTAAATGATATATAATAATATATTATCATCGTCGCTGCTATCCTTTCTTTTTATTTTGACGCTCTTCATTCAGCCGGTCCATGCGAATAAAACCGATATCATCATCGGCATGTCCGCAGGGTTCAAGGGACCGACAGGAGGTCTCGGAAGTGAACTGTACAGGGGGTCAATGGCATATATTGAACATATCAACAAATCAGGAGGCGTCAACGGCAAAAAAATTAAAATTATTGCATACGACGACGGGTATAATCCGGCCCCGGCGATCGAGAACACCATACGCCTGATTGAACATGACAATGTTTTTCTTCTGTTTGATTACCTTGGGACCCCCACTGTCACAAGGGTATTGCCGTTGCTGAAAAGTTATAGCAATAAGAATATCTATCTCTTCTTCCCTTTTACCGGAGCCCAGCCGCACAGGCAGTATCCGTACGACTCTTTTGTCTTTAATCTCAGAGCGTCGTATCACCAGGAAACAGAGGGATTGGTAAACAATCTTCTGCGCATCGGTCGGAAAAAAATCGCCGTATTCTATCAGGCCGATGCATATGGAAGAAGCGGATGGAATGGGGTTAAAGTCACCCTCGCAAAATATGGATTAAAAATCGCAGGCGAGGCTACCTATCGAAGGGGAACAAAATTTAGTGAAAGCCTGAAACAGCAGGTGGATATTCTCAGAAAATCAAACGCAGACGCTGTCATATCCATAGGCGCTTACGCTGCCTGCGCGGCGTTTATCAGAGACGCAAGAGATGCAGGATGGAATGTTCCGATTGCGAATGTCTCCTTTGTGGGGAGCGATTTCCTTATTAAGCTTCTTCTTGAGTCATCACGTGAGCGGGGGAAAAATTATACAGACAATCTTATTAATTCAGAGGTAGTGCCGAGTTATGAAGATACATCTCTGCCCTCTGTAAGGCAATACAGGCAATTGATGGATACCTACCATCCGGCTATCCCTTCACATCTTACGGAGAAAGGATATGCGCCGCTCAGATACAGTGTGGTCGGCTTCGAAGGTTTTTTGAACGCAAAGCTGCTTGTTGAAATACTCAAGCAGATGGGCAACGACCTCAACAAGGCACGCATCAGGGGTGTTGTGGAAAATATCGAAAGCCTTGATATCGGTATTGACGCTTCTATATCCTTCGGGACGAACAAGCATCAGGGGCTGGACAAGGTATATTTTACCACTGTTCGGGACGGGCGTTTTGTCCCCTTGCAGGACTGGAACAGGTGGCGTAAATGATAGTATCGAAACTTTTCAAGAAAACCCTCCTCATCATTATCCTGCTCTTTATGGTCATTGCCTCAACGATAGCTATTTCCGCCGGATGGAACCTCTATAAAGACCTCACGCAGGAATACAGGAGCAAGGGGACCGCAATCGCGAAGAGCATAGCGGGTTCAAGCGTTGAAACAATCCTGAACAGAGACGCATCGACCGTTCAGGCGATGATCGATCAGTTCCTTGAAATAGNCGGCGTCTCCTATGTTTTCGTCGTAGATGCCCAGGGAGAAATCATATCGCATACCTTTGTGCCGAGCATACCTGAAGCGCTATCACAGCTGAAGGCACAAAAAGTGAAAGGCATTTCGATTCAGGACTTGCGTGTCTCAGAGATAGGGGATTACATCGACATCTCAGCGCCCATTTTAGAAGGAAACGTGGGGTATGTGCATGTCGGAATGGACAAGGGAATCATCATGTCGCAGATGCAGTCGGCCATGGTGCGTCAACTCTACCTTATCTCAGTCATTTTTATCATCAGTATCTCCATGGCGTATTTTTTCGTGAACAAAATATCGCAGCCCCTGAACGAACTTACCGATTATGCCAAAAAACTCGCCTCCCATGATTTTTCGTCCGCAGTCGATATCAGTTCGAAGGATGAAATCGGTCTCCTGGCTGATACCATGAAATCAATGGCTACGGACCTCAATGAAGTATTTGACAGGTACGAACAGGCCATCAACGATGCGATTGTGGAACTTCAGGATACACTTACCTACCTTACCGCAATCATTGACAATATGGCGGATGCCCTTCTTGTTACCGACACCGACGGTGTCATTACGCGCGTCAACCCCGCGCTTTCAGCCATGTTCGATCTCAAGGAGTCCGATATAAACGGCAGGAGATGTGAGGCCCTGTTCGGTGCTGACCTAACAAGGCTCGCAGAAAAGAGCAAAAAATTCTCAGGCGACATTCTTACTTCGGAGATAGGACTCGCAGGCGCCAGGGTCGGCAAGGCAGTGGCAACGGGAATCCATAAAGATATTTTAGATACGGACGAAACTGTCGGAAAAGGAATCGGCTCGGTTATTCTCATAAGGGATATCACGTCGGAAAAGGAGATCGACCGCATGAAGACTGACTTCATATCAACTGTTTCCCACGAACTGAGAACCCCGTTGACGTCAGTTCTCGGCTTTACCGAAATCATCAGAAAGAAACTCGAAGACGATATATTCTCTCATCTGCCATACGGCGATAAAAAGATCGATTCGGCAATCCATCGTGTGAGAGACAATCTTCAGATTATATTGTCAGAAGGAGACCGTTTAACAACGCTGATCAACGATGTCCTTGACATTTCGAAGCTTGAAGCGGGAAGAGTCGAATGGAAATTGGAAAATGTTATGATATCTGATATTATTGATCATGCTCGATTTGCGACATCCGCCCTTTTTGAACAGAAGAAGCTGCCGTTTATGGTGGAAATAGAACCCGGCCTGCCGGATATTGTGTGCGATAACGACCGGGTGATACAGGTGTTGATCAATCTTCTGTCCAATGCCGTTAAATTTACGGAGAAGGGTACTGTTCTCTGCAGGGCGACGAGAACGAATAGTGATATACAGGTGAGCGTCAGAGATACCGGAATCGGCATCGCAGAGTCGAATAAAAAGAGATTATTTGTAAAATTCATGCAGACAGGGGATACCCTGACCGATCAACCAAAGGGGACCGGGCTCGGCCTCTCAATCTGCAAGCAGATCGTGGAACACCATGGCGGTAGAATATGGGTCGAGAGTGTATTGGGAAAAGGGAGCACTTTTGCCTTCACGCTGCCTATCACAACAGTCGGTTACGATAGTGAACAATATGTGGTGCACTAACGAAACGGGAGAGCATACAGCAAAAAATGCCCAGCATACTGATAGTTGATGACGATCCGGTCATCCGGAATCTCCTGAACCAGATTTTAGAGGGGTTTCAGGAATCGGGGGTCCGCCTCCTCACGGCTGAAAACGGCGAAGCTGCAATGGAAAGCATAAAGAGGGAGAAACCGGACATCATCTTCCTCGATGTAATGATGCCCAAAATGAACGGGTTCGAGGTCTGTGATATGGTAAAACGCGATCCCGAAACAAAAGATATTTTCATCATCATGCTCACCGCAAAAGGTCAGGAGATCGACAAACAGAAGGCGAATGCATTAGGCTCCGACTACTATATTACAAAGCCGTTCAACATAGATGAGATAATGAGAAAGGTGGTCGATATCCTGGGCATTCGCCCTTCCTGACGAATCAGGAAAATATTCCCTTCAACTCCTCCCCCTGGACAGGTCCGTACACCGTCAGTGAGAGATGTTCCTTTGCTATGAGTTGTTCTGCAAGCTCTCTGATCTGCATGAGCGTTATCGAATCGATCTCGTTCATAATCTCTTTCGGCGAAGAATAGCGTCCGTAATAGATCTCCTGTCGGGCAAGGTTGTTCATCCTGCTGCTGGTAGATTCAAGGCCGAGCATGATGTTGCCCTTCATCTGGTTCTTGGCACGCTGAAGCTCCTTTTCAGTAATGGTATCTTTCAGGCAATAGAGTTCATTCAGAATGAGTTCTATCACCTCTTGCACCCGCTTCCTGCTCACCCCGGCATAAACACCCCAAATACCCGTATCTAAATAGGATGCAATAAAGGAGTAGATTGCATAGGCAAGCCCCCTCTCTTCCCTTATTTTCTGGAAGAGCCGCGAGCTCACCCCAGCCCCCAAAATCGTATTGAGGCTGAACAGGGCAAATCGGTCCTTGCTTGCCTGGGGCAGTCCCTTCAGGGTAAGGCACAGATGCGCTTCAGAAAGTTCCTTGCTATGTACTTCAGCCCTGTTCTTGTATTCAGGCGGAATACCTCTTTCAGGCTCCGAGCCCCTTCTTAAATTGCCGAGATGTTTGTTGAGCATCGAAAGGAGGTGTTCGTGATCAAAGTTCCCCGCACAGGATGCAACAATGTCTTTAGTGCCGTAATACTTCCGTATATGATGCAGAAGATCGTCTCTCGTAAAGGAGCGTATTGTCTCTCTCCGCCCGAGCACGGGCTGACCGAGGCCGGTCTGTCCCCAAATGGTCTGATTGGAAAGATCGTGAACATAATCATCCGGGGTGTCTTCCACCATTTTTATCTCTTCCTTGATGATTTTCTTTTCTTTTTCGATGTCATCTTCCGGAAAGGTCGAATTAAGGAAAATGTCTGTAAGCAGCTCAAGTCCTTTTTCAAGGTACTCGTCAAGCACTTTTACATAGAAGGTGGTTGTCTCACGCGACGTGAAGGCATTCAGCTCTCCGCCAAGGGAATCAATTTCGACTGCGATGTCCTTGGTGGTCCGCTTTTTTGTTCCCTTAAAAAACATATGCTCAAGAAAGTGGGATATCCCGTTTTGCTCGGCCGGCTCATACCGCGAACCGACTTTTACCCATATACCCAGAACAACGGACCGCATATTCTTCAGCGGCTCCATCACCACCGGCATGCCGTTTTGCAGATGTTCTTTATGAAACATATCTCTGGTTCCTTTAAAAAAATAAAAAAGGGGATAAGCAGCAACCATCCCCTTCCCTACGTTTGTATGAAGTTCCTATTCCTTTTCGACGCCTTTTTCCTTCAACGCATCTTTCCTTGAAAGGCGTATCCTTCCCATCTTGTCAATCTCGATGACTTTCACGAGCACTTCGTCTCCTTCGTTTATCTCATCCGTGACTTTCGCTATTCTTTGCTCGGAGATCTGAGATATGTGCAGCAGTCCTTCCGTGCCGGTCATGATCTCGACAAATGCACCGAAATCGACGACGCGCTTGACCTTTCCGCTGTATATCTTTCCAAGTTCCGCTTCTGCAGTAATACTGTTGATGATATCGATCGCCTTTTGCGCAGACTCGCCGTCAGGCGAAGAGATATTAATAAGCCCTGAGTCCTCGATATCTATTTTTACGCCTGTCTGTTCTACGATCCCGCGTATAACCTTGCCACCGGGGCCGATAACCTCGCGGATTTTATCCTGCCTGATTTGAATTGTGTAGATCCTCGGCGCATATTTCGCGAGACTTTCACGCGGCGCATTGATTGTTTCGTCCATTTTTCCGAGGATGAACAACCTGCCCTGTCTGGCCTGTTCAAGCGCTTTTTCCATAATCTCGTGCGAAATACCGGCTATTTTCGTATCAAGCTGAAATGCCGTAATTCCTTTTTTCGTACCGGTAACCTTAAAGTCCATATCACCGAGATGGTCTTCAAGGCCCAGAATATCTGTCAGGACTACTACCCTGTCTCCTTCTTTTATTAACCCCATTGCGATGCCCGCTACATGGGACTTTATCGGAACGCCAGCGTCCATGAGTGCAAGGGAACCGCCGCACACGCTTGCCATGGAAGAGGAACCGTTCGATTCCAAAATATCCGACACTATCCTTATGGTATAAGGAAATTCCGTTTTTGGAGGAATAATCGATTTGAGCGCCCGCTCCGCAAGCCTGCCGTGGCCTATTTCCCGTCTGCCGGGCGATCTCAGCGGCTTTACTTCACCAACACTGAAAGGCGGAAAATTATAATGGAGCATAAATGTCTTGTAGGATTCGCCGTCAAGGGAATCAATCCTCTGTTCGTCATCCGACGTTCCTAATGTCACAACCGCAAGGCACTGGGTCTCTCCCCTGATAAACAGCGCTGATCCATGTGTTCTCGGGAGAATACCCAACTCTGAACTGATGGCGCGTATCATGTTATGCGAGCGGCCGTCCGCCCTCTTGTCTTCGTTGAGAATCATTCCCCTTACAAGGTCTTTTTCAATATCGTTGAACACGCTGCTGAGGTCTCTCGTAATGTCGTTCTCAGTTGTGTTCATTTTCTCGATCACTTCCTTCAGAATCTCATCAAGGGCCTGCTGCCGCATCAATTTATCGGGGATGGTAATAGCCTTCGTTATCTTTTCCAATGCCATTCCCGAAACAGCACTCTTCAGTTCATCGAGGGAAACAGGCGGCGTTACCACCCTCTTTTCTCTTCCGGCGAGCTTCTGCAATTCCTTTTGGGCTTCACAAATTCTCTTTATCTCCTGATGTGCGATATCGAGCGCTTCAAGGAGATCGACTTCTGAAATCTCCTGGGCGTCGCCTTCCACCATCAACACCGCTTCATCGGTACCGGCAACAATAAGGTTCAGGTCACATTCCTCAACCTCACGGAGGTCCGGATTTATGACAAATGAACCTGATATTCTTCCGATGCGCACTGCCCCAACCGGTCCGTTGAAAGGGATATCCGAAATAGTGAGCGCAGCGGATGCACTGATTATTCCAAGAATGTCCGCGATGTTTTCATCGCCGTAGGAGAGGACATTGGCAATGCCCTGCGTTTCGCAGTAAAAACCCTTAGGGAACAAAGGCCTTATCGGCCTGTCGATCAGGCGGGACGTCAAGACCTCTTTTTCAGACGGTCTGCCTTCCCTCTTGAAAAATCCGCCAGGTATCTTTCCTGCAGCATATGCTTTTTCCTGATAGTCTACTGTAAGCGGAAAAAAATCGAGACCTATCTTGGGATTTTTAGCAGCTACGGCAGTAGCAAGTACAACGGTATCGCCATACTGAACAACAACCGCTCCGTCAGCCTGTCTTGCCATTTTTCCTGTTTCAAACGTAAGTGTTCTGCCCCGAACATCAANTTCATATTTTTTCATTACTTTCTGATTTCCAGCCGCTCGATAATTTTTTCGTAGCGCCCCTTTTCGGATTTTTTCAGATAGTCAAGCAGCGTTCTCCTCTGGCTGACGAGCTTAAGAAGACCTCTCCTTGAATGATGGTCTTTTTGGTGAGTTTTAAAATGTTCGGTAAGATAGGTTATCCTTGTGCTCAATATGGCTATCTGCACCTCCGGAGAACCTGTATCGTTCTCATGAAGTTTATAGTCGCCTATAATAGCCTGTTTCTGTTCCTTTACAATCGCCATCTATGCACCACCTTTCAAAAAAATTGTGAGTTTTAGAATACCATAGAATCTTCTCCCCTGTAAAGCATTGGGGTAAGAAAAAAGAGCCCTTTCCTTACAGGAAAGGAGAGAAAAAGAAAACTGCCCCATTGCCTACCGGTAAGAAAGAGGCGCATATTGCCTATTCTGCTTATGAGAAAAATCTATACGGTAGACTTACTGAGATCCTTCTTCATTTTCTCCATAAGGGCAGCCTGTGCGGCAGCAAGGCGGGCGATCGGAACCCTGTAAGGAGAGCAGCTCACATAGTTGAGCCCGATCTTATGACAGAACTCAACGGATTTCGGCTCACCGCCGTGTTCTCCGCATATTCCCATCTTCATGTTCTTTTTAATACTCCTGCCTTTTTCGACACCCATCTTCATAAGGAATCCTATCCCTTTCTGATCGATCGTGATGAACGGGTCGTTTTCGAGAATCCCTTTCTCNATGTAATACGGAAGAAATCTCCCGGCATCATCCCGCGAAAGGCCGAACGTTGTCTGGGTTAAATCATTTGTGCCGAATGAGTAGAAGTCAGCCTGTGGTGCAATTTCGTCAGCGGTGATTGCTGCACGGGGGAGTTCTATCATAGTGCCAATAGTATAACTGACTTTTGTTTTATAGCGCTGCTGGACCTCTTCGGCAACCTTAACGGTAAGCTCTCTCATCATCTTCAATTCATTCACATGTCCTACTAACGGGATCATGATCTCCGGTATCACCTTCACCTTCTTTTTCGATAGCTCACATGCCGCCTCCATGATCGCCCTCACCTGCATTTCATAAATTTCAGGGTACGTGATGCCGAGTCTGCACCCTCTGTGCCCGAGCATCGGGTTGAATTCATGTAGTGCCCTATTGCGTGCTTTCAATTTTTCGGCGGGAACTTCCATTGAAGCAGCCAGCGCATTTATTTCTTCATCGGTGTGGGGAAGGAATTCGTGCAATGGGGGGTCAAGAAGCCGTATCGTAACAGGTAACCCCTTCATTACNGTCAATATTCCAATGAAATCTTCTTTCTGGAACGGCAGGAGTTTTGCGAGCGCCCTTTTCCTGCCATCAATATCATCGGCAAGAATCATTTCTCTCACCGCGCTTATTCTCTCGGGTGCAAAGAACATATGCTCTGTGCGGCATAAACCAATCCCTTCAGCCCCGAACTTTCTTGCTACCCCTGAATCATGCGGCGTATCAGCATTCGCCCTCACGCCAAGTTTTCTGAACCCGTCAACCCACTTCATGAATGTGCCAAAATCACCGGTGAGTTCCGGGGTAACCAATGGCGCTTCGCCAAGCATGACTTCACCTGTTGTTCCGTTCAGGGTGATGTAATCCCCTTCTTTTATAATGAGGTCGTTCACGGAGAAATATTTCTGAAGTTCGTTTATATTGATCACGCCACATCCCGCAATACAGCATTTTCCCATTCCACGTGCAACTACCGCTGCATGGGATGTCATCCCCCCTCTTGCAGTGAGAATCCCCTGGGCCGCGTCCATCCCGCCGATGTCCTCAGGTGATGTCTCGGTCCTTACGAGAATGACCTTTAGCCCACGCTCTGCAGCCTTTTCAGCATCTTCCGCAGTAAAAACCACCGTCCCTACCGCAGCGCCCGGAGATGCAGGGAGTCCTTTTGCGATCACTTTTATCGGCGCCTTTGGATCAATCATCGGATGGAGGAGCTGGTCGAGTTGCTGGGGGTCAATCCTTAATATCGCTGTCTTCTTATCAATCAGCTTTTCTTTTACCATATCAATGGCTATCTTCAATCCAGCCGCTGCAGTACGTTTTCCCACACGCGTCTGGAGCATATAGAGCTTCTCTTCCTGGACGGTGAATTCGATATCAAGCATGTCTTTGTAATGTTTTTCGAGCTTCTTGTATATGACATCGAGTTCCCTGTAAGCCTTTGGGAGACTTTTTTTCAGTTCTTCAATCCTGAGCGGCGTTCTGATTCCTGCCACGACATCCTCGCCCTGGGCATTGATGAGACATTCTGCAAAAAACTTCTTCTCGCCCGTGGAAGGATTGCGCGTAAAACCGACGCCAGTACCGGAATTATCGCCGAGGTTTCCGAATACCATTGACTGAATATTGCACGCGGTGCCGAGATTGTCCGGAATATCATTCAGTTGACGATATTTCATCGCACGGTCACCAAACCATGAACCGAATACCGCGCTGATCGCTTTTTTAAGCTGCTCCAGCGGATCGTCCGGAAAATCTTCTCTGGTCCCTCTTTTATAAATAATCTTGAATTCTTCAACGAGGGCCTGCAGGTCATGCGCGGAAAGCTCGGTGTCAAGCCGTACGCCTTTCTTCTTTTTCATTTCTTCCAGTGACTTCTCGAACTTCTGCCTGTCAAGGCCCATCACGATGCTGCCGAACATGGTAATGAGCCTTCTGTATGCGTCATAGACAAAGCGTTCATTCCCGGTTTTTTTAATCATTGCGGTAATGGTAGCCGCGTTTAATCCCAAATTCAGGACGGTATCCATCATGCCGGGCATCGAAAACTTTGCTCCCGAGCGAACCGAGACAAGGAGAGGGTTGACGGGGTCGCCAAATTTGATGCCCATAACCTTTTCGACCTTTTTCAGATTATCCAAAACCTGCTCCCACATTCCCGACGGGTATTTTTTCCCTGCGTTGAAGTATTCATTGCATGCCTCTGTCGTTATGGTAAACCCTGCGGGCACAGGGATTTTAAGGTTCGTCATTTCTGCAAGTCCGGCGCCTTTGCCGCCGAGAAGGTCCTTCATGGCTCCCCTGCCGTCAGCCTTCCCGCCGCCGAAAAAGTAAACGTATTTTTTTGCTGCCTTCTTTGCCATCGAAAATACCCTCCCGATTCAGAATATTTGTGTAATAGCATACAGCACACATGCAATAAATTCAACGCTTCCGGGTAACGCTTTAGCGCTCAATGCGATGGCGAACGAAATGATATTTCTATCAAAAAAAAAGATATTTCATTCGGGATAAGTTCTTGACAAAGGAGTACAAGTAGACGAAAATAATAGAATAGAATCGAGAAAGTAAAGGAGAACCAATGATGAAAAAATTTCTCTACGGTCTCATAATGGTCGTATCGGTTGTGGCATTTGTGCAGGCCATTTCAGCTGCAGGCCGCACCCCGTCAACTGGCGAGCTGTTTCCCGATGTTAGCCTCTCTATGCCCGAGAAGTCCTTACAAAAGGAATACCTCGGATTGAAGGGGAACGGGTCATTCAAGCTCTCCCAAATAAAGGCAGAGCTTTTGATTATCGAAATCTTCAGCATGTACTGCCCCTATTGCCAGAAGGAGGCGCCGAACGTGAATGAACTCTACAGTATTATTTCCGGCAGGGATGATATAAAAGATAAAATCAGGATAATCGGAATCGGAGCAGGAAATACTCCCCTTGAGGTCGATGTCTTCAGAAAACAATACGCTGTTGAATTCCCCCTGTTTTCCGACGAGTCTTTTTCCGTCCATACAGCAACCGGCGGCGTGAGAACCCCATATTTTTTTGTCATCAGGACCAGCGCGGGCGAACCCGGCGTAATCGTTTATTCCAACGTGGGAACCTTGCATGACCCCGGGCAATTTTTGGATCTTATCATGAAAAAATCATCACTGAAACAGGAGTGACAGCCATGCGTAATAAACGAGGCTTGATTTCTTCATTGTTTGTGATGCTCTTTGCTCTCTTTTTCTCCTCAGCGATAGCATACAGTGCGTCAGAACAGTTTAAAGGCAAGATCTATGATCCGGGGATGCTAAAACCGGTTGACAGCAGAACAAAACTGAAAGCCGGTATGCCGGCGCCTTCTTTCACTCTCCCGTCGATAACAGGCGAAAAGATATCTCTCGGTCAATACCGGGGGAAAAAGAATGTGGTACTCTCGTTTGTCCCTGCTGCCTGGACCCCTGTTTGTTCCGACCAGTGGCCGGGATACAATATCTTAAAGGATGTATTTGATAACAATGATGCTGTCCTCCTGGGCATCACCGTTGACAATCTTCCGACATTAAATGCGTGGACAAAAGAGATGGGGGACCTCTGGTTCCCTGTGCTGTCGGATTTCTGGCCTCATGGTGCGGTATCGAAAAAATACGGTGTGCTGCGATCAAGCGGCGTCTCTGAGCGCGCCCTTTTCATTGTCGACAAAAAGGGAATAATCCGGTATTTCGATGTGCATGATATCAACAAAAGACCCCCCCTTGAAGTCCTTGTGCGGGAACTTGAAAAACTTAACAAATAAATCACTCCTCTTGCCGTCCCTTCTCCTCTTCTTTTGTCTATGGAGCGGAAATCCTCCGGCGTATGCTGAAACAAAACCCATATCGAAGGGCGCAGTTTTTCCAAACGTATCCTTTGCCGATGTCCTGACGAAAGATGCACGGTTATACATCGGCATACCGCAGAAGAAGAACTTTTCGCTGAAGGATATGAAAGGAACACTCTTTGTCTTCGAGATCTTCAGCACGTATTGCCTGAGCTGTCCAAAAAACATTCCTTTTTTTAACGCGGTGTATGCCAACTCCATAAACGATGCGGCATTAAAGACAAAGGTAAGGGTGATTGGTATTGCGGTAGGAAATACCGCCAGTGAAATACTGCAATACAACAAGGAATTTAAGGTCTCCTACCCTGTCCTTACCGATTACTCGTTTGCCGTTCATAAGGCGCTGGGAAATGTCCGTGTCCCTTTCACGATATTCGTCAAAAGGGATGTCAGGGGACGGTATCTGGTAGTCGCGACCCATCAGGGAGTGTACGATTCGACAGAAGAGGTCGTGAAAACGCTGCAGACCGTTCTCCGTTAAAGCCGTATACTTGAAAGTCGGGATGATTCATACTATGGTTATTATATGTTCAGCAATAAAGGGAGGTACGTATGAAACGATATGCCGGATTGGTGCTCCTTCTTCTGCTTGTCAAAGGCTGTGCTACAGTGGAGGTGAGCTATGACTTTGATCAGCAGTTCAATTTTGCGGGGATTAAGACGTACGATTGGCTTTCCGTACCCGAAAAAACGCCGTGGAATGAATTAACGCTGAAACACATCAACTATGCAGTAAACAATGAACTGCAGGCAAAAGGATTGACAATTACATCGAAGAACCCTGATGTACTGATTGCCCTCCATGGCGGAAAGGAAAAGAGGGTTGACGTCCAGGAATGGGGGTATGCATATGACGACAGCAATTTTTACCATGGCGGATATTTCCCGGGCAGATTGCGGACAGATGCATACGGACCCGGTCATACGGAATACCGCCGCGGCACGGATACCTACGAGTATGAGTTGGGAACGCTCATCATCGATATTGTGGATGCTGAAAAAAAATCACTTGTCTGGAGGGGAACAGCAGTCGGGGTTGTTGAACCCGGCAGGACAATGGAGCAGATAAACGAAACAGTGAAAAAAATGCTTGCGAATTTTCCACCCGTGCAAAAGTAATACTCATTGAATCGAGCAAGAAAAACAGGGGGCATAGGCCCTCACGAGCATCCCGCATAAGAGCGCCAGTTCATCGGCGGACACATCAAAATTATCAAAATAACCTTGTTATGATTTTTGCACTTCTTTTATACTTAAAGAACCATGGAACAAGGCATCATCGAAAATCTTATCAATGAACTCACAAAGCTTCCCGGTATAGGGAGAAAGACCGCCCAGAGGCTTGCGTTCTTCATCCTCACGATGTCCGATGAAGACGCCAAGGGGATTGCGAAGGCGATCAGCGAGGTTAAGGACAGGGCGCGTTTCTGCAGGGAATGCTTTAACATTACCGGCAATGAAATCTGTGGTATCTGCAGCAGCAGCGCGAGAGACAGGGATAAAATCTGTGTTGTCGAAGAACCGAGCAATATCCTTGTGATCGAACGTTCAAAAAGCTTTGACGGTCTGTATCATGTCCTCCTGGGCGCCCTCTCTCCGATCGACGGGTTCACTCCGGATAAACTCAAGATAAACGAACTTGTCGAAAGGGTAAGGAGGAATTCCATAAAAGAGGTCATTATCGCAACAAACCCCAACACAAAGGGCGAAATGACCGCCCAGTACATAAGGGATTTGCTGAAGCCCTTCCCTGTCATGGTAACGCGGATAGCCTATGGCCTTCCCATCGGCGGAGACATCGAGTTTGCCGATGAAGTAACGCTCGGCAAATCTCTCGATGGAAGGCGGGAGATGTAGCCTTCCCAAGGGACTATCCCTGTTTCGTTATTCAGATGCGGGCTCTTTACAGGTTTTCAGACAATTCCTCAGAATCATCCGGAATTTCTTCATGCTGCTTCGAATATTTTCACAGCACTCATCCCTGCACATACTGAAAAATAAGCCGTTTACGTGGTTTTTACTCTCCTGCGGGTTTATCGCTCTGTTTTTGCTCTGCTTTCGGTCTCTCGACAGGCCTATTGGCGCGATATTTTCTGAAATCTCCAAGAGGTCTCTTGAATGTGAAGTTGAACGGCTCTCCGACCATCACATCTCCGGTATGTTGAGCGCTTCCGCTGGGGATGGTGAAGGGTAAGGAGACAAAAAATACCGCACTGCCGATGACCGTGGCAACGATGCCCAGCGGCCTCGCAAGAAGCAGATCTCCTACAACCATAATATCGTCGGTTTCAGCGGCAAACGCTGCAGTGGAATTCCACACGAGCAGACATACCATCAGCGAAATTATTATCTTTCTCATTCTTCCCTCCGTGCCATCAAGTCACTTTGAGAAAGTGATCTTACAGGTTTATACGAAAAAATGTAATAGTTCATATTCTATCTCATACCCATTCTGTTTTCAATGCAGTGTATGGCTCTGTGTTGAGAAAAAGAGCATTTCAAAGTGATTGAAACGCTTTTCTGTTTACCTGTCCACAAATTTGACATTCATACAATGCGTTGAACACGAGATACAGGGGTCGTACGACCGGACGAGCATTTCGACGGCAAGGGTTATCTCCTCTTGACTCCTGTCAAGCATTTCAGGGACCAGCTCCATCATATCGTGCTCGATATTGCCGGTGTTCTGGTTCGTCGGGATAATGCAGTTTGCCTGTGTGATGATCCCGTTTTCATCGGTCTGGTAATTATGGAATAGAATACCCCTGGGGACCTCGACGGCCCCAACACCGTTTCCCGCCCTTACAGGAATCTTGTGCTGTTCATTGAGTCCGACCACGATTTCTTCATCATAATTGAGCTGCCTGCTTTTCAGATTCTCTACTATGGAGACTGCATCTTCGAGGCAATGTACACTCTCTATTAATTGCGCGACCGTATTGAGATATGGATTAATACATTTGGGCTTTAATCCGACTGCAGCCGCAATTTCTTTAGCAGCGGGATGAAGCTTTTCAGCATTCAGATTAAAGCGTGCAAGAGCGCCCACTGCATACGATTTTCTGCTGAGTTTCGTGCGTTTTGCCGATGAATGGGGCACTATGAACTCATTGGTAATCTTCCGGTAATCGCTTTTATTCATTCGTATGCCGTCAGTAGAACCGATGTCTCCCATGAGCAGGGGATATTCATCGTCGTCGCTCACTAAAGCCACATATTCCGTATCGCGCTCAAAATGGGGAAATTTCAACGATGCAGCCAATTTCACTGTTGCATCCATATCGCCTCTCATTCCGTCGAGCAGGTTGAACATGGCGTCCAGATCTTTCGGCCTCGGGAGTTTGGTAAATCCTCCGACAATGGCAGAAATAGGATGAACATGCCTGCCGACCAGGACATCGCATATATCGTTGCAGGTTTTCTTCATTCGCAAAGCTCTGCGCACGACTTCATTATGGCTGCTGATAAGCGGCACAAAACTCTTGACACCCAGGAGGTCGGGAGCGACCAGCAGATAGATATGGAGGATATGGCTGTCCAGTATTTCGAGGTGCAGAAGGAGTTTCCTGAGTTTAATGGTCTGTTCTGTGGGCGTGATCCCAAGTGCATCTTCTGCCGCCTGTATTGAGGCAAGTGTATGTCCGCATGCGCAGATGCCACAGATCCTGCTGGTGATATGCTGTGCCTCAAATATCGAACGACCCCGCAGCATCCCCTCAAAAAACCTCGGTGATTCAACAATATCCAGACGGCAGGTGCCCAATTTGCCGTCCTTGACATCGATAATTATATTCCCGTGCCCTTCCACTCTCGTGAGATATTCCACATTGATAGTGACATGTTTTTTCATCTTAGCCGAGCTCCCTGCACTTGTTGTACATATTCATTTTATTCAGGATAAGATCCATAGGGATCTTGTATTTTGCGATTACATCCTGCGCGCCTTTTTCATTCGGGTTACTGACCATGCCGCGGCATCCGTAACAGATATTGCCGTTGTTTATGCACCATGCATTGCAACCGGCCTTAGTTACAGGACCGAGACATGTAACTTTGCGGTCATACATGCAGACATTCTCATTCAGCTTGCATTCGACACATACCGGGTAATCAGGCGGGTAATAAGGTATTCCCTGCAAAGCAGCCTTTATTACTGCAACAAATTCCGGTATATACATCGGGCAGCCATGGACGAAATAATCGACTCTGACAACCTGATGAACAGCTTTTGTTAATTCTGTTGGGAAAAACCTGTAGTCCTCTCCATAAACATATTTTCTGATATCTTCGAGCTCGAAATTGTTCTTCATTCCATTCACTCCGCCGATTGTCGCACAAGAGCCGATGGCAATGAGGACCTTCGCTTTTTTTCGTATCTGTTTTATCCTTTTGACAGAATGGCGGTCAGTAATGCTTCCTTCTATAATTGCGATATCCAGTTTCTTCCCCCATTTTTCGGACATCACTTCTCTCCACTCCATTACCTCTATTGAGCCAAGGACGTCCAATACCTCTTCGCCCATATTCGCTATCTGAAGCTGACACCCCTCGCAACAGGCAAAATCGAAAATGCCGACTTTTGGTTTCTTCATGCTAAAAAGCCTCACTTAAATTTTTTATTCGTTCATAATGAAAAACCGGACCATCCTGACACACATAGAGGTTCTGTATCTGGCAGCGTCCACATTTCCCGTTGCCGCATTTCATGTTGCGCTCGAATGACAAAAGAATCTGATCCTCTGGAATTCCCTTGGCCAAGAGTGCCTTTATCACAAAATTATACATAACAGGAGGACCGACGACTGCAGCAAATGTCCTTAATGGATCGATGTCCACCCCGGGGATAAGCGTGGTAATAACCCCGACATTGCCCGCCCAGTCCGGATCGGCACGGTCAACAGTACAGGCGTAGTGAAGGTCGGCACGCATACTCCATCCTTCCAGTTCATCGCTGAAGAGCATCTCTTTCGGCTCTTTGCATCCGAACAGAATATGCGCTTTTCCGAAATCACGGCGGTTGTCAATGACATAGGTAATCAGTGAGCGAAGAGGAGCGATCCCCAATCCGCCTGCGATAATTAACAAATCATTCCCTGTCAGTATCCGTATCGGGAACCCTTTCCCATACGGTCCCCGTATACCGATTTCGTCTCCGGCTTTTAACATATGAAGACTGCGGGTAACCTTTCCGACAGCCCGTACGCATAACTCAAAAGAATCACGTCTTGTGGGAGACGAACAAACGGAGATAGGAACTTCACCGATGCCGGAGCGAGATATCATAATAAACTGGCCGGGCTCATGATCCAGAGGACTTCCATCTTTCAGCGCAATCTCGAAAAGCTTCTCACTTACGGTAAGCATTTTCGTTCTAAGAATTTTTNCNTTTTTTAAGCTATAGCTGGAATCCTTTATAGCCACTTTTTCCATACTCGGTCCTCACTCTCTTTTATCAGTTCATTGAGTGTCTCTTTGAGGCTTATGCCGGCCATGCAAGTGCGGGTACACCTGCCGCAGCCGGTGCAGAAGAAGCGCGAAAATCTGTCCATGGAATACCTGAATTTCCGGTAGTAACGGTGCCTCTGTCGTGCGGAACGTTCTTTCCTGAAACTGAAGCCACCGGCTACCTTTGCGAACGGCTCGAGCTGACAGGAATCCCAGACGCGATACCGGGTTCCTTTCTTCAGGCTCAGATCCAGCTCGTCTCGTATGTCAAAGCAATAGCATGAAGGACACACATTTGTGCAATTTCCGCAGGCCAGGCAGCGCTCATTCAGGTCGTTCCATACCCGCGCCCTGAATGACTTGTCAAATAACTCCGGTATACGCCTGCTGTCTATCGGCACTTCATTGCTGAATACCTTTCTCTTATGGTCGCGCAATTTCGCCAGTGCGTTTATATGTGCCTCGGATGCTTTTCCGAACAATTCAGTTGCGTCGATAATATTCTCCCCTGCCTTGGTATTCACGTGGACTATGAAATAATCGCCAAGATCAGTGAAACAAAGATCGTAACCGCCCCCCGGAAAACTTGCGTTGACGAGATGGCAACTTGCATGTTCGTCACAATAGTCATTACATTCCAAACCGATAAGCGTTATGCTGTTCTTACGCGTCAGATAATTGTAATCCTTGGGGCGTTCGAAAAATACCATATTAAGGCACTGGATACCGGCAATGTCACAGGTATGAACTCCGAAGATTGTGACCGGCTCATACTCGACAACCGCTTGAAGATTTGCCCCTTTGACGGTTGTAAACTCCAGGAGTGTTTCGCGTTTCGGCATAAAGTATTTTTTGGGCGGTAGGATGGTCGGGATATAGTTGAGGGCTATTGCCCCGCCCGAAGAAACTTCTTCAAATGCGAAATTGTTATAGCCCTTCGCTACAGGAGCAACCAGCGTCCGCATCTTCGAAAGCTCTGAGACGAAATCATTGAACCGTTCCTTATTCAGGATTACATATTGTGTATCTTTCATGTCTTCCTCGCAAATAGTTCGAATGTGTTTGCGTTACAATAGAAATACCAAATTGATTTTTGCCTGTCAAGGCCCTCAGGAAAATTATACTGTGTCAGCTGTTATAAAAACCATGTCAAACGCTCGCACAGGGAACAAATTTCTTAAACGTACTGTCAACCATGGTGGCAGGGTCTTTGCCCAGACCAAGTACGGTAACTTTTTTTGGCGGTGGAGAAAATAGACGTTATCCGTTTAAAATGATATAAAAACGCAGGAGAAGATGTGAACTATTTGCAGAGGTCGTTTCAGATATCATTTGCTCTCCATGCCCTCGTAATATTGCTGCTCATTTTCATGGGGGACAGATTTATCTCTTCGGGAAAGATACTGGTAATTGATTTTACGCTCGAAGATACGGCCGGGGTAGACAATGCCGGGGATAGAGCGGCAGTAAAGACTCGGCCGCCAGAGAGCAATGCACAGCAAAAAGATCCCAAAAACAAGGATGTGGAATCTGCGGAACCACCCGCGGAAATTGTTTCCCAGGCTATGCCGCAGGTGACACTACACTCCCAGGAATCGCCGACGGCAGCGATACAGATGCCTGCTGCTCAGAGTGAAATAACAGCAACTTCTGCCACAGGCGAACAGGATAGTACCGGCAAGGCTATGACGCGTTTGAGCAGCGCACCCGTCGTTGCAGGAGACTTGAACGCAGCGTCCGTCCGGGTCTCTGATAATTTTGCTGATGCGAAAAGGATCAAATATCTGAAGGCAAACTTCTCCTACATAAAAGATCTGATAGACAGACATATAACCTATCCGACAACGGCAAGGCAGATGGGCTTGCAGGGAAAGGTCAAAATTTCTTTTTTCATATCATCAGACGGGCATGCTAAAGCCATAAAAATAGTGGAGAGCTCCGGAATCGGTTCCCTTGACAAAAATGCTGTTGAGGCGGTGAAAAGCGCCTCCCCTTTCCCGAAACCGCCTGTTGAGGCACAGATAATCATTCCAATTTTCTATCAGCTTCACTGATCCCGTTGTCAATTTCAGGCAAATCTCTTACAATGATGTAATTCTCATTGCCATCAAGAGAAAGCGTACGACAGAGAAAGGAATCATTAAGCATGTGTGGAACGTCAATCCACCCCCATCAGATATCATGCAGGAAGGTGATGTTCTTGTACTCATCGGTTTTAATAAAGACCTTGAAAAATTAGAAGCGTGAATCTCCTTGAACAAAAGATAATCGCTAAAATCAATACCAAGGGTCCGATACCTTTCGAAGCCTTCATGGAAATGGCCCTCTATGAACCAGGGCTGGGCTATTATGCTTCAGAGAATACCGATATAGGAAAGGCAGGAGACTTTTTTACCAGCCAGCACCTCCACCCAGTCTTTGGGGCAATGATCGGCAGGCAGCTTGAGGAGATGTGGGAAATCCTCGGGAGACCATCTGTTTTTCATGCTGTGGAATTGGGAGCGGGAAAAGGACTTCTCTGTCTGGATATCATGAATTATCTGCGCGGCAAAGCGCTCTTCGATGCACTTGCCTATGTAATAGTAGAAATCAATCCCTTTCTGCGCGACAAACAGGAGAAACTGCTTCACGCCTATTCCGGCAAAGTGACCTGGGCCTCTTCGTTGCGGGAACTGAGCGCAATCGAAGGCTGTGTCCTCTCGAATGAGTTGCCCGATGCCTTCCCTGTGCACGTCATCGAGATGGATGATGAACTGAAAGAGATTTATGTTACTGTCGTTAACGATCATTTTGCGGAAATAAAAGGACAATTGAGCACAGATGCCCTGGCCGGGTATCTGAGGGAATTTTCCATAGAACTTCCGGCAGGCTACCGGACCGAAATAAATCTCAGGATCAAGGATTGGCTCGCGTCATCAAGTGATATGCTGTCAAAGGGATTTGTTCTCACCATTGATTACGGGCATCCCGCGCAAGAATATTACAGCGAAGAGCGAAACAGGGGAACGCTGCTCTGCTATTACCGGCATCAGGTGAATGAAAACCCCTATCAGAATATGGGCGTTCAGGATATCACCGCGCATGTGAATTTTTCATCGTTAAAAAAATGGGGGGAAGATCTCGGGCTGAAGACACTTGGGTTCTGCAATCAGGGCGCGTTCTTTGTTTCACTCGGCATCGACAGGGTCATGGGCGAACTCTTCACAAATACCAGTGACTATCTTTTCGAGATCGCAAAGATTAAGCGGTTGATTTTGCCCGGTACGATCGGAGAGACGCATAAAGTGATGATCCAGTATAAAGGCACAGATAATCCGAACCTCAGGGGCTTTACCATAAAGAATCAAAAAGACAGGCTCTGACCGGAAGAGAAAGTGACTGGAGAGAGAGTATTTTCGCTCTTTCTCGGTCGTTCGGCAGAAATTATACTGCCCATAAAAATGGGCGGACAACCAGGAAAGGATATGTTGTCACCAAGAGTCGTCTGTTGGAACCGCAGTTGCTGTTCCACCTGCAGGCGGCGCTTGACGATGCAGGAGTCCCCTACTCCTTTTTTTTGGCCCGGCCTCTGGCTTCCAATTTAGCTCATAAACTCACCGAGATCGCTATCGACCTTCAGATCAGGCTTCATGAAGACATCTCCATCGGCCTGGACTTTCTCAATTCTGTTCAAAACGCTCCCGATACCATTCCTGATCTTCTGGCGAATACGTATGGCTATGGTCTTTCAAAACGTTTGAAAATAACAAGAGAAGATGCAAACCATATGATTGCAGAAGCAGAATTGCACTTTCGTCAATTGATGGTCCGTTATGGAGAACTATTGAATCAGCAGGATTCAACAGACTTTCATACACTATCAGAAGAAGGGGCTGCGTTATTGAATGAAGCTCTCAAAAACATGACCGGCAAAGATGTCGTGATACAACCCGCAGTCATGCACGAGTTAATGAATCTCGCCATGCAGAATGTGGAAGCAGACTATGCGCAGGAGATTTCAGCAACCATCTCATATCTCAAAAAAAGGAAGGAGATTTCCTCTTTCCTGAAAACCATCCTGAGAAACAAGAGAATGTGATCGAGGGGCCGTCCGGGACAGGCTTTGTTTCACCCCTATCGTTTTTTCCTGTCCGATGCATCCTTCCGCGCTGAAACAGTGATAACGAAATTCTCCGGCTTGAGTTGCGGATCTTTCTCAAGCTCTTCGACAAAGATGCCGATCGCCTTCTTCATGAAGGCCGGGAAATGTATCCCCTTTGGCAACGCAAGAATTCTCTGACGCGTCTCTTCATCAATCGGTGCTGTATATTTTGCCATGTCTCTCCTTTTGTGCTCTCATGAATAAAAAGACGCCGGATTTCCCGACGATCATCCTTAAAAGGACATGTCATAAATGTAACACAAAAGGCGGTATCAGGGACATTCCCCGGAAGATAGTCGCTTTTTCTGTATGATTTAATGTATGATAATAAGCATCAATGACCGCCTACCTATCTTCCCTGAGAAGCAATACACCCCATGCTTGAGATAAGAAGAGTTGTTGTCTTTAGGTTGTATGTCATAGGTCAACCACTGATTCTCACCGTTTAGGTGAACATTAAACACAGGCTGACGGCCTCAGGCATCGCCAAACCTGTTACAGAAAGAAGGATACATGAGTTTCAATTCGTTCAATCTTCACCCGCAGATAGCTGCCGGCGTTAAGGCGCTCGGCTATCACACACCAACCCCCATCCAGCGCCAGGCCATACCGCCTGTCCTGCAGGGAAACGACGTTATGGGACTGGCCCAGACCGGAACAGGCAAAACAGCGGCCTTTGTACTACCGATCCTGGAGCGCCTGATGAAAAGCCCGCGTGGCGGCATTCGCGCCCTCGTCATCGCGCCGACGCGCGAGCTGGCTGAACAGATCAATACGGCTGTTGCCGATCTTGGGCGCCGGACGTCTATGCGAAGCGTCTCGATTTACGGTGGCGTGGCCATGAGGCCGCAAATACAGAAATTGCGC